>VOFG01002449.1_pt1 | contig 35836 bp, 65 predicted proteins | sample 5384171 | NCBI WGS metagenome assembly VOFG01 (sample SAMN12384726, study PRJNA508395) | human gut metagenome | isolation source: healthy gut F | host: Homo sapiens
ATGGTCAGGAACCTGTCGGAATCCGTGATCATGCCGGTTGCCGGAATACTGCTCACATTCATTGCGTGTTATGAGCTGATACAGCTCATCATCAGTTATAACAATCTGGCAAGTTTTGAGACATGGTTCATATGGAAATGGATCTTTAAGACTTTTGTGGCAGTGGAACTGATCACACACACATTTGATATCACGATGGCGGTATTTGATGTGTCGCAGAGTGTGGTGCGGCAGGCAGGAGGCATTATACAGGGAAGTACGGCAGTAGATGCAAGTACGCTGGCAACCATGCAGTCCACACTGGAGGCTATGGAGCTGGGACCGCTTCTTTGCGATTTTCCTACAGTCATTTATCGTGCAGTTTCTCATGTATGTACTTTCGGCAGTCATCTTTGTGATCATTAACGGACGTATGGTGGAAATCTATCTGATGGTAAGTCTGGCACCGCTCCCATTTGCAACCTTTGGAAACAAGGAGCAGAGCATGATGGGACAGAATTATGTAAGAAGTCTGTTTGCACTGGGATTCCAGGGATTTCTGATCATGGTATGTGTGGGAATCTATGCAGTCCTGATCCAGTCAGTAGCATTCAGCACAGATATCATTGCTTCGTTATGGAAGGTTATGGGCTTTACGATCCTGCTGGCATTTACCTTATTTAAGACCGGAGCAGTAGCACACAGTATATTCCATGCACATTAAGGAGGAAGATTATGGCAGCATCTTATATCAGTGTCCCGAGAGACCTGACAAAAGTAAAAAGCAAGGTGATGTTCAATCTGACAAAAGGCAGCTGATCTGTTTTGGCATGGCGGTACTGATCGGAGTACCGTCATTTTTCTGATGAAGACAGTAATGAAGACAAATACGGCAGTCATGGGAATGATGGTCATTATGATGCCATTCTTTTTCCTTGCCATGTATGAGAAAAACGGACAGCCGCTGGAAGTCATTTTGAACCATATGATACAGGCAATTTTCAAAGGCCGAAGATCCGCCCATATAAGACGGATAACTATTACGCAGCACTTCTGCGTCAGGCAGAGGCAGAAAAGGAGGTAGAAAAGATTGTTAGACTTTCTCAAAAAAAAAATCAGGAGAGCAGGAAGTTCACAATGCCGGAAGGATTAAGCAAAGCAGACCAGATGGCAGTAAGGGAAATCGTAAGAAATGCCCGGAAAAATGATGGCATACCGAAGACGGCACAGCAGAGCATTCCTTTTGACAGGATGTTCCCGGATGGTATCTGCCGTGTAGGGCTTGATTATTATACAAAGACAGTCCAGTTTCAGGATATCAATTACCAGCTGGCACAGCAGGAAGACAAGACGGAGATCTTTGAGGAATGGTGCGCATTCTTAAATTTCTTTGACAGTTCCGTAAAGTTTCAGCTTTCATTTGAAAATATGGCAACGGATGTATCGGATTTTGAGAAGAGCATCAAGATCTCCCATAAAAATGACGGATTCGATGATGTCAGGGATGAGTATTCGGAAGTGCTCCTTCATCAGATGGAAGCGGGAAATAATGGTCTTACGAAGACGAAATATCTTACTTTCGGGATCCATGCGGAGTCCATGAAGACAGCAAAACCGAGACTTACGCATATTGAAACGGATATCCTCAATAACTTCAAGAGGCTGGGAGTACAGGCAAGGAGCTTAAACGGCAGTGAAAGACTGGAACTGATGCACAGACAGTTTCACATGGGGGATGATGCGAAGTTCCGTTTCGACTGGAAGTACCTGACGGGATCAGGACTTTCGGTTAAGGATTTTATTGCACCGAGCAGCTTTGCATTTCCTACCGGAAGATATTTTCAGATTGGGAGAGATGTATGGATGCATGAGCTTTTTATCCATTGATGCATCAGATATCAGCGACAGGCTTCTGGCGGATTTTCTTTCGATGGAATCAAGCCAGATTGTTACCATGCATATCCAGTCTGTAGATCAGAATGAGGCAATCAAGACCATCAAGCATACGATCACAGAGCTTGACCGTTCCAAGATCGAGGAACAGAAAAAAAGCAGTAAGAGCCGGCTATGACATGGATATCATCCCATCGGATCTTGCAACTTATGGCAAAGATGCAAAGGCACTCTTAAAAGAATTGCAGTCCCAGAATGAAAGAATGTTTCTTCTGATATTTCTGGTCATGAATACAGGAAAGACGAAGCAGGAACTGGAAAACAATGTGTTCCAGGCAGCTTCCATTGCACAGAAACATAACTGCAATCTGATCAGACTGGATTATCAGCAGGAGCAGGGCCTTATGAGCACGCTGCCACTGGCAAATAACCTGATCGAGATTCAGAGGGGAATGACCACATCCAAAGTACGGCTATTTTTGTGCCGTTCACTACTCAGGAACTTTTCCAGAGAGGGGATGAGGCATTGTATTATGGTCTGAATGCACTTTCCAACAATATGATCATGGTGGACAGAAAGAAACTGAAAAATCCGAATGCACTGATCCTTGGTACACCGGGATCCGGCAAGTCATTTTCTGCAAAGAGAGAGATTGCCAACAGTTTTCTGGTTACGGATGATGACATTATCATCTCGGATCCGGAGTCAGAGTATTCTCCGCTGGTTGCAAGGTTCGGTGGTCAGGTTATCAGGATCAGTCCGACATCCGACCAAGTACATCAACCCTATGGACATCAATATGAACTATTCGGATGACGACAATCCGATTGCACTGAAAGCAGATTTTATCTTGTCCTTATGTGAGCTGATCGTCGGGAATAAGGATGGTCTGCGTCCGGTAGAAAAGACGGTCATTGACCGCTGTATCAGGCAGATCTATCAAAAATATTTTGAAAATCCGGGTCCGGAGAATATGCCGATCCTTGGAGATCTGTATGAGGCACTACTTTCCCAGGAGGAACCGGAGGCAAAGCATGTGGCAACCGCCCTTGAAATCTATGTGTCAGGTTCCCTGAATGTATTCAACCACAGAACCAATGTGGAGCTTACGAACCGCCTTGTATGTTATGACATCAAGGATCTTGGAAAACAGCTGAAAAAGATTGGAATGCTCGTGGTACAGGATCAGGTATGGGGACGAGTAACGGAGAACCGTATCCAGGGAAAATCTACCAGATACTATATGGATGAGATGCACCTTCTTCTTCGTGAAGACCAGACGGCAGCCTATACGGTTGAAATATGGAAGCGTTTCAGAAAATGGGGAGGAATCCCGACCGGCATCACCCAGAATGTAAAGGACCTTCTTGCTTCCAAGGAAGTGGAGAATATCTTTGAAAACTCTGATTTCATCTATATGCTCAACCAGGCAGTAGGTGACAGACAGATCCTTGCTAAGCAGTTAAATATCAGCCCTCACCAGCTTTCGTATGTAACACATTCGGGAGAAGGCGAAGGGCTTTTATTCTATGGAAATGTGATCCTTCCATTCGTGGACAGATTCCCGGCAAATACGGAGCTTTACCGTATCATGACAACCAGACTGTCCGAAGTGGCTGATGCAAAGAAGGAACAGTCAGCGTAGAGGCTGTTTCTTCGGAAAGGATAGAGCATGAATGAAGAAAAATATACAAGGAATTCTGCTAAGAAGTCCACCCGGAAGAAAAAAGTGAATCCGGATATCCATGCAGGGAAAGCCACGGCAAAAAGCTGAAAAATGATTCATCGGCAGCCAGGAGTTACCGTGATAAGATCCGGTATGGGAAAAAGGATAATTCGCTTTCAGTCAGCGAAGCAAAAGAACTTCGCAGCATGAAGAAGCAGGGGAGAAGGAGGATATATAAAAATCAGGCCGTTGCAGCCACGGTAAGAAAAACCACGATTAAAAATGAGGACGACAACAGTGGAACAGACAGCCTGAATGCCGGACCTGGCAGCAGTGGAAGCAGGCATTGGAAAAGTACGGGAACATGGACAGGCAAGGAAATATTCTTCCAAAATCCATAACCGCAGTGACCATCTGGATGCCGTGCAGGGAGCAAAAGGAGCAAAAGAAGCCGGAGAGGCGGGAGAAAGCACCATGTCAGCTACCGTGAAGAAAACACGCAAAAAAGCTGATGCAGAGGGAATTTGCTGAGGCGGCAGCAAAGAAGCAGGCAAAGGAAGCTGCAAACGGGGCAGGAAAGATCAGCAAAAGCTGACGGATCAGGCGGAGGACCTGATGGGAAGGCTTGCAGAGATGCTGAAAGAATTCTGTGAAGACCATCCGATCGGCATGATCATAGCGGTGGCAATTCTGATTGTTGTTCTCGTATTATCAGGAGCACTGACATCCTGTTCTGCTCTTGGAAGCGGCATAAACAGTGGAACTGTGGCAACTTCATTTACCGCTGAGGATGATGATATCAGGCAGGTGGAAGCAGATTATGTGGCACTGGAGACGGTGCTGCAGAATAAGGTGGACAGCATTGAGACAGATCATCCAGGATATGACGAATACAATTATTCACTTTCAGAGATATCCCACAATCCTTTTGAACTGGCGGCACTGCTGACGGTTCTGTATGAGGACTATACACCGTCAGAGGTTCAGTCAAAATTACAGACCATCTTTGATTATCAGTATACGCTGACATCAACGGAAGTTGTGGAGATCAGAACCAGGACAGAGACCAGATGGCATTATGTGACCATTACCGGGATGAGGAAAGAACCGGATACCGCCTGGTAAATGGTCATCTTGAATCCTATACCTATACCGTGTCAGTTCCATATGAGGTATATGAACCCTATGAGGTTGAAGTGGAGTATGAGTACAAGATACTGAATACAACGCTGACCAACAATGGAATATCCGCAGCTGTCAGTGCACTGAATCTGACGCAGGATCAGATGGAACGGTATACGCTGCTTCTGGAGACCAGGGGCAACAAGCCGGATATCTTCGGGGATAATGTATATGCAAATCCGGGTGTATCAGAGGAATATGAGAGATATGCCGTACCGGGAGAATACCTGACGAACCAGCAGTTTTCCAATATGCACCGGGAAGCCGAAAAGTATCTTGGATATCCTTATGTATGGGGAGGATCCTCACCAGGTACAAGTTTTGACTGTTCCGGTTTTGTGAGCTATGTCATCAATAATTGTGGAAATGGCTGGAACTATGGCAGACTTACGGCAAATGGCTGGAAGAATGCAACCGCAAGGGTGGCAGCTTCCGATGTAAAAACCGGGAGATCTGGTCTTTTTTTCCAGGGAACCTATAACACAGCCGGAGCATCCCATGTGGGTATCGTAGTCGATCCGGTAAATAAGATCATGATTCACTGTGGCAATCCAATCCAGTATGCGTCATATGATACGCCATCTTTGGAGGGCACATGCCTATTGCTATGGAAGAATCCGAGTAATTATAAATGCAGCGAAAGTCACCAAAGTGGTGGCTTTTTTTGCTGTCACAAAGGAAAGGAGAGCGCTTATGTATGCAAAGTTAGACAAGCTCCGCGAGGATCTGAAAAAAGGCAGTAGCCAAAAGAGAGGCAGCGGATGCAAAGGTAAAAGCAGCTGGAAGCAAAGCTGAAAGAAGAGGAAAACCAGCAGATCGTCAGTGATGTTGCATCCTACAATTTATCACCGGAACAGCTGGCACAGTTCTTACAGCTTGCAAACAGTGGCAGGTTACAGGAAATGCTCAGCGGACAGGTTCCGATGCCCGGAGCCGTGAATGCAGATACATCCGGTAAGAAACCGGATGAAGACAATGAGACAGATATGGATAAGGAAGAGGAGGATTTCTTAGATGAAGAGAATGAATAATTTGAAAAACGTGATCGCAGCAAGGATTATGGGAGGTCTGGTAATCGGAATGACAGCCGTTGCGGGTGTGGCACCGGTTACTGTATTTGCACAGAGTCAGGAAGCGGAATGCATCTGTGAGGAAAAATGCTCACAGGATTCCATCAATGAGGAATGTGCAGTATGCCTTTATGATTACAATGTCTGCCAGGGGTGGATGCACATGTAGAAGGTTCAGAGGAATGCACTGAGACAGCCGAGGAGAGTTATGGCCTCTTACACCTGATGGAAATATGAACCTGGTGGATGATTATGGCTCCATTAAGGCAGGTGGCAAGCAGTTCATTACGGTTACAACCAAGTCCGGCAATTATTTCTATATTATCATTGACCGTGACGATAAGGGAACAGAGACCGTGCATTTCCTGAATCTTGTTGATGAATCAGACCTTTTGAAGCTCATGGAGGATGATGAGGTGGAATCTTATATGAATTCCCAGGGCATGACTGCTTCGGAGAAAGAGACAGAAGAGGTCAAAGGTACAGAGACTACGGAAGAAATCTCTGAGGAGCCGAAGGAAGAGGCAAAAGCATCTGAAACCGGAAAGAAAAGTAAAAATGTGACCGGAATCATGGCAGTAGTCCTTTTTGCAGCGGTTGGAGGAATCGGTGGATTTATGTATATGAAGTCCAATAAGGGCAAGAAGAAAGCGGATGCACCGGATCCGGATGCAGATTACTTCGACAGTGATGATGACGAGGATTATCTTACAGATATGGACATTGAGGAAGAGTCTGTATCAGATGCAGAGGAAGAAAGCCCTGCTGAAGATACAGGAGAAGATGATCAGGACGAGATGGATGAAGAGTAGCATCAAGGGAATGAGGCAGTCGTAAGGCTGCCTTTTTTCTGATGGGAGGAATCTATGGAAGACAAGGAATTTGATAAGCTCACACCAGAGGAGAAAAAGGCAAGATTTCAGAAAGCAGTAGATGATTATAACAGTGGATTTGTTGAAGTGGATTATACATTTAGATCTGTTGCATCAATACGTGTTGAAGAAGCTATGGAAGATGCCGGAAGGGTGTCGGAGGAGTTCAAGCCGGCACAGATCAAGGTAATCTATGAAGCAGCCGAGGCAGATCTGAACCTGGAGCATTACATGAATCCTAAATTTTCCGCATCACATATGAAATTCATCATGGAGCAGGAAAAGGCTGGAAAGGATGTCACATGGCTTCCGATTGGGAAAATCCTCCACAGGAGTATCGTGGAGAAACCGCTTACCAGAGACCAGATAAGAAGGATAAAGGAAAGGATGCAGAGGGCAGAATCTAAGGATTCTGTGATAGCAGATCTGCATGAAAAAGAAAAAAGAAGCTAATAGGGTTCCGAAGAAACAAGGACAGCAAAAGGAGAAAGGAGAGCGGTAGTATGGCAAGAAAAAGCAGATATATGGGATATATGAAGGAATTGCAGAAGATTTCCAAGCATGAGAAGACATCTACAAAAGAGTCTTTGTTGGACAAGCTCAGGAGCATGAAAAACAGGGAGTTCACAATGAACATACCTGTTGGGGAAGGAGCGGAGGATGAACATTAGCGGAATTCGTCCGAAACAGGAATTTTATGCCGGCATGGAGAAGCAGGAGCCGGAGAAAAAAGAAATGCATCGACTGAATCAGGTGGCTATCCGTATGGTGGAAATGCCGCCTCTTTTCAGTGAGGAACCTATGAACGGTCCGGCGGCAGCAGTAAAAGTTATGGCAGATACGTTTCGGGATTATGACAGGGAAGTTGTTGCTGTAGTGAATCTGCGGGCAGACATGAGACCAATCAATATAAATATTGCAAGTATAGGAGCACTTGACCAGTCGATTGCACATCCAAGGGAGATTCTTAAGAGTACCATTTTGTCAAATGCAGCAGCTATCATATGGTCCATAATCATCCGTCCGGCAGACGGCTCCAAGTGTGGAAGATATCGGTCTGACTGACAGAATGAATAAGATTTGTGATTTGATAGGTGTTAAATTGGTGGACCACATAATAGTGGGACCTGGAAATGAATTTTATTCATTTCAGGAGAAAAACCAGATGCCTTTAGCGTCATTGAAGCTGACAAAAGATCTGGAAGATATAGAACTGGAGGGATTTAGAGTGGCAGAAAATACAGCGGTAAAAGAAGAGAAGAAGGTAATCACGCTTACGGTTGCGGAATGCATGGAATTTCACAGCATGGGTGAATTTCATGAGAATATCAAGAGTGTGGCAGAGGCTGTAGCAAAATTCAAAGCAATTTCACCGGAGCGTATGCACGGAGTTCCGGCAATCGGAATCAGGGCGGCTGATCCAAAGGATCCGGATGAATATACGGAGATGGATGTACTGATCGGGAGAAGGATTGATATGGATATGCTTCGTTATATACCGGAGATTGCAGACAGCTGGCAGGCACAGCAGATGATCGCGTCCCTGATCCATGAGATGCCGGATGTAAAAGTTGGGGGACAGATTCCCGACAGCATCCAGAAGAAAATAGACTGTCTGGAGTCCAGGGATAAGCGGGCGGATGAATTGCAGCAGATAACAGACAAACTGGAGAAGGGAGTTGTGGAGGTGTTCCAGAGTGACAGATATAAGCAGTTCCTTGACACGATGGCGAAATTTCCGAGATATTCCGTAAACAATTCACTTCTGATCATGATGCAGAAACCGGATGCGCAGCTGTGTCAGAGTTTTACCGGATGGAAACAGATGGGACGGTATGTGAAAAAGGGAGAAAAGGGAATCAGCATCCTTGCCCCGGCGCCTTATAAGATCGAGAGGAACAGACAAAACTGGATGATAAGGGAAGACCGGTATTTGATGCTGATGGAGAACCGGTAAAGGAGAAAGTGGAAGTCACAATCCGGGCATTCAAGGTGGTAAAGACATTTGACCTGTCCCAGACAGACGGAAAAGAACTTCCTACCATCGGACCGTCTGAACTGGTGGGAAATATTGAAGGATATCCCAAACTCTTGCAGGCATTGCAGGAAATCAGCCCGGTCCCGGTATCTTTTGAGCTGATTGATGGAGATGCCAAGGATTCTATCATCTGGAAGACAAAAAATTGTGGTTCAGGATGGCATGAGTGAAGTACAGACCATTAAGACACTGCTTCATGAAATGGCACACCAGAAACTGCATGACAAGGATAATGTGCCGGAGGCAAAAGACATTTCAAGGAATGGGAAAGAAGTTGAGGCTGAGAGTGTTGCATATGTAGTATGCCAGCATTACGGAATCAACACTTCTGACTATTCCTTTTCTTATGTCGCGGGCTGGTCAGAGGGAAAGGGAAACACCGGAGCTGAAAGCAACCCTTGATAAGATCCGTCAGACTGCATCGGAGTTCATCTATCAGATTGATCAGAAGATGGAAGTGCTGATGGCAGATAAGAAACAGGTGCAGGAATCGGCAAAAGCGCCAAGTCCGTTTGTACAGGAGCTTATGGATAAAATTACAGAAGGAGCAAAGGATCTGGGCTTTATTCCGGTTGCACCTGAAACACAGGAGAAGACTGCAAACCCGGAATTAAAGGTAGTTGTTGACAAGGCCCTGAAGGATCTTGATAAGAAAAAGGACTCTGTCAAAGGTAAAGGAGTCTGTGAAATCAAAGCTGAAAGCCAATACGGAAAAGGCAGAGCAGGCACCTAAGAAAAGCAGAACATCAAAAGCGGAGGAAAGGGCATGAACCAGAAAGAGTTCAATGAAGTGATCGTCAGGCAGACAGATCATTGTAAATCAATGCTGGTGGTAAAGGGAGCAGAGTATGCTCCCAGAGCAGTGAAGAATACGGCAGTGGACAGGCTGGCGCATTTCAAGAAGGCAGCAGTGGTGATGAATACCACACCAAAAGCGGCACTTATGGGGATGCTGTCCAAGCACCTTATCTCTGTATCGGATATGTGTATGGGTGAGCAGCAGTATTCCAAAGAGCAGTGGGATGAGAAGATCACCGACAGTATTAACTATTTCCTGATTCTTTGTGCGATTGTAGAGGAGGAACTGAATGAAGAAGATTGAGGTAAAAATTTTAAACCCGGAATCCATTGACCAGGCAGAGAAGCTGATGGTCTGTGCGGCAAGGCTGACACAGAGAGGACATCAGATTTCCTGCCTGGATGATTTCATGGATCTGTATGAAAAGCCATATCAGAGATCCACCGTGGCAAATCTTGTGAAGCTGCCACATCCGACAATCCAGAAGTTTGGAATCATCAATGTGGTTGTAGTCGGTGCATCCAGAAGATTCCTGGCACAGATTACCAGACACCAGAATGAAGTGAAGTATATGTCGGCAAGCCTGCAATACAGCGACTATTCAGGAGTGGAGGATTTTGTCATGATATTTAAGACAGTGCAGCATGGCAATGAAAAATTACCAGGAGATGATCAGATTAGGTGTTGATAATGATTCTGCCGGATACTGCGCACCGCAGGAATGAGAAATATTCTTCTGATCAGCGCAACACCGTATCAGTGGAAGCACATGATCCGTCAGAGAACATGCAGGAGAAACACAAAGGAAACCAGATATGTGATGGTGAAAATCTGGGAACAGCTTCTGGAGCAGAACAGGGAATTGTTTTCTGACTGTGGACCATTCTGTATGAATGGTGGCTGTGAAGAAGGAAAAATGACCTGCGGAAAGAGTGTTCCACCGCAGATGTTACCAACAGACATTATCAGGGTGGATTTCCCAAAACTGTGCGAAGAGAGTGTGTTGGAGGAAGGAGTATCAGATGAAGATACAGCTGATTGAAAAATATTCAGCCCAAAAATTGGATGGGTTTGTATTTTATTTATTTGTTTGTTTTCTTTATACGAACAATGAGATCGGCGTGACTTCATCTAAGCTGGAGGCAGATATTCGTTCGTCGCAGAAGATTAAGGATGATTGGACGGTCGATGGAAGCGTTTCCAGCACGATGGCTGCATATATTTCTTACCCTCAGGGTTTGAGTGACCATTCTTTTTCCGTCTATGTCAATCGTCCAGGACTTTCCTTCGGATATTTTTTCCGTGGAGGTGGAACTCTTTCGGGGATTCAAAGAGGAATTGTGGAGTTTACTGTAGAGGGATATAATGAACGAGCATTTATTTCTATGAATCAACAGCAGGTGCAACAACTTGAAATAGATGATGGCAACACAATTCAAGTGGTTGATATTGACCGCAATAAACCCCTGATCTGGCAGGAAAGATGGCTGCAAAATTTGGATATACCAGAAAAATGGCGGTTCATCGAAACAGGTAATCAACAACAGCAAGGTCAGTGATCACCATGCAATCATTCCTACGGTCAATGTGGCAGATGCAGAGTTTGGAGAACTGCCATCCGGGGAACAGAAGGTGTTGAGCCTGATTACAGCCAGGCTGTTATCGGCTCTGGCAGATCCGGCAGTGAGAAATGAAGTGGATGTGGAATTTACCTGTGCAGATACAGTATTCAGGGCAAAGGCAAAGAACATCAGAGAAAAGGGATGGAGAGATATTCAGGAATGGATCATGGGAAGCAGCGCAGAGAGCACAGATTCTGAAAATGACAGGAAAGAAAAAAGTGAGAATGCTGATATGCTGGCCTGCATTGCAGTTCTGACCAATGGAAACTCTTATCCATTACAGAATCCTAAGATGGAGGAAGGAAAGACCACACCCAAAAAACATTTTACAGAGGACAGTTTACTGTCTGCAATGGAGAGAGCCGGAGCAGATGAGATGCCGGATGAAGTGGAGAGGAAAGGAATCGGAACCTCCGCGACCAGAGCAGCTACGATTGAGAAGCTGGTCCGTATCGGATTTGTGGAACGTAAAGGAAACAAAAAGACAAAGTACCTTCTTCCGACACATAAGGGAGTTGCACTGATCACGGTCATGCCGGAGCAGATCCAGTCCCCATCCATGACAGCAGAATGGGAGCAGAAACTTCTGGATGTTGAGAAGGAGCATTCCGGGATGCAGAGTTTATGAACGAAATCGAAGGGATGATCACGGAACTGGTCAGTACCTATAAGATCATCGAAGATGCAGAAGCGCTCATGCATCCGGTACTGGAAGAAATCGGAACATGCCCTTGCTGTGGCAGGCATGTAGTCGAGAGGCAGAAAGGATATTCCTGTGAGAACAGGCAGTGTAATTTTGTGCTGTGGAAGCAGAACCGATTCTTTGAAGCTCTTGGCAAAAGATGACCAAGCCTGTGGCTATAAAACTTCTTTCTGATGGAAAAGTGGCACTGAAAGGCTGTAAGTCAAAGAAGACCGGAAAGACCTATGATACAACGGTCATCATGACAGTGGATGAGAAACAGAGAGCAGTATTTGAACTGAATTTTGAGAAGGGAGCAGACAAATATGGAAAAAGCAAAAAACAAGAAAGATTAAAAAGTGGGATGAAGTACACAGAGAGCACGAGGTGGAAGTATCGGACAATACCGGAGGATGTGAGCCGGAAGAGGTGGCTGGAGCCAGCCCTTCCATCAGCAGAAATCCGATGAGGAGCATCGAGGATATGGTGGAGCAGAACGACAACAGCTTTGATGGTGTGATCAATAATGTGAAAGTGGAACCGGCAGCAGGCACTTTGGAAATTGTACCGGATGATAAAAATCCGTATTGGAAAAATTAAAGGAACAGAGGAAACAGATGCAGTCCCCTGTGCCTGTTTCTGATAGAAAGCCGGTTCCGGATGTTGTTTTGAAAGAGAGTTCCAGGGATGGTAGAAAGATCAAAACGAATTGAGCTGAGAGTGACAGCAGATGAACTTAGACAGATTCATGAGCGTATGCAGGAGGCTGGTATTTTCAGTCTCACTGCATATATGATCAGGATGGCACTTCACGGATATGTTATTGTGATGGATTTGTCTGACTTAAAAAGAAATTCTTAGACTGTTACAGATATCAGGAAATAATCTGAATCAGTATGCAAAAAAGGCAAACGAAACAGGCAGCATTTATCATGAGGATATTGAAGAAATGAAAAATAATCAGAAGGAAATATTACAGGAAATGAGAAAAGTGCTGGACAGATTAACAGCAATTATGTAAGGCAGGTGAGAGAATGGCGGCAACAAAACTGATAGCAATGCACCAGAATAAAAAAAGTAGGAGTGTGATGCGGTGTCTGAAAGACAGGACCGATTATGCCATGAATGGAGAAAAAAAAACGGATGAGGGAAAATATATTTCCTCTTATCAGTGTAATCCGGAGCTTGTTGATCTGGAATTTGCTCAGGCAAAAAGGAATATCTGCATAAGACATGGCGGCAGCCTAAGGGAGATGTGATTGCATATCAGATCCGCCAGTCCTTCAAGCCGGGAGAAATCACACCGGAGGAAGCAAATGAAGTCGGATATGAAACCGGTATGAGATTCACAAAAGGAAAGCACGCATTTATTGTGGCAACCCATGTGGACCGGGCACATATTCATAACCACATCATATTCAATTCCACCAATCTGGAGTGTGACCGGAAGTTCCGGGATTTCTGGTTTTCCGGAATAGTATTGCAGAGACTTAGTGACATTATCTGTCTGGAGCATGGACTTTCTGTTATTCCAAAGGTAAAGCCGAGTGAGAGACAGCGGAGGACAAAGTACCCGGAACGTGTGAGCATGAGGGATGTCATCCGGGAAGATATTCTGAAATGCCTGGATCAGAAACCGGCAGATTTTGAAGAACTTCTGAAACTTCTACAGGCAGAAGGATATGAGATCAAGCGTGGCAAGCATACCGCAGTCTGTGGAAAAGAGCAGAAACGTTTCATCCGGTTCCGTTCACTTGGAGAGGATTTTACAGAAGAAAATCTGAAAAAGTGATTGCCGAGAGAAAGAGTCTCCCAAAAGAAATGAAAAAGTACCGGACCGGAAAGAAGCAAAACCGGAAAAGCGTAAGTTTGATCTGGTAGTTGATATTCAGGAAAAAATGGCACAGGGAAAGAACGGAGGATATGTCCGGTGGGCAAAAAATATAATGTGAAGCAGTTTGCGGAATCTATTCTGTTTTTACAGCAGCATGATATTCACGATAAGGAAACGCTGGATGCATTGGTGGATGGGAGTTCTGCAAAATATCATGAACTTATGAAAACCATCAAAGATGCAGAGGAGAAGATGGCAGCAAATAAAGTGATAAAGACTCACATTATCAATTATGCCAAGACCAGGGAAACATACATTACTTACCGAAAATCAGGGTATAGTAAGAAATTTTTCGAGGCACATCGGGATGAAATCACTCTTCATAAGGCAGCAAAGGAAGCATTTTCAAAACTGCCGGATGGAAAGATCCCGAAGGTAAAGGATCTGAATGAAGAATTTGTAAGACTGCTTTCAGAGAAAAAGGCAGATTACAGCGAATACAAGAAAATAAAAAAAGAGATGCGGGATTATCAGATAGCGAAGCAAAATGTGGAATCCTTCTATGCTGCTCAGCAGAGCTGGGACATAGAGGAAGACATGAAAAAGAAACGGCAGCAGGAAAGATAAGCATGTGGGCAATCATCAAAAATATAAATTGGAGGTTGCCCCCTTTTTTATATTCCGGCAGAGCAGGAATGTATCAGCACTCACGAAGTGAGGGCGCGGCTTGGCATCGAAGATGACATTCTAAGGGGATTGGGGATGTGCCTCCAACAAGCAAAATGCGCCCGTGTACGTACGGGGGCACTGCTTGCCAACTTGTGAAACAACAACGATTGCGGCCTTTAGTGCGCCACTATTTCAAGAAAAGGAGAACAGGATGGAAGAGAGAATTATAAAAGAAAATACAGAAGATAAGATAGGCATAACCGCAGCATAGGTAACGGATACTCCCTCTTTCCTCGTCTTGGAATTATCAAACGGAGTTACATCAATGTCAACCGGAACAAAACCGTTAGACAGCTTGGAGGGAACAATGCCATTAGTACGTAAAAGTTCTACATTTTCCTTTAGGATATATTCCCGGAGGGAAGAGCCAATGACATCCATCCTTTGACGAAGGGTTTCTTCTGATGGAATGTTGTAGGCAATTCCGAGCGCAGTTTTATAAAAATCCCGGTCATCATCCATTTCGTGAACAGCCTGGAAATCCGGTTTGCCCATGTATAACATACCGATGTACGTGAGGAGAATATCGCCATTTTTAATCTGATGCTGTGAACGGTTCGGTGTTACATCCATTCGATTGCAGTGCTTAACAAAATCGCTTTTCCAAGGATTGCTCCTACAACAGCCAAGCTGCTTGCTGGAATGATTCGTTCATTGGTAAATTCGATTTTAATATTTTTTCATGGCATAATCTCCTTTGAAAGTGAATTTCTAAGAAGATTATACCTGAAAAACGCTTCACCAAGCAGGTGAATTTATAAAACGATAAAATTTTAATGAATCCATTGAAAAATCAAGCGTTTTACCTGTTATGGTGCAATGAACTTCACGGATTTAGGTGACTGTTAAAGCGGTAGCCGATCTCACGAACACTATCTATGGAAAAGTGAGAGTTTGTATGACAAAGTTTTTACGAAGATTCCGAATGTAAAAGCCTACGGTATCCTTTTCATTGCCTGCTGATATTTCGCCCCACACCTTATCATAAATCTGCTCGTATGTAAGAACACGACCTTTATTGGCTGCGAGCAAGCAGAGTATATCGTACTCTTTGACGGTCAGTTCAATTTCCTGACCGTTATTGATAACTCTGCGCCGGCTCAAATTGATTTCTAAGTCGGAAAGGGATAATGTCGGCTCATATGAAATCTCTAATTTTTCAAAATCAGGGTGCTGTTTTACAAAAGCCAGCATATCGTCAAAGGCTGTTGAGTCTTGTGCTTTGAACTCCATTATTACGATTCGTCGGATATTATCACCCACTTGGTTAGTTTTTTTTGTCTTGGACAACATAAGATTTATTGCGTGAGATAATACGATTCATCAATCGTTTTCAGAATAAAATTCACATCGTCATAACGAGAGGAATCGGACTGAGAGCCTAAACTGCATATCAAAAACTCTTTTCCGTGCTGCTGGTAAAGCACAATCAAGTTATAGTCGTCAGACAGAGAGCCAGTCTTAATTCCGCATACATTTTCGTTGTAATATTCGGATGTCGGATCAAGGAAGGCGTTTGTATTCTTCCATATTTGTGTACTGCCATCAGGCAGTGTTGCCGTATAAGTGTTTTGAGATACAATTTCTCTAAACCACGAGTATTCCAACAACCGATATACTACTTCTTTCAAATCTAAAGTGGTGGTAAGTGCCTCCATATCAAAACCACTCGGATCATATAAAACTGTGTCTAAGTACCCCTGCTGTTGCAAATGCAGGTTTAAGTTCTCCATGAAAATCCTCACACGCTCTTGACAGCTTTCTGCTTGCGGCGAAAGTAATCCTCCACAATAATCAGCAACCACATAAGCTGCGTCATTCCCTGACGGTACTAACATTGCCGCAAATAGATTGTGTAAAAAGTATTCTTTTTCCTTGATTTGAGCAACAGACGAGCCAGGTTTCGTGAGTGAAATAGCACCATAGTCTGCAACAACGATACTATCAAGGTCTGCTAAAGTTGACGCATACTCAATAACAAACAGCTTGGCTAAACTTGCAGGAATTTGTGGCTCGTTCTCGTTTTTTGAAACAAATATTTCATCATCAGAACAATCCACCAAAATCAGCGATTTTGCATTATAAGAGTCAGGAAAATCTTCTTTGTAGAGAAAACCATTTATTTTATTCTTTACCTCTCTGAAATTTTCCGGCTGCATTGCCCACGGCACAAACATTATACCTATGCCGATACAAACTACAAGCAAAAACAAAAATACTCCAAATCGTTTTTTTCTTACGGCGTTTTCTCTGCATATATGTGCTCACCTCCCAACACCAAAACTCCTATGTGCCATTTTTAATCGGCATAATTTGCCTGAATACACTCTGTAAATCCAGACGGATCTCCCAACTTAGCTTTATCAATATTATCACGAAGATATTTGCGTGTAGCGTCATCACAGCGATCTGTTCCCATATAAGGCATATCAAAGGCTTTTTTCGAGTTCAGCTAAGGCTTTTGCCGCCCTTTCCGAATCCGTATTGTAAGTATCAAGCCATTCCTGCATCCAAGAATGTTCCCAAAGGTTAGATGCTCTTGTATCGCCATATCCTATCTGAAAAGACGCTCCCGTATCTTCGCCTTCCAAAGCATCAGGCGGAGTAACGCCCTCCGGCCAATTCAAACTCTCAATGGTCGTTAGGTATTCTTCTTCAATGGTAGCAAAGTCCGTGAAACCTCTTGTGTTTGTGTCGGAGTCCGAAGAAGTGGAGCAGCCTGCCAGCATAATCACCAGCAAAGAAATCATAACACACAGTAACAGTCTGTACGGTCTTTCGGATTTTGAGATTGTTCGTTTCATTTTGTTTCCTCCTTGAATTGAGTTTTATTATCTAAGAGCCAATGCAGGCTCTAATTTTGCTGCTTTCAATGCTGGTAATAATCCGCCCAATAATGCTGTAAGCACAGACACAGCAACTGCAACAACAACAACGCTGATTGGATAACTCGGTGTTCCCACCGGGGAATCCACAGGGAGCAACGCTCCAATACAATGCACCAAAATCAGCGAAATCAAAATAGCTGCAAAGCAAACGAATATTGATAAAATCAACTGTGAGCCTAAAACCAGTGCCACAATATTTGTTCGTGAAGCACCTATCGCTCTGCGGATCAGCAACTCATGTGTGCGCTGTTCCAATGAAGATAGTCCGATATTGATCTGCCCTAATACGGAAACAAACAGCAACAAAAGCGAAGTAACCAAAAGCCCTAATTGCAGTATGGACAATACCGAATCATAGGTATCTCCAATATCACTACGCCCAATACTTTCCCAGTAACCGCCAATGGTATCAGCCAAAATGTCGCCAAGGGCAGAATGTATCTGTTCGATTGTCAGTCCTGTTGTGGGATGCCAATACACATTTGCATTTTGTACTTGCCACATTGCTGGTGCGAAATTGAGGATCGCCGCAGAATCCGCATAGATAGTCGGAAAATCCCTGCCATCGTTTACTACTCCGACAATATTGAAAGGGGTTAACGAAAGTGTGCTTTTTACATTTCCTGCAGCATAGGGCGAATCATTAAAATAGTTTTTAGCTTCTTTGTTTATGACCACTTCAAGCGATCCGCCCTCACTCGAAGGCTCTAACCATCTACCGGATGTCATTGGAAGATTATAGACTTGACTATATGCCTCCGTGGTGCAAACTACATCAAAAGCCATCAGGTTTTGGTAAACATCATTCGGCGGTATTGGCGTTAAATCTTTCATTGGTGCAAATCGAATATCTTCTCCCATAGAAAAAGTAACAGCGGCTACATCATCAATGGCTTCAAATCTCTGGAATAATTGTTCCATTTTATTTCTATCGTGAAAATCGGATTCCGTTATCACGAATGAGTAAGTAGGTGACCAGCCATATACCTGTGCGTTTACGGAAATCAAATACTCCCGTCCAAGCGTACCAACTAATACCGATCCAATCATTGCGATAATGCCTACAAGCATTGAAACACTTGTCAGAATACTTCTAAGTGGAGACAGACGAAGGTCTTTAAGTATCATTTTTAGCACAAGTTATCCTCCCTCCATCCATTTCAAAAATCGTATCACAGGTATCTGCAATATCAGGATCGTGCGTAACCAACAGCAGCATAATTCCATTTTCTTTTTACGACGCTGTGCAACAGTTCCATAATCTGCGTTCCCGTCTTTTTATCCAACGCTCCCGTAGGCTCATCACATAAAATGGCTTCCGGAGATACTGCAAGCGCCCTTGCGATTGCAACTCTTTGTTGTTCACCGCCGGACAAATTGATTGGGTAATCATTTTCCTTGCTTTCTAAGCCGACACTTTTTAGCAAGCCTGTAATTATCTCGTGACGCTGTTTGGCGGTAAACGACTTTTTGGCATAGAGTAGGGGTAATTCGATATTTTCCCATACCCGCAAGTGCTTAATCAGAGAGTAGTTCTGAAATACAAATCCGATATTATTGGCTCGCAGTATAGACAGATCACGGTCTTTCAAAGCAGAAATAGATATACCATCATAAAGGTACTCGCCCTCATATTCCCGATTTAACAAGCCAATAATGGATATAAGGCTTGTTTTGCCTGAGCCGGACTTTCCGACAATGGCATAACTGCGCCCTCGTTGCAACTCCATATTAGCGTTGGTTACTGTTGTCAGCCTATCGCCATTATTCAATTTGACGCTTGCTTTCAAATCCTTTATTTTGATTAAAGTCTTTTCGGAAATTCCTTTCATTTTATCAAATCCCCCTCGGATCAAGGTTTGGCGGAGTAGCAGAAACTACATCGCCCTCCTCTAAGCCGGACAGTATTTCTATATTGGCTCCGTCTGTCACACCCAATGTCACTTTTGTTTCCACTCTTTCTCCATTCGGAGTAATTACAGTAACCAATCCCGTCCCTTGTCTACCCGCTATTACCGACAGCGGCAATATAAGGACATCATTTCTCGTTGTCGCCGTTATGACTACCGTTGCACTTTGCCCCGATTTCACATCGACTGTTTGACTGATCAAGCATTGCAGAATGCCCTCTTGCGGCACGATTCCCGTAAACGCATTTTCATCTGCGGCAGGCGACACCACGGCAATCATATCGGTTGGTCCTACACCATCATATACTTGAAATTTTGCTTTCAACTCTGCATACTCCGGTAAGGTACTAAAAAAATTATCTGCCTCTACATTGAGGGCAAATCCTGTATAATGCACTATCGCTACGGGATAATTACTCGGTACGCTTTCATTGGATGGGGCAATAGAGGTAATTGTACCATCCACCGGAGATTTCAATTCTTTGCCGTTCACAGTTCCAATAATTTGCCCGGCAGTGATTTTTTCTTCTAATTCTACCGCTGTATTAAATATGCCATTTTCGGGTGAGGAAATAATAAACGGTACTGCCGGAACAATAGTCGTTTGCGTTGAAACGGTTGGAGTAATTGTCCCTCGTACAACTGATACCGTTTTTTCTGCGGATGTTGCGCTATCTGTAAGATTGTTTTCGTCTGTCTGCCCAATTGCAGAGCAGGCAGATAGCGTAAATACAAGAAACAAAATAGAACATAGCAGCATTTGTTTTCTTAGCAACTTCATCATTCCTCCTTATGCTGTATCACAAAAAATACGAGCCTCTATCTTGATACTTTTATTGTACCAAAACAGAAGCCCGTATTTTCTTGATTGCTCGTAAGATATTCCTCTTTTTTCTATGCAAATTCTTACAATTTTCCTACGCCAACGGCAAAGTAATTGAAAACTTGTTTTGATCCTCTTGGCTCTCTGCAACGATTGTACCATTGTGTAGTTCAACAATCTGCTTTGCAATCGCCAAACCTAATCCAGCTCCTCCACTGCTTGTACTTCTCGCTGCGTCAAGCCGATAAAACTGCTCGAAAATCCTGTTTAACTTTTCTTCCGGCAGAGTATCGCCGTGGTTACAAAAAATAATGCTGACCGTATCTTCCTGACATTGTGCGCTGATCGTGATATCCGTATTTTCAAAACTGTAGATAACCGCATTTCTCAAAAGGTTATCAAAAACACGCTGAATTTTGTCTGCGTCACATCGAAGCATTATATCATCATCAACACAAAGATTACATTGCAAATTCTTTGATTTGAGCATAGGCTTAAATTCATATACAAGTTGCTCCAGCAGGCGAGTTAAATTGATTTTCGTGTATTGTAATGTAATATCGTATATATTGAATCGTGTTATCTCGAAAAACTCGTTAATCAGATCCTCTAACCGTTCTGCCTTACCAAGAGTGATTGAAAGGTACTTTTCTCGAAGTTCCTTTGAGATTTGCGACTCATCACGCAGTAAAGTAAGATACCCGATTACAGAAGAAAGCGGTGTTTTCAAATCGTGTGCAAGATACATAATCAGGTCATTTTTTCGCTGCTCATTTTCTTTTGCAAGCCTTGCATTACTTTCAGCCTCTTGTTTTAACTGATTGATGTTAGCGGCGATTTCACTCAACTCCGGGGACATTTCAATGTAACTGACATTCTGATCGAACATTTTTCCTGTCGCAGCCTGTACCTCGTACACATAGGCGACTACTTTTTTCAAAAGTAGGTATGTCATGTATATAATACAGCCACCCCACCGATTACAGCCACTATATAAAGATATACTGTTCTGTAATACAAGTAATAATACAAAACATACTTGCGGAGAATTTCCTCTGCCATAATTCCTAAAAAAGAAAAGTACCGCCAAAAATAAGCACAGAGCAAATCGCACATTGAATTACATACCCTTTGAACAAGGTAGAGAGCAGATAGTTTTTTTCTTTTTTATTCAATTTCATACCCTACCCCCAAACAGTTTTAATGAACTTCGGATTTTTGAAGGTTCATTCAATTTTTCCCGAAGCCGCCCAATGTGCGCCATTACCGTATTGTTACTGTTGCGAAGATACTTTTCTTTCCACACGGCTTCAAATAATTCCTCCGAGGCGACAACTTTACCCTGATGTTCGCACAGATACCACAGAATAGAAAACTCCAACGGAGTCAAGGCTATTTCTTTGCCATACAAGTAGCACTTGTGGCTGACTCTGTTTATCAGTAGACCTCTGATGTCATACTCGTCTTTTTCTTCGGATTGGCTCAAATTAGGACTGTTATAGCTCTGATAACGCCTTAATTGCGTCTTTACTCTTGCCACAACCTCTAAAGGATTAAACGGTTTCGTTATATAATCATCCGCACCAATCGTAAGCCCCATAATCTTGTCGCTATCCTCAATTTTGGCGGTAAGCATAATAATAGGGAAGTAAAACTTTTCCCGAATTTTTTGGCAAAGTCGAAAACCATCAATATCCGGCAGCATAATATCAAGTATCGCTAAATCAATCTGCGACTGTTTGATACATTTCATCGCCTCTAACCCATTATAACATTTATATACTGAATAACCATCGTTACGCAAATACACTTCAAGCAGATCAACGATTTCTTTTTCGTCATCCACAATTAAAATCTTCTTGTTCATTGATCCTACACCTCATTTTCGGGTACGGCTTCCATTATGTCGCCAAAATCACACTCTAAGTATTCGCATATATTCAACAGCACGGGAAGGGTAACATTTTCATTTTTTCCGAGGTTTGTTGTACCGTACTTTCATTTCCGCACCTCCACCCAAATATAGTTTGTATTATAGCACTTTGAGAGTGAAATTCCAATTATTAAGTCTGTATTTTGAGACTTTTAGTTTTCAAACCGGTGCAAGATGGGTAAATAGTAACCCGAGAATCCCCTTTGTAACCCAAGAATCCCTCTTTGTAAATGAAAATCCTGTTTTGTAAGCGAGATTCCCGGTTTGTAAATGAAATTCCCGGTTTGTAAGCAAGATTCCCGAATTTTCATTTCTATTTCGATATGATATAATACGTTCAGCAATAAATTTGCGTACAACAACCAGAGATCAATTCTCTCTCGAAATTTTTGTATTCGGAGAATCCATCCCTGTTTTTGATTGGATAGAGTTGTTCTATTCTGGCTCTGGCGGCACTCAGCAAATTTATTTGTTACTTTTTGAGAAGTTTAGGCTTTAAGATGATGTTCTCGGCGGCAACCGGTGAGCATCCCAGTCTCTTAAGCACATCTTCTCCATAGTAAAAGCTGAATGTTTCGTATGGGCTACGGTTGTTCAGCTTTTTTCTTTTATAAGAATTGATATGGTTCATCATCAGAGTAATATCCTGTTGTGTCAGCTCATCGAAACTGCTTCCTTTTGGCAGGATACGACGTATCAATTCATGGTTGACTTCACAGGCTCCTTTTTGATAAGGAGCACTTGGATCGCAATAAAATATCTTTGTTCTATTGCATGGAATGGTGCTACGTTTTTCGATTTCCTTTGGATTTGAAAACTCACTTCCGTTATCTGTCAGAATAACCGGAAACAAGCTATTAAATGTTTTTGCCCCAAGGACTTCATCCAATAAGTTTATGATTTCTATTACAGAGGCTGATGTATTTGCGTCCCGCAAAAAAGCCAGCATGAGACTGCTTTCTACAAAGTGTATGGTAAGAAGACATTTTCCTCCCACACGACCAATCACGCTATCCATTTGTACAATGGTCGTTTCCGGGTTTGCTCCCAGATATTTTTGAAAGTCAGCGTAGCTTCGTTTAATACGGCAGCCCCGGTCAACTTTAAATTCAGGCTTCTTATAACGGGGACGGTATTTCACTTTACGGGGCAGATCAATATTCCTGATATCAAAGAGCTGGGCATCCACGTAGTTATACAATGTCTTTTCACTGCACATCAGTTCATCTACATGAGCAAGATAGATTTGATGAAGCGACTGCCCGTTTTTAACTAAAGGACTGATGATCCCGTTAATTCTTGCAATATCATCTTCGTTGGACATGATACCGGTTCTGGCTTCCGAAACAGCATGATGTGCACGCTCATGTGCATCTGCCGGATCATAAATACGTTTTAATAACGTGCATTTCGGCAGCTGACTGCAGCCATTACAAACATAAGGTGGCTTATTTTTGACAGAACAGACATCTTCTACAAAATCAGAACAATGTAAGGTGCATTCAGAGCACAGGCTGCATTTGTAAGCAGATTGGTGTGTACAGCTTGTTCCGCAAATCCTTTTTGCTTTGCATGTAGCACGGAATTTACAAGGATTATACGGATATCCAGGACGACCGCTTTTCTTGTCATAGGAATACTTTTTAATCTCCTTGGCAATGGTTGTACGGTCCTTTCCTAACTCTTTGCCAATTGCCCCAAAGGATGCATTCTCCTGAAGGCGTTGAGCAATAATCATTCGATCTTCATAAGATAAAAACTTTGACATGGTGACTCCTTTCCAGCCGCCAGAAATCAAAGCATAACAGAAAAGAGACCAACTATCCAGTCAGTCTCAATTCATTTGTAAAAGAAAACCCATACCTTTCTTTTACACTGATAACTATTAACTTTTACACTTATCCAAGATAGCGGGTATGGAATCTTATCAAATTCAAGATTCTGTTCCCGGCACCATTCGACAGCTTTCGACAGAGCTTCACCGGCGCGGCAGGTCCAGAGAATGAGTTTGTTGCCGTTGCGTTTCCATTCCTGGAGATATTCAATCAGTGCATGGTTTGGGTTGACCAAGCTCCGGCCATTTGCTGTAACACAGGGTACCGTCAAAATCAACAGCGATGGTCTGGAAATCCAACGTTTTTTACTATTCATTCAGATCGTCTCCTTTAGAGGGAGTCTGCTGAACACCAGAATGATAGCAGAACAGGCTTGTTACCGGTTTGTGAAAAAATCTGCAATTCTCATGGCGTATAGCAGAGAAGGAATATGCTGTTTTGACTCGATATTGGCAATAGTTTTCAGGCTGATGCCGGTTGCTGATGCAAGTTCTTTCTGGGTAATGCCAAGAGCTGCCCTTGCTTCAACAAGTCTGCAAGTAATTGTGTCTGTCATGGTGTTTATGTCTATATCCATATCAGTATTCATATATATGCACCTCCAAATTAAGAATTGTTCAGGTCTGTTCCGCTATAATAATCCTACAGTTTTAAGTGTCCAAAAAAAGGACTTATGAAAGAACACGGCCGAATATTTTGAAGGAACTGTTCTCTGTAACCGGGATTGGATCATATTTTTTATTCAGTGATATGAGGTAGGTTCCGAGTCTGTTATTCTGAAATTTCTTCACATATGCGTTTCCATCAAGATAGAAAATACCTATTTCGCCATCATCAAGGCATGCTGTCTGTTCAATCCAGATGAGATCCTTATTATGATATCTAGGCTCCATACTGTCACCATCTACATATACACCGAAGGTTGCGGCTTCCGGAATATCAGGAGAGGAAATCATCTCATATTCATCGCTGTCGAGGAAAGAGCCGGTACCGGCAGAAACTGTATTGTAAAATACTTTTCTTTCCCGGATCACGTGAATAGGAATGATATCTGCCGGTTTATAGTTGCCGGTGCTTTCCAGATCTCTGATATATTCAAGCACCTTGTTCATTCCCGTTTCATTCAGGTTTCGGAATGGGTTAAGAGGACTCTGGCCAATAAACTCTGTATAGATATCATAAATTTCGAGTATTTCACATAAGGCAAGAAACTGTCTGGCATTTGGTGTTGCTGTGCCAAGTTCCCAGGCACTGATTGAATTCTGCTTTACATAGATATCATAGTTTTCCAGTTCTTTTGCAAGCTGGCTCTGGTTCAGCTTGTGTTCTTTTCTGTATTTAGCAATGGTCTTTCCTAAATCTTTCATAGTATTATGCCTTTCTAAGTAATCATATCAGGTATGATCTCCCTATCGGGATATATCAACTTTAGCACAGGAATCCCTAAAAAGCAATTCAAATATCAATAATATTGATAATATATAATAAAGTACCATTGAATAGCAATATAAAAAGTATTATATTATGCCATGTAGACGGATGGCATATCATCCGGCAGCAGGAAAGAAGGTGATTCAGTGAACCGGACAATACTGCATAGTGATTGTAACTGTTTTTATGCATCAGTAGAGCTTCTGCATCATCCGGAGCTTCGGGGAAAGCCTGTAGCAGTAGGAGGTGATCCTGAGGCGAGACATGGAATTGTGCTGACCGCTGATTATACGGCCAAGAGATATGGTGTAAAAACCGGAATGGCATTATGGCAGGCAAAACAGGTATGCCCGGACATAACATTTCTTCCACCCCAGGATGGACCTTTATCTCAGATTTTCCAGAATGGCACAGGAAATTTATGCTGACTATACAGATAAGAGGGAACCATACGGAATTGATGAGTCATGGCTGGACGTGACAGACAGCGCAACTCTCAAGGGAGACGGATTTCATATCGCACAGGAAATCAGCAGCAGGATGAAAAAAGAACTTGGCATTACGGTGAGCGTGGGTGTGTCGTTCAACAAGATTTTTGCAAAACTTGGTTCGGATTACAAGAAACCGGATGCCATTACTACTATGTATGAGGATGAATTTCAGAGAAAAGCCTGGTGCCTTCCAGTTTCTGATCTGTTATATGTGGGAAATGCAACGAATAAAAAGTTATATAGCATGGGAATCCGGACCATCGAGATCTGGCAAAATCTGATGAAACGCTGTTGGTCAGAAAACTTGGCAAGATGGGAAGTATCCTGTGGGCTTTTGCTAATGGATATGATGAATCTCCGGTAAAGCTGGAAAATACATCAGCTCCGGTCAAGTCTGTAGGCAACAGTACAACAACGCCCAGGGATATGGAAACAGATGAAGATGTCAAGATTGTGTTATACATTCTGGCAGAAAGTGTAGCGGCAAGACTCCGGGAGAATGGGTTCCGGTGCCGGACTGTTGAGATCAGTGAAGAACTATTATCAGCAATGTAAATGTCATGGGAATTTATGAAAATGATGAGACGGTTGATATTATGCCAAAAGATGAATGAATATGTCATATGAGATTCGGTAACAGATGTTGGAAAAGCAGGCGGATCCAAGGAATACGTTATACCTGTATTGAGATTGAAACGGAAAGTAAGGCAGCAATCTTTCAGGCGGATCAACAATATGTGGTTTATGGAGGAGAGATAGTTTTTTAATGGTGTTATACTAGTCGAAAAGATCAGCAAGAAGGTCACAGGATGAATGGTTCGGAACTCATTTATCCAGAGTATACAATCATCAATGGTTTTCATTTCCCTTATCCGTTGAATGGTACACAAATTGTACAATGTCAGGAGGACTTTGATGATGACTGAGAGAGTTAAGATGAGATATGTGAGCTGCCCGTCCTGCGGAAAGCAGTTGTTTAAGGTGGCAGGGAATTGCAGTGTTGAGATTACATGTGTGAGATGCAAGAAAGAAATCGTAGGGGTGGTGGATGAAATTTATATGAAGATATTTGAGAACTGCCGTGGAAAGGAACCTGATCAGGAAAAAGACAGCAGATACTCTACGGATATGGAGGCGTTAAGGCAGCGGAAAAGAGCAATATAGCAATAACATGCAGAAAAAGTACAGAATACAGGAAAATATCCCCATAATCTGTCCTTTATGAAAATAAAATAAAGATACTGATATGTGTTGGAAGTCTGGTTTTATCTGGAAAAAATCACGCTAAAATGTCCAAAATCTTCCACATATTACTCGGTTCTGATTTATAGAAGAAAATAGTATTCTATTATGGATGAAATGGAAGGAGTAATATGTCGAACGATAACGATAAAGACCAGGAATATCAAAAGAATAGTTGTTAATATGCCCTGGAAGGAAAAACGCGATTTTTTTTGAGAGAATACCAGATATGTACTCAGGATATTGAACAACACAGAGAAAGGAGAATAGACGGGGGAATCGTAATATTTATAGGGGAGTAGTGAAAAACCCGACTATTAGGATGAAAATGAGAAATGATAAACGAGATAATGAACACAGAATGATTCATTGTTCAGGCTGCGGAAAGTTTTTGGCAACATGTAAAGAAGTAATATCATTGAATATCATTTGTCCGAAATGCCGGACGGTTACGATTGCGGATCTGAAATCAGGGGAACTTAAGACTATCCGGGATCGGAGAAAAAATCAGATTTGAATAATATAAGCAGCATGAAAATACTGCACGAGTAATAGATAACTGAATAAAATGAGCCAGTGGGCGGACCATCAGACTGGACAGAGGAGCCGGGACCATGATTTCGGTAATGCCGAGAATCCTTAAAGATGATCCCACTGCGCAAGAGTTTGTAAACGAGCTGAATATAGCAGAAGACTATAAGGAGCCTGCAAAACGGAAATATAACGAGAAATTGTTTTATTTTAATGCGTTTTGCAGGCTCTTTTTCTGTTCCATCATAAGACATGTTGTATTTCCGTTTGGGCTCCGGAAACGGAGAAAGAATGAGAAATACAGATGCAGGAAATACAATGGGAACAAGAATCAGAGAAATGAGAAAAGCAGCAGGAATGTCACAGGAGCAGCTGGCAGAAATCCTGTGCACTAAGAAAGCAACGATATCAGCATATGAGAATGACCATATAGACATTAAAAGCAGCATTGTTCTGGAAATAGCAAAAGCCCTGAATTGCAGTGGATCATATCTGCTGGAAGGGAAAAAGGCAGAGGCACTGGATGCCAGAATAATGGATGCGTTGCTGGAGCTGAAAAATGACCAGATGAGAGAAGTTGCACTGAAACAGATTCAGGCACTGGCACTTCTTGGATAAAAGTACATTCTGAATAGACTTTTGTCTATTGTTTGGGGAACGATTTTTACTCCGTGGTTATCTACAATAATATCTGTAAAGAAGAGTAAACGTACGAAAACTCATGACATGCAGCAATAAAAGGAGTACAGCAATGACAGAAAAGAACCTTATCAGAGTATATACAGGAGCTACATCAGAGAAGCGCATAGATATCATTATCAAAAACTATACAAAATTCATTGGCATCGTGGACGGCTATACAGACGGGCTTCGTTACATGATCGAATGTGAAAAGGAAAGCAGCCACCGGCAGTCAGCTGGAGATCTTGGTGTAAGAGTCCAGACTGGAGGAATGACCAGTAATCCCACCGCAAGAAAAGCAATCAACAATGTTATTACAAGGGAAGCACTGATCAACTGTGATTTTTCAGGTAACGTACTGGACGGAGTGGACCAGGCAGAAGTATATATCAGGGATGCATACATTCTCAGGGATATGAGGAAAGACTATAACCTGTTTAACAGTCAGCTTGGGATTCTGGGTACAGAAAAGGAGACATTTACCAAGTATCTGCAGAAAGAAAAGACAATTTCGGATATTGCAGAGGATCAGGGAATTACATATGAATCAGCGAGACAGCAGATGCAGAAAATAAAAGTCCGTATGAAAAAGCAGGTAAAGAGATTCATGGATGGACAGCCGGGAGGGATTGCATAATGGGAATGACAGCAGAGAATATTGCAGAAAAAAGATGCTATACCGTAAAGGAAGTACAGGAAATGCTTGGGATCAGCAGACCGACTGTATATGAGCTGTTGAAGAAAAATGAATTTCGCTGGATCCAGATTGGAAACAAGTATCGTATTTCAAAGAAGAGTTTTGACGAATGGCTGGATCAGAAGTCCGAAACTATATAATTTACCTTCTAAATGATATGCAGACGTACATGTTATAGTGGGTGAGAAGGAGGCCGCAGTATGAGTGAAGCGAAGGATTTGACAGAGATAAGGAAACAGATTCAGCAACGAAGTGCCGAACAGAAGCTGACCCGGCGTAGTACCATGTCTGTGCCTGAAATGCGAAAGCTGCTAGGACTAAAAAAGACAGACAGTTACTGGCTGGTCCATAAAAATTTTTTTAAGACTGAAGTGATTGGTGGGATGATGCGGATTGATCTTGTCAGTTTCGAGAAGTGGTATGCCAATCAGGTGAAGTATAAAAAAGTGGACGGCGAAGAACCAGGAAAAGAGTTAAGAGAAAAATCTTATTCATTTAAGGAAGCTGCAAATATCTGGGAATACATGACTGCGATTTGTATGATATCTGGAAAAATGAAAAGCTGGAGTATATTACAGTGGATTTTGTGAGACGCATTCCGGTTGATATATTTGAAAAGTGGTATGCAGATCAGGATGTATACCGCAAGGTCACACATATTCCAACAGCAGAGGAGTTGGAGAATGATTACATCTGTTTGCAGGATGCGGCGGATCTGCTTGGGATTTCACGGGAAAAATTGGCAAAAATCGCAAGGAGCGAAGAAATTGGAAGACTTCTGGATTCCACCATCTGCAATAATAAAAGGTGGATCACAAGAAAGAGTTTTCAGCTATTCCTTAATGCTCAGAATGTATATTACATCCTGGATGATGGGGATGAACAGGAAAAAGATACAGTATCCTTGGAGATAAAAGAATATATATCCAGGCAGGAGGCAGCGGAGCTGGCCGGAGTGAGTGTATCGACAGTTACCAAATGGATGCAGTCAGGAGAATTCCAGTGTGTCGGAGCCGGAAAGGTTCTGAGGGTTCACAGGCAGCAGTTCCTGAACTGGTTGAATGAGCACAGGGAAGGAGTGATATAACATGGCATTTATCAGGCACCGGGGAAAGACATACTCTGTGGTATATAAAATCCTGGATGAGAATGGAGAAGAACATACAACATCTGAAACATTTGCTACGCAGAAAGAAGCAGATAAACGGAAAAAAGAAATTGAGTACAAGCAGTCTATCGGAAAATTTGAGGTTCAAAAGTGTGCAACATTGAAAGAACTGATAGAAGAATATGTGCAGATATATGGACATGACAAGTGGGGTGTTTCCACTTACTCTGGTAATGTGGCTCTAATAAATAATTACATTCTTCCCACAATCGGAGATACCAAGCTTGCAAGCATCAATACACATTTTATGGAGAAGTATTATAAGGATCTTCTTAAAATGCCGGCGGTAAAGAGTACAAAGAATCCGGATGGTACAGGAACAATCACGGAAAGTACAGTAAATGAGATACATAAGGTATTAAGGAGCTGTTTCCGCCAGGCGGTAAAGTGGGATATGATGGGAAAGAACCCGGCTGTGGATGCAACCGTTCCAAAAGCAAAGAAGCAGGAGCGTGAAATCTGGACAGCAGAGATGCTTATGCAGGCATTGGAAGCCTGTGATAACAAAATGCTCAAAATAGCATTTCATCTTGCATTTACGGCAACACTTCGTATCGGTGAACTTCTGGGACTGACCTGGGATGATATGGATATTTCGGAAGAGGCGATTGCAGATAACAAAGCCTATGTCATCATCAATAAACAGGTAGAGAGAGTATCAAAGGATGCAATAGAAGCACTCAATTCAAAAGAAATTATCATGATATTTCCAAGTCAGAAGAAAAATAATAAAACAGTCCGGGTGCTGAAATCACCAAAGACAGACAGCAGTGTCAGGAAGGTGTTCATTCCGAAATCTGTGGCACAATGTCTGATCAATCTGAAAAAGCAGATCAGGAAGAAATCATTGAAGCACTGGGAAATGAGTATCAGAATTATAATCTGGTTATGGCTACAACTTTCGGACTTCCTATAGGGGACAGCTATCTGAGGACGAAGATGCAGGACATCATAGATGAACTGGGACTGCCTGATGTAGTGTTTCACAGTTTGCGTCATACCAGTGTCACCTACAAGTTGAAACTCAGTGGAGGAGATATTAAAGCAGTCCAGGGAGACTCCGGCCATGCTCAGGCAGATATGGTAACGGAAGTGTATGGTCATATCCTTGATGAAGACCGAAGGAAGAATGCGGAGCTTATGGAGAATGCCTTTTATAATAAGGAAAATCTCAATCCGCAGATGAAAGCGCAGGATGAAGGCAACAGTACGATTACGGTGCCGGATGGAGTGGATGCAGAGTTGTTGATGAAAGTGTTGGGAAATCCGGAGATGGCTGCGCTACTTACATCATTGGCAAAGACAATGAAGGTATAATTAGGTAGAAAGACGATATTTATATAGAAGAACAAGAATTGACACATGTAGCAGTTCCTTCTAAGTAGGAATTTCCCCAATTACACATAGCTTCCAAAACAGGAATGATGCTTTCACCAAAAGGTGTTAATGAGTATTCGGTTTTGGGAGGAACTACAGGATAAACGACTCTGTTGATTAATCCGTCATTTTCTAATTCTCTAAGTTGCTGGGTAAGCATTTTGGGAGTTGCAGATTTAATGAGCTTTCCTAATTCATTAAATCTAAGTGTTTTTCCAATGAGATGCCATAGGATAAGTGACTTATATTTACCACCTATAAGCTGAAGGGTTGCTTCTACTGGACATTGGAAAGATTGACATGGTTTCATTATATACGACCTCCTGAAATTTGAATCCATAGTATCATTTTGGTTAGTATGGCACTTAAAAGTGCGTACTTGTAAAAAAAGAAATACTGTGATAGCATTATAGCGTACTTGTTGAGCAGGCACAACAAAAAATGTATTAAAAATGAAAGTGAGGAATATTTTTATGGAGTTTTTATCTTTAGCAAAACAGAGATGTTCTGTAAGAAAGTATAAAACTGATGAGATTGAAAAGGAAAAATTGGACAAAATTCTGGAGGCTGCCAGAATTGCTCCAACAGCAGCAAATGCTCAGTCGCAGAGACTGTTAGTAATTAGTAGCCAAGAAGCAAAAGAAAAATTGTCTAAAGGAGTAAATTATCATGGCGCCCCGTTGGCTATCATTGTATGTGGGGATCATTCAGATGTTTTTGTGCGTCCGTTTGATAAAAAGGATATGGTAAGTGTTGATGCAACAATAGTTGCGGATCATATAGTATTAGAAGCAGAGGATTTAGGACTTAGTTCTTGTTGGCTTACATATTTTGATCCTGAGATTATCAGAAATGAGTTTAATATTCCAAGTAACCTTGAACCAATAGCAATTATTGCGGTGGGATATGCTGACACAGAAAAGGCATCACCAGACAGACATTCAAAGGATAGAAAAGCGCTTGAAAGCCTTGTTTGTTACGAAACAAAAAATGGGATGTATTATTTTTTGGAACCGGAATGACCGGACAGAATCCTTTTGCCAATGATGAGGAAGTCGAGATTACAGCGGATATAGGCAGTGCAACCCATACTTCCTTTTATGTGAATGGGCAGAAAGCGTTTACGGCAATTACGGGTATGTCATATCTCCCATCCGAGATTCAAACCTTTGGAACCGTACAGCAGCCATTTAAAACCAGAGGGTACAAACCATATGATCCCAGTACAAACAGTATCACGATTGGGGTTGGAAGCAGATTTAATCTTGGAAATGGATACAGCATGACGGTACAGGAAGATTTTGTCTGGGGCGAGGGCTATGGAAACGGAAGCAAGGCAGATGATGAAAGATGCAATATGATGATAGGTGGTCTGAGCTCCCTGATACATTTTGCGGATCAGCAGTATTTTTCAAGTATGACAGATACATACACCGATTATATTTTAGATTTTCTTGCGTCACAGGGAGTGGATACAAGCAGAGAATTTGTGATAAACGGGACACATTGCGAACTGGTAAATGGGAAAATACGTGAAGTTGGTAACGATTATGTGGTGCCTAGTTCCATTCAGCAGAAAGCAGTGAAAAGATATGAAGAAAGTATGTCACAGCTTTTGAATGGCGGGAGATGGTCTTGGACCGTTATGGATGAATAGATTCCGAATGACAGAGGAAAGGACAGCATATCTGCAACAGGAAAAAGAATTTTATACAGTGTTGGCATCCAAAATAGGAGACATGATTATTGGAATAGAAGATTTAAACAAATTGGGAAGGTTTGACTTATCGTTGCTTTGGACGAAAAGTATGGATACATATCTTAATTTGACAAATGCAAATAGTAAGTATAAATAGTGCTTAGTCATTTGAACATAGGAAAAAAAGAGAACTTGGATTACATATCATATTGAGGCTGAGAGAAATCCAATAGGTGACATAGTCGGAAGAACTCCGAATAATGAAGAAAAAATGTGGAAAATAAAATGAAAAAAGTTTATCGATAGGGTTCCAGTATGATTTACATGATACAGATTATAAGACTTATATAAGGCAGGGGGATAATATGGTTACTGTAAATAATTCTGACTATTATAATAACATTCCAGCGGGCAGGGATTTAAACAACTCTGCCCAATAATTCCAGCGCTGGTACAACTGTAGGATATCAATATGATGGACTTACAGAGGAGGATCGTTTCGTACAAAAAGTTTTGCGGGAGCATTATGATAAAGTGTACAAAGAAAATATGTCGCATTCTGATCCAATGGCATATATCGAATCAAAATATTGTGATGTGACCTCACCTAATTTTTGCTCATATATGACAGAAGATCAGCGTTCCATAGCTTACCGCACAGAGAAAAGAATGTTACAATCCGGAGGAAAACCTTGGCTGGATTTGCCCGGTATGATTATGCATTAAGAAATTACAAGGATGTATATACAGGAGGTTCAAGAAGTGTTGGTTATGTACGCAATACTGACAGGGAAAAACAGTATGCCAGAAGTGTTGTAAATCAGCAAATTTCAAATCTACTTTCAAAGAATGGGATATCAATATCAAAACAGGCAGATCTGGTATTTTCTATTGACCCATATACATATCAACTAACGGTGTCGGGAAATGCAGATAGAGATACACTATCGCAGATAGAAAAATTGCTGAATGAAGGGGATAATGCGAAAAATATATGGACACATACGTGGATTTGTATGCATGATGCAGATAATGAAATTGTTAATTCGCAGGCAAATATGACAAAGGCAAACCAATATTCTTTATGGCATGAAGTGTATGAGACAACCGGGTATGATGCACGCAATGCGATATATAAAAATGGTACTTTTATTGCAGAGGATGGTACAGATTTACTGGCATTGTTTAAGGAAAAATCTAAAAATGGTGCAGGGTATGAACTTTATTCTAAGAGATGGCTGCAATATGCTAAAAATGGCTGGAAGAAAGAAAATGATTTGGTATTAAAAATAGGCTTTGACAGCAGTGGATTGTATGATATAGGGCAGGAAAAAGGATATGGAGCAGCACAGAATATGTGGATGAAAGGTGTTAGCCAAAGTATGTTTGAAGCTAGAGTGTGATTAATGGGAATCTCTTTTTCAAATATAGGAACAGTTGGAAGGGAACAGCTAATTACTTCTGGTAGTAATGGAGAACCAAACTGGTCTTATATTCCATCGAAAGGAAAAAGTACAAAAAAAGCGAATAACAGAACCTATCAGTTTGCAGACGAAAACAAAAAGCAGATTGCTAATATGAGTGGTTATTACCTTCAGACAGTGCCGCAGAGTGTCAAGGCAGCATGGCAGGAAACATTGGAAGAAACTGGTTTTAATCCATTTCAGACGGATGTAACCAGTATATTAACGCAGCTATCGGTAGAGCAGGATTTTCTGACAGGTGGTGATGACAATATTTTTGGTGAAACGAAAGAAAGTTATTTAGCAGCTATCGACAAAGTATTGGAGAGAATAGAAAATCCGCTGGCAGCCGTTACAGAGGAAAGGGCAGCATATCTGCAGCAGGAAAAAGAATTTTATACCGTACTGGCATCTAAAATAAGAGAATAAAATGCCGGGAGGAATTTAAAAAATGATTGGAAGTATAGGAGCGGAGAGCCGTTATTCAACAGGTTATAACAACCTAAAACCAAATCGGAACCAGAATAAGTGGGCTGACACTTTGGCTCAGACGGTGGATAAGGAGGATATTAGCAGTAGAGCGGATATCAATCGTGCTAAGAAAAGTACAGTGATGGATTCTTATCTGGCACTGTCAGGAAAAACGATAAATACTTTGAAACAGGAATATTCAGAGTACGAATCCGAAAATTATAGAATCGTACCCGATAATGAAGCTGAATGTTTTGATATATACAATAAAGACGGGGAGCGTTTGGGGGCATTTTCCTATTCTGATATAAAAATAAGACAGGATGAAACAACAGGAAAGCAGTTTTTGATTTCTGAGCATGGAACGATGAGTTACGATGCCCTGGTATTAGATGATGAATTAAAAGATGCATTGCAGAATGTAATGGATAAAGGTTCGCTGGATGTGGAGACTTTGCAGGGATTTACATTAAATACACATTCAGGTACCGGCATCCAGTATTTAGTAAAAGACGGTGAAGAAGGCAGAGGTGGCAAGGTTCTTCTGCAAAATGAAGCGGATCGGAAGAGGTATGAAGAATTAGCGGAGATGTATTTTGACAAATACCCTAATTTAATTGAGAGTCGGGAAGAAGGTTTTATCTGGGCTGATTTAGAGATTAGAGGAATGGCAAAACGGACAGATCAGGGAATTATATCCATAGGAGCTGATGGAATGTCATACAGTGACAATGAAAATTATAAAAACAATTGGAGTGTCCGGTTTTCTGGTTCTATGTATGAAAAGCTGTATGAATGGCTTCAGAATCACAAGGATAGCATGGAGGAA
>VOFG01003800.1_pt1 | contig 35830 bp, 60 predicted proteins | sample 5384171 | NCBI WGS metagenome assembly VOFG01 (sample SAMN12384726, study PRJNA508395) | human gut metagenome | isolation source: healthy gut F | host: Homo sapiens
CCGCGCGACGGCGCGTATCAGCTTATTGCGCGGACCTCACGCCGGACGGCGTGGGGAGATCTGCACGTGGCCTTTGAGCAGCTCAAGGCGAAGCTGCTGGAGGGGCTTTTCGCCCGCGAAACACAAAAAAGCCGCTCCCGCCGTTCCACATCGCATCGCCATCATTACCTCGGGTGCGGGAGCTGCCATCATGGACATGCTCCGCATTCTCCGGAAAACGGTATTGGAAGACTATGCATTATGGTGTTATCCGCCATGTCTGCAGGACTGGATGGAGAAATATAAAAGCGGGTCAGGCTACATATAAAGATTTTCCCAATGGAAGATTTCCTGGAGAACCGTGCAGTATTATGGTCTGCTCTTCATGATAACGGCGATCAGATTTGGGAAGAGGATGAGGGAAGATTACCTTTACACTTCCGCGTTGTAACAGCGGCGGCTGGCTGGTAACCGAATGTCAAGACAAGGTACAGACTTTAGATAAACCGGATCAAGAGCTTATAATAAGGAAGGATTCCAGTGCTACTGCCTGAACTGTACAACCATGTGGGAGTTTGGTTGGTACAAATGGTTTGGATGGCATTATTCATCATGGATGCCGACTATCGGCAGCGACGGTAAGTGTGTGATGGTTATGTACAAAGATCCGAAAGATATCCCGGATTCTTATTATGAGAAACGCGGCTTGGAGAAAAGATCTAATGAAAAACCGGCTGGCAGTTTTCACAGGCTGCCGCCTTTGTAAAAACTATCCAGGAAGGGGGATACGTTATGAAAGAAAAGGGGAACCCACTTCTCCAGATAATTCGAAATGTAAATGATGCGGTAGTAGTTGTTCTTTTTCTTGCGATGACAATTACGGTTATTATTCAGGTTTTTTCCGTTTTGTAATACAGAGTCCTCTTAGATGGACCGAAGAATTAGCGAGATATCTGATGATATGGCTGGTATTGATGGCATCAGCGATTGCGATGAGAAATCGTTCTCACCTTCAGGTAGATGTTCATTGACATCTGCACTTCCGCAAAAGCCGAAACGCATTTTGACCGCGATTGTAGATCTTAACGATTGTTTTCTTATGTATTATGACATATTTCGGGTTCAAAAAGTAGTACAGTCTACGACGGCTCAGACGTCTCCGGCGATGCAGATTCCGATGGCTTTGATTTACGCGGCATTCCAACCGGTGGAGCTTTGATGATTATGGAACAGCTCCTTACCTTTATCGAACGCTTAAAAAACAAGAATGCACCGGAAGAACCGAGAGAATTTATAGATTAGTAAAGGAGGCTGCGATATGTTAGGATTTTTATTTATCTGTATTTTGTGTCTGTTTCTAATCGGGCCCCTATTTTTGTTGCACTCGGAATGGGAACGACACTTTCGATTATGCTTGAGGAAATTTCCCATTGGTTCTGGTACCACAGAGAATGTTTGCGGGTCTTGACAGCTGTACCGATCATGGCGATTCCGATGTTCATGCTGGCAGGAAATCTGATGGATCAGGGCGGTATGTCCAAACGGATTGTAGATTTTGCAAGTGCGTCGATCGGCTTTGTAAAAAGTCTGGCGATGGTAGCCGTACTGGCATCCATGATTTTCGCGGCAATTTCCGGTTCAACGGCTGGAACAGCAGCAATCGGTTCGATCATGATGCCAGCATTTAAAGAAAAAGGCTATAACATGAGGTTTCGTAACGGTTCTGCTCTCAGCAGCAGGAAGTATCGGACCGATTATTCCGCCAAGTATCTTAATGGTTCTGATTGGATATTCCACAGGTGCATCTGTTGGTCAGTTATTCCTCAGGCGCTATTCCTGGAGTTATGATTGGTCTGGCACTGATGGTCTACTCCTATATTCACGCTTCCAGGGGCGGAGATGCATATATCCAGACAACCAAGTTTGATCCGAAAGAAGTACGGAGAACGATGTTTTCTGCACTTCCTGGTTTAGGACTTCCGATTATCATTATCGGTGGTATCATCAGCGGTATCTTTTCTGCAACTGAAGCAGCGGCTGTGGCGGTTGTCTATGGCTTCCTGGTAGGTATGTTTATTTACAAAAAATTACATTGAAAGATTTACTAGTATTTTTTTGTTAAGTCCGCGCAGACAGCGGCTGGCATCATGATTATCACAGGCTGCGCTTATATCTTTGCATGGTTTATCACAGCAAAACAGCTGCCGCAGCTCTTAATCAGGTTATGAATACATTCATCACAAGTAAGACTGCATTCCTTATTTTCTTAAATATTGCGCTGTTCTTAGTTGGAATGTTTATGGAAAGTGTCTCTGCAATTATCGTTTTAATGCCGATCTCTTATTCCGGTAGCAACCGCTTATGGAATCGACCCGATTCACTTTGGTGTTATTGTCTGCATCAACCTGGCGATTGGATACGTAACACCGCCTTATGGAACAACTTTATTCGTTGCCTGTGGATTGACAGCAAGAGTGTAAAGAGGTATTCCGTTTGTAATTCCTACGATTCTTGCAATGTTAGTTACTGATTATTGTTACATATTTCCCGCAGACCTATTTATAGCTGCCGCAGTTAATGGGATAAAAGATGAAATGAAAGGAGGATTTATTGTTATGAAGAAAAATGTGAAACGGTTTGTAAAGCATGACGATATGGCGATGCTGGTGGCAGCTGGTTCTCTGGCAGGATGTGGAGGAGGCGGCAGGCGCTTCAAGGAGAGTCCCGCAAAGGCAGCGGCTAATACAGGCGGTTCATCCGGTGGTGCGGTGACCGTAAAGGTTTCCATTTTATCACAGGCAGCAACCAGAACCTCCGGTAAAAGCAGCGGAGTATTTTAAAAAGATTGTGGAAGAAGCGCTCCAATGGCGAAATTAAAGTAGAAGTATATCCGGATAACCAGCTTGGCAGCGAGCGAGATGTGTCATTGAGGGTATGCAGCTTGGCACTGTAAGATGGCGATGACGTCGGTAGCGCCTGTTCTCCAGCTTTGTTCCATCTGTTAATATATTCTGCCTTCCGTTCCTCTGAGAGATAAGGAACATATGTATTCCGTTCTGGACTCTGACGAGATTGGAATGTCCTATAGCGGTGACTGTGAGGAGAAAGGCTTCCATCTGATGGGCTTCCTGGATTTGGGAACCAGACATATCATGACAACGCAGAAGACGATCAACAGTATCGAATTTAAAGAACCTCAAGATCCGGACCATGGAAAATCAGGTACAGCTGGATTCCTTTACCGCATTCGGCGCAAAGCCCGCTGCCGATGGCATACGGCGAATTATACACAGGCGCTGCAGCAGAACATTATTGACGGTGCAGAAGCGGCAATACAAACTATTATTCCAAGAAGTTTTATGAGGCAGCGCCGCACTGGGCAATGGTTGGATGGACCAACGACTTAGGTATCTGCGTAGTTGCTAAGAATTTCTATGATTCTCTTTCAGGACGAGCACAAACAGATTATCGATGAGTGCACCAAAGAAATCGATAAAGAGAGAACTTTTATACAGCATCTGAGGATGAGTGCTTGGAACTGTTAAAGGGAGGGCATCGAAATCACAGAGCCGGATCATGAACCATTTATCGAGGCAGCCCAGAGCGTATATATGATCAGTGGGGGACGATAAAGTAGGCGGAAGAGATAAAATTGACGCAATCGTTAATTTTGGAAAATAAAATGTGTTCAGTGACAGAGAAAGGCAAAGGTGTATATGGATTTGATTATCAAAGTTTTTGAATGACAAGATTTTTGAAGAAATTAAACAAGATAAAAGCCTTTTCTCCGGAGGTTATTGAGGCAGGAAGCGGCGGCGCGAAAAAAACCGGGATTTCCGCATGATAAGCTGGTATTTGCGGCAGCGGATCACAATGCAAAATGATCAATGAGTACAAAGGGAAATCCGATTGGTTTAAGTAATAGGCGGGAGTATTTATCCCGCCTGGTGCGGAAATGCTGCAAGTGATCAGATTGATGGAATCGAGGGGCGACACCGGATATTTGAAATTTATTTATCCTCAATAAGTTGCAGCGGGAACGTGGAGAAAAGGCGTTTCTGGATGGGAAGATGCTGGTTGGCACTGTGAACCGGGGCGGTTTGAAAAAATACGGTATGGGAGATGGACGATATGCCGTCCTGTTATACAGTCGATCGCCTAGTGAAACTTCGGATGGACGTGTAAAGTTTATGATCCGTCTGAATCCGATGGATGAGCGAAGCAAATATACAGTTCGGTACTGTGCAGAAGCTGTCAATGCAGCAGAGTCAGCTGGTCTTCCAATTTTTATCGAGGCTGTATGTAGAAACGACGGAAACAGGGTTTTACGATGAAGACGGATTCAGAGAGTCTGTGTAAAGGTAGTCGGCGTGGTAGGCGCTCTTGGCTGCCGATGCATCCGGCAAATGGATTGAGTTCCGCTGAATCATGAATATGCAGTTCCGACGGCGGCGACCACCTGTCGGTGCTGGTAGTTCCAGACGAGGTAAAGAGTGAAGCCGATTGAGGTTGTAGAAGAGTACACGAAAGAGATCGGAATCAGCAGCAATATCCGCGGAATCTTGCTGGGACGAAATGTTATGTACAATGAATCGGATCTTCCAATCGCGGGGAAGCGATCGCGGATATCTGGCATAAGGGCGGCAACGCGGAAGAAATTACAAGCGATGCGTCGAAAAATTATAAAAAAAATAGGGCATATCAGGTTACTGGGCATGTATGCGTGAACAGTAACTATATCAGAAAACGGGGTATATACAAAAGTCTAATTGAATTTGATCCTTATTTGCGCTATTATAAAAATAAGCATTCCTGTAGACTAAAAAAGTTGGATGCAAATCACAGATTTGTTCTACAAGAAAGATGAGGGAAACAATGCGAGTTAGTGATGTGGCATACGAGAAGATTAAGATGATGATTATTACAAGCCAGACTTCGCCCCGGACAGACATTAGTAGAGGCTGAATTGATGGAAGAGCTGGGGATGGGACGAACCCATCCGTGAGGCACTGAATCGACTGGCATGGGAAAACTTTGTGAAAAATTGTCCCGAGACAATGTATTATGGTAAATGAGATTTCCCTTATATGAAGTGGAATCGATTTATCAGATGAATTTGCTCTGTCTCCACTTGAATCAGAGCTTGCTGCTATGAATCGGACGGAAGAAGATTTAAAGCGGCTGAAAGACAGCCTGGAAGTCCTGAGAGAGGAGACAGATGCGGAAGAAAGAGTTCTTTGGATCGAGCATTTCATAGAATTATTTCTTCTATGACTAGGAATCCGTTTCTTGAGCGGGAGATGAATAATTACCAGGATTTGAGTATTCGTCTTCTGTTTTTTAAACCGGATTAATTTATCTTCGATTGATGATATGGATATTGGACATCATGTGAAATTTATCGTTGTCTTCAGGGAGAGATGTAGATAAATTGATATCGGTTCAGAAAGCGCATGTTCAGGCATTTAAAGAAAAATTTATCCGCTGAGCGGGAACTTCCCTTCGCTGAAAGGCGAAGGGAAATATAAGCCACATAAGATATATTTGAAGTATATTACTAACTCGGACTTTAAGTTGAAGGAGACCAGCTATGAAAAAATTGCTTTTATTGGAAGTGGAACTATGGGTACAGCTCTTGCAACGGCAGCCTGCAGGGGTGATCCATCGGAAGTTGTGATTACAGATGTGGTTACAGAAAAGGACAGAAATTAGCGGACGAGCTGGGGATGCAACTTTGTTGAGACCAATGGAGAAGCGATCAAAGGCAGCTCATTATGTTGTGTTCTGTGTAAAACCGCAGTTTTTAAAGAGTGTTCTGGAAGAGGTGAAACCGGTCTTTGCGGCATGTGCAGAAGAAGGGCAGGAAAAATTATCGTTTCGATTGTAGCGGGTGTTGAGGTTTCAACCTATATGAAAGAATTAGAGTTAGAAGGAAAGAATGTTCCGGTTATCCGTATTCTCCCGAATACAGCCTGCTTGATTGGAAAAGGTTTTATCCTGATCGAACAGGGCGACAGCTACACGAAGGAACAGGAGGACGAATTCCGGTATATTCTACGTGAAGCCGGTGGATTTGACAGCCTTCCGGCCTCCCAGTTTTTGGCAGGCACAGTATTAACATCTACATCCCCGGCGTTTATCGCAATGTTTGCTAATTCTCTGGCAGACGGCGGCGTTTACAATGGTCTTTTACGTTATCAGGCGAGAAGATATGCACTGGAAGGAATCCTTGGAACCGTGCAGCTGTTTTTACAGAGCGAAAAGCATCTTGAGAATTTAAAAGATGATGTGTGTTCTCCGGCTGGTCAGCGATGATCGGTGTGAAGACACTGGAAGACCGTGGATTCCGCAGCAGCGTGATCAATGCAGTTGTCGATGCTTATAAACGATTTGATGAAATTGGAAAATTAAAATAATCGTTGCATCATCCTGAAAAAGCCCCCCCTTTATATTTTTATACCACCTTAGCAGCCGGTCGGTTTCCCTGATGAAGAGAAGCCGACCGGTTTCCCATTAACTGCTTGGGATATCTGGTTTTTGATAAGTGCTCATTTCCGGTACTGTGCCGGTGTGCAGCCAATGATCCGTTTGAATGTGGCGATGTAATTGTTGACCTGGTTGTATCCGACCAGTCCGGCAATCTGTGAGATGGGCAGATCGCGGTGAAGGGAGGGAAACACTGGTCTGGATGCGGTAATTAGTTAAATATCCATAAGGAGTTGTGTGAAGAATATTTTGAAAAATCCGGCAGCATTCTCCGACGCTGATATTGGCTGATGCAGCCAGGTCTGAGAGCTGTAAATCATCTGCGTAATGTGCATAGATGAACAGGAGAATGGATTGTAGGCGCTGCTGGCGCAGGAGGTTAATAGAGGTAGAATTCCCACTGCTGCGAAAATTGGAAATCAGCAGATTCCACATCGAGGCAATCTTAATGCAAATAGAATATTCATTGCCTTTAACCTGATTGGAAAGAAATAAATCGGTTATTTTTTGTGCAGTCCGATCAACTCTTTTTGCCATTCGATTCCGGGTGAATAGAGAAAGCGGAGAATTTCCCACCGGCGGTATAGGGCAGGACGTAGTCCTGATCCATGCGGCTTCCAGGAAAAAGGCAAAGAAGGCGGTAAGGAAAATTGAGGCTTGCATAGGAGCCGTCTTCCGACATCTGTGTGACGGCATGAATCAAAGGAGGTGTTGACGAAAATCAGATCTCCAGCCTGTCCGGGCAGAGAAAGATTATCTGCCTGCATTGTCAATGTTCCGCTTAGTACGAGGGTAAACTGCAGCTCATCATGCCAGTGGAAGTCGCGCAGCCAGCGTCCCGGCGGCTGCATGGAATGAATATCAGAATAGTAGACATTGACCGGAAAATCTTGATCTTGATAGTGGTTGATTTCCTGTAACTGGGAAGTAGATTTCAAAGGATCCCTTCTTTCTATAAAAAATTCAATATGTTAAGATTTTGGTATTTTTAGTTATTGATATTGTACCATTTCCACATAAGAATTGCTATACTTTTAAACGAAAAGAGATTTATAGCAGGTGCTAAAAAATAAATCCCACAGAATGGGAATGTGAGTAAAAAATAGGAGGAAATCAGATGGCAGCAATCGAAAGAAAACCATACATGGATCGGATTGATCGATTAAAAACAGAGAGTATTAAAGACCAAGCCAGAGATGGATCTGGAAAATGCAATTATCCTGACAAAGGGTTTCCAGGAATCAGAGGGGCAGCCGCTGTGCATCCGGAAAGCATATGCATTTAAGAAACAGTGCCTGGAGAAAACTGTAAAAAAATCTGGGGGGGATGAGCTGATTGTCGGCAATGCCGGAAGCAAGCAGCGCGGCGGTATTTTTAAGTGTCGATACCTGCTGGTCGGTTCTGGATGAGGAGCTGGATACCATCAGTACCGTCCATATGACCCATTCTATCTGCGCCCAGAGGATCGGAAGGCATTTGAGGAGATCATCCGCCCGTACTGGAAGGGACGTTCCACATATGAGCAGTGGCTGGTACAATGCCCGATTTTGCGGCAACCTTACGTGACTGCGGGCGCTTTACATCAACCGTAAATCGGTTCGTGGCTGGGGCGAGACGACTGCGGGTTATTCCAGAGTCATTAAAGAAGGCATGGAGGAATCAAGGTGCATATCCATAAAAGGTGCTTGATACACTTGATATTACCCGTCCGGGTGACTATGAGAAGATTGAATACCTGAAAGCGATGGAGCTGGCAGCTGACGGTATCTCCGCATTGGGACACCGCTATGCGGCAGAGGCGAGAAAGCTGGCAGAGGCAGAGCCGGATGAGAAGCGCAGAAAGAACTGTTACAGATTGCAGAGACCTGCGATCAGGTTCCGGAAAAACCGGCGCGTACCTTCCGCGAGGCGATTCAGTCGATGTATATTTACCAGACCTGTATTTTCATGGAGCAGAATGCAGCAAGCTACAACCCGGGACGTATGGATCAGTATCTTTACCCATTTTATAAGGCAGATATCGAGGCTGGCCGTTTGACAGAGGAAGAGGCGCAGGAACTTTTGGACTGCTTATGGGTTAAATTCTCTGAGCAGTGCCTGTTCCAGGATCAGGTAACCGCACAGTTTTCCGCCGGTTACCCAATGTTCCAGAACGTATGCTGTGGCGGTGTGGATGAGCGCGGCATGGACGCAGTCAATGACGTGTCGTACCTGATTTTGCAGGCAACCGCAGAAGTACAGTTATATCAGCCGTCCCTGTCTGTCCGCTACAATATGGCGAAGAATCCGAGCAGCTTCTTAAAGAAGATTGCAGAGGTTATCAAGCTTGGAACCGGTTTCCCGGCATTCCACAACGATGAAGTTGGTATCGAGATGCTCCTGAACAAGGGAATCCCGTTAAAAGAAGCATATAACTGGAATCCATGCGGCTGTGTAGAGACGAACCTGGAAGGAAAACAGAGATGCTACACCGCATATGCAGACTTTAACTTAGGTTCTGCGGTTGAATTTGCCCTGTTAAACGGCAAGAGCCGTAAATATGGCATTCAGGCATCTGAGACGACCGGCGATCCGACTGCCTTTAATACCTACGAAGAGTTTGAAGAGGCAGTCAAAGAGCAGATCCGCTATGAACTTCGCGGAACCGTGGCTTCCAGCCATGTATGCGATGACATTGGCTTCCAAAGGGTCGTTCCGGCACTTTCCTTTCCTTCTATGAGTGCGTAGAGAATGCGAAAGATTACGCATGGGGCGGTGCGAAATATAACCTTGAAATGGTATTGATGCGATCGGCGTAGCAGACCCTGATCAACAGCCTGATTGCAGTAAAGAAACTTGTATTTGATGAGAAAAAAGTAACGATGCAGCGTCTTCTGGATGCACTGGATGCAAACTTTGTGGGTTATGAGGATGTCAAGAAGATGTGTGATGAAGCTCGAAGTACGGCAATGATGACGACGAAGTAAACGAGCTGACCGGTGATATGTTCTGTTTTATCGCGGACTATATCGAGTCGTTCCACAGCAAATTTGGCAAGATGACGCCAGGTATTCTTCCGGTATCTGGAAATACTCCGTTTGGTCTGGAGGTCGGTGCACTTCCGTCCGGACGTCTGGCTTTGGAAACCGTTAGCAGACGGCGTATCTCCGAACCAGGAACCGATACCGAGGGCATGGGCGCTGTATTGAAATCCATTTCCCACATTCCGCATGGCCGTTTCAATCAGGGGAACCCTGCTGAATGTAAAGATGGATACGGTATTTCGCGACAGCCCGAACTCGACAAAAGAACTGATGAACTACCTGCGGAGTCTCTGCTCCCTGGGCGTATTCCACACAGTTCAATGTCATTGATACGGAGACCTTAAAAAGAAGCACAGAAGCATCCGGAGGATTACAACGGACTGCTGGTACGTGTAGCTGGTTTATACAGCATATTTTACAGAGCTTGGAAAAGAAGTACAGGACGATATCATTTCCAGAACTTCACATTCCAATATCTGCTAGAAAAGAGTGAAATCTGCCGTGTTTCATAAAAATGCGGCAAATCAGCTACCGGGGATGTGCATCACATGCGCGGTGGCGGGCAGCAGGCAAGGTGTACTTGACAGGAGGAACAGCGTATGGAATTAAAGCAAATATTCTTCGGATTGAGCGGTTATCCCTCCGATGGGAAGGAATGCGGACGGTTGTATTTTTGCTGGCTGTCCCCTGCGCTGTGCCTGGTGTTCGACACCGGAGTCGCAGTCGGGGCAGCGGGAAGTCTACTATATGAAAGAGCCGCTGCACCGGATGCGGCGCCTGCATCCAGGTCTGTTCCGGAACAGGCACTTCGCCGGAGCGAAAAACGGGAGAGAGATCGTTGGAGGGGATTACAGCCGCTGTAAACAGTGCTTTCAGTGTGGATGCCTGCAATTACCGGGCACAGCAGATCTATGGCAAGGAGATGACCGTAAAAAAGAAGTAATGCGCGAGATCCAGAAGGATGAGATGTTTTCTTCTATTCTGATGGTGGAGTGACACTTTCAGGAGGTGATCTGTTCTGTCAGACGGATTTTGCGGAAGCACTGCTGGAGGCCTGTGATGATGCCTGTATCAATGCGGCGGCAGAGTTAGATATGTTTACTTCGTTTGAAAATGTGAAACGGATCGTGCCGCATCTGCAGATGTTTATGTGGATGTGAAAACGATGGATCCGGAAAAGCATAAAAAATGGACGGGGCAGGATAATGCCCTGTATTCTGGAAAATATCCGCAAAGCCGATGCGATCTGCGCGCCGCATTCGATTCATGTCCGTGTGCCGCTGGTAGAAGGAGTCAATGATGATGTGGAAAATATTCGGAAAACGGCGCAGTTATGCCAGGAACTTAAAAATTGTCAGGAATTGGAATTTCTGCCATATCATAGACTGGGGCTTCATGCATACCGGCAGCTGGGAAGAAACTATCAATTAGAAGAACATGCGTCGATGAGCCGTTGGGATGTGTATCAGAAAATGGGATTTCTGTGCGAAATGGATTGGATGTTTGATATAGCGATATCAGGATTGGAGGTGTATAAAGCTGGAATAGGAAAAAACGGGAGTAACAGAGGAGGTGTTAAAGCGTAAAATACGATAAAATTAGTATTGGATAAAAATGGATAATGGGAAAATGCGTACCGTGTAAGATAAGGTTGGTTGGTGAAAAATAGTCTTGCACGGTACGTTTATTTCTATGAATTTTCTATGAATTTCAATTTTCCTCTGGACAAACAAGATAAGTTAGTGTATACTAACTTCATCAGCAAAGTTAGACAGAACTAACTTTCGGAGGATAAAATATGAGTGTTGTAATTGTAGGTGGTCATGACCGCATGGTCAGCCAGTACGTGAAAATCTGCAAATCATTTAACTGTAAAGGCAAAGGTATTTACACAGATGACGGCGGATTTCGGCAAACAGATCGGAGCGCCGGATCTGCTTGTACTCTTTACAAGCACCGTTTCCCCATAAAATGATTCGGACGGCGGTTGATGGTGCAAAGGGAAGCCGACAGAAGTTGTCCGCTGCCACACCAGCAGCAAAACCGCGTTGGAAGAAATTTTGCAGGAACACTGTGCAGCTTGCTGACGTATTTAAATGCGAAGTCACGGCAAATTCCTGTTACTGGGCACGTATGCGTGAACAGTAATCCGTCGGTTTCTGGAAACGATAGATTGATTTCGATATGGTTTGAAATATTCTTCCAAATATGGTATTCTAGTATATAGTATTATGGTAACTGGTCGGCAGCTTGGGGAAGACTATTCTGCGGGAGACAGGAAGCGCACGAAGGCCGGTTATGTGTTAGAAGTTTGAGGGAATCACTTTGAAAATACAGCAGTCAGCAGAGGATTATCTGGAAACGATTCTTATGTTAAGCTATCGCAAGCCGATGATCCGTTCGATCGATGTAGTCAATGAGCTGGGGTATTCAAAACCAAGCGTCAGCGTTGCGATGAAGAATCTTCGTGAAAACGGTTATATTTCGATGGATCATGAGGATATATCACTCTGGAGCCGTCGGGACGGAAGATCGCGGAGATGATTTATGAGCGTCATACATTGCTGCAAAGCTTTTGGTAGCGTTGGATGTGCCAAGAGGGTGGCAGTGGAAGATGCCTGCCGCATTGAACATGTGATCAGCCCGCAGAGTTTTGAGGCAATCAAAGAATTTTGCAGCCGCGCGCATCTGGCAAAGACTCGAGAAAGCAAACCGGACAGATGAGCCGGAAAAAGATGGCTGTTTAAGATTCGGACAGTTATATTCTCATCATAAATTTATAATTGCAGAGGACACGGAAGAGGACCGCACGCGTGAACGTGGCGGTCTCTTTTTCATAGGAAATTACGTCCTATGAAAAACGCTTCGCGGGATTTTGCACTCGCGTGAAGAAGCTTTTCTCAAATAAAAGCGATCAGGCGTTGAGCATCTGTACCGAAAAATCATTAAAAGTACCCAGAACCGCCAGCGTGTAGCTGTAACCGCTGCGAAGCCGGATATTCGTGTTGACGATGGCGAAGCCGGATTAGTCCGGCGGTAGACGGTCAGCTGGTAGATGCCGGGGATGATGTGCATGTAGCGCGTATAATTCATGTAATCCAGATCGGATACGACCAGACGTCCGTTCAGGTATATATCGATCGGTTCGCGGATGGAGGCGGCATTGTAAAAACGCAGGTGCGCGATCTCCGATGAGGTGGAAAAAGAACGGCGAGAGAATGCCCCAGGTCCAGAGCGCGCCATTTGGAGATGGCTTCAGTTGGAACCGCCGCAGTTTATGCAGCCACCGGTGTTCGGGCTGCCATGATTGTGGACGGCAGGCTGGGCATCACATCCCCGTATGGTCCGAAGCCCGGAGATACCTGAAGATCATTGGATGAGCTGTCGGATATGTTAAGATAACAGGAGGCTGAGAACTAAATCCAGACTGTGCCGTATCACTGGTTCAGCTGCTGCCGCATCCGTCTCCGGTGCCGCCGCCGGAGTCGTGTCAGCATCCCCTCAGGCACTGCTGCTGCATCGTAGTTGTATGTTTCCATAAAAAGATACCCCTTTTCATATTGGCTATATTGCAGTATATGAAGAAGAAAAAAAGGAGGAGTTTGGACTGAAAATCCTGTTCGATACTGTAGAAAAGCGTATTTTGCCGATCTGGAATGCGGGCATCGGCAAAATTCAGTTATAGTTTACATGATTTGGTGAAAGGTCAAGAATGAAAAAATAAAAAAGAGACTCGAATCTCGAATCTCTTTTCCAGTGACCTGTCGGGAATCGAACCCGGGTTTACGCCGTGAGAGGGGCGTCGTCTTGACCGCTTGACCAACAGGCCATATTTTTTTATTCAATCGAGGCGACGTGATTCGAACACGCGACCTCTGCGTCCCGAACGCAGCGCTCTACCAAACTGAGCCACGCCTCGATATGATTTTCTCGCTTTTGAAGCGGTGCTCATCAGCGACTCCTATATACTATCACGCCTTCCCAAAAATGCAAGCGTTTTTTGAAAAAAATTGAAAAAGTTTTAAAAAATTGAAAAAACCCTTTAAAATCAATATTTTTCACGCTTTTAACTTATATTTCGAAATTATTATGAATAACGTAAGAAAGCGAAAGGATGATTAAAGTCTTGCTAAGGATGCGCCGAAACTCTTTTCATTTTGGAAAAAGAATAAAATGGGGAACAAAGCATAGTGAGCTTGCATTGAAAAAAATGAATGAGTCAGGAGGAATTAAGTATGAACATCATCGCAGCCATCTTATTTGGAATATATGGAGTGATCGGAGGCGTGAGTACCGTCGTATGTACCGTGAGCATTCCGGGTATCATTATTTGGAAAATTTACCGGAAAACGAAATATCATAAGGCGCTGACGGATTAAGTAAAATAAGGGTAACTGTTCAGTAGGTCTGCATTTACTGCGCTGACCGTACGAAAACATGGGCTAGCAGGCAAAATCCATTGCCGTAGGCAATTTTTAATGGATTTTTGCATGTAACTGTGAAGGTACTGAACAGTTACAAATAAGACCCTTTGCAGATGAAAGATTTTCTATCTGCAAGACCCTTTTTTTTAAAATCAATGTAATTATCGGACAATATAGACATCGGCGCTTCTCTTTCCATACTGTAGTGCCTGACTGTGGGAGTTGAAGAAGATGTCCAGTTTGTTTCCGCGGATGCCGCTGCCGCTGTCTTCGACGGTATAGACAACGCCGTTGATGCGGAGTTTGGTTCCGAGCAGGGAATACGCGCAAGTCAGCGGAAATGGTATGTCCTGCCTGCGGAATGGTGCCGGATTTAGTGCGGTTCTTTCCGCCACGGCAGCATCTGCGGCAGCTGCAGTAAGCAGTTGTCGTAAAACGTCCGGCGTAGATTTCAGCAGGTGCCTCTGCTTCCTGTGCCTCGGCAGCAGCATTTGTGTCAGTATTTTCAGTCATTGCAGCTTCGTCAGCGTTCTCTGCCTCCACCTGTGCAGACTCATTTGAAAAATGCAGCGACTTCTGCCTCGGAAGCGTTCGTGTCAGCCGCTTCTTCCGCAGCAGCGTTTGTCTGCTTTCTAATCAGCTCCGGATCGGAAGCCGGACCAGATGGTGTCTGGGCTGCTTCGGTGGAAGTGCCGTTTGTTTCTTCACCGGCTGCCGCATCTATTTGGGAGACAAGCTCGGTTCCGGCATCTGTGGCTGCCAGTGTATTCATGGTGCCTGCCATGAGACAGACCAGGCTCATTGCCGTTGTGGCAAGTCCGCGCCGCATGGTGTTCATCATATTCATCAAATAAAAACCTCTCATTTCAATTTAGATTCATTTGTCTCACCGCAACGATTGTGTATCTCACAAATATTGCAATGCGTTTACAAATGTTATAATTTGTTACTATTATATTACAAAAATGTTAAATGTCAAGCCGGAGAGCCGGAAATAGGGCTTTGGGAGCGATCGGAGGTTCGACAAGTCGAAAATTTGTTCGAGCGCAAACAGGAAAGCGGGTAAGTGAGTTTCTACCTATAGAAAGTGTGAAAATCAGCGTGCCTAAAAAACAGGGTATGCAGAATGAAAAATTTTATTCGAAAAAGAAGAAAAAATTTTTTTAAAAACCGAAAAAAATCATTGACAAATACTTGCGTAAGTAATATAGTATGAACTGTAGATATTAGCACTCTGATAGATTGAGTGCTAACAGAAAACTTCAGAGCGGGTTTAAGAGACCGGCGGAAGCGGATGCACGGAAGGAGAGATTGGATGGAACTGGATGAGAAAAGAAAAGATTTTGAAAGCGATTATCCAGAACTATCTGGAGACCGGAGAGCCGGTTGGTTCCAGAACGATCTCCAAGTATTCCGATTTGAAACTCAGTTCGGCGACGATTCGAAATGAGATGTCGGATCTGGAAGAACTGGGATATATCATTCAGCCGCACACATCGGCAGGCCGGATTCCTTCAGATAAAGGATATCGTTTCTATGTGGATCAGTTGGATTCATGAGAAAGAGACGGAGGTCACGCAAGTGCGTGATATGGTCATCCAGAGAGTGGATCGGGTGGAGCTTCTGTTAAAGCAGATGGCAAAGCTTTTGCTTAAGCAATACGAATTATGCGACGCTGATCAGCGACCGCAGTATCACCAGACGAAGATCAAGTTTATACAGCTTTCCAGAGTGGAAGCCGGGAAACTCCTGATTGTCACTGTTTTAGAAGGCAAATATCAGAACTCGATTGTGGCACTTCGATGAGAACCGACCGATGAGGACATCCTGAATCTGAACATTCTTTAAATAGCGGTCTCAACGGATTGACGATGGATGATTAATCTGGATGTCATTACCCGGATGAAAGGGCAGGCAGGCGAGCGCAGCCACATCGTGGATGTGGTACTAAGCGAGGCATTGAGGCGATTCGTTCCGGCGAGGAAGATTTGCTAGATTTACACCGAAGGTACGACGAATTTTCAAATATCCGGAACTGAGCGATGGCGCGAAAAGCCAGCCAGCTCATCGGGACACTGGAGCAGAAAGACCTCTGGAGAGAGATTCTTACCGAGGACGATGCGGACAGCGATAAGAAAAATGAGATTCAGGTCTACATCGGAAGTGAGACAGGTGCAGTCGATGAAGGACCGCAGTATCGTTAATGCCAATTATGAATTGGGGGACGGACTTCGGGAACGATAGGAATCGTTGTATCGACCCTGCGCTCAAACGAATGGATTCAATATAAAAGATACCGAGTAGCACGGATGTGCAAAAATAAAGAGGTGAGAGACATGGCAAAGACAGAGATAGATTCCCTGCAGGGCCGCAAATTAAAGAAACAGCCAGCCTGAGGCAGTGAAGGGGAGCTTCTTCGGAAGATTCAATCGGAGATAGAAAAAAGAAAAAGATTTTCTGAGAAGGATACGAAAGATGATGCAAACAAAGAGGTGAGAGACAATTTGAAACGAACGGAGAAAGAAAAACAGCGATATGAGATTGGCGCAAGGACATCATCGAAGATTCTCCCGGTGGTGGAAAGCGCGTGGTTTGGCGACCATCCCCGAGGCGGCATGGATAAAACAGCTCGTAAAAACACTGGGCGATGCAGGCCAATAAAGGGAAACATTTGAAACTTCCACAATGCAGTGATGCATATTGAGGATGAAAAACCTGGGTGGAGAATGTGGTAGCCGAGGAGTTCCAGAAAAGGCTATGCACGCGACAGCGTGGTTCGACAGCATGGTAAAAGTGGTTCGGGTGTTGGTGGTTGATTTGATATAATATAGGAGCAGACATGGTAAAGTGACTTAGGTACAACAAATTCATGTGTAGCAGTTATGGAAGGCGGTAAGCCGGTTGTTATCGCAAATACAGAAGGTGCAAGAACAACACCGTCTGTTGTAGCATTTACAAAGACAGGAGAGCGTCTCGTAGGAGAGCCTGCAAAACGTCAGGCAGTTACGAACGCAGAGAAGACCATTTCTTCCATCAAAGAGACATATGGGCAGCGATTACAAGGTAACCATTGATGACAAGAAATATTCTCCGCAGGAGATCTCTGCAATGATTCTTCAGAAGCTGAAAGCAGATGCTGAGAACTATCTTGGCGAGAAAGTAACAGAGGCAGTCATTACTGTACCGGCATACTTCAACGACGCACAGCGTCAGGCAACAAAGGATGCCGGTAAGATTGCATGGTCTTGATGTAAAGAGAATTATCAACGAGCCTACGGCAGCTGCGCTGGCATATGGCTTGGATAACGAGAAGGAACAGAAGATCATGGTATATGACTTTGGTGGTGGTACATTCGACGTTTCCATCATCGAGATCGGCGACGGCGTTATCGAGGTTCTGGCCACCAATGGCGATACACACCTGGGCGGTGATGATTTCGATAACCGATTACCCAGTGGATGATCGACGAGTTCAAGAAGACAGAGGGCGTAGATCTTTCCGGCGATAAGATGGCACTTCAGAGATGAAAGGAAGCAGCTGAGAAGGCAAAAAAAGAGCTTTCTTCCGCAACCACAACCAACATCAACCTGCCGTTCATCACTGCAACCAGCAGAGGGACCGAAGCATCTGGATATGAACCTGACCAGAGCTAAATTTGATGAGCTGACCAGAGACTTAATCGAGAGAACCGCAATTCCGGTACAGAATGCATTGAAAGATGCTGGTGACCAACGCTTCTGGTTTGGAAAGGTACTTCTGGTAGGTGGTTCCACACGTATGCTGGCTGCACAGGGAAAGGTAAAACAGCTGACAGGCAAAGAGCCGAGCAAAGACCTTAAACCCGGATGAGTGTGTTGCTCTCGGTGCAGCTGTACAGGGAGGTAAGCTGGCTGGAGACGCAGGCGCAGGCGATATTCTTCTTCTGGATGTTACTCCGCTGTCCCTGTCAATCGAGACAATGGGCGGCGTAGCAACAAAAGGCTGATTGAGAGAAATACCACAATCCCGACAAAGAAGAGCCAGATCTTTTCTACAGCAGCAGACAACCAGACAGCCGTTGATATCCACGTCGTACAGGGCGAGCGTCAATTCGCGAAGGACAACAAGTCTCTCGGCCAGTTCCGTCTGGATGGCATTCTTCCGGCAAGAAGAGGTGTTCCGCAGATCGAGGTTACCTTCGATATTGATGCAAACGGTAAAGAGTAAATGTATCTAAAAAGACCTTGGTACAGGCAAAGAGCAGCATCACGATCACCTCTGGTTCCAATATGTCCGATTCGATATCGATAAGGCAGTCAAAGAGGCAGCTGAGTACGAGGCACAGGATAAGAAAGAAAAGAGGGCATCGATGGAAAGAAATGAAGCTGACTCCATGGTATTCCAGACATTTACTGCGCTGACCGTACGAAAACATGGGACCAGCAGGCAAATCCCATTGCCGTAGGCAATTTTTAATGGATTTTTGCGCGTGACTGTGGGCTATGACGAAGAGAAAGAAGATCAAAGTGACGATCCCGGCAGGTATTGACAACGGTCAGATGCTGCGTGACCGCGGCAATGGCGAACCGGGTACCAACGGCGGTCCGCGCGGAGATCTACTGGTAAGTAGTGGTATCCCAGCACCCGGCCTTCAAGCGCCGATACAACAATCTACTCAACCGTGCCGATCTCCTTGTGAAAGCAGCACTCGGCGGTCGAAAAAGATCCGTATCAAGACAGTGGACGGCGAAGTTGAATATGATGTCGAAACCGGGAACTCAGACAGATACGAGAGTCCGTCTGAAAAGGGAAAAGGTGTTCCGTCCCTGCGTAACCGTAACGTGCGCGGCGACCATTTCGTGACGCTGGTGGTACAGGTTCCGAGCGCATGACCGAGGCACAGAAGGAAGCGCTTTTCGCAAGTTTGACGATGCCATGAACGGAATTGTACCGGAGGGCGAGAAACATAAGAAGAAAGGACTGTTCGGAAAGCTGGAGAAATAGAATACGGACAGGACAAAATAGAAAAGAGCTGTCGGGCTGACATAAAAATGCGGCGCGGCAGCTCTTTGTTTCTGTTTCATAGGAAATTACGTCCCATTACGCGTTCTGTAACAGAATATAGTTACTGTTCACGCATACGTGCCAGTAACGAATTTGCCGCGGCCGCTTTAAATACGGCAAATCTCTTCGCTGCCACCAGCGCTTACGGCACTTTCGGTTCCAAAAGTGCCTACCCGTGAACAGAAACGTAACAGAATATACCAGAAAAAATGACAGAGTTTTGTAAGTTGACTTCCGTTTAAAACTTATATACAATAGGACGATGGAGGACCAGCAACACAGATAGAATGGATTTTTGTCAAAAAATATGCCAAATGATAAAATCATTACTTGAATGGCAGGTCCTTCCGGGAATAGGAACCCGTATTGGATTTTTAAAGGGAGAATAGGAAGATGATGACAGATAGAAACGGGAATTTGAATAAAAATTCACGTTCCGGCAGCCGCGAAGATGGGCGGGGAGCCGGTGAGACGAAATACGGCGATGAACAGCCGGGAGATTATGCTGGAAGATGAAGATTATCTGGATGAGCCGGATGAGGGCTATTTGGATGATGATTATTTCGACCGGGATATGGAAGAACGGGATCCTAAGGGAAGCAGAGCTGGACATGGAAAACATACACCAGCCAGAGCGTCAGGATCCAGAACCGGTGGGAGGGGGAAGAGCCGGAACGCCTGCCGGAGAAAGAGCCGGAGGAGCACAGCCAGTCGAAAGCGCAGCCGCGCCCGTGGAAATCAGAGCACGGGTACAGGGCGGGAGGCAGCCCATGCGGCGCCGCAGGGACAAGGGATTCCGGAAAGACGGCATCCTGGACGGAAACCACCCTGAAAAGGCAGCTCTGAAAGCTGAGCATAGAAAAACGGTAAAAGGCGGCGTGGATCGCTGCCTGTACGGCGGGCATTCTGCTCGTGGCAGCCGGAGGGCGTCTATGTGGGAATGTCCCAGAAATATAAGGCCCGTTTCTTTCGAATACGCAGATCAACGGTGTTGACGCGTCCGAAAGAAGCGGCAGAGGTGCAGGAACTGATTGCGGAAGGTGTGAATGGTTATACACTGACGATCGATGAGAGAAATAATCAGACAGAAACCATCGCCGGAACCGATATCAAGCTGCATGCGGAGTTTGACGGCAGCCTGGAAAAAGATGGTAGCGGCGCAGAACCCGTTCGCATGGCTGTGGCATATGAAACAGGAAGAATATACGATCGGAACGATGGTGGCGTATGACGATGCGGCGCTGGAAAGTCAGATCGGAATTTATCGTGTTTAGACCCGGAGAAAGCGGTAGAACCGGTCAATGCAAAATTTCAGAGTATGTGTCCGGTCAGGGATATTCGATTGAGCCGAGCAGGAAGGAACGGCAGTCGAGGCGGAGAAGCTGACACAGGCGGTAACGGGTGCGATCGAGAATCTGCAGGATCATTTATCGCTGGAGGAAGCAGATGTCTATAAGAAGCCGACGGTATTGAAAGACGATGCATCTCTGGCAGAACAGCTGGATAAGATGAATAAATACGCGAAAATGAGCGTGACATACCAGTTTGGCGATTCGACGGAGACCTTAAATGGAGATCAGATTCATGCGTGGCTGATTGCCAATGCAGACGGAAGTGTTTCGGTAGATTCTCGTGTCGGAGTACGTGTCTGAGATGGCGAAAGCACAATACTTCAAACAAAGCGAAAACATTGAAAACATCGTATGGTTCCACGATTCAGGTAAGCGGCGGAACGTATGGCTGGAAGATCAACCAGGCGGCAGAGACGGGCGCTGGCAGCGATAATTGCCTTACGACGTGAGCCGGGTATTCCCAGAAGGCGGCGAGCCATGGGGCAAATGACTACGGCGACACTTACGTGGAGATCAACCTGACCGGACAGCACCTTTTCTTCTATAAAGAAGGAAAGCTGGTGGTAGATCGGATTTCGTATCTGGAAACCTGGCGAAAGGCTGGGGAACCCCGGCAGGCTCGTATCCGCTGGCATATAAGCAGAAAAATGCGGTCCTGAAGGGTGAAAATTACCGGACGCGGTTAATTACTGGATGCCGTTCAATAATGGTATCGGTATGCATGATGCGAAGTGGAGAAGCAGTTTTGGCGGTACGATTTACAAGACGGGCGGTTCCCACGGCTGTATCAACCTGCCGCCGAGTGTTGCAAAGACGATCTTTTTGACAATATTTCGGCAGGAACCCGGTGATCTGCTACAATCTGCCTGGTACGGAGAAGAGTACGACGAGCGGTACGGCAAAACCGGCGGAGACGAAGCCGGTAGAGACCACGGCGCCAGCAGAAACACCAGCTCCGGCAGAGACGCAGGCGCCAGCACCGGCAGAAACACAGGCACCGGGTCCGGCACCGACCACAGCGCCGACGCAGGCGGAGACGAAAGCGCCGGAGACTGCGGCACCGACCCAGGCAGGACCGGGAGGTCCTTTCCGGGGGATAATGGTGGAAATATTGCAGTGGGACCAGGAGCATAGGGAAGAAACGGGAATAAAAATCGAGAAAAACCTGCATAAAATGATTTACACCGAAAACATATTGTGTTATACTAAATACGTATGAGTCCGCCGGTGCTCAGTTTTTGACGACTCCGACATAAACTTAGCATACGGTCAGGATAATTATTTTAAGGAGGAAATCACAATGATTTCAAAGGAAAAGAAAGCAGCTATTATCGAACAGTACGGAAGAAAAAGCAGGCGATACAGGTTCACCGGAGGTTCAGATCGCAATTCTGACCGCTAGAATCGCTGAGCTTACAGAGCATTTAAAATCCAATCAGAAGGATCATCATTCCCCGCCGCGGACTTCTGAAGATGGTAGGACAGAGACGTGGTCTTCTGGATTACTTAAAGAAACCGATCTGGAAGGATACCGTGCACTGATCGAGAAGTTAGGCATCAGAAAAATTAAGATTAAAACGTATAGGGTGGAGCAATCCACCCTAGTTGTTTATGTAGAAGAAAAAAGTCCGAGACCGCTGCTGTACCCGTAAAGCAGAAAACATATTTGCGGGCAGAGCAGTAGTTTCTGGTATTACCACAGAAAGGCACTTTTGGAACCGAAAGCGGCGTATGAGAATGTGAAGGTTCTTCTGCAAAACAAGATGAAAGGAGATATGAGATGTACAAGAGTTTTTCGATGGAACTGGCTGGCAGAACTTTAACAGTGGATGTTGGCCGTGTAGCAGCTCAGGCAAATGGTGCTGCATTTATGCATTATGGAGATACAACCGTATTATCAACCGCGACAGCTTCGGAGAAGCCCCGTGATGGCATCGATTTCTTCCCGCTCAGCGTTGAGTATGAGGAGAAATTTATTCGGTAGGAAAGATTCCGGGCGGATTCAACAAGAGAGAGGGTAAAGCATCTGAAAACGCGTTCTGACGGCACGTGTCATCGACCGTCCGATGCGCCCGCTGTTCCCGAAGGATTACCGCAACGATGTTACCTTAAAAACCTCGTATTATCCGTTGACCAGACTGCAGCCCGGAGTATACCGCGATGTTGGTTCTGCAATCGCAACCTGCATTTCCGATATCCCGTTTGATGGTCCGTGTGCGACCACCCAGATCGGCATGATCGACGGCGAGTTTATCGTAAACCCGACTAACGCACAGAAGAAAGTATCTGATATGGCTTGACCGTTGCTTCCACGCGAGAAGGTTATCATGATCGAGGCTGGCGCAAAGGAAGTTCCGGAGAACATCATGATCGATGCGATCTTCAAGGCACACGAAGTAAACCAGGAGATCATCAAATTCATCGACAGCATCGTAGCAGAGTGCGGCAAGCCGAAAACATTCCTACGAGAGCTGTGCAGTTCCGGAAGAGCTGTTTGCAGCGATTCGTGAGCTGGTTCCGCAGGAAGAGATGGAAGAGGCTGTATTTACAGACGAGAAACAGAAGAGAGAAGAGAATATCCGCGCAATCACTGAGCGCCTGGAAGAGGCATTCGCTGATAACGAGGAGTGGCTGGCTGTTCTGGGTGAGGCTGTATATCAGTACCAGAAGAAGACTGTCCGCAAGATGATCCTCAAAGATCACAAGCGTCCGGATGGCCGCGGTATCACCGAGATCCGTCCGCTGGCAGCAGAGATCGACATCCTTCCGCGTGTACACGGATCCGGTATGTTCACCCGTGGACAGACACAGATTTTAAATATCTGTACACTGGCTCCTGCTGTCCGAGGCACAGAAGATCGACGGACTGGATGAGAACGAGACATCCAAGAGATATATGCACCATTACAACTTCCCGTCCTACTCCGTAGGCGAAACCAAACCGTCCAGAGGACCGGGACGCCGTGAGATCGGTCATGGTGCGTTGGCGGAGCGTGCGCTTGTGCCGGTACTTCCGATGCGAAGAGGAATTCCCTGTATGCAATCCGTACCGTATCTGAGACGATGGAATCCAATGGTTCTACCTCCCAGGCAAGTATCTGTGCATCCACTCTGTCCCTGATGGCAGCAGGTGTACCGATCAAAGCTCCGGTAGCTGGTATTTCCTGCGGTCTTGTTACAGGTGATACAGACGATGACTATATCGTTCTTACCGATATCCAGGGTCTTGAGGACTTCTTCGGAGACATGGACTTCAAGGTAGGCGGCACTCACAAGGGTATTACTTCCATCCAGATGGATATCAAGATCCACGGTCTGACCCGCCCGATCATCGAGGAGGCAATCGCTAAGACGAGAAGGCAAGACTCTACATTTTGGATGAAGTTATGGCGCCGGTTATCTCCGAGCCGAGCAACCAGTAAAGATCGTTCCGTCAGATCCCAGAAGATATGCTCCGAAGATCAGGCGATTGGCTGAAAATAAATAATAAAATAGATTGCAAATGCACACGATGTGCTGCAATCATCCATCATAAAATCAATGCCTGCATCACTGCGGCGCAGACCGATAAAAATAAATGCTGCAAGGCAGAAGCGGTTCGCTTCTGCTTTGCGGTGTTCCTTTTACTTTACAAAGAGGAAAAAATATGTTAGAGGTAACAGGGATAGAAAAACGGTACCGCGGAAGGACGATCCTAAAAATGTCTCTTTTTCGGGCAAATCCAGGGGAATGCATCGGGATTGTCGGCGGAAAATGGATGCGGCAAGACGACGCTGCTCTCGATCCTCGCGGGGATCCGCAAGCCGGATCGGGGAGTATTCGGATTGACGGGCAGGAGGCGCTTGGAAGACATCGTCTATTAGAAGAAGAAAAAATCGCCTATGTGCCTCAGGAAAACCCATTGATCCCGGAGCTGACGGCATTTGATAATTACCGTCTCTGGTTCGGGGAAAACGGCGGAGATGGGCAGGATCTGGAATGCGGCGTCGGTCGTGTGCTGGGCGTGGACCGATTCTTGAAAACGCAGGCGGGACGGCTTTCAGGCGGAGAGAAAAAGAGGCTGAGCATCGCGGCAGCACTCCGGACGCGCGGATATCCTGAGTCTCGATGAACCGGGGCAGCGCTTGACCTGGAGGCAAAGGAGCAGATCTGACTTATATCAGGAGCTATGTGAAAGCAGGGGGGAACAGTTCTTTTAACATCCCATGAGATGGGAGAGATAGGGGCGTGTACAACCCTTTATGTATTAAAGGACGGGTGTGCTGGTTCCGACGGAGGCAGGGCTTTCGGCGCGGGAGCTGATACAGAGGTTTTAAGGTTACTGGGCACGTATGCGTGAACAGTAACGTTTTAGGAGTGAGAAAACAGGAGGAGGTACAAGGTGAAAGAGGGAAACAACACAAACAACACAAACAATGCAAACAATACAAACATGTCAAGCAATTCAACCCCGCTAAACCCGGCAGAGGCAGCGGCGCAGGGCGCTACGGCCGCATCTGACACAGCGGATGGAACCAGTGCAGGCGGATCCGCTGGTGCTGGCGGCGGAATCGGTGGAAATGCTGCAGGCGGCAGTGACGGTGGCAGAACGGGCGGAAATGGTTCCAGCAGGAAGAAATGGCTCATTTCCAGCCGGAGCAGCCGCAGCGGTGGTCGTGGTCGGCGGCGGTGTGATGCTCAGCCATCAGGCAGATCCGAAGGACACAGTGATCGATGCGTTCAAGAGCATCACGGCGGAAGGGCAGTTAAATCCGTCTGAGGAGATCTTTGGGACGAAAGAGCTGGAAAACCTTTTACAGAAGGGATCCGCGCAGACGGGGATGGAGTTAAGCATGACAGGTATTTCCGATGAATCCCCTGAACCAGATGAGCGGTGCGGGCATCGGTCTGGATGTGAAGCGCGATGTGGACAGCGGACGGCAGCGCTGCTAAATCTTTCCTTTGCAGTATGGCGGAGGAGAATTGGCGGACGCACAGCTTTACATGGATGATACACAGATCATGGCGGCGATTCCGGTACTTTCCAGCCGTATGTTTACCCTTGACTATGTCAATGATCTGGAAGGACAGCTCATTAATTCTCCGTATGCGGCGCAGAAGCTCGAAGAGCAGGGGATTGATATTGAGGGGCTGGCAAATTATCTGGGACAGTACAAGGAAGCGCTTTCGGACGAGGAGCCGATGATGGATCTGAAAGCACTCTGGAACCGCTACAAAGAGGGAAGCAAGGCGATTGATGACCTCAAAACGGCTATGACCGTCACTAAGAATGACAAAAAGAGTTTACGATCGACGGACAGAGCGAGAACTGCCGCGGTTACCATGTGACTCTGCCGAAGGATGCGCTGATTCAGCTTTGCAAAGACGACGAGAGAATTTTTCCTGAATGATGAGACGCTCAAACAGGATGTGGTGCGCTATCTGGAACTGGCATGCGGCGCAAGCGGCATCTATGCAGCGGACGGGGACGGAGAGAGCGTGGATCCGGAGGAACAGCAGAAGGAACTCTGGGCCCAGGCGGAAGCGGTGCTGGACAATCTGGTAGAGGAAATGGAAAATACCATCGGGGATGTGACGATGGATGTCTATGAGAAAAGACGGCAAAATGGCTGGATTTTCCTATGAGACGGATGCAACGGTTGAGGAAGAAAATGTCCGTTTTACGGCGATGTTTCCTTTGGCGGCGGTTACAACATGCTATCGAATGTGAATGGGGCGTTAAATATTGAGGATTCGGACGGTCAGATTATCACGGTTTCCCTGGATAAAACAAGGCGCTTACGAGGCTGGAAAAGAGCTGGAATGGTCAGGTAATTGCGACCCTGCAAGGCGACGAAGAAAAATACCAGTTTATCCTGGATGGCGACTATCAGATCGCGGACGGAAGCTATGAGGTAAAGCTGGATCTGCAGAGTAACGGTGCGTCTCAGGCGTCGCTCACGGCGAATGGAGCGGTCAGCGAGCTTTCGAAGGGCGAGAGCGTCCATATCGATATGGATTCCCTGCGTTTGGAAACTACATTGTTAAATGGAAGCAGTTCTTATGTTGAATTTGCCGGTTCCTATTATGTCAACCCGCTGGAGGATGAGATCGTGCAGCCGGACGGCGTTCCATTTGATGTGCTGGCTTCCTCCTGAGGAGGATTATAACCAGGTCACAACGGAGATAACAGGCAACCTGTTCGCAATTCTCCTGAAAGTCATGTCATAGGCGACGGAAAATGCGAACATATATGATATATCTGCTGCTGACCGGAAGCGTCTGCTCCGCCAGCTGCCGTGTTTTCTGGCAGGGCTGGCAGTGATGGTGCTGCTCGTCGGCATGGCAGCAGTTTTCGGCATCTAAGGTTTTATATGGGGAAACATCTTTAAAGAAAATCGAGGTGGGCGTGGTGCTTCCGGAGGACGATGCGCTTTCGGAAAAGATAACCAAAATGATTGCCTCGCTGGACAGCGTGGAAAGTCTCTGCGACTTTTCGTATCTGGAACACGATGAAGCGTTTCAAAAGATGAAAAGCGGGGAGCTTCAAGCGGTTTTCGAGGTGCCGTCCGGCATGGCGCGCGGCATTTTGGACGGTACGAACCAGCCAGCCACGATCTGGTTTCCGGATGAGAGGGCTGGAAGGCGCTGTTTTCCGGGAACTGGCAGAGTCGGGCAGTTCGATGCTTGGCACTTCGCAGGCGGCGATCTACGCGGCAAATGAATATTTGAATCTCCAGGGAGTGCCGGAACAGATTTCGGTGTCTGAACAGGATTTGAACCGTATCTTTTTAAAATATGCGATGAACCGCGAGGCACTTTTCCGGAAGAAAACGGTCAGCGCTGCAGGGAATGTATCGACGGCGGTCTTTATGGAATTTCGGGGATTGTATTTCTGATGATTCTTACCGGAATCCCGGCAGCGCCGTTTCTGGCTCCCCAGACGGAGGCGCTGGAACAGGGGCTTCGGCGAATCGGGATCCGGCGGTGGTATCCGCTTTTCTGCAAATGCTTGTGCATGACGCTTCTTCTGATGGCAGTCACGGCGGGCGGCTATGGCTGGGCGGTGCAGAAGGGATATGCGCTGGCGGGGCGGGAAGAACTGGCGGCGTGGGGGCTGACCTGCGCGGCAGTTTCGGCGTGGATTCTGCTGTTTTATGAGGTGTGCAGAAGTTCGGCAGCGGCGATTTTGACGTTGTTTGCGGTCAATGTGGTATTTCTCTTTCTGGCGGGCGGCATCATCCCGTCCGTCTTTCTGCCGGAGCTGGTTCAGAAAGTCGGAAATATGACGGTGACGGCGCTCTGGATGGATGGAATCCGCTTTATTGCTTCGGGCGGGAGGCAGGGGCGGTTCCGGTGCTGTGGAAACTGGCTGCGGCGGGCATTGGCATGCTTTGCACTGGCGCTTGCCGCCGGAAAAGGAGGGATTGACGGATGCGGAAGCTGGCGTGGTGGTTCTGTATGTTTGGAATGACGCTGCGGCGGGCTCTTTACCGCCCGGTGTTCCTCCTGTTTCTTCTTATCTTTCCATTGGGAATGGGCGTGCTCCATCAGGTGGAAAAACGGGATTCCGGGCGGATCGCGGTGGCGCTCTGTCCGGGAACGGATGCATGGAATCAGGCGCTTGCAGAAAGACTGGAATCGGAAGAGAGCCGTTCATTTTTCTTTTTATCCGTGCGGGACGGAGGAAGAGGCAAAGAAGGCGGTTATGACCGGACGGGCGGAGTGCGCCTACCTGTTTCAGAGATTAAAGGAACGGCTGGACGAGGGGCATTATACCCGTGCGGTCCGCGTGCTGGTGTCGCCGTCCACAGTGGCAGAAAATTATATCAGAAAAAGATATTTTCTGAACTGTTCGAGGTGTACGGGCGGGAACTGCTGGCGGACTATGGGGAAAATGGAGCGGCATTCCAGACGGTGATGGCGCGCTGCCAGACGACGGAGGCGCGGGAAAAGGCGTGCGGCGTGCTGATGGAACTCTATGAAAAATACCGCAGCAACGGAAGCACCTTTACCTTTGATTATCAGACCTTACAGGGAGGAACGGCACTGCAGACAGGGGCGATGAAGGTGGTCTTTCCGGTGCGCGGGCTGACGGCGGTTTTCCTTTTTATCATGGGGCTGGCGGCAGCTGTCATGGCGGGCGAGGATGTAGAGCGCGGGCTTTATGCGGCGGTCCGGAGCCGGGAGCGGTGGTTGCTGCAGACGGCGGATCGCGGCGTTTGTATTTTTAGCATCCATTTCGGCCTATGCGGCGCTTCTGGTATCGGGAAATGGGGCAGAGCCGCTTTTAGAGGCGGAAAGCTGCTTTTTTTATCTCTTCTTCGTGACCATGTATGCCTTTGGATGCCTGGCAGTCTGCCGGAAGCCGGGATTTCTGGCGGCGCTGATTCCGGTGTTTATCCTTGCGAGCCTCCTGCTCTGTCCGATCTTTTTGACGCTTCGCTCTTTTTGCCGGGAGCCGCAGGTGTGCGAAAGCTGCTGCCGCCGTGGTGGTATCTGAGCGGCATTTTTCGGGTTTCCAAAGTGTCTACCCGTGAATAATTACTTTTTAACAACGTTTTTTGGATAACTTCGATAAAAAGATTGCTATTTTTCATTCAATTATTATAATAAAAAAGAGACATCCGGTATCGAGCATCAATCTGCCGGATGTTTTCATGCGAGAAAATCAGGAGAGGAGTGAACACAATGGAAAGCCGGAGTCATAAGGCGGAATCAGACGGCAGCTACCCAGAACCGAAGGCAGCGTACACATGCATTTGCAGGAATGACAGCTGCAAACAGCGGATTCCTTGTGTACACTGCCGCATCTGTGGATAAGTTTCCGGCATTCTGCCTGTGTGCAGGAGCAGGAAAGGGAGCAGCCTGTCCGATTTCCAAAATGACAATATTTTGGAAGGAGACGGGAATGTTAGAAGAAGAGAAGAAAGAAGAGCTGCTGGCTCTGTTGACCGGGGAAGAAGTACCGGGAGCTGAAAAGCCAGCTGGTCGAGATGAATGACGTGGATATTGCCTCATTTATCGAAGAATTGGATTCAGAAAAAAGACGGTCGTTGTATTCCGTATGCTGCCGAAAGAGCTGGCATCGGAGGTATTTGCCTGTCTGGAAGTCGAACAGCAGCAGCACATCATTACCAGTATCACGGATAATGAGCTGCGTGCCATCATTGACGACCTGTATGTCGATGATGCGGTCGATATGCTGGAGGAGCTGCCGGCGACGATCGTGCGGCGCGTACTTCAGAACTCCAGCCCGGATACGAGAAAACGATCAACCAGTTCCTCAATTACCCGGAAAACAGCGCCGGAAGCGTCATGACGGCGGAGTACGTGGGACTCAAGAAAAAATATGACGGTGGAGCAGGCATTTGATTATATCCGGAAATATGGTGTGGACAAGGAGACGATTTACACCTGCTACGTCATGGATGAAAAACGCCGCTTAGAGGGCGTTGTGACGGTCAGGATCTTCTGATGAATGATTATGCGGCGCTCATGGGCGATATCATGGATCCGCATGTGATCAAGGCGTATACGACGGAAGACCAGGAAAAGGTCGTGGAGACGTTCAATGAGTACAACCTCTTGGAGTTTACCGGTTGTGGACGGTGAAGACCGTCTGGTCGGCATCATCACGGTCGATGATGTCATGGATGTCATGGAGCAGGAGGCGACGGAGGACTTCGAGAAGATGGCGGCGATGCTGCCGAGTGAGAAGCCGTACCTGAAGACGGGCGTGTTCCAGCTCGCGAGAAACCGTATTCCGTGGCTGATGATCCTGATGTTGAGCAGTATGGTGACCGGCGGTATTTTGTTAAAATATGAGAATGCCTTTTCGGTAATTCCGCTTTTGGTTACGTTTATTCCGATGCTGATGGATACGGGCGGAAACTCCGGCAGCCAGGCGAGCACGATGATCATCCGTGGTATGGCGGTCGGCGAGGTAGAACCGGCGGATATTCTGAAAGTTATGTGGAAAGAAATCCGCGTGGGAATGCTCTGTGGACTTTCTCTGGCGCTTGTCAATTTCGTGCGCCTGATGATCCAGTATCCGGGGCAGGTACTCATCTGCCTGACGGTAGTTATCAGCCTGTTCTGCACGGTTATCATCGCGAAGACGATCGGATGTGTGCTTCCGATTGCGGCGAAGACGATCCATCTCGACCCGGCGATCATGGCGTCGCCGATGATCACGACGATCGTGGATGCGTGCAGCCTGATGATTTATTTCCAGCTGGCGTGCCATCTGCTGAATATGAAGGCGTGATATAAATTACCTGCCTGCTGGCCCATGTTTTCGTATGGTCAGCGCAGTAAATGCGCAACTTACGGAACAGTTACTTTTTTTATAATTCCAATATTTTAATTATTTCTAGGAAAGGAAAAACTGTTTGGAACATAAGCTTCCAGACAGCCGTGTGAAAAAAGTATGACAAAGATCAGAACCAGATACGCACCGCAGCCCGACAGGCAAAATGCATGTAGGAAACTTAAGAACTGCATTATACGCATACCTGATTGCAAAACATGAGGGCGGCGATTTTATCCTGCGAATCGAGGATACCGATCAGGAGCGTTTCGTTGAAGGCGCGACCGGATCATTTATCAATACGATGCGCGATACCGGACTGAAGCATGACGAAGGTCCGGACATCGGACGGCGGCGTTGGCCCGTATGTACAGAGCGACCGTCAGAAACAGGGCATCTATCATGGAATATGCGAAGAAGCTGATCGATAAAGGCGAAGCTTATTACTGTTTCTGCGATCAAGGAACGTCTTAAACAGCTTAAAGAGAGAAGTAAAGGCGAAGAGATCATGACCTATGATAAGCACTGCCTGCACCTTTCCAAGGAAGAGGTAGAGGCAAACTTAAAGGCAGGAAAGCCGTTTGTCATCCGTCAGAACAACCCGACCGAGGGAAAGACTACCTTCCACGATGAGATTTACGGGGATATTTCCGTAGATAACTCCGAGCTGGACGATATGGTTTTAATCAAGTCGGACGGATTCCGACTTACAACTTCGCAAACGTGGTGGACGATCATCTACAGCAGATCACACACGTTGTCCGCGGAAACGAGTACCTGTCTTCCTCCCCGAAGTACAACCGTCTCTACGATGCATTCGGCAGGGAGGTTCCGGTTTATGTGCACTGCCCGACCATCACGAACGAGGAGCACAGAAGCTGAGCAAGCGAAGCGGTCATTCTTCCTATCAGGATCTGATCGATCAGGGCTTCGTTTCCGAGGCAGTTGTCAACTTCGTTGACCTGCTTGGCTGGTCACCGGAAAATAATCAGGAGATTTTCTCCTTAGACGAGCTGGTAAAAAGTTCAACTACCAAGAATATCAGCAAATCTCCGGCTGTTTTGATATGGTAAAAACTGAAATGGATGAACGGGGAGTACATCAAGGCGATGGATTTTGATAAGTTCTATGAGATGGCAGAGCCGTACATCAAGAAAGTAATCACCAAGGATCTGGATCTGAAGAAGATCGCGGCGATGGTTAAGACGAGAATCGAGATTTTCCCGGATATTGAGGGGCACATCGATTTCTTCGAGACACTGCCGGAGTACGATCCGCAGATGTATGTTCATAAGAAGATGAAGACCAATCTGGAGACATCCTTAAAAGGTATTAAAAGATGTTCTGCCGATTCTGGAAGCACAGGAAGATTTCTCCAACGACGCTCTGTACGCGGCGCTGTTAAGTATGTATCCAAAAGGGCGTTAAGACCGGCTTTGTAATGTGGCCGATCCGTACCGCTGTATCCGGCAAGCAGATGACACCGGCAGGTGCGACCGAGATCATGGAAGTGCTTGGCAAGGAAGAGTCGATCCGCCGTATCAAGAAGGGAATGAACTTCTGGAGGCACAGCAGTAGGCTGTCGTAACCGTCGATGTTCGACTTGAAGCAAGTTTTATCTCAGTCGAGAAGACTCCCACCTCTTCAGGTGGTGAGTAATAACAAATTTGTCTCAGTGGGAGTTTCTCCGACTGAGATAAATCGCGAGGATGCGCAGTGATTCTGATGGAATATGTCAGCTTTGCTGACCAATACATTCCAAGGACGTTCGACTTTTCTCAGATTAAATGTACTTAAACAGATTTGCTTCAGATGCGCGGCATGAAAAGGATGTTTTGCACTTTTCTTACATCAAAGATGCGCGGCAGAGCTGATGTTTCGTCAAATACGAATTTCGAAATATGCCGAGATATTCTTGAATTGTGGAGTAAGGAAACAGGAAATGGCATTCAGTAAAGCACAGACACAGGCAATCATGCATAAAAGATGGTCCCATGATGGTTCAACATTATATTCCAAAACTGTCCGGATGCGGTTTTCCGTAAGCCTCTATGCGGGCTATGAAGAGAAAAATGCGCCGCGCCGGACTCATCGATTTCGATGACATGATGGTGCTGTGTCTGGAACTTTTTACGGAAAGAAAAGATATCCTGTCTGCCTGGCAGAGGAGGTATCGGTACATCCTGATTGATGAGTTTCAGGACATCAACCGGCTTCAATATGAGATCGTGCGGATGTTAGCCAAGCCGGAAGATAATCTTTTTATCGTGGGCGATGATGATCGAGTCGATTTACCGGTTTCGGGGCCAAACCGGAGATTATGCTGGGGTTTGAGCGGGATTATCCGGGTGCCGGACGGATTCTTCTGGATGTGAATTACCGAAGCACCGAGGAGATCGTGGCACCGGCTCTGCGCTTGATCGGGAAAACCAGAAACGTTTTCAAAGGCCATACAACGGGACGTCATGGGAAGAACGTGATCCTGAAGCTCTGGCAGGATCGGGGGAAGAAAATCTGGCCATCGCCAGGAGATACAGCTGTATCATCTGCGGTCGGGAGTGCGGCCGGGGGGATATCGCAGTTTTTATACCGGACCAATGCTGGTCCTCGTTTTCTGATGGAAAAAGCTGATGGAATACAATCTTCCTTCCGGACAAGGGATACGGTGCCGAACCTCTATGAACACTGGATTTCGCGAAATATCTGACCTATATCCGGATCGCCATGGGAAGCCGGGCGCGGGAAGATATTTTGCAGGTCATCAACCGTCCGAAGCGGTATATCAGCCGAGATGCGATGCCGGATGAGACGGTTTCGTTCGAGAAGATGAAGGTATTCTATGCGGAGAAAGACTGGATTGCCGAGCGGATCGAGAGTCTGGAAGCGGGATCTGCGGGCCATCGCCCGGATGTCACCTCTGGCAGCCGTCAATTATATCCGCCAGGGCATGGGATACGACGAATATCTGATCGAGTATGCGGCATTCCGGCGGATGCGGCCGGAGGAACTTTAGAGACTGCCGATGAATTAAAAGAAAGTGCGGCGGGTTTCAAGACCTTTGACGAGTGGTTTGCACACATCAGGCATACAGGAGGAACTGCTCCGGCAGGCAGCGCAGCGGCGGACGAGACGGATGCGATCACGCTGGCGACGATGCACAGCGCCAAGGGGCTGGAATTTCCATTGTCTATATTCTCGATGCCCAATGAGGCATCACACCGCACAGCCGCGCGATGCTGGATGAGGATATGGAGGAAGAACGACGTCTGTTCTATGTGGCAATGACGCGTGCAAAGACCCGGCTGCATGCATATGCGGTGCGGAGAGGTACCATAAAAGGCGGAAGTATCGCGGTTTTGTGTGGGAGTATCTGGGGCGGGATGGAGATAGCAGGTAACGAAATTCACAATGAAAATCGGAAATCATATAAATGACAGGTATTAAACATATATTGTGTACGGTTTTATTGACATTTTTTGGGGGTAATTTTATAATAACATCATGAGAATTAATCTTCATGGGCGTCAAAATAGATGAAAGGTAAACAGAGGAGATGGGAGAATGAAAGGTATACGAAAGCGCAGCAGCGGTGTGTCTGACAATGACATTGCTTGGTATCGACATTTTTGGCAATACAGCATGGGCGGATATGCCGCAAGACGGAGAGGAAAAAATGTGTTCATGTGCATACCGAGGAGTGCTACGGCGAGCCGGATGAGGAAGCGACCTCGTCCCAGATGGGAGAAGAGCCGACGGAATGTACCCCACGTCTGCACTGTAAGCGGATGCATACGGAATACAGCCGCGTCTTCCGGGAACGAGGACGATTTGAAACCGGGCCGGATGATGAAGAAACCAACGATCAGAAGGATTCTGCTGACAAAGCGGAGAATGCACCTTCCGTCAGTACACCATCGGATATGGAAGATACGACAGTTCCAGGCGGAACAGTGATACCGGCTGTGAAGTCCTATCTTCTCCTTACTGGTATGATCCGGAGGAGAAGATCTGCTGGATGGCAAGTGGAAGCTTAGGAGTTGCGAGGAAGCCCAGCCATCCTTCGAAGAAGTCACGGTACTTGCCCAGAGGCTATTATTGCCCAGGTCGGAGAAAGCGCCAAAGCTGGTAAAGAGGAAAAACTTCCGTCACTGGCTGGAGCTGTAACAGTATGTGCAGGATGAAGAAAGGCTGCTGGCCGCTGGAAGGGCACCTATGAGTTTGCAGCAGAGCTGCCGGAGGTATATGAACTGGCGGAAGATGCAGAGCGCTGGTGGTGGAAGTGTCTGTGACAGGAGACCAGGCAGCGATGCCGGTGTATGATTATAATAATGTTGTGTTAAATGTAAATTTTGACGAAGGAAAACTTGTAAAGGTCTTGCCTATGATGAGGTGGGTTTTCTAGTCTTAACGACGACGTAATGAATTTATGAACGATCATGGTATAGAGGTTGCTAATTCAGGAGAAAATAGCTTTCGATTAATAATGACTGGGATGCTACTACCATACAGAACCTTGAGTTAAGCCGGGGAACATGGGATAGTATTAAATGGAAGCAATGTATTAGAGGGAAAAGGAAAAGGTGTTGGAGGAGTTGGCCTCAAATTAAGGAAAATGTAAAAGAGCGACATTAAGGAAGGAACAGCACCCGCTTCTTTGACAGCTAAAGAATTATCCAACGACAGGAACAAGTAGTGATGGATCAGCGAATAGCAGTCGAAGGTAACTGACGATAGAAAGTGGAACGATAAAAAACTGCCGATGGGGAAAAAAATAGCGCTTCATTCTCAGGAGGCATTATTTGTGGGAACAAGGAATTTTAAATATTACCGGGCGCTGTTACTGCTGCGGAACAGGCAAGAATGGCGTGTTTGTCCGTGGAAATTTCCGGATGAAGGGTGGATCATTAACGGCAACTGGAAGTGGAAAACCCGGAATTGAGAATGGGTACTTTTGAACTTTCAGGTGGAACAATTTCAACAAAATCTAATAGTGGTGGGAATAGGATTTTTGCAGGGGCCGTGGATCTGTAACGATCAAAGCCAACAGACGAATACTGATCGATTAAACATTACTGGAAATAGTTCCTTCTGTGCAAAGAGGCGGAAAAGGTAACCTCTGGAGGTACGATAATTAATAGTGGCACACTTACCAATGAAAGAGAATTTGTTTCAAACGGTCCATTTGTAAAGAAGAAACGGAAGATTTATCAATACCGGCACAATCAGCGGAA
>VOFG01004135.1_pt1 | contig 35807 bp, 41 predicted proteins | sample 5384171 | NCBI WGS metagenome assembly VOFG01 (sample SAMN12384726, study PRJNA508395) | human gut metagenome | isolation source: healthy gut F | host: Homo sapiens
CATGATCGGCGCGACCGCGCGCGTATACAGGATGGGCTGAATGTTGGGATGGGAGGTCAGGATCTCGTCCGCGGCGAGCTTGAAGCATTCCGGGTCAAAGATCGTGAGCTGAAGATCCTTTTCGCAGCGGGAGCGGTCGAACGGATAATACTTATTCGAATGGATCAGCTCGTGCGCGGGGATCGCACCGCCGCGGCGAACCATTTCGTCTTGGATGCGCTGCCACACGCCCTTGATCAGGAGCCGGTCGCCGCTGCAAACGACGCCGCCCTCTGCAAAGGTGATCAGCGATTTTGGAACCGCGCCGCCGAAGCAGCCGCCCTCGTCAACGATCGCCACGCGCAAATCCTTGTGATAAGCCGCGCCGACCGCAGCGCCGATCCCGGCAGGGCCGCCGCCAACGACCAGAACGTCTACGGTTGAGATGATCCGGCAGCCGACCTCTGCGGCTTCTGACGGTTCACTCATGTGCATGCCTCCTTTACCATGTTGTTCCTGTGTGGTTAATCGTTTGCGTAAACGATTAACTTTTTTGCTACAGTCAGGATAGCACAGGTTTTTCACCTTTGTCAATTCAAAAAAACTGCCGGATTTTTGTAGAATATGACGAATTTTATTATTATTTTTATTTGCCTTGACAACAAATTTTCTCGCTGATATAATAAACGTAATCGTTTACGCAAATGAAATCAATACAGCAACGGATGAGTGAGGATATAACTGCCTATGAGAACAGAAAAGAAGCTGCCGAATATTTCGGACGTTGCGCGCGCGGCGGGCGTGTCGACCGCAACGGTATCGCACACACTGAACGGCACCCGTACCGTATCCGAGCATTCAAGAGAGCTCGTGATGAAGGCGATCCGGGAGCTGGGGTATACGCCGAATGCATTTGCCCGCAGCTTCCGCACCGGAAAGAAAGAATATCATCGGCTTTGTGGTTCCGGATATTTCCAACCAGTTCTTCGCCCGCCTGATCGAGGCTGTCGAGGAAAGCATTTCTGCCGAGGGGTTCCATTTGATCATCGCGAACACGCGCGAGAACAAGGAGCGCGAGCGGCAGCATTTGCGGTATCTTACCTCCGGAGTCGTGGACGGGATCCTGCTGGCCTCAACCATGGAGACCTACGGCGATTCTCCGATTTTCTTCCGGAGCAGTTTCCGGCGGTTCTCGTTGACAGAAAGGTCGACGCCGCGCCGTTTTCATCCGTGACGGTCTCCGCTTATCAGTCCGTCTACAAGAGCGTCGCGGCCCTGATCGAGCAGGGACAACGGCGGATCGGCTTCATTACAGGGCTGAGCCGCCTGAGCACCTCGCGGGAACGTCTTGCGGCGTACCGCCAGGCCATGTCGGATTTCGGACTTACGATCGAGGAAGATTTCGTCCAGCACGGGGACTCCATGGAACGCAGCGCGTGGAACAGCACCGTGCGGCTTTTGGAGCAGAAATGCACGGCGATCGTGGCCTCCAACGGCTTGATGGGCACTGCCGTCTATCAATGCCTTCGCGAACACGGCATTCGGATCGGCCGCGATATGGAGCTCATCTGTTTTTCGGACTTTGACTCTCCCTTGCTGGAGTCTTCGCCGGTGCGTCTGGTCGCGCAGCCGGTCGACGAGCTTGGCAGGCTGGCGGGCGAGGAGATCCTGCGCCGCGTCAACGGCCGCGATGCAGAGCAGAACCACGTGATCCTCAACAGCATCTATTTGGGCACGCTTCCGCGCCGTAATATCAACGAATAAGGAGCTTTCACTATGCGCTTGCACTGTATTGAGCTGCCCGTCCCCTCGCCGGAAGAGGCGGGACGCTGGCTGGAATCCGTCCTGCATTTTCTGCCCGTCGGCGATGGCAGACTCTATGTCTGCGGAAATTGCCGTCTTCGCCTCGTCTCCGCTGAGGGGGACGCGCCGTTCTGCGCGCCGGGCGAGGTCGTCGGGCTTGAGCACATCGCCCTTGAGACCCCGGATGCCGGCGCTCTGCTGCGCGCGCTGCTTGCAAAAAGGCCTCGCGCCGGAGCACGATGGAGGCGATCCCTTTTTTAATCCCAAGGTTTTCGGCACGGGCACAAGGTATTTCAATTTGATCGCCCCATTTGGAACAAAATTCGAATTCTGTCAGCGCCTTGACAAGGACTACCCACCCGACTCTGCGGAAATACTCGGCCTGGAGCACATCGGCCTTTCCGCGCGCGATTTTGCCGCATCCTTCCGGGAGCTGAGCACATACGGCTTCCGGCCTCAGTTTGCGCCGGTCGAAAACGATACGGCGCGCGGCCGTGTGCAGTGCGTTGTGCTCGACGGCCTGCGCCCGTTGAGCTGTACAGCTTTGAAGGAGCGCAGGCGTTTCCGGAGGCGGATTCGACCCGCGCCCCGAGACTCGTGTTCCGCGCCGACGCGGAGGCCTCCCTCAGAGAACGCAACGGCGCGTGCATCCGCTGCGAGGCAGCGCCGAAAATACGACATTGTTGCGCTTGAGAAGCCTTGATCGACTTTGTTCCCGGCGGGCAGCAGGAGAGCGGGAAGGTGTCCTATCAGGGCGCTCCCGGCGGCGCGCCGAGCAATGTTTTGGCCGCCGCCTCCCGTTTGAATATGCAGACTGCATTTATCGGCAAAGTCGGCAATGACGTCTTCGGACGGCTGATCCGCAGCACAATGGAGCGCAACGGCATATGCACCGACGGCCTTTGCGCAGCGAGACGGAGCCGACCACCTTGGCGTTTGTCTCTCTGGACGAGCGCGGGGATCGATCCTTCAGCTTTTACCGCCAGCATAGCGCCGACTGTATGCTCCGATCCGCCGAGCTGCCGCTGACGCTTCTGTCGCAGACAAGCATCTTTCATTTCGGCTCCGTCTCCATGACTGCCGAGCCGGTGCGCTCGGCTACCCTTGAGGCGGTGAGACATGCAAGGTCAAAGGGCGCGGTGATCGCGTTTGACCCCAACCTCCGTTTGCCGCTTTGGCCCGATCCGGACTCCGCCTATCATGCAATCTGCGAGGGACTGCGCTATGCCGACCTTGTCAAGCTTTCCGAGGAGGAGCTTGAATTTCTGACAAAGGCCGCCGATCACACGGCCGGAATGCGGGAGCTTCTGGAACGTTACAATATTCGGATGCTTGTCGTTACGCTTGGCGCCGACGGCTGCCTCTGCCTATGCAGAAACGGCGTTTTTCTGCGGCAGCACACGATTCCGGTCACCGCGCTGGACACCACCGGCTCCGGAGACGCCTTCTGGGGAACCTTCCTTTCCGAGCTGCTGCTCTGCGACTGCTGCGGCAGAATTCCCGCGCCGCAGGTCTTGCAGCACATTCTCGGCGTTTCCTGCGTGGCCGGTTCGCTGACCGCAACCGCTTTTGGCGCGGTTCCCGCCATGCCGACAGCCTCCGCGCTCCACGCCGGTATGCTTCGGCTTCTCGAACGGTAACGGCTCGGCCGGTATAAAGGAACCTCTGATTCAATCAGCTGAGGCTTCCAAAGCCGACGCACGCGAATTGCCCGAAAAGCCCTGCTCTGTCTGTCTGCCGCCGCAGACGGCCGGATCAGGGCTTTTGCGTCGCCGACGCCGCCCGCCGAGGAAGCGGCGGAGACGGCGGAATCGTGGGACTGAGACGGACTGCTGCCCGTCCGTTTGTTTTGCTCCACGGAAAATCAGAAATTTTTTTGAAATTTGCAGAAAAACAGTTGAATTTTCGGTCGATTTGTCATAGAATAGTTCAAGCAGCGGAGTGGGGCAGCGCTGCACATCCAGAACAGCCCCGCGAGGAACTATGCTGAACGTCGTTTTGGTCGAGCCGGAGATCCCGCAGAACACCGGCAACATCGCGCGCACCTGCGCCGCCACAGGCTCGGTGCTGCATCTGGTCAAGCCGTTGGGCTTCGATATTTCCGAACGCGCCGTGCGGCGCGCCGGGCTGGATTATTGGCATCTGGTCGACGTCCGGGTCTATGAGAATCTGGACGAGCTGTTTGAGAAAAACGATATCCGCCAGATGCGCCTGTTTTCGACAAAGCACCGCGCGCCTATACCGAGGCGGATTATGCCGACGGCTGCTTCCTGTTTTTCGGCCGCGAGACGCGCGGCCTGCCGGAGGCCTTCCTCGAAGCCCATTTTGAAAGCTGCGTGCGCATCCCCATGCGCACCGAGGCACGCAGTCTGAACCTGAGCAATTCCGTCGCCGTCGGCGTTTTTGAGGCGCTGCGCCAGCAGGACTTCCCGCATTTGCAGGACTTCGGAAAAATGAAACGGTGACAACCCAAAATCGTCAAACCCATGCAACTGCATACAGTATCATAGGAGGTAAACATGAACTACAATAAGAAATCCGTAGAACAGATCGATGTCTGCGGCAAGCGCGTGCTCTGCCGCTGCGACTTTAACGTTCCGACCAAGGACGGCAAGATCACCAGCGACAAGCGAATCGTTGCGGCGCTGCCGACCATTCGCTATCTCATCGACCACAACGCGAAGGTCATTCTCTGCTCCCATGGGCAAGCCCAAAGGGCGAGTACAAGCCCGAGCTGAGCCTTCAGATCGTCGCCGACCGCCTGAGCGAGCTGCTCGGCAAGCCGGTCGTCATGGCCAAGGACGTCGCCGGTGAGGACGCACAGGCGAAGGCCGCCGCGCTCAAGGACGGCGAGGTCATGCTGCTCGAGAACACCCGCTTTGAAAGGGCGAGACGAAGAACGATCCCGAGCTGAGCAAGAAGCTGGCCTCTCTGGCCGATGTTTTCGTCAACGACGCCTTCGGCACGGCGCATCGCGCCCATGCCTCCACGGCCGGTGTGGCGGATTATCTGCCCGCTGTCTGCGGCTTCCTTGTTGAAAAAGAGGTCTCCATCATGGGCAAGGCGCTGGCCGATCCGGAGCGTCCCTTCGTCGCCATCCTCGGCGGCGCAAAGGTCTCCGACAAGTTGAACGTCATCAACAACCTGCTCGAAAAGGTCGACACCCTCATCATCGGCGGCGGCATGGCCTTCACCTTCCTCGCCGCCAAGGGCTATTCCGTCGGCAAGTCCCTGCTCGATAACGAGAAGATCGACTACTGCAAGGACATGATGAAGAAGGCCGAGGAGAAGGGCGTCAAGCTCCTCCTGCCGATCGACACCGTCGTTGCGGCCGACTTCCCGAACCCGATCGACGCCGAGATCGCCGTTAAGACCGTTTCCTCCGACGAGATCCCGGACGATATGGAAGGCCTTGACATCGGCGAAAAGACCCGCGCCCTGTTTGCCGAGGCGGCAAAGAGCGCCAAGACCGTTGTCTGGAACGGCCCGATGGGCGTGTTCGAGAACCCGACGCTGGCGAAGGGTACCATCGCCGTTGCGCAGGCGCTGGCCGATTCCGACGCCGTGACGATCGTCGGCGGCGGCGACAGCGCGGCTGCCTGCGAGCAGCTTGGCTTTGCCGACAAGATCACCCATATTTCCACCGGCGGCGGCGCGTCTCTCGAGTTCCTCGAGGGTCTGGAGCTTCCGGGTATTGCCTGCCTGCAGGATAAGGACTGAGGAGGAAGCTATGAACAGAAAGTACCGTAAGACGCTCATCGCCGGCAACTGGAAGATGAACAAGACGCCCTCCGAAACAAAGACCTTTATGACCGAGCTGAAGGGCATCCTCCCGAAGGGCCGCTGGTGCGACATCGCGCTGTGTGTCCCGGCCGTCTGCATCCCTGCCGCCGCCCGCGCCATGCGCGAGACCCGCATCGGCATCGGTGCGGAGAACTGCAACGCCAACGCCTCCGGCGCCTACACCGGCGAGATCTCGACGGCAATGCTGGTCGACGCCGGCTGCAAGTATGTCATCATCGGCCATTCCGAGCGCCGTGCCATGGGCGAGACGGATGCCGAGGTCAATGCAAAGGTCAAGGCCGCGCTCGAGGCCGGCCTGATCCCGATCGTCTGCTGCGGCGAGACGCTGGAGCAGCGCGAGTCCGGCATCACCGAGGAATGGATCACCATGCAGATCAAGCTGGCGCTGGCCGGCATCACCGAGGAGAAGATCCGCAAGGTCGTGATTGCCTATGAGCCGATCTGGGCGATCGGCACCGGCCGCACCGCGACGCCGGAGCAGGCCGAGGAGGTCTGCCAGCTCATCCGCACGGTCGTGCGCAAGCTGTTCGGCTCGAAGAACGCCCGCGCCACCACGATCCTCTACGGCGGCTCCATGAACGACAAGAACGCCTATGACCTGCTGGCTCAGCCGGACATCGACGGCGGCCTGATCGGCGGCGCCTCTCTCGTCCCGGAAAAATTCGTCAAGATCATCGAGGACGCCAATCAGCCCACGACCTGATTGTTTCGTCGATGTACACAAAAAACCCGCCTGAAATTTTTCAGGCGGGTTTTTCGTTGTAACAGATTCTTAACAGCATTCGAGGATTTTTTATGCTATAATAAGATCAGCGGAAGACCCGCGAATATCCGACGATTTCAATGACAAGGGAGTATTGTTTTGAATCTTCTTTTCTTTCTCACCCCGAAGGCAAACTGTGCCTATCTTTACGAGGACTTCACGCTGCGGCAGGCGCTCGAGCGCATGGAGCACTCCGGCTATGCCGCCATCCCGATCCTTGCCCGCAACGGACTTTATTGCGGCACGCTGACCGAGGGCGACCTGCTCTGGGCGATCAAAAACCTCTGCTGCATGGATCTGCGCGACACCGAAAAGCACAACATTATGGAGATCACGCACCGCAAGGACAATTTACCCGTTTCCGTCTCGACCGATATGCAGGAGCTTGTGCTCAAGGCCACCGACCAGAACTTCGTGCCGGTGATCGACGACAAGGGCGATTTCATCGGCATCATTACGCGCCGCTCGATCATGCGCTATTGTCTGGAAAACTACATCCTGCCGAAGACCGGAACATGAGGCTGCAATGCACCGCCCAGCGGGAAGGCAAGCTCCTGTCGTTTCTGCGACGGGAGCTTGCCTTGTCCTCGTCGCTGGTCAAACGGCTGAAATTTCGCGGCGCCTACACGGTCAACGGTGAGCTTGTGTTCACCGACTATCCGGTGCGCGTCGGCGACCGCATTGAGGTCTGCATGGACGAGGACGCACCGGAAAATTATGCGCCGGAGGCAGGGGAGCTGCGCATTCTGCTCGAGGACGAGTGGCTCATCGCGCTGGACAAGCCGCCCGGCGTGCTGATGCACCCCTCGTCCGCCCGGAACACCGGCACGCTGGCGAATTTCCTGCTTGATTACTATCAGAAAACGGGGCAGGCGAGCGCCGTGCACCCGGTCAGCCGCCTCGACCGCGACACCTTCGGCGTTGTGCTGCTGGCGAAAAGCTCCCCCATGTCCACGCGCGCTTTCACGCGATGCAGCGCGCCGGGACGATCGAAAAGACCTATCACGCGGCTGTGCTCGGCGTTCCGCCGGAGGCGTCCGGCGAGATCGACGCGCCGATCGCGCGCGTGCCGGGCAGCAGCCTGCTGCGCTGCGTCGACCCCTCGGGCAAGCCTGCGCGGTCTGCCTATCGCGTGCTCGAGACGCGGCCGGTGCGCGGAACGGTCTGCTCCCTGCTGGAGCTGCACCCGCTGACCGGCCGGACGCATCAGCTCCGCCTGCACTGCGCATACCTTGGCTGCCCCATCCTCGGCGACCCGCAGTATGCCACGGCCGTCAGCCGCGCGCTTTCCGACGCGCTCGGCCTGACCGGCCAGCAGCTCTGCGCCGTCTCGCTGCGCTTTGCGCACCCCGTGACCGGGAAAATCGTCGAAATTTTGTCAAATCAGGCGCTCGGCCTTGATTTTCCGCCCCGGCAGGGAGTATAATAGAACTAGGGAACCTCTGAATAAATCGGCAGCGGCGCTCAGCGGGTCTTTTGCCCCAGCTTATCGGTTTGAAAATCTTGAAATACACAAAGTATTCCTGCGATTTCCAAACCTCAATCTGGAACAAAATCCCTCGCTGACCGCTCTTGCGATTTAATCAGAGGTTCCCTAGAGAGTTCGGCAACGACCGTTCGGAATTTACAAATTTCACGGAGGATAGAAAAAAGATGTTTGACCGTTTGATTGAGCTGCTCAAGAGCGGCGAACCCCGCAAGCTCGTGTTCACCGAGGGCCATGACGCCCGCATTCTGGAGGCCGCCGCGCGCCTGAAGCGCGAGGGCATCCTCACCCCGATCCTGATCGGAAGGGTCGAGACGGTTCGCGCCAAGGCGGCAGAGGGCGGCTTTGACATTGACGGCTTGGAGATCCTTGATCCGGAGACCTACCCGGAGATGGACGCCATGGTCGCCAGAATGGTGGAGCTGCGCAAGGGCAAGATGACCGCCGACGATTGCCGCGCGAACCTGCGCAAGGGCAACTATTTCGGCACGATGCTCGTCAAGATGGGCTATGCCGACGCGCTCCTCGGCGGCGCGACCTATTCCACGGCCGACACCGTTCGTCCGGCGCTCCAGCTCGTCAAGACGAAGCCCGGCGCGCATCTCGTCTCCTCCTGCTTCATCCTCGTCCGCGGCGAAGAGAAGCTGGCCATGGGCGACTGCGCCATCAATATTTCTTATGAAGATTCCCTCGACAAGGACGGCAATGTGACGGTTTCCGCCGCCGACAAGCTGGCCGAGGTCGCCGTCGAGGTTGCGAACTGCGCGAAGCTCTTCGGCATCGACCCGCGCGTGGCGATGCTGAGCTTCTCCACCAAGGGCAGCGGCAAGGGCGGCACGGTCGCGCTGTCGCAGAAGGCCACCGAGAAGGCCAAGGAGCTTGCGCCCGACCTTGCCATTGACGGCGAGATGCAGTTCGACGCGGCGGTCTCGCCGGTCGTCGGGCAGCTCAAGTTCCCCGGCTCGAAGGTCGCCGGTCACGCGAACACCTTCATCTTCCCGTGCATTGAGGCCGGCAACATCGGCTATAAGATTGCGCAGCGTCTGGGCGGCTACGAGGCCTATGGCCCGATCCTGCTCGGTCTGAACGCGCCGATCAACGATTTGAGCCGCGGCTGCAACGCCGACGAGGTCTATCACATGGCGATCATCACCGCCGCTCAGAAGTGATTTTTCGGCCCGTCAGCGTGCCGGAACCGTTTTTTCAATATGTTGCGCCGCCGGAGCAGCTGCCCCGGCGGTTTTCTTTGAAATACGGGGAAAAAAAGCAGGAAAAACGCAAATTCAGGCTTGACCCACGGATATTTTTGTGATAGAATGAATCTACCTGTGAAAAAAGGGGGTATCTTTTTTACGCCCATTTTCAGCCGCGGACGGTGCAGCGTAGTTTCGCACCAGCTAAATTTTTTCATAGACCGCGGTGATACAGGGAGGCAAGTATTTTAAGGAGGTGCCGAAATGCGCGTAAAGATCACGCTTCGCTGCAACGAGTGCAAGCAGAGAAACTACAACACGATGAAGAACAAGAAGAACGATCCCGACCGTCTTGAAATGAAGAAGTATTGCAGGTTCTGCAGAAAGCATACCGTTCACACCGAGACCAAGTAAAGGAAAGGAAGGAACACGATGGCAGAAGTCAACAAAGCCCAATTTCTTCGTCCGTTCCGGCCGTGCGATTTCAAGTGGTTCCGGGAGATGAAGAGCGAGCTGAAGAAGGTCGTTTGGCCGTCCGGCAAGCAGTTGGTCAACAACACGCTCGTCGTTCTGGCTTCCATCCTGATCGTCGGTATCATCGTCTGCCTGTTTGACTGGCTGGCAAACGAGGGCGTCACCCTGCTGGGCAAGTTCTGAGGCCGCCATGGCAGAGGCAGCAAAATGGTATGTTGTGCATACCCTATTCCGGCTATGAAAACACCGTAAAAACGACCATTGAAAAGACGGTCGAAAACCGCAGCCTGCAGGATATCATCTATCAGGTCGCCATTCCGATGGAGACCGTCACCGAGATCACCGACAACGGTCCGAAGACCTATGACCGCAAAGGTGTTTCCCGGCTATGTTCTGGTCAAGATGGTGATGACGGACGACGCGTGGTACATCATCAAGAATGTCCGCGGCGTCACCGGTTTCGTCACATCCGGCAGCGATAAGCCCACGCCTTTGACGGACGACGAGGTCTATCAGCTCGGCATGGAGAAGCGCGAGATCGTCGTCGGCTACAAGGTCGGAGATACCGTTGCGATCGTCGACGGCCCGCTCAGCGGCTTCAATGGCGTCGTTGAGGAGCTGGACGTCGAAAAGAACAAGGTCCGCGTGACCGTTTCTATGTTTGGCCGGGAAATGCCGGTCGAGCTGGAGCTGATCAGGCGGAGCTGGTGTCCGAGTAAAGCCCGGTCACAAACGTGGAGGGGTTTTGGATCCCCGCCAAAAATACGCCCCGGCGTATCACCACATTTCAATTTGGAGGTGCTACTTATGGCACAGAAAGTTACTGGTTATATCAAACTTCAGATCCCGGCCGCAAAGGCCACTGCGTCGCCCCTGTCGGCCCGGCTCTGGGTCAGCACGGCGTGAACATCGCGCAGTTCATCAAGGAATTCAACGATCGCACCAAGGATCAGGCCGGCTTTAAGATCCCGGTCGTCATCACGGTCTATTCCGATCGTTCCTTCTCCTTCATCACCAAGACTCCTCCGACCCCGACCCTCATTCTGAAGGCTGCCGGTCTGGACAAGGCGTCCGGCGTTCCCAACAAGGAAAAGGTCGGCTCCATCACCACCGCTCAGGTGCGTGAGATCGCCGAGAGAAAAATGCCCGACCTCACCGCCGCTTCCATCGAAGCCGCTATGAGTCAGGTTGCCGGCACCTGCCGCAGCATGGGCATCACCGTCACCGACTGATTGCAGTTCTGACAGGGTCGCCGTTTCAGACCCTGATATGTGGGAGGATTATTCCGCATCACCACTTTTTAGGAGGATTTAACATTGTTTAGAGGTAAGAAATATCAGGACAGCGCGAAGCAGATCGACCGCTCCGTGCAGTATGAAGTTCCCGATGCGCTGGCGCTGGTCGTGAAGACCGCTCCGGCGAAGTTCGACGAGACCGTCGAAATCCACATCAAGCTCGGCGTCGACTCCCGTCATGCCGATCAGCAGGTCCGCGGCGCCATCGTGCTCCCGAACGGCACCGGCAAGACCCGCAAGGTTCTCGTTTTCGCGAAGGACGCCAAGGCGGACGAAGCTCGCGAGGCCGGCGCCGATTATGTCGGCGGCATGGATCTCGTTGAGAAGATCACCAAGGAAAACTGGTTCGATTTCGACGTCGTCGTCGCTTGCCCGGATATGATGGGCATCGTCGGCCGTCTCGGTAAGGTACTCGGCCCGAAGGGCTTGATGCCGTCGCCGAAGGCCGGCACCGTCACGCCGAATGTGGCTGCCGCCATCAAGGAGATCAAAGCCGGTAAGATCGAGTACCGTCTCGACAAGACCAACATCATCCACTGCCCGATCGGCAAGGTTTCCTTCGGTGCAGAGAAGCTGACCGAGAACTTCAATGCGCTGATGGGCGCCGTCATCAAGGCGAAGCCCGCCGCTGCGAAGGGTCAGTATGTGCGCTCCTGCGTCGTCGTCTCCACCATGGGCCCCGGCGTCAAGGTCAACGCTTCGAAGCTGTAAGCTCATACAGTCACATCAACCGGGACGGCCGCGCCGTCCCGGTTTTTGGCGTCTTGACGGGGCGGGGCGATTCGCGTATAATGATGAAAGAAGCTAGGGAACCTCTGAATCAATCAGCTGCGGCGCTCAGCGGGTCTTTTTGCCCCAACTTATCGGTTTGAAAATCTTGAAATACGTAAAGGATTCCTGCGATTTCCAAACCTCAATCTGGAACAAAATCCCTCGCTGACCGCTCTTGCGATTTAATCAGAGGTTCCCTAGCAGAGCCGGAGGAGAGGCGCATGGCGACAACAGCGGCATATATGGAGTATGTGATGGAACGACTTGCGGCTTTTGGCGACTGGCGCTGCCGCAAACTGTTTGGCGAATACATGGCCTACCGCAGCGGCAAGGCGCTGCTGCTCGTGTGCGACAATACGGTGTTTGTGAAAAAACTGCCGGAGCTTGCCGTGCTGATGGAACAGGCGGCTTGCGGCCTGCCATATGAGGGCGCAAAGGAGCATTATGTGCTCGATTTGGAGAACACGGTGCTGCTCGAGCGTGTCTTGCCGGTGCTGGAGGCTGCGACGCCCCTGCCGAAGCCGCGCAAAAAAGAAGGTCTGAGGAGGAAGCATATGGAATTCAAGCTGCACGCGCCGTATTCGGCCACCGGCGACCAGCCGCAGGCCATTGCGGCGCTGACCGAGGGGCTGAAAAAGGGAATGAAGGAGCAGGTGCTTTTGGGCGTGACCGGCTCAGGCAAGACCTTTACGATGGCCTCCGTGATCGCGAACCTGAACCGCCCGACGCTTGTGCTGGCACATAACAAGACGCTTGCCGCTCAGCTTTTTGCAGCGAATTCCGGGAATTCTTCCCGGAAAACGCCGTCGAATACTTCATTTCTTACTACGATTATTACCAACCGGAGGCCTACATCGCCCATACCGACACCTATATCGAAAAGGACTCTGCGGTCAACGACGAGATCGAGCGCCTGCGGCACAGCGCGACGTCCTCGCTCTTCGAGCGGCGCGACGTGATCGTTGTGGCGTCCGTCTCGTGTATCTACGGCCTGGGCGACCCGATCGACTATCAGAACATGGTCATCTCCCTGCGCACCGGCATGGTCAAGCCGCGCGACGAGCTGACCAAAAAGCTTGTCGAGATTCGCTACGAGCGCAACGACCTCGAATTTGCGCGCAATCATTTCCGCGTGCGCGGCGACACGGTGGAGATTTACCCGGTCTATTGGTCGGGGCGGGCGATCCGCGTCGAATTCTTCGGCGACGAGATCGAGCGGATTTCTGAGATCAACGCCGTGACCGGCGTGCCGGAGCGCGTGGTCAACCATGTTGCAATCTATCCGGCGTCGCACTATGTTGCAAGCCGTGAGAAGCTTAACCGCGCGATCATCGAGATCGAGCGCGAGATGGAGGAGCGCGAGGCGTGGTTCAAGGCGCACGACAAGCTCCTCGAGGCGCAGCGCATCCGCCGGCGCACGATGTATGATATTGAAATGTTACAAGAAATTGGCTTTTGCAGCGGCATCGAGAACTATTCCCGCGTGATTTCCGGCCGCGCGCGCCGGGCACGCCGCCCATGACGCTGCTGGACTATTTCCCGAAGGATTTTTCTGCTCTTTGTCGACGAGAGCCACGTCACACTGCCGCAGGTGCGCGCGATGTACGCCGGCGACCGCAGCCGCAAGGAGAGCTTGGTCGATTACGGCTTCCGCCTGCCGAGCGCGTTCGACAACCGGCCGCTGACCTTCCCGGAGTTCCAGAGCAAGATTGGGCAGGCCGTCTATGTCTCGGCGACTCCGGCGGAGTTCGAACGCGAGCGCGCCGGGCAGGTCGTCGAGCAGGTCATCCGCCCGACCGGTCTGCTTGATCCGAGGATCGACGTGCGTCCCATCGAGGGGCAGATCGACGATCTGATCGGCGAATGCAACGCCGTAATCGCGCGGCAGGAGCGCGTGCTCGTCACGACACTGACGAAAAAAAATGGCAGAGGATCTGACAACTTATCTGCAAAAGGCGGGTATCCGCGTGCGCTATATGCACTCTGACGTGGCAGCACTCGAGCGTATGGAAATTCTGCGCGACTTGCGTCTGGCGAAATTCGACGTGCTGGTCGGCATCAACCTGCTGCGCGAGGGCTTGGATCTGCCCGAGGTCTCGCTGGTGGCGATCCTCGATGCGGACAAGGAGGGCTTCCTGCGCAGTGAGACGAGCCTGATCCAGACGATCGGCCGCGCCGCGCGAAACGCCGGGGGACGCGTTATCATGTACGCCGATAAGATCACGCCCGCCATGCGCGCGGCCATCGACGAGACGGAGCGCCGCCGCGCGATTCAGGATGCGTATAACCGTGCGCACGGCATCGTGCCGAAAACCATCATCAAGGACGTGCGCGAGCTGATCGAGATCACGCAGGCCGAGGGTGAGGCCCAGCGCGCAGACGGCGTTAAGATGACGCGCGTCGAGCGAGCGCGAGATCGCGCGCTTGGAAAAAGAGATGAAGGCCGCCGCGCGGATGATGGAATACGAATACGCTGCCGTTCTGCGCGACCGCATCATGGAGCTGCGCGCGGCCGAAACGCCCCGTTCGGGGAAAATGAAAGCTTGACAAAGAATTGTCATTCTGCTAAAATTAGAATTGTACTAGAATCTGTTAAAAAGCTTGAAGAGCTTTTTATAGCGCCAACGGCGCGTCAGATTCAGCATGAGACGGCGCAGCGTGCATGCGCACGGGATTCTTGATTCAATATTTGAATCAAGAATCAGTATTAGGGAGCCTCTGAATCAATCGGCTGCGGCGCTCAGCGGGTCTTTTGCCCCAACTTGTCGGTTTGAAAATCTTGAAATACGTAAAGGATTCCTGTGATTTCAAACCTCAATTTGGTACAAAATCCCTCGCTGACCACTCTTGCGATTTCATCAGAGCTTCGCCAAAATGCAAGCGCGGATGTCCCTGCTGGGGCGTCCGGGTGTTTTTTGCAGCAGAAGGAACGGAGAACAGGCATGAAACGGATTTTTTCGCTGATTTTGACCCTTGCGCTTTTGCTGACGGCGCTCGTCGGCTGCGGCAGGCCGGGCAAGCTTGTCGGAACCTGGTCGGGGAGCACGGATGTGACCGAGCTGATCGCTGCGATGCTTGCCGAGCAGACCGGACAGTCGGCGGTCACGCTGGATTCCAAGGTTGAAATTCCGCTGGTTCTGACCTTTGAGCGCGGCGGGACGTATCGCATGAGCTTCGACACGGCGCGCGTGCTCGACGTACTGTCGGACGTTGTGATGGGCTATAAGGAGAATCTGCGGCAGGTGTTTTACAGTCAGATGTCCGACGGCTACTCCGCCGAGGAACTGGATAAGACGATCAAGGAGACGACCGGCATGAGCATGGACGCCTATCTGGACGCCTATCTGAAGGAGCAGATCGAGCAGATGAGCCAGACACTGAAGGACGGCGTGCTGAAAAACCCGGAGGAGACAGGCGTTTACGTCGAGGAAGGTGACCGCGTGAGCTGACGCCGCAGGGCGAGGCCTCCGTGAGCTGCCGCTTCACCGTCGGCGGCGATACGCTGACGCTTGAAATGCAGCAGAAGGATATGGCGCTGACCCTGAACCTGACAAAGCAATAATGTAAATTCCCGCTCCAACCGTCGGTTGAGCGGAATTTTTCCGTCTATGGACGCTTTCCAACCGTCAGTTTATGGAAATTACGAGAAATCAACCGATTCTTGGTTGAAAAGTTATAAAAACCTGATATGATCGGAGCGTAGCTACAGAAAACCGGACGACAAGATTTTGAATCAGGAGGGAATTACGATGACATTGGGCAATCGGATCGCGGCCTATCGCAAGGAAAAGGGCATGACGCAGGAAAAGCTGGCGACGGCGCTGGGCATCACAAATCAAGCGGTCTCCAAATGGGAAAACGACCAATGCTGCCCGGATATCGAGCAGCTCCCGGCGCTGGCAGAGCTGTTCGGCGTTTCGATCGACGCGCTGCTTGGCAGACCGGATAAGTCGTGCGCAGCCGTGCCGGGGCTTCCGTGGGAGGATGACGAGACCGTGCGCATCGTTGTGATGCAGGGGCACGGCCTGCTCGCGCATTACCTGCCCGCCGAGAAGATCACCTTCGAGTTCGTTGGCGAGGCGGTCGACGTGAAATGCGCGCTGTCGCTGTCCTGCGGCGATGTCGCAGGGGATGTCAAGGCCGAAGGAAGCGTCAGCTGCGGCGACGTCTCCGGCGACGTTCAGGCCGAGGGAACGGTCAACTGCGGCAACGTGGCCGGAAGCGTGGACGCGGGCGGAAGCGTGACTTGTGAGGACGTGACCGGCGATGTGGAGGCCGGTGGAAGCGTGACCTGCGGGGACGTCGGCGGCGACGTCGATGCCGGAGGCACCTTCAGATGGAAGGCGGAATAACGGTTCAAAATGCCGAAAGGCGCTGCCCCGGCAGCGTCCTGACCCGTCGTCAGTTCAGCATCCAGACAGTCAGATTCAGGTATCCGGAGAAGGCGACCCAGAGCAGCTGGGGCAAAAGCAGATACCGGCGGTGCGCGACAGTCTTGAGAAAGCGTTTTGTGTCAGCAGCGCCAGCAGCCAGAGGAGCATGAGCCAGAAAAACGCGAACAGCCGCCAGCCCAACCGGAAAAACAGGATCGGCCAGATCAGGCTCACGGCCAGCTGCGCCAGATAAAGCCACGCTGCGCTGCGCTTCTCCTGCTGCGGCGCGCGGCCGCGCAGAGCCAGATAGGAGGAAAGCCCCATCAGCAGACAGAGCAGCGTCCGGACCACCGGAAAGACCCAGCCCGGCGGGGCGAGTGGCGGCAGCTCACAGGACGCATAGCCGTTCCCAGCGCCGCCGGTCAGCAGCGCCGAAAGCGCGCTGACGGCCAAAAAGGCAGCGCCAGGCACGGCAGGAGCATTTTCCGTTCCGATTTCAAAAACCATCACCTCGGAAGCAGTGTATGTTCCGAGACGGCGTTCCATTCAGAGAAAGCGTCTGACGCATTCGATGCGTCAGGCGCTTCCAGACTGTCAAAAAAAAGCCCGGAACCGTCAAAATCAGTCAACAAACAAAAAACGTTTTACGGAAACAGAGCGACTATGAATCACGAGCGTATTTTGAACATTTTATAGTGAAAAATTGCTTGCTTTGCAAGGATTTTGACTTACTGCGCAGCCGTCAGCGACGACGCGAAGCGAGGAGCGCTACGGATGCGGCGTACCTCTTGCGGGTGCTGCGCAACTCGCGACCTCCCTGTTGCGGTGCCCAAAATTTGTGCGCCGCGCTTGCGGCGGCTTCAAATTTTGACCGCTGCTACTCCTTTTTGCTCGCTGCATCCGCCACCGGCGGCGCTCGCAAACGTCCCCGTACCATCGTACGCCGACGGCCGCGAGTTGCTTGTCTTCCGAACATTTTTGCAGTCTGACAGCGTGTCAAAAAAGGTTTTTTGACACGCTGAAAGCGCCTGACGCATTCGATGCGTCAGGCGCTTCGTTATCCTGTGAGGAAGCGGGTATCCGTATCAGTCTGCCAGCGTGGCGGCGAGGACGGCCTTGATCGTGTGCATCCGGTTCTCGGCCTCGTCAAAGACGATCGAGCGGCTGCTCTCAAAGACCTCGTCCGTGACCTCGAGCGCGTCGAGGTGGAAGCGGTCGCCGATCTGGCGGCCGATGCCGGTGTTGAGATCGTGGAAGGCGGGCAGACAGTGCATGAACACGGCGTGCGCTCCGGCGTTGTCCATCAGCGCGGTCGTGACCTGATAGGGCAGCATCTTTTGCAGACGCTCCTCCCATGCCTCCATCGGCTCGCCCATGGAGACCCAGACGTCGGTGTAGATCACGTCGGCGCCGGCGGTGGCCTTCATCGGGTCGGTCTCAAAGGCCAGCGTTGCGCCGGTCTGCTTGGCGATCTCCTCGCAGCGTGCGATCAGCGCCGGGTCGGGGAAGAAGCCCTCCGGGCCGCAGGCGACGAAATGCAGGCCGAGCTTGGCGCAGCCGACCATCAGCGAATTGGCCATGTTATAGCGGCAGTCGCCCATAAACACGAGCTTGCGCCCCTTTGAGGCTGCCGAAGTGCTCGCGGATCGTCAGCATGTCCGCCAGGATCTGCGTCGGGTGGAATTCGTTGGTCAGGCCGTTCCAGACCGGAACGCCTGCGTGCTTTGCCAGCTCCTCGACGATGCTCTGGCCGAAGCCGCGGTATTCGATGCCGTCATAGAGGCGGCCAAGCACGCGCGCGGTATCTGCGATGGATTCCTTTTTGCCGATCTGCGAGCCGGTCGGGTCGAGGTAGGTCACATGCATCCCGAGGTCATAGGCCGCGACCTCGAACGAGCAGCGTGTGCGGGTGGACGTCTTTTTCAAAGATCAGTGCGATGGATTTGCCCTTGCAGCAGTCATGCGCGATGCCGGCCTTTTTCTTGGCCTTCAGGTCGGCGGCGAGGTCGAGCAGACCGGTGATTTCCTCGGGCGTGAAGTCCAGCAGGGTCAGGAAGGACTTATTTTTCAGGTTCATAGTGTCTCCTCATTTCTCCGCGCAGGTCTTGAGCGCCTGAATCGCGGTTTTTAGCTGTTCCATTGGAATGTTGAGCGCGGGGAGCAGGCGGACGCGGTCCTTTGCCGTTGTGACCAGCACGCCGCGCGAAAGCGCCAGCTCGGCACATTCGCGCGCGGGGCGCGCGGTCTTGACGCCGATCATCAGCCCCATGCCGCTGACGCATTCCACGCCGGGGGCGCCGGTCAGCTCACGGAAAATATAGTCCGAGCGCTCGCGGACGCCGCGCAGCAGCGGCTCGTCGATGCGGCTGAGGATGCTCACGCCGCCCGCGCAGGCGACGGGGTTGCCGCCGAAGGTCGAGCCGTGGTCGCCGGGCTGAAGCACCTCGGCCACGCGCGCTCCCAGCAGGGTCGCGCCGAGCGGCAGACCGCCGCCGATGCCTTTGGCCGTGGTGACGACGTCGGGCGTCAGACCGTAGTTCATATATCCGTAGAGCCTGCCGCTGCGGCCGTTGCCGAGCTGCACCTCGTCGCAGATCAGAAGCACCTGATATTGCTCCGCCAGCGCGCGGATGTCGTCTGCGAACGCCTGCCCGATCGGCATGACGCCGCCCTCGCCCTGCACGCATTCGATCATGATCGCGGCGCAGGGATGCTCCTTCAGCAGGCGCTCCAGTCCGGCACGGTCACCCACGTCGGCGTAGAGAAAGCCCGCCGGAAGCGGCTGAAAATTGCGGTGGAAGACGTCCTGACCGGTGGCGGCCAGCGTGGCCAGCGCGCGGCCGTGGAAGCTCTTGTTCAGCGTGATGATGTTATAAAATTCCTTGCCCTTTGCCTCGGCCGCCCACTTGCGCGCGACCTTGATGGCGCATTCGTTGGCCTCCGCGCCGGAGTTGGAGAAGAACACCCGCTCCATCCCCGTGCGCGTGCAGAGCAGCTCTGCCAGCCTTGCGACCGGCTCGCAGCAATACAGGTTTGAGCAATGCTGGAAGCGGTCGAGCTGCGCGATGACCGCACGCTTCCACTGCTCGTCCTGAAGACCGAACAGATTCACGGCGATCCCGCTGCCGAGGTCGATGTATTCCCGCCCGTCCGTTCCGGTCACAAGCGAGCCGTGTCCCTCTGCGATCTCGAGCGGGAAGCGGCGGTAGGTCTTTGCCAGATAGCGGGCATCCGTTTCAAAAGTTGTCATGGAAAATCCTCCGGGTCGGCGGGCTGCCGACAGGAACATTATACGCCACTCGGCGCGATTGGTCAAGCATAGATTTTGCTGAAAAAAAGCCCTGCCAACCGCGGTTGGCAGGGCAAAGCCGGTCGTTGCTTGAGACGGCGTCAGATTGGAAGCGCCAGGGGCGCCTGGGGGATATGCACTCGCATTGGATAAGCTGTAGCCTCATTGTAGCATATCCGGAGCGAGAAAACAGTCGAACGCCGTCACGGATGCAAAAATCACGGATTGGTTTTGTTGAGGCTCTCGACGTAGTGCGTGTAGCGCGTGATGATCGCGACCACCTGCGCACGCGTTGCAAGGCCGTCCGGCTCGAATTTGCCGTCCATGCCGTTGATGATGCCGACTGCAGTCGCCCAGGAGACGGCGTCGGTCGCATAGTCGAGGATATCGGCCGCATCGCGGTAGGAAACGGAGAGGTTCGCGCGCTTCGAGGTGTCGATGCCGACCTTATTCGCATAGCGATAGAGGATCGTGACGATCTGCTGGCGGGAGATGTTGTCCTCCGGACGGAAGGTGCCGTCCTCAAAGCCGAGCACCAGCTTCTCCTCGGCGCTCCACGCCACGGCGTTCATGTACCAACCGGACGTCAGATCCGGGAAGATGGTGGAAGGATTCGTCGAGACGATCTTACTGCCTGCCAGACGCCACAGCGCGGTAACGAACTCGGCGCGGGTCATGGAATCCTCCGGCGCGAAGAACGCCTGACTGCGTCCGTTGAACGAGCCGTTGCGGACGGCCTCGTCGATGTACTCGGTGTACCATGCGTCGTCGGGCACGTCGACAAAGGTCATGTTGTACTTGCTGACGCGTCCGCAGTTGACGCAGACATAGGTCACCTTGCCGCTTTCGTCGACCTGCTCCTGATTGTCGTGACCGGTGGGTCTGGTGAGCTCGGCGTCATAGGTCGCACCGCAGCTGCATACCAGATGCATGTGACCCTGCTCGGAGCAGGTGGTCGGGACAATGTCGGTCGTCTTCATATCGTGCAGCAGACCGGTCTTGCGGTCGAAGTGATAGGTCGTGTCGCCCAGCGTGAACCAGCCGGTCGTGAATTTGCCGGCGATGAAATACATCTTCTTGCCGGTGGAGCGGTCGCTTGCCCAGCCGGTGTAGTCGGCAGGAACTTCCTCGTCGGCGTGGAGCGAGCAGCTCAGCTTGCCGGTCACGCGGTCATAGACGTAATCGTGCTCGGTCGGCTTGGGGTCGGGATCGGGCTTGGGCTCCGGATCGGGGATCGGATCGACGGGCTTTTCCTTGGTGAAGGAATCGAGCAGGACGCCCTCGACGTTATAGGCGGAGATCGTAAGCTTGTCCTTTGTTGCGTCGGCAAGCATATAGAGCGCGTCGTATTCCTGCGTCAGGTAGGCAAAGTGGAAGTCCTCGTTGTCGACGGCCTTATAGTTCAGGTTGCGGGACTTCTCGCCGAGGTCACCGCAGATGAAATAGCTCAGGCCGTTGTTCTTGTCGACCTTGCCGCCCTTGAGCGGCTCGGTGCGGGCGTAGGAGTGGTCGTGGCCGGAGAGCACCACGTCGATCCCGGCCTCCTCCATTGCGGGCACGAGGCTGTCCTGATACTTTGCGGACGTGCCGTCGTTGGGATTGGTGAAGTAGGCGGGCTCATGGAACATGACGACCTTCCAGTCGCACGCGGTCTTGGCAGCGTCCTCCTTGAGCCATGCGGAGGCTTCCTTGAAGTCGGCGGTGTTGTTGATGACCGCGACATAGACGCGGCCGTATTCGACGGAGTAGAAGTCGTTGGAAGGCAGGTTGAAGGCTGCCTTGGTCGTCTCGCCGTCGAGGTTGCCGTAATACTCGTGATTGCCCAGCGCGTGGATGAGGTATTTGCTGCCGACAGGGCTGGCCTGCAGCAGGTCGAGAATCTGCTGATAGTGGACGTAATTTGCGCCGTTGTCGATGAAGTCGCCGGTTTGCAGACCGAAGTCCACGCCGTGCTCATCGACCGCCTTGAGGATCGCATTCAGATAGGAGATGGCCTCTGCATCGTTCTCGGCAACGCCGGTCATCTGCGTATCGCCGAGGATATAGAACGAGGTCTTCGCGGGCTTCTCGGCCGCCTCGGTCGTGAAGCTCTGCATCTCGCTCCAGCCCTCCTCGCTGCCGTCGCCGACCCAGTAGACATAGGTCGTCGCCGGAGTCAGACCGGTGAGGGAGACGGTGTTGACGTAAGCCGCGTTCTTCGAGGTGCTGAACGGGAGCGCCGCGCAGTCGCCGCGCAGGGTCATGTAGTCGGAATCCGGAAAGCCGAGGCCGCGCTTGAGCGAATCATAGTGCTCCTTGGTCATGTAGCGGACGTAAGCCTTCGCGCGGGCGTATTGCGGGTTCGTGAACCAGCTGATCGTGCGCTCGGTGGTCGGGTCGGAGACGATGTCGTGGCGGATGGCCGTGGGCAGGGCATTGTCGTTGCCCGCAAGGCTCAGGATCGTGCCCTTCGCCTCGAAGGACAGCCCCAGCTCGCTGCTCGCGGTGACGACGAATTCCGTTCCGGCTGCCAGCTCCTTCCAGCGCGTCGGTCGTGAGCACGCCGTCTGCGCCGGTGAGGCCGATCTCCGCGCCGTTCAGGAAGACCTTGACATTCGCGGCGGGCTTACCCTCGACGTCATAGACGGTGATGGAGCAGGGTCTGCCGACCAGTGCCGGCCGATGGAGATGGAATAGTAAGCGGTGACGTCCAGAACGGTGTAGCCATAGGCGTCCGTGCCGGTCTTGCCGCTCAGATCGGTGAAGCTGATGTTGGTCACGCGGTATTTCAGGTGATCGACCTCGGGGTCGACCGTTGCGGGGACTTCAAAGCTGACCGTTGCGATGTCGCCGGTCATGCCGTCTGCCTTGTCGGCCGTCAGGACGAGCTTGCCCTTCTTATAGCCGGTGGAGACGAATTCAAAGCTGCCCTCCACGCCGTCGGCGAAGGTGACGACCGGTGCGCGGTAGCTCGCGCCGCCCGCGGTCTGCGTCAGCGTGCCGAAATCGGTGTTGACGTCGACGACGGTCATCTCAACGTGCTTGACCGTTCCGGTCGCGGTGAGCTTCATTTCATAATTGCCGCCCAGCGTCACGATGCCGTTGCCGCCGAAGGTGACCTTGGCATTCGTGGCGTTCTTTGCGTTGACCTCAAATTCGCGGGTCTGCTCGACGGTGTTGCCGCCGCCGTCGGTGATCTGGATGCGGACGGTGTGGTGGCCGTTGCCCAGCGTGGTACGGGTGGTGGCGGCGTTCTCGTCGCCGTCGGCGAGGATGTTTACGCCGTCGATGAAGAAGGCGGTCGCCGTGGCGTCGATGCCCGAGCGGTTCTGGCTCTCGGGATCGGAGAAGGTCGCGGTGATCTCCACGTCGCCGGTGTCGAGCGTGGTCGAGCCGTCCTTGGCAAGCTCCGTGCCGTTGACGGAGATCGAATCGATCACGGGGTTGATGAGGTCGTCAAGGTTCGTGCCGTAAACGACGCGGTAATCGTCGAAATACAGCGTGCCGTTATAACGACCCTCGCCGTTGGCCGGCGTATAGCTCAGCCAGAGGAAGCCCTCGCCCTGACGGATCTTCATCGGGTGCTCGGCGGTGATGGAGGTGTGCAGGTCGGTGAGGTCCGCATAGCAGTACATCCAGCCGACCCAGTCGATCGAGTTGATCTCCGTCTCGACGCCGTCGACGACGGTCTTATGGACGAGCTTGAGATTTTTGGTGGAGTAGCCGCTGCCGTTCCAGACGGCGACGTCGCCCAGACGTTTAGCGGGGCGTGCCCTCCGGGGCATAGACCCAGACGCCGACCTGCGTCGGATAGCCCTCAATGTTGATCTCGTCGCCGCAGTAGCGGATGTAGAAGTTGGAGTTCGAGCTGTTGTCGAACGAGGAGTAGTCGTAATCCAGCTCCAGCGCATACTCGCCGGAGCGAACCTGCGCGCCGCCCTCGCGGGAGGTCGTCTTGACCGCGCCCGCGCAGTAGGACTTGATGGAGTTGTTCGGCCAGAGATAGAAGGTGTAGCCGTTGGCGTGGAAGATCGGCGCAGCCGGAACTGCGGTGTCGTAGTTGCCGGTAAAGCGATAGGGAGCGGTCAGAGAGGTGGTCGTCGGCCGTCCGGACTGTAGGTGCCGCCCGTGATGACCTCCAGCTCGGGGTAATCGCCGACGTAGCCGGGAAGCCGTATTCGCTGCCCTCCTCGTGGAAGCTCGCCTTGCCCCAGTGGAAATGCGCGCCGGTCAGCGGCCGTTCTCGTTCGGCTCGAAATTCTGGAGCACGACCGGCATCTTGCCGATCTCGACCTGAATGGAGCTTGTGAGCACCGTGCCGTCCTGCTTGGTATAGCTGACGGTGACCTTGCCCTGCAGGGTGCTCTCGGCCTTGGCGCTGTGGAAGAAATTGCCGTTCATCGTGCCGAAGGCCGCGGCCTCCGCGTCGGCCGACTCGAGCTTCCAATCGAAATCGCCATCCTTATAGTGGATGGAGCGCTTGGCGTATTTCGCGACCAGACCCAGATCGGAGTCAACGTCGAAGTCAAGCGAGATGGATTCGCCCGTGAAATAGAGCGTGTCGATGTCCTCAACACGGATGGTCGTCGAGCCGTAGACGGTCTGCCCCCTTTTGCAGGCGAACCGTGACCTCGCCGGTGTAGCCGGCCTTGGCCGTGAAGAGGCCGTTCCGGTCGATGGTGCCCGCAGCGGAATCGACGACCCAGTTCAGGTCTTTCGGAAGCTCCGCCTCGCCGCCGGCCTTGTCGACGCCGATCGCGCTGAACTGCACCGTGCTGCCGGGCGTATAGACCTCGTTGTTCGGCTCAATGGCGGCGTGGTCAAACTTGCCGTCGCTGGAGGCCGTGGAGATCATCAGCAGCGCCGAAGCGACCTCGCGCTCCGGGCCGTCGGAGGGCGAGTTGCGAACCGTCAGACGGCTCTCACCCTCGTGGACGGAGGCGAACGTAGCCGAGCCGCCGCCGTCGAGATAGAGCGCGTTGACGCAGCCAAGCCCCTTCATGACCTCTGCCGTCTCATAGACCGTCATACCGACGGAATACGGCTCCTGACGGCCGTCAGCGATGAAGGTCGTCAGCGTGCCGTCGGCCTTCAGGCCGATCGCGTTGCGCGGCCCGAGGTAGGTGTCCTCCGGGCTGACAACGATCTCGCCGTTCTTGACCAGATAGAACGGGCCGGAGACCGCCTCGAGCACATCGGAATAATCCGTGCCGTAGTCGCGGATGGCGTAGCTGCCGTCCTTCAGAACGGCAAAATACGGCTCCTGCGCGTTGCCGTTGCCGGTCTGAACGAGGTTGCCCTCCATAATCAGGTAACCGAGCGGCTGAAGGGTCTGCATATTGTAGTAGTCGCCGTTCGTAGCGAAAAGCACCTTGTTGCCGGTTGCCTTTTCATAGGCGGCGGCCTGCTCGGTGGTGCGCGCCATGCTCCAGTGGCTGGAGAGGTTCTGCGCGGCCTCCTTACGGCTGTCGACCGTACTGCCGGGCGTGTAATAGCCGTTGTAGGACGCCTTGAACGTGACCTGCGCGTCCGGCGCGATCGTGCTGATAAAGCCTGCGACCTGCGCCGAGCCGTCAGCATTGTTCATAAATACCTGCGATTCCGTCACGCCCTTCGTCAGGGTGTATTCCGTCTGGGAAATCAGATATTTCCCTTGGGACGGCGTCACCGTGACGACTGGAGCGGCGAAAATTGCCGGGCAGATGCCCAGCAGCATGGCAGCTGTCAGGAGCAGCGCCAGGCAGCGGGACATGCGGTTCCATTGCTTCATGATTCAACCTCCTAAAATGTGTGTCCGCACGGCACGGTGAAAAAGTCAATCTCTCGTGCTCGGGCGGAATTTGTCAAATTATCCAGAAAGGAAAAGCCTAAAGCGGATAATTGCGACAATATTTGCTAAATGACTACGCTCCATACTATCACAATATACTGCAAAATGCAAGCAAAAATCGAAAATCTGTGAATCTGTACAAAAACTTCGGCCGAAAACCGTTAAACAGCAGGGAAAGTTGACGCAGGCTGCGGAGACAGCAGCACGGGCGGAAAGAAATGCTTGCCTTTTTCGCCGGGAAATGGTATGATACTTTTATATAATTCTGAAACAGGGGGCGCTTGCCGTGCATCTGCAGGAATCCGGTGAAATGTATTTGGAGACGATCCTCGTGCTGCTGCGCGAGAAGGGGGCAGTGCGCTCTCTGGACGTTGCGGAGCATATGGGCTTTTCCAAGCCGAGCGTCAGCCGTGCGGTCGGCATTCTGAAGCGCGGGGAGTATATTCTGGTCGATCGCGACGGCTTCATCACGCTGACGGATTCCGGCATGGAGATCGCCTCGAAGATCTATGAACGCCACACGCTGCTCACGGCGTTTCTGATCCGCCTCGGCGTCGACGAAAAGACCGCGGCCGAGGACGCCTGCAAGCTCGAGCACAACATCAGCGACGAATCCTTCAGCGCGATCAAGCGCCACGTTGCGGCCATGACGAAGGAAGCTTGAAAACGACCCGGCGATCACGCCGCGACGATTATGCCGCGCCCGACGGGGCATCGCGGACGCCGCCTTCTGCAAGCCGCGCAAAAGCGACATTCACCATGCAACTCTGAAGTAGTTCAACACAAAAGCAGCAGGTTTCCTCGTGAAACCTGCTGCTTTTGTGTTGCCGTAAGCTGACGTTTCCGCTTCCTGTTCCGCAGAACCTTCCGGTCTTGCCCTTGCAAGGCCGCAGAGCGGCCGTGGCAATCCTTAAGCCAAAGGCCGGATTTCACTGCGTCAGGATCGACGGCTTTTCCCCATGCCGGAAATACGGCTGCTCGTCCTCTCCGGCGACGTCGGTCACGGCGGTGACGGTCTGCTCTGCGCCGTCGGCGTAGAACGTGATCTCCACCTCCTGCCCGGCCTCGAGCTGCTCCAGCGCGGACAGATAGTCCCAGACGGAGCGCACCTCCCGACCGCCGATGCGGATCAGCAGGTCGCCCGGCCGCAGACCGGCCGCGTAAGCGCCGCTGCTCTCGCCGATGCGCTCGATCGCGACGCCATCCGGCAGACCCCAATAGCATTGCTGCGCCTCGGAGAGCGCGCAGACCTCCATGCCGAGCGTCGCCTGACCGCCGGGCGCACCGTAGGAGATCAGGTCGTTCAGAACGTTTATAACGTGCGCCGTCGGAATGGCCGCGCGCGTCTGCGTCAGACCCTCGGCCTCGGCCGCTCCGCCCGGATAGATTGCGATGATCTGCCCGTTTTTATTGGCCAGCGCCGCCGCGGGCTGCTCCTTGCGCAGGTCAAGCCCCGTGCGCAGCAGACGGCAGGCGTCCCCTCGGCGTCGGTCGCGGCGAGCGTCTTGAGGGTACGGGTCTGCGTGATATGGCCGTCGGAGGCGTCGATGGAATAGATCGTGTCGCCCATGCCGACGTCCGTTCCGTCGGCAAGCTCCACGGCCGTCAGCCCCTCGGCGTTGATCTTCAAAATGGCGAAATCCGTCGCGGCATCACGTCCGACGAGGTCTGCGTCATAGTGCTGCCCGTCCGGCAGCGAGACGCTGAGCGCCCCGGCATTCTCAAGAATTTCGCCGGGATCAGCAGATAGCCGTCCTCGGTGAGCACTAGCCCCGTCACCGCCTCACCGCTGCCTGTGACGGTCGCCAGCGAGGCCTCCAGCTTTGCCGAGACCTGCTCACGCTCAAGGCGATGGCCGTTTTTCTTGCTCTCGAGGATTGCGCTGTCGTCATAATGCGAGCCGAACCACGAGTCGGCCGTCTCCGGCGGCTCCGTCGTCTCCGGCGGCTCGGTTTTCTCCCGATACAGGCGCATCAGCACGAGAAACGAGGCAACATTCAGCCCGGAAGAACAGCAGCAGGAGCAGCACAATCAGTCCCGCGTGGGATCGCGGCGGATCGGGACGCCGTCCGGTGCCGTAATAGCAGCGCTGGTCGCCGCCGCGGTCAAAGCGATTGGGTCTGTCCGCCATGTCGGTCCCTCCTTTCGGGCATCATCTGGCGAGGCTCATGGAAAAGGTGAATTCGGTTTTGCCGTCCTGACTCGTGACATAAACGTCCTCGCCGTGCGCCAGCACGATGGTCTTGACGATATAAAGCCCCAGACCCCAGCCGTCGCGGTCGTTGGAGCGGCTCTTGTCGATCTTGTGGAAGCGGTCGAACACCAGCGGCAGCTCCTCGGGCGGGATGGTCTTGCCGGTATTGCCGACGGAGATCATGGCACTGTTGCCGTGGCGGCGGATGCGCACGGAGAGCGTGCCGCCCTCGTTGACAAATTTGACGGCGTTGTCGATCAGATTATAGAGCACCTGCGTCACGGAATCCTGCGCGGCGTGGATCGTCAGCCCCTCGTCGGGCATATCGATCTCGACGTTCAGCTTTTTTTGGTTGATGCGCTGCTCGAAGCAGAGCAGCGCCTGACCGGCAGCCTCGCAGATGTCGAAATTCGTCTTCTGATCGGCCGGGATGCCCTGATCGCGCAGGCGCGAAATATCCAGCATACTGCGCACCAGCCGCGACAGCCGCCGCGCCTCGGTGCTGACCAGCTCCATATAATAGCGGTATTTTTCCGGCGGGATCGTGCCGTCGAGCATTCCGTCGAGATAGCCCGCGATGGTGGTCATCGGGGTCTTCAGCTCATGACTGATGTTCGCGACGAATTCGTTGCGGATCGTTTCGGAATTTTTCAGCGCCAGCGTCATGTTGTTGAACGCGACGGCAAGCTCCTCCAGCTCCTCGTTCTCGTTGCCGGTCGGCACGCGGACATCCAGATTGCCGTGGGCGATCTGCCGCGCGGCGGCGGCCATTTCCTGGATCGGGCGCGCCTCGCGGCGCGTGAAGATGGGGATCGCCAGCAGTGCGGCGACCAGAATGAGCAAGGCCGCCAGCAAAAAGACACGCAGCATCTTTTCGGTCAGCGCGGTGATCGCCGCCTTCTGCACCGAGACGACCACGATGCACAGCCTGCTGCCGTCATTGTTGAGCACGGCAATGGCAGAGGCCATGCGCTCGTCGCCGTAGAGCGTCGAGACGGCTTTGTTCAGCTTGGCCTTCTCGCCCTGAAACAGCGTGTCGACGGTGTCGGAATCCAGCCGCTTGCCGAGATGCTCGCAGTTGCTGCGCTCCATGCAGATGCAGACGACGCCCTCGCTGTTGCAGATGACAATGTCGTTGTCGGACGCGCGCGCCGCCACGGCGAGATTCGTCCGGAACTCCCAGCTGTTGAGATAGGTCGCGGAATAAGATTGCACCAGCTCCGTCACGGACTGCGCCGTGTCGTCGAGCGACTGCTTCTGATGATCCTGCGCGTAGCGGTCGAACAGATACAGAAACGACAGACCGATCACCAGAATCGCCGCGACCAGCAGACAGAGGATCATGGTAAACTGTCTGCGATAGGTGGTTTTCATTTCTCGTTAACCTCAAATTTGTAGCCGACCGACCAGACGGTTTTCAGCTCCCACTGATCCGAAACGCCCTCGAGCTTCTCGCGCAGACGCTTGATGTGTACGTCGACCGTGCGCGTGTCGCCGAAATAGTCGAAGCCCCAGACCTCGTCGAGCAGCTGATTGCGGGTGTAGACACGGTTCGGCGTGGAGGCCAGATGATACAGCAGCTCCATCTCCTTCGGCGGCGTCAGGGACCTTTTTGCCGTCGACGGTCAGCTCGAAGGCGTCCATGTCGATGATGAGCTTATCAAAGACCAGTCGGCGGCTGGCCTTCTCCGGCTCGATGCCGCTGCGGCAGCACCGCCTCGATGCGCGCCAGCACCTCCTTCATCTCAAAGGGCTTGGTGATGTAATCGTCCGCGCCCTGCTTCAGGCCGCTGACCTTGTCCTCGGTCTCGCTCTTTGCCGTGAGCATGATGATCGGCGTTTTCGACTCGCTGCGGATGGCGCGGCAGACGCCCCAGCCGTCCATGCCGGGCAGCATGACGTCCAGCAGCACCAGACTCGGCTGGCTGCTCTTGAACAGCTCCACGCCCTTCAGGCCGTCGTTCGCGATCACGACCTCGTAGCCCTCTTTTTCCAGATACAGCCGCAAAAGATCGGCGATATTGCGATCGTCCTCGACGATCAGCACGGTTTTTGCCATGTCCGATTCCTCCTAATCTCTTTCTGTTTTGGGGAAGTCTTTTATTGAATGTGCGTATGGTTGTTGATATGGTCGATGCAGTAGCAGAAATAGCCCTTGCATTTCGAGCAATAGCGGAACTCCAGCCCGGGGCAGCTCGTGTCCGTGCGCCCGCAGACCGTGCACTTGTGGTGATAGGGCTTTTCGCCGTCGGCGCTGCGGTAGTTTTTCGCCCAGTCGGCGTTCGGCTGCTCCGTCTTCCGGCGGGACTCGGCGCGGCGGCGATCCTCGTCGGTGAAGCGCGCGTCCGTCTGAACGAAGTCACGCTTGCGCACCCGTCGTCCGGCGAAGCGCGGCGAGAGATTGCGCACGTCCCCGCGCAAAAACAGCAGGAAATTCAGCAGCGCGATCACCGGCGCGACGCACAGCATTGTCACCAGAAGCCCCGCGGGAAGGGCGGTGTGGAACAGATAATAGCGCTGCGCCAGCTCCAGCACGACCAGCACCAGATTGACCAGCGCCATAATTCGCATTTTGACCGGGACGATGAAAAAACACCAGCACGCGCTGCTCCGGGATCAGACAGGCCGCGGCGAGGAAGAGCGAGAGGTTGATGTAATACGGCATCACAATCACGTTCACGCCAAAAATGACGTAAACCAGCAGCGCCGCGACCGATGTCAGCAGGATGCCCGAGAAATAATAGCGGTTGAAGCGGAACGTCCCCCATGTGTTTTCGAGCAGACGCCCAAGCCAATAATAAAAATAAAGGAACAGCACGAAAAACAGTAGGCCGAGTTGGCGCAAGGAGTAGCCCACGGCGTCGACGAACATAAAGCTGACCAGACGCCAGATCTGCCCGTGCAGGATTTTCTCTGCGTCGAAGCACAGCACGCCGAGCACCTCGTTCTGCAGCCCGAACAGGGACAGCAGATAGACCACCAAATTGGTCGCGGAGATCCAGAGCATCAGGTTCGGGATGCCCTTGTCCCGGTTGCGCAGGAAAAAGCGGTTGACATTGCGTTTTAAATTACCCATTCTCAGTCTCCTTCGGACGATCGTATCATTTTCCTTATATTTTAGCCGATTCCAAGCGGAATGTCTATGAATAAATTTTGAATTTTAACGGACAGCCCGATTTTTCGGCGGATTCATGGAAAGTATAACCCGTTAGGGGGAAAAAGAAACCCCTCTGCACGGCAGAGGGGTTCCAGAGAGCCTTTTAGGAACCTCTGAATCAATCGGCTGCGGCGCTCAGCGGGTCTTTTGCCCCAGCTTATCGGTTTGAAAATCTTGAAATACACAAAGTATTCCTGCGATTTCCAAACCTCAATCTGGAACAAAATCCCTCGTTGACCGCTCTTGCGATTGAATCAGAGCTTCCTTTATTTTCCGAGGCGCTCCTTCAGACCGAAGAGCAGGCGAACCGTTCCGTAGCGGCGCTTTTGCAGCAGCCGGAAGGCCAGCGCCCGCGCGCGCGGCAGCTCGGCGACGTAGCGATTGCTCGCATAGTCCGGGAATTCCCGCTCAACATAGCTGCGGAACTCCCCGATCAGCCGGTGATGCGGGTCGATCAGCAGCACGCGCACCGTCGCAGAGAGCAGGATATGCTCCACGGCCAGCGCGCAAAGCTCGTCGCGGAATTCGTCAAACAGGCCGTTTTCGCGGTACCACGCGAGAATGTCGTCAAAGGCGGTCAGCAGCTCTGCGTTGCGGTCTGCATTGCGGTTGCGCATGGCGCTGTCCTCGCGCTGCAAATAGTGGTAATAGGTTCCCCCGAGCGAGACGATGCGCTCGCAGCGCGCCAGAAGCTTGACAGACAGACGGATGTCCTCGTAGCGCACCTGCGGCGGATAGCGCAGCGACTTGTCCGAGAACAGCGCGCGGCGATAGGCCTTGCCCCAAGGCGCCATCGTGCCGAAGAAGTAGCGCGGCGCCTGCCGCAGGTCGGTAACGTGATCGACGGGCACCTGCTCGCGCACCTGCCCGATCACGCGGCCGTTGCGCTCCACGAACGCGCCGAAGTGATAGAGGTCTGCGCCGGTCTGCCCGATCGCCCTGCTCAGTTCCTCAAGCGTCTCGGGCGAGAGATAGTCGTCGCTGTCGACAAAAACGATGTAATCGCCTTCGGCCTCGTCGATGCCGCGGTTGCGCCGCCCCGGCCTGCGTTGGGCTGATGGATCACGCGGATGTGCGCCGGATCCTGCGCGGCGTAGGCGTCGCAGAGTGCAGGGGCAGCGATCCGGCGAGCCGTCGTCCACGAGCAGCAGCTCGTAATCCTGACAGCTCTGCGCGCGGATGGACTCGACACACTTTGGCAGATATTCCTCGACCTTGTAGACCGGAACGATCAGACTGAAACGCGGCATAACGGTCGCCTCCTTGCGTTAAGTTTGGATCAGTAAATCTATTATAACACAAAAAAGTCCTCCGGGCAATGCCCGGAGGAGCTTTTCTTCTTATTACGGTTCTTACAGCAGCAGCGGCTGGAGCTGCCGCCCCTCTAGCGCCGCTGCGACGGTCTGCGGCAGCAGCGCGTAGTCCGCCACGAGGCTATAGGGCTTTTTCTGCGGGTCATCCTGCCGGAACGGCACAAAATAATAGTGCCTGCGCCGCAGCAGCTTGCCGAGGCTTTCGGCGCTGCCGGACAGTCCGTCGTTCGTCGCAAGCGCCAGCACGACCGGGCGCGCGTTGCGCAGGTGAGCCTTGCAGGCGAAGGGAACGACGCCGTCGGCAATGCCGCAGGCCAGCTTTCCGAGTGTGTTGCCCGTGCAGGGCGCGACTGCGAGCAGATCGAGCTGCTTTTTCGGGCCGAGCGGCTCGACACCTGCAACGGTGCGCAGCGCTTCATAGCCGCAGATGCCCTCCGCCTGCGCCAGAAAGCTCTTCGCCGTGCCGAAGCGGCTGTCGATCGACGCGGCCGCCTCGGAAAAGATCGGGATCACCCGATAGTCCTCGGCGAGGACGCGCAGGGCGTCGAGCGCGGCGCGGAGGGTGCAGAACGTTACCCGCACATGGCAAAGCCGATCGTCGGTTTCATGGATCTTCCTCCAAAACATTTAAAATTGCCTGCCCATAAGCGTCGCCCGCCTCCTGCGGACAGCAGCGCGCGGGCAAGCCCGGCGCGGTCACCGTCCGCAGACCCAGCCTTTTCGCAGCAGCCTGTTCATATCCGCCGGGCGCGGACGCCAGCTCCATCAGCAGACAGTCCGGAGGCAGGCAGGCCATCCGGCGCACCGGCAGCACCGGCGCGGGGACGGTGTTGAACACATAGGAATAGTCCGTCCCGTGCGCATAGACGCCGGTCTCGTCGGATCGGAAGCCCAGCGCCTCTGCCTGCGCCCGCGCCTCCACGCGCCGCGCGGCGACCGTGACGTGCGCCGAAAGCCCGCGCAGCCGCTGCGCCAGCGCCAGCCCGACGCGGCCGAACCCGATCACAAGACAGGCCGCGCCGTGCAGCGTTCCGTCCGAATGCAGCACCGCCTCGGCGATCGCTCCCTCGGCCGTGGCCACAGCGTTGCGCGTGGTCATCGGCTCCGAGCCGTAAAGCTCGGCGGCCCTGATCCCCTCCGGCAGACCGAGCCGATCCAGCAGCCCGCCGAATACCCGGCTCCCCGCGCGCAGATGCGCGAGCACCTCCTGCGGCGCAAGCGGCCGCGTGCCGGGGATCGCGCCGTTCCGCAGGCAGGGCATCGGCAGGATCAGGCGCTCAATCTCGGGCGGCGGCGTCTCGTCGGGCAGCGAGGGGACACAGAACGTGTGCACCGCGTGACCGGCCGCTCGCAGGGTCTGCGCCGTCCAGGGGCTGCGCCGGTCGCCGCCCAGCATCCAAAGCTCCATCTGCTCACCTCCTCCACCCAGACTATGCCGCGCGGGGCGCTGGTGTTCCGCTCTGCGGGGGAAAAGCGGAGCGGGGAAAGGATGCCGCAGAAGTTTCCGAAAAAATCCCGTTTGCCGCTTGTCAAGTCGGGTCGAACCTTGTATAATATATGATAAGATGAAATTCGTGTGCAATTGGCGAGGAAGAAAGAGGGACGCAGGATGGAGTATGGCTTTATTCACGACATGCTGGATGTAAAATTGCTGGTTCTCTATATTATGGCGCGGGTGAATTACCCGGTCGATCTGCAAAAAATTTATGAGCTGGCTTATCAGGACGATACGCTGAGCTATTTTGATCTGGCGCAGGCCGTGCCGGACATGGTCGAGAGCGGCCATCTGGAGGAGACGGAGGGCAAGCGCTACCTCATCACGGAGAAGGGGCGCGAGGCCTGCGCCGTGACGGAGGACGCCGTGGCCTTCCCCGTGATGCAGCGGGCGCAGGCGGCGATCGATCGCTTTAACCGCGAGATGCGCCGCAGCAGCTTTGTGAAAACCGAGCTGATCCGCCGCGACGCCGGGGACTTCACCGTCCGCATGACGTTTAACGACGAGGTCAGCGAGCTGCTCAAGCTCGAGCTGATGGCGCCCACGCAGAAGCAGGCGCACCGCTTGGCCACGGCGTTTTCCGAAAAGGCGGAGGTCATCTATAAGGTCATTATGGATCAGCTTCTTGCAAAAACCGAAAGACAAGACTTGAAATTTCGGAATTTTGTGGTATAATATAACCAGCAAGAGAAAGATCCGACGCAAGCGCTCTTGCTTCCCACAACACGAAAGGAGCGACTACCATGAAATTCCAGTTTACCGAAAAGAAAGTCAGCCTGCCCGAGAACGTCCATGCTTATGCCGAGAAAAAGGTCATGAAGCTGGAGCGCTTCTTCAAGGACGATGCCGATGCTCTTGTCGCCTTTTCCGTAGAAAAGGGTCGTAATCAGGTCGAGATTACGGTCCACGCCGCGAACACCTATTTCCGCGCAAGCGAGGCCACGAGCGATATGTTCGCCTCGATCGACGCCGCCGTTGCCACGATCGAGCGGCAGATCCGCAAGAACAAGACCCGTCTGGCTCGCCGTCTGCGTCAGGACGCCTTTGTGCGCTCTGCGGAGGTCACCTCCTTTGCTCCGGAGGAAGAGGAGACCACCTTTGAGATCGTCCGCTTCAAGGAATTCCCGATGAAGCCGATGACCCGCGAGGAGGCCATTCTTCAGATGAATCTGCTTGAGCACACCTTCTTCGCCTTCAAGGACGAGGAAAACAACGGCGCATTCGCGGTCGTCTACAAGAGAAACGACGGCGGCTACGGCCTGATTGAAAATATTGACTGAGCCGCGCTGCAACAAAATAAGATAATCGAAGCGCCCTGCCAAACGGCAGGGCGCTTCAATTTATCGGCAATGTATCGGCTTCAAAAATCTGCCCTCGCGGCGGCTTCCAGCCCGAGCAGACCTTGCGTGCGCTGCATCAGCGGGGTGTATTCTGCGCCGAGGCGTTTTTTTGCCTCCAGAAACTCGCGGTAGCCGGTCTGCGTGCCGTGAATGTCGCTGCCGAGCGCCACGACGCAGTCGAGCGCCGCATAGCGCAGGCTGCGCCGCCGCAGTGCGCAGACGGCAGAAGGACGAGGCGTTGAGCTGCGCCTTCAGGCCGCTCTCCAGCAGGGGATCGATGACCGTGTGGTCATAGCGGTCGATGTGCGCCAGAACGACCTCGAGCCTGCGCTGATAGACGAGCGCGTCGAGCGTTTCCTGATACGCGGACGGCTGGAACACCGGCGGAAGCTCCAGCAGGAGCACGCGCGTGCCGTGGACGCAAAGCTCCTCCAGCTCCGGCAGATTTTCCAGCCCGATGCACAGCTGCACCTCTGCGCCGAGCAGCAGCTGCGGCATCTGCTCCGGCATGTTGGCGCGCAGCTCCGCAAAGCAGTCGAGCCGCCGCGTCAGAAATTCGTCGATCCTGTCGTGCGCCGGGTAAAAATGCGGCGTGGCGATCAGCGTGTCGATCCCGGCCTCCTGCGCCAGCCGAAGCTGCTCCAGAGAGGTTTTCAGGTCGGCGCTGCCGTGATCCGCTCCCGGCAGAACGTGCGCGTGAAAATCAATATGCAAGGATGACCGCCCCCAATTCTAAGGAACCTCTGAATAAATCGGCTGCGGCGCTCAGCGGGTCTTTCGTCCCAACTTATCGGTTTGAAAATCTTGAAATACACAAAGTATTCCTGCGATTTCCAAACCTCAATTTGGAACAAAATCCCTCGCTGACCACTCTTGCGATTTAATCAGAGCTTCCCCAAAAACTATTTTTCGTTCTCTCCGTAGCGATAGCTGCTATAGCGGTAATACCGGCTGTAACGGTGCGAATAGTGCGAGTCGACGCGGTTGTTCGGGTCGTTGAGCACAAAGCCGGAGATGTTGCCGTTCATTTCCTTCAGGTATTGCACGGCGTCGGACACGTCGCGCAGCTGGTTCTTGCCGCTCTGCGTAACGACGATATAGCCGGTGATCTTCTCGGCGAACACGGCCGCGTCGGAGACGATGTTGATCGGCGGCGTGTCGATGATGACATAATCGAAATACTTGCGAACGTATTCCAGCAGAGCATCCATCTGGGTCGTGGCCAGAAGCTCGGCCGGGTTCGGCGGGAGCTGACCGGCCGTCAGAACG
>VOFG01002785.1_pt1 | contig 35769 bp, 51 predicted proteins | sample 5384171 | NCBI WGS metagenome assembly VOFG01 (sample SAMN12384726, study PRJNA508395) | human gut metagenome | isolation source: healthy gut F | host: Homo sapiens
TATAGCGGAGCGTACTGATCGGGGAATGCTTCACCTGCTCGTCGAGCATCTGCGAGAACGTGAGATCGACGAGCGTCTCCTTCTTCCATATGCGAAATTGCCCGTGCCGGCGCGGTTCTGATAGAGCACCTCGTCGCCTTCGCTTGTGTCGCCGAAGCGGCTCATGCAGCTGACGAAATGCGAGAAGATTATATCCATGTCGGCAAGCTCGGGGAGCCATGCGACATCCCATTGAGGGAGATAAAGCCGTCGTAGTTTATCGAGACGGAGCGCGTCGATCAGCTCGTCGATCGGAAGCTCGCCTCTCCGATGAGGCAGTACGCGAGATTCTCGCCCGACCCTCGGAATCCTTTTGCGTGAACGTGGGGGACGTATGCGCCGAGATTCTTTATCGTCTCCTCGGCGCTCTCGCCGCGGAATCTCGCAGGATTGTGGAGATCCCAGAGCGCCGACGGAATCGCATGCGAAGGTGTCGAGCGTGTCCTTGAGAAGGAGCGTATCGCGGAGAAGATGCCGCATGTCTCGACAAGGATGCCGACGTTCTTCTCCTCCGCCGCGCCGATCACACGGCTGAATCAGAGCGCGGCTTTGGCGGCAGCCGCCGCGTCTCGCTCGGCGGCGTGTACCCTCACATAAAGGAATGCGAAGCTCGCTCGCCTTCTTTATGCACTCCGTGATGTGCGCGGCGGCAGCGTCCGCATCCTCCGCGGAGATGTCGCACACGGCGTCGATGCACGGGATCGAAAGCCCCTGTCTCGTGCATCTTTCTCACGGTAGCCGCCGCGGAATATTCCGAAAACGGACCGCCCCTGCTCGTGAACATCGGATTATGATCCCGTGAAGCTCGATCCTGAAATCCCTGTGTCGCACGCGATACGGCAGAATTCATGCCGAAGGATACGCTGTCCCAGCCCCTTCGTCGGCAAATGAAAGTTTCATCTGAATTACCTCTCCTTCTCAGGTGTGTCGTTTTCTTCGTAAACGATCTTGTTGAGCGCGTTGAGGTACGCCCGCTTGCGGTTGCGATATTCGGTCGAAATACCGCGTTCGAATAAACTTTCCGTCCGAGCGGAGCTTGACGAGCGCCTGACCCATCGCCTCGTGTCCCTCGGTGACCGCCGTATCTGGAAGTCGTCAAGCTCGTAGTGATGCCCGACGACCTGTTCTATCGCCATGAACGCCGCGTCGATCGGTCCGTCTCCGACGGAGACTCCTGAAGCTTTTTGCCGTCGCGCTCAGAAGCTCCACGGTCGCGCTTGCCTTGATAACGTTTCCGCTGTTCGTAACGTATGAGCAGAGCACATACGTCGGCGGGCACTGCATCGCCACGCTTGCGACGATCGCGTCAAGCTCGCGTGAGGTGATGTTCTTTTTCTCCGCCGTGTGTGAGAATTCCTCGTAGACCTTCGACAGATCCTCGGCGGAGAGATCGTAGCCGAGGCGCTCGACCGCGCGCGCCACCTCGGAAACGGTGTCGTTCTTCGTCATCGTGGAATTCCGGGCTGCGCCTCACCTCTGTCCGCGCGTCCGTCATCGCGCGCCGCCGCCGTGGGCAATGCGGCGTATCTGCTGCAAGTCTCGTCTCGCGGCGTGTTGAGGTTTGAGGATACGCCGATCTCGTCGCCCTTCTGACCGATGATGCGAGAGCATCTCGACGGACGGCTCCTTTTATCGGTCACGCTTGCACGGACGTAGTCCGCGCCCGCGCGAAATGCGGCGACGCATGAGCTTTCAGCCATTCCGAGCTCGCCGGAAGCCCGCACGCCGAGAGGATCTCGACAGTCCGGGAACGTCGGCGCGGAGCGCGGAGACGAAGGATGCAAAATCTCGGGAAGGAGGGGGGCTGCCGCGCTGTCGCAGACGCACACGCGAGTCGCGCCGGACTCGATCGCGCACTTTATCGCCTCGCGCGGAGAATTCCGCCTCGGCGCGCGTTGCATCGACCGCGACGAATTCGATGTCGCTGCCGTATGAGCGGCACTTCGAAAACAAGTACGGCGATCGCCTCAGAAAAGCGCCGCCTTCGGCTTCTTTTGAAACACGAATTCCATCTGGATCAGGGGAGACCGGGGACTTCGACGCGGTAGCGCCCTTTTTCGCTTTCTCGAGCGCGGTGCGGGCGAGTTCTACCCCTCCTCGGTATATCGACGCCGATCGAAAGGGTCGTGTTCTTGACGAGCGCGATGCGGTGCGGACGAAAAAGCGTGTCGGTGCGTTCGTTCTCCACCGGTGCGAGATCTCGATAGCGTCCGCCTCATTCTGTCGAGGCAGCGCGCGATCTCGATCTTCTCCTTGAAGGAGAAGGATGCGTTTGAGGTAAGCGTCGTTTCGGAAAAATTCGATTTTTCTTCATTTTCATTTCCTTTCTTCGATGAGGGGCGAGAATATGGGATGGAGTAGGGGAACCCTTTGACAAAGGGGTTCCCCGGACCTCCCCAAAACTTTTAAAACTAAATGGGATTGGTGTTGGTCTTTCTCTCGGAAGGCAGAAGGACAAGTTTCGCTGTACTTAACAGGCATAGATTTTACGTTGGAGTTTGACGCTCGTGCAATGTCGGTTCACGTTGGAAAACGGAGCGCCGCTCCGTTTTTCGAGAACATGGTAAATGAACGTACAAGTTCGGATTAAATGTTATGCTGTGTACTGCGGGCGTCCCGCTCAGGGGCTTGGGGGTACTGCCCGCTCAGGGGCTTGGGGGCGACGCCCCAACATATAGCCCTCGCACGGAGTTCGGAAGAACTCCGTGCTTATAACTCGGACACGTTAATCCGACACCTGCCGCCTAACGTCACACCGCGCTACGGAAAGTCCCCTTCACATCCCGTGAAAAAACAAAGTCCCGAGGCATAAGCCTCAGGGACGAATTATCGCGGTACCACCCTGATTACCTTCCGTGGAAGGTCTCTCTCGAGATCCGATCAGATCTCCAGCCATGATAACGGGGCATCCGTAGCTCCTCATGTGATTCGGGAGCTCTGCTCTGAAACGAGACTGCATCGGCTGTTTTGTACCGGCTCACACCTGCCGCCGGCTCTCTGAAACGCAACTGCGCCGCGCATAATTTCTTCATCGCATTTGCTTTATTGCCGTCATGATATCACATTGCATCGGCTTTTGTCAAGTCCTTCGGCAGGATAAAATGTAAACAAATTGTGAAGCAGCAAAACACGGCGGTAATCGGGGGAATTTTACGTTCATTTGCTGTTTTTGTTTTATTTGCATGGCATTCTCCGAATGCCATGCGAGGAGTATTAGATGTTGGGATTTCATCCCCAAAGCCCGCCGGAGACTTCGTCTCCTGAACACAGCATTACATTTAGCGGAACTTGTACGTTTACTTGTTGTGTTCCTGAGAATGATGCAAAGCATCATTCTCCAAAGACAATTTGAACTTATTCATTTGGGTTTCACCCCCCACCCCTGAGCGGGCAGTGCCCGCAGCCGCACTGTAAAGTTCAGTGGAAATTTTCAGCTACCTTCCTGTAGAACAGCTTGCCCCAATATAATAATCAGTTTTAAAGTTTTAGGGAGGGGTCGGGGGAATCCTTTTTTGTAAAGAGGTTCCCCGGTCTTTCTCATTCCTCCTCAATAAAACCCAAAGCCGGCGGCTTCCGGAGACGGGGAGCGAGAACACGAGCGCGCCCGCGTCGCTGCCGGGACCTGCTTTTTTCGAGAATCGAGCGCATGATCTCCGACTTGATCTCCGCAGATGCGACGAGTCATAACGATCTCCTTCTCGTCCGCGATCGAAATATTGTAGAACTTCTGCGCGTTCTTCGCCCCGGTTCCCTTTCCGTGGATCACCGTGCCTCCGCGCGCACCTGCGGCACGCGCCGCGTTCATCACCGCATCCGTGTATCCCTCGTTCGCTATCGCCACGATCACCTCGTACGCGAATTTCTCAGGCGGCGCGTACTTCGCACCCGAACCGCCTCCGTTCAGATAAGCCACTGCTTTGCCTCCTCCCACGCTTTTATCGGCACCGCAACCGCGATCGTGCCCCTGGCACACCGAGGTGAAGCTTCTTCTTCTGCTCCGCTATGTATCTTCTGCTCTTCTCTCCGTCGGCAAGCGCCATGAATATCCGCCGCTCGCACGATTCTATCCCGAGCAGCTCGAGCATGCTCTCGACAGCCGTTCCGCGCCCGCGGAGAACGACCGACAGCGGTATCTCAAGCTCGGCGCATATCCCGACAAGCTTTTCCTCCGCCGTCGGCGCAATTATCGAAATAACGTAATTCATGCGCTCTCCTCCCAAAGCTCGACGATCTCGAGGTCTCCGTAGACAATCTCCGGTTCCGCCTCTCTCTTCGCCTTTCTTTCATATATGAATCCAGACGGTCTGTATCGAAATGAGCGGCATCATCGCCACCATCGCAACAATGCCGAACGCATCGCGCAGAACGCTGCCGCCGGCGGCGGTGCTCGCACCCATCATAAACTGAAGCATGAACGTCGCCGTCATCGGACCGGATGCAACTCCTCCCGAGTCGAACGCAATCGCGGTGTAAATATCCGGAACAAAAACGAAAACACAAAGCGCGACGGCGTACCCCGGTACGAGAAACCACATGATCGATATCCCGGTACAACGCGCAGCATGGATATCCCCATCGCGGCGGCGATCGCGGCACGGAAAGACTGAACTTTATCGCACGACCGGGGATCGCGCCCCGCTCACCGTCTCGATCTGCTTTTTCAAGCACGGCGACCGCCGGCTCGGCGGATATGATGAACCACCCGATCAGCGCCGACAGGGGAGGTATCAGAAAATACTTTGCACCCGACGAGACGATCGCACCGCCGAGCTGCGCGCCGAGGGACGAAAATCCCACGTTTACGCCCGTGAGGAAACAGCACCAGCCCGGCGTATGTATAAAATATTCCGATCAGTATCTTCGCAAGGCTGCGGCGGCTCATCCTTATCAGAATGATCTGGAACAGGAGAAATATCGTCACGACCGGCAGAAGCGCCGTCGCGGTCTCCGCCATGTATTCCGGGATCGCCGAAAGGAATGCGCGCCCGACCTGCGTGCTGTCCGCAAACGATGCGCGGCTGAGATCGGCGACGCCGCACGCTGCCCGGACTGAAGAATCCGAGAAGGAGCACGGAGGATCGGCCCGACCGAGCAGAGCGCGACAAAGTCCAAGCTGTCAGCCTCCGCGCGGCGGTCGCTTCGGATGTTGGAACACCGACACCCATTGCGAGGATGAACGGCACGGTCATCGGACCGGTCGTAACTCCGCCGGAATCGAATGCGACGCCGAGAAAACCAGCATCGCAGAACGCGGCGAATGCAGATCAGCGCATAACACCCGACGAGCAGCATCTGAGCGCCGCTCCCGTGATTATGCGGAACATGCAGACGGACATGAAGAATCCGACACCCGCGCCGACGGCGAGAAGCAGGCGCGAATCGATATGAGGAACGGTGTCCAAAAAGCACCTGAAGATCGGGCTCCGCGACGGTTATCGCAACGCCGAGGACAAAGCTGACCGCGAGTATCAGCCCCATTTTTTTTGGTTTTGGTAAGCGCGGTGCCGATCTTGTTTCCGATGGGGTCATCGACTGCTCTGCGCCGAGCGAAAACAGACCCATTCCGAGAATGATGAAAGCGGTGCCGACGAGAAGCTCAGAAGAAGGTCTGTTTCCGTCGGGATAACGCACAGACACATCACGGAAACTATCGCCGCGATCGGCACTACGGACAGCGCGCTTTCTCTGAGCTTTTCGGTCATCGCGCCGTGACCGAGTATATTCGGAATCCTTTTGATAGCATTACCTCCCGAGATTGAATTTTGTTTGGCGGAATTTGCGTCATGACGCACCGGACACGGGTATGGCGATTTCGAATCTGCACGTCAACTACCGTATTTTCGTTATTTGCATGGCATTTTTACAAATGCCATGCGAGATTTCATATGTTGGGGTTTCACCCCAAACCCTGGGGTTTCACCCCTGCACCCTGAACACAGCATAACATTTAGCGGAAATTGTACGTTTACTTGCTGTGTTCCTGAGAATGATGCTTTGCATCATTCTCCAACGAAGCTGAAGTCTAGTGCCCCCCGCGGGCGTTCTGTTAAAGTAAAGCGATAATTTATACGATACCTTCCGAAAGAAAGACCAACACCAATATAATCAGTTCAAAAAGTTTTAGGGGAGGGGGTCCGGGGAATCCCCTTTGTCAAAAAAGGGGTTCTGGTCATCCCCTCACCCCCGTCCTCCGAGGCGGAGATTATCAGCTTTGGAGGGCGACGTACTCTTCGGCGCCGTCGCTTCCTATACGTTCAAGTATATGCGCGATACGCGCGGCGGTCTCCTCGCGTTTTTCCTTATCCTCTCGATCCCCCTTTTTCCCGTCAGCACAACGATCACGCGCCGCTCGTCGCCCGGATCGCTCCTTCTCTCTATCAAAGCCTTTTCTCCATGCTCCCGAGCAGAGCCGATACCCTCGCATGGCTCACCCCCATCGCACGGCTCAGACCCGACGGACAAAGCGCCTCGGTCGCATCCGATAAAATCCCCAGCGCGAAATATTCCCTCCGGAGAGATCGAAAGAAGCTCCCACTCCGGCAGATGATCGATCTTCGTCCGAAGAATCATAAGCTCCTTCGCAAGCGATGTGAAATCCACGTTCCTTCACCTCGATAGTTAACACTGTTAACTAAATTATACACCGCTTTCCCGAAAAAATCAAGTACAAATTTTTCATGCACGGCGGACGCACGCTTTCCGCCGAAGTGCGAAACGCGCATTTTTCATTTGTCAACAGAAGTCAGAATAAAGAAATCCCGTATGACTTGAAATTATTTTTGTTATGTGCTATAATAATATATGTATAGTTTTATAAAATAAATTATCCCGGAGAATTCAAATGAACGATCAATCCACGTCAGAGCTTGACTTTTAAAAAGGACTTCTGATCGACGCGATCCGCGCGGCGGACGCGATCCCGAAGCCCGCGCTTAATCTTTGGTTTGCGCATCTGAAAATCGAATCGATATCCGATTCCACGGCGATCCTGGCGGTGGAGAACGAATTCATCAGCAAGAAGATACAGGAGAGATACGCCGACGTGCTCGCTGATTACCTTTCCGAGATCGTCGGATACCGCCTCTTCGTTCAGATGTCGGTAGACGAGACCCTCGTGCCCGCGCCGAGAGGCGGAACGTATATCCGCCCGTTCAACGCGATGGAGGGAAAAATGCCCGAAGCGGACGATGATGAAGACGAGGACGAGGAGGAAGAAGAGGACGCACCCGCACGGTCGGCGATCGGAATAGCGCGGAGGAAAAAAAGGGCAGTCGGCAAACGGCGACCGCCGGCTCGATTACAATCCCGACTATACCTTCGACAACTTCGTCGTCGGCGAATCGAATATGTTCGCACATTCGATGGCGAAATACGTCTCGAAGCATCCCGCGAAGAAGTACAACCCCTCTTCATCTACGGACCTCCGGGAGTCGGAAAGACCCACCTCATGTACGCGATAACGAACAATATCCTGCTTGACAATCCGAACGCAAACATCACCTATATAAAGGGCGAGGATTTCACGAATAAGCTTGTCGAGGCTATAAACAAAAAGCAGCAGGAGCAGTTCAGAAACAAATACCGCAAAGGTGGATGCGCTGCTGATCGACGACGTTCAGTTCATCGCGGGCAAGAATTCTTCGCAGGAGGAGCTTTTCCACACGTTCAATACCCTCTACGAGGAGCATAAGCAGATCATACTCACCTCCGACCGTCCGCCGAAGGATCTCCCCGGACTTGAGGACAGAATACGGAGCCGCTTCGAGGGCGGAGTTCTCGCGGACATATCGCTCCCGGATTACGAGCTGCGTCTTGCGATCCTCAAAAATAAGGCGAAGAGCGTCGGACTTGAGCTTTCGGACGAGATCGAGAAATTCCTCGCGGAAAAGCTCGATTCGAACATCAGACAGATCGAGGGTAATAAAGAAGCTCTCCGGCATCGCGTTTCTTTCGAGAGATCCGCTGACGATCGAGACGGTGCGCCGCAGCGTTCGAATATCTCAGGGAGAACGAGCCGGTCGGCGATACCGTAAAGCGCGTCGTCCGCGTCTGCGCGAAGTACTACAACGTCACCCCCCGAGGATATCCTCGGCGAGAAGCGGGACAAGTACATAAGACTTGCGAGAAACGCTTCGATGTACATAATCAAGCAGATGACGGACCTCTCGTTCCCCGCGATCGGCGAATACTTCGGAAAGAAGCATTCCACGGTAATCTCGAACTGCAATACGGTGCGCGAGATGATGAACGCCGACCCGGTGTACTCCGCCGAGGTCGAGGAAATGATGAGGAATCTCACGCCTGATCCGGTTTCTACAGGGCGAAGCGGTGTTTTCTACAGACTGTTCATTCCTCTGTTCAAAACTTGTTCCGACCTATAGAAAAACTGATGAAAAACCCTGTTCAAAAGCCACGCAGCCCCATATACGGCAGGACATTCCGTGTAGGAAAATCACGCACCGCTTTATGTAGAAAAAACTCCCTTTTCCTCATATCGGCGGAGAAATGAACAGGAATAAATACTTTTTTTCCCTGTTCACCGGCTGTAGAAAAAACAGCGTTTTTCGGAAAAACGAAAAAAACCGCCGGAATCGACGGAAAAGCGGATTTTTCATCTACAGGAAAGACACGAAAGAAACTCCTTACGCACAGGAAAAATCCCCGGAGATGCCCGCAATACATCGCTTCGCGGAGATTTCTACAGTTTAGACAGCCTCTACTACGGCTACTGCATATTATTATTATATATATACATACATATATAAGGGAGTTTTCCGAAAAAAAACGGAATCGCTCGAAATCATGTGACGAAAATAATCTATCGGAAAAACGGCGCAAAAGCGCAGATGAAAAGTTTCCCGACGAAAGGAAGGTTTCAAAATGAAAGTTATATTTGACAGAGACGAGCTTCTCAGCGCCCTTATCCCCGCATCCGGAGTTGTTCCGGGAAGAAATACATCCGCAAATGTTGACGGAATACTCTTCGAGTGCCCCGGCGACGAGAACGGCACATGCAGCCTGAGCGCATACGATCTCGAAAAGGGTATGCGCACCACGATCGACGCGAAAATTCTTTCCGAAGGCAAGTTCATACTGAATACCCAGAAGATACTCCAGATCGTCAGATCGTTCCCCGCGGGCGAGCTTATGATCTCGGTCGGAGAGAATCTGAAAGCGACGATCTCCTCCGGAAGCGGGCTTTGAAATATCCGCCCTCCCCGGCGAGGAATTCCCTTATCTCCCGAACCTGAACGGAGACCGCAACTACGTCATGCCTCAGTACGAATTGCGCGCGATCATCACGAGAACGGTGTTCGCCGCTACTCAGAACGATCCGCGCCCCGCGTGCAACGGCGTTTACTTCAATATAAGCGAAGGCAAAATGACGGTCGTCGCGTGCGACGGAAGCCGCATGGCACTCTGCGAATCGGATGCGCCCGACGATTATCCGGAGGCATCGTTCATCGTCCCGTCGAAGATACTGATCGAATTTTCGAAGATCGTGAAGGACAGCGAGGACGAGGTGAAATCTCCCTTGCAACGAAGCACGTCATATTCAAGCTCGGCAGCTTCAACTATTTCGCGCGCCTCATAGATACGGACTACATCAATTATAAAAGGATAATCCCGACGGAGCACACCACGGAAGTATTCGTGAATAAGGAAGCCTTCAAGGCGGCGCTCGAACGTGCAATGCTCATCACCGAAGATAAGCTCGGCGGAAACTACCGCACGTTTGTCCGCATGGATTTCGAAGGCGATCTTCTCAAGATATCGTCGGTATCCACGAGCGGAAGCGTGTATGAGGAAATTCCGATCGCCAAAAACGGCGCCGATCTTGCGATCGCGTTCAACTGCCGCAATATGCTTGACGCATTCCGCGCACTTCCCGAAGACGTGTACACCGTAAGAATGAATGAATTCTCCGTCGTCGGAGCAAGGATAGAGGACGCGCGCGGCTCCGGATTCGTTGCCGAGGATCCCGATTCCCCGATCCCCGAGGGAGTCGAGCTTCCCGAGGAGAACGGAGACGGAGACAGAAAGAAATTCATCTTCTTCATCATGCCGGTGAAGATGAACAAGTAATATGTACGTTCATATCGGATCGGACAGGATCGTGCGTCTTTGCGACATCGTCGGGATATTCGACCTCGACGGCGAGATCACAACGGAGGATACGGGCGAATTTCTGAAGGGCGCGGACGCGGCGGGGATAACATCCCTTGCCGGAGACGATCTGCCCCGCTCGTTCGTCGTGATCTCCCCGAAAGCGGATATGTCGCCGGACGCGCACGATAAAAAGGTATACGAAGAGCTCAGAAGAAAAAAAAGAAGAAAAATGAGCGCCGCGCGCGAAGGCGGGCGAAGGTGGTGTTCTCGAGACTTTCGCCGCAGTCGCTTGCGGACCGCGGTGCGATACACGGATAAAAGAACGAAATAATCAGCGGAGGCAGGGTAAAAGCATAATCTGTCAAACAATCCGAACGTTCAAATTACGATGAAAATCAGATACAGGTGCTCGAAGGACTTGAAGCAGTCCGAAAGCGCCCCGGTATGTATATAGGTACGACATCCTCGAGAGGACTTCACCATCTCGTTTACGAGATCGTGGACAACTCGATCGACGAAGCGATGGCGGGATACTGCACAAGGATCGACGTGACGGTGAATCCCGACGGCTCGGTCACCGTATCCGATAACGGGCGCGGCGTGCCGAGCGCGATGCACCACAAGATGAACATACCGACGCTTGAGGTCGTGTTTACCGTGCTTCACGCGGGAGGAAAATTCGGCGGCGGCGGATATAAGGTATCCGGCGGACTTCACGGAGTCGGCGCGTCCGTCGTGAACGCTCTTTCCGAATGGATGGAGGTCGATAACTTCTACGACGGCGAAGAGTATACGATGCGCTTCGAGAAGGGAAAGACCGCGCGCGGCTTACCCACGTCGGACCCGCTGACGGACGTCACGGACTGACGGTCACGTTCAAGCCCGACGCCGAGATATTCGAGGAAACGACGGAGTTTGATACGCAGGTGCTCCTCAACCGTCTGCGCGAGCAGGCGTTTCTGAACGCGGGGCTCCGCATAGTTCTCACCGACATGAGAAAGGAGCTGTCGGAGGAGGACAAGGTCGATTATTCCGTATTCGCCGAGCAGGCGGAGGGTACCGATACCGAAAAAGTGCGGATGATGCCGCGGAGGACGAGGAAAAGGAGCTGAGCGCGGAGAACATACTTTCATCCGACCGCACCGGCTCGAGCGAATCTTCGAAATACGAAACGTACGATCTCTGCTACGAAGGAGGAATACGCTCCTTCGTCGAGCATCTCAATAAGCTGAAGCACGCTTCGGTGATCCACCCCGATGTTATCTACATGATCGCCAAAAGGGAGACATCACCGCAGAGGTGGCGATGCAGTACAACGACAGCTACAACGAAACGATCGTGACGTTTGCGAACAATATGTCAACGATCGACGGAGGCACGCACGAGACCGGATTCAAAACGGCGCTCACGAAGGTGCTGAACGACTACGCGAGAAAGAACGGAATCCTGAAGGATGCCGACAAAGAATCTCTCGGGCGAGGACGCGCGCGAGGGACTGTGCGCGGTGGTTTCGGTGAAGCTGCCGGACGCGCAGTTTGAAAGCCAGACGAAAGCGAAGCTCGGAAATTCCGAGGTGAGAACGATCGTTGACAACATCGTGACGGGGCTTTCGGAATACTTCGACGAAAATCCCGCGGTCGCGCGCGCGGTGCTCGATAAATCGCTTGCGGCATTCCGCGCCCGCGAGGCGGCGAGAAAGGCGAGAGAGCTCACGCGGCGAAAAGAGCGTGCTCGAAGGAAGCACGCTTCCCGGAAAGCTTGCCGACTGTCAGTCGAGAAGGGCTGACGTGACCGAGCTTTACCTCGTCGAGGGAGACAGTGCGGGAGGAAGCGCAAAGAGCGGACGCGACAGCCGTTTTCAGGCGATACTTCCGCTCCGCGGAAGGTTCTGAACGTCGAGAAATCCCGCCTCGACAAGGTTTATTCGACCGAGTCGCTTATTCCGATAATACAGGCGCTCGGCTGCGGCATCGGCGAGGATTTCGATATTGAGAAGCTCCGCTACGGCAAGATAATCATCATGGCGGATGCGGACGTAGACGGATCGCACATACGGATACTGCTGCTCACGTTCTTCTTCCGCCACATGAAAAAGCTGATCGAGGACGGGCATATTTACCTTGCGCAGCCGCCGCTTTACAAGGTATTCAAAGGGAAAGAACATCCGCTACGCATTCTCCGACGACGAGCGCGACGCACAGATTCGGGAGCTCGGCGTAAACGGAGTTGAGGCGGAGAGATACAAGGTCTCGGCGAGATGGACGCGGAGCAGCTTTGGGAGACGACGATGGACCCCGAATCGCGCACGATACTCAAGGTGGAGATCGAGGATGCGATCGCCTGCGACGAAGCGTTTTCGCTTCTGATGGGAGACAAAGGTAGAGCCGCGCCGCGAATTCATCGCGCAGAACGCCAAATACGCCGAGAATATAGACGTATAAAAAGGACACGGTATTACATTAGTCGGTAGTTGCGTCAACACCGTGTCCCCGAGAATGGCACGAAGTGCCATTCTCCGACGATGTAGCTTAATGGATTGGACACGGTATTACGTTAAACGGTAAATGTACGTTAGTTTACCGTGTCCCCGAGTTTGACGCAAGGCGTCAAACTCCAATGAAACTGTAAACGGTATAACGGTTAAGTGGTAGTTGTACGTTAGTTTACCGTGTCCCCGAGTTTGACGCAAGGCGTCAAACTCCAATGTGAAGCTGTAAACGGTATAACGGTTAAGTGGTAGTTGTACGTTAGTTTACCGTGTCCCCGAGTTTGACGCAAGGCGTCAAACTCCAATGAAGCTGTAAACGGTATAACGGTTAAGTGGTAGTTGTACGTTAATTTGCCATGTTTCCGAGTTTGACGCAAGGCGTCAAACTCCGACGAAAACTGAAAATGCACGGTGTTCTTCCGAACACCGTGTGGAATCATTATATGTTGGGACGTTGCCCCAAAACCCCATTGGGGGCGTCGCCCCACACCCCTGAGCGGGCAGTGCCCGCGGGCGTTCTGTTAAGTTTAGCTATAATACGATAGAACAGCTTTCTGAAATATAATATAGTTCAAAAAAAGTTTTAGGGAGGGGCTCGGGGAATCCCCTTTGTCAAAAAGGGGTTCCCCAGCTATTCCCCTTAATTCCCTTAATCCCGTCTCCCCGTTCCGTAAGAAAGGACTGTAAATGAAAGACAAGAAAAACGATCTAAAGACGAATCTCTTGAGTTTGCCGATCAGAAGATAATACCGGTAAACATGGAGAAGGAGGTCAAGAAATCCTTTATCGAGTATTCAATGTCGGTCATTGTGAGCCGTGCGCTTCCCGATGTACGCGACGGAATGAAGCCCGGCGCGCGCGCCGTGTGCTTTACGCGATGTACGGACAACCTCACCTACGACAAGCCGTTCCGCAAATCCGCGACGACGGTCGGTAACGTGCTCGGTCGCTATCATCCGCACGGCGACGCGTCGGTATACGGCACGATGGTCAGAATGGCGCAGCCGTTCTCCCTCCGTTATCCTCTCGTCGAGGGTCACGGAAACTTCGGTTCCGTTGACGGAGACCCGCCGGCAGCTTACCGATACACGGAGGCGCGCCTTGCGCGTCTGTCCGACGAGATGATGAGAGACATCGACCGCGACACCGTCGATTTTGTCGGCAACTTCGATAACCGCCGCCGCGAGCCTACCGTGCTCCCGTCGCGTTTTCCGAATCTGCTTGTCAACGGCTCGGTCGGTATCGCAGTCGGAATGGCGACGAACATCCCGCCGCACAACCTCTGCGAGGTCATCGACGGCACGATCTGCCTCATGGACATCCCCAATGCCGAGCTTTCCGAAATAATGCAGTACATAAAGGGACCCGACTTCCCGACGTACGGTCTTATCTACGGAAAAAACGGGATCGTCGCGGCGTACAAGACCGGACGCGGACACGTCATGATGCGTTCGAGAGCCGAGGTCGATGAGGAGAACCACCGGATCATCATCACCGAGATCCCGTACATGGTCATAAAGAGCGATCTTCTCAAGACCATAGCGGAGAAGGTGCGCGATAAGGTGATCGAGGGACTGACCGACGTCCGCGACGAATCCGGACGCGCCGGAATGAGGATCGTGATCGAGTACCGCCGCGACGCGAACGGACACGTCATACTGAATCAGCTTTATAAATATACAAAGCTTCAGGATACCTGCGCGATCAATATGCTCGCGCTCGTGAACGGCGAGCCGAAGGTGCTGCCGCTCAAAGCCATCCTTTCGGAATACATCAAGTTCCAGGAAGAGGTCATCACCCGCCGCGTGAAATTCGATCTCGCAAAGGCGCTCCACGAAGAGCACATCTTCGAGGGATACAAGATCGCAATCGACAATATCGAAGAGGTGATCAAGATCATACGCTCGTCCGCCGACGTCGCGGAATCGAGGAGAACCTGAAGAATCGCTTCGCTCTCTCCGACGAGCAGGCGCAGGCGATCGTCTCCATGACGCTCGGGCGGCTTTCCGGAATGGAACGCGACAAGGTTGAAGCACGCCTTGCCGATCTGAAAAAGCAGATCGAGGAGTACCGCGCGATCCTCGCGGACGAAAACCGGATCAAGGGAATAATCCGCGAAGAGCTTCTCGAGATCAAGAGAAAGTTCGGCGACGAGAGACGCACGGAGCTTGTGGATTCTCAGGACGAGATACTGTATGAGGATCTTATCGAGCGCCACAACTGCGTTATCACGGTCAGCCACGCCGGATACATCAAGCGCCAGCCCGCATCGACTTATTCCGCGCAGCGCCGCGGAGGCAAGGGAATCATCGGCGCCGGAACGAAGGAAGAGGACTTCATCGAAAACGTGATCGTCGCGGACAGCCATTCGAATCTGCTGCTGTTCACGAATTTCGGAAAGGTCCACTGCCGCAAGGCATATCAGATTCCGGAGGCATCGCGCACGGCGAAGGGCACGAATATCGTGAATATTCTCGAGCTTGATCCGGGCGAAAAGCTTACCGCCGTGATACAGATCGACGGCTTCGGCGGGGATCGCTGTCTGACGATGGCGACGCTGCACGGCGTCGTGAAGCGGACGCTTCTTTCGGAGTTCGAGTATCAGCGCCGAGGCGGAAAGATCGCAATAAACCTCGACGAGGGAGACGAGCTGATATTTGTAGCATGCACGTCGGGCGACGAGGATATACTGATCGCAACCCACGACGGCAACGCCGCACGTTTTGCGATGTCGAAGATCAACGTGATCGGACGGACGGGACGCGGGTGCGCGGCATAAAGCTGCGCGAGGGCGATTTCGTTATCGGAGCCGTCATAATCGAGCCCTCGGAGGAGTGGAACGCGACGCACCATATCGTATCGGTGACGGAGGGCGGATTCGGAAGAGAGTCGAGCCGTCGCAGTATGAGGCGAAGGGACGCGCGATCCAGGGCGTGCTCTGCCACCGCCTGTCGGATAAGACGGGCAAGCTCTGCTCCGTCGCCGCCGCGACCGACGACGATGATATTATGATAATCACGAACGAGGGCACGCTGATCCGCACTCCCGTTGCGGACATACCGGTTTATTCGAGAACCGCCGCCGGAGTTATCGTGATGAGGCTTTGCCGAGGGCGCGTCGATCGTGAACACGACGATCACTCCTTCCGAGAAAGAGGAAGAGGAAGAGAAATCCGAATCGGAAGAATAATACGGGGGCTCTGCCCCTGAACACAGCATAACGTTTTGCGGAAATTGTACGTTTACTTGCTGTGTTCCCGAGAATGATGCAAAGCATCATTCTCCAACGTAAAGCTTAAACCTGACGCCCCGCAGGCGTACTGAACACGGTATTTCGTTCAACCGAATTTGTACGTTTGTTACCGTGTCCGCGAGTTTGCCGCAAAGCGGCAAACTCCAACGTGAAGCCGATAGGACACGGTATAACGTAAAGCAGTAACTGTACGTCAACTTACCGTGTCCGCGAGTTTGACGCATAGCGTCAAACTCCAACGTAAAGCTTAAACCTGACGCCACCGCAGGCATTCTGTAAAGTTCGGCTGTAATACGATAGAACAGCTTTCTGAAATATAATATAGTTCAAAAGTTTTTTGGGGTGCGGGGACCTTTTTTTCAAAAAGGTCCCGCATCGTTCCCTTCACGCATGGGGCTCCGGGGACTCCCCTTGTCAAAAAGGGGTTCCCCGGTAACCTCATAACTTTAATCCCGAGATAACGTATGAAAAATTATTTCTGCCGCGCTTGCGGCGATCTGCCTGATAACATCCGCCGTGTCGCTTTCCTCCTGCACCGTGAAGATTGCGGACGAGGGCGCATTTCTCGCCGAGGTCGGCACGCTTATCGAAAAATCCTACGAGGTCAACGAAATCTTTTTTTTCGGCAAGGGGCTCGAATTCGAGGACGAAGGCAAAACGCCCGATGAGATTCTCGCCGAGTGCAAGACCGAGGAAGAGAAGATCTACCTCTACCTCCCGTAAAGGAAAGCGCGAAATACAAGACCCGCGAGGAGATAATGAACCTTGCGCACGCGGTGTATTCCGCATCGTACTGCGAATATCTCGAGGCGCGCGGCTTCGAGGGAATCTCCGACGGAGACGCTGTCGCAAATTACGCACGCTAATATCGAGAGGACCTCACCTACGGTCTCACCGTCAACGTGAAATCCGCCGCTGAGGCCATGAAGCTCGACCGCACCTACGATATCTCGACTTTGCGATCTCCCGCAAGGCAGAGACTTCGTCGCCGTGACCGTCGATGCATATGAAAACGGAGAGTTCGCCGAGAAAAGACCTTCAAGGTAAAGCTTGAGGACTCCGGCGAATGGAGACTCGATTGGCCCACATACTGGAGAAAATCGCCGAGCAGGCGGGAACGGAGCTTCTATGAGAAAAATAATCGCAATAATCCTTCTTATTTCACTTTGCCTGTCCCTTTCGGCGTGCCGGTCGGATAAAACACCGTCGATACCGGAAACGCATCCGCGGCGGATAACGCACCCGACGTTGACCCGAACGGAATCTTCGGCGAGAGATCACCTCGAAGAATAAGCTGTCCGACAGCACCGATACCGATTCGCGCGGAGGAGTTTTCCGCACCGTCGATGAAGGGGGATTACGGATTCGCCGTGTACGAGGACAGCGGAAAGGTCTCGGTCTATGCCTACTACGGCACCGATAAAAAATGTGACCACTCCCTACAAGTTCAACGGCACCGTCGTCACCGAAATTTTCGGCGGCGCGTTCGCACACATTTCGGTCGTGAGCGTCAGCGTTTCGGAGGAGTGACCTTCATCGGCGAGGGGCGCGTTCACCGGGTCCCAGCTCGAAAAGATCACACTTCCGTCAACCGTGACCGAGATAAACGACGGCGCATTCTACGGATGCCCGAAGCTCATCGACATCAAAGGCACCGCGGACTTAAAAGGTCGGCGGATTCGCGTTCAACGATACCCCGTGGTACGACACGATCTCCGATGAATTCGCCGTTATCGGCGACGGAATTCATAAAGTACGGCGGTGCGGGCGGAAACGTGACGATCCCCGAGGGAGTGAAATGCATCGTCTCCGCATTCCGGGGTAAAACCGACGTTAGCCGGAATCGAATTCGAAGCTCCGTGCTTGCCGAGATCGGGTACGGCTTCGTTCCTGACGGCTGTACCGGACTTCACACGGTCGTGATCCCGGACAGCGTAAAGAAGATCGGCATCGGCTCGTTCGCAAACTGCACGTCGCTCGAAGAGGTAACGCTCGGCAGCGGGTGACGGAGATCGGACAGTCGGCGTTTCTCTCGTGCGACGCGATCGCAAAGGTGAAATACACCGGAAGCGAAAGCGATTGGGAAAAGCTTTCGATAGGCGAAGAAACGAAAGGCTGACGGAGGCGAAGCGAATACAGCGCGAAGTAAGTACGAAATAGGACTTTACAAAATCACCGATCTGTGATAAAATAAAAGGTAAGCGGTGTCCCGCTTACCGTCAACCGCTCTTAGCTCAGCTGGATAGAGTACCGGATTCCGATTCCGATGGTCGAGGGTTCGAATCCCCAGGGGGCCAAAATCGACAAGCTTCTTTTTGAAGCTTGTCGATTTTTTTACTTATTCACTATTAACTTTTCACTCTTCACTTTTTGAAGCTTGTCGATCAGGTAATAGGTAAGAGTAAACAGTGAATAAGTGCCTTTAAGAAGTCCGTTTTTATCCGTATAGAGCACAGTAGATCTGAAAGGTTTGTCTGTATGAACGAAAGCCCTTTGATTGTAAAATCTAAAGAATTTGCACTTGATGTTATAAGAATATGTAAAGAACTGAGAAATGCAAAGTGCGAAAGTGCCTTAATAAGTCAATTCTTGCGTTCCGGCACATCTATCGGTGCCAATATCCGTGAGGCTTTTTGCGCACGGTAAAGCTGATTTTATTGCGAAACTCAAATTGCCTTGAAAGAATGCTATGAAACAGAGTATTGGATTGAACTGTTAACGGAGAGCGGATATTGCGGCGATGAAAAAGTACTCAATAAATGTGTTGAACTGAAAAAATAATGATTTCATCACTGAATACCGCAAAGGAAAATCAGTAAAACACTTGCTCAGATGGGTATACAAATCCTCCCGCCAAATCTCCGACTTGCGCCGGAGATTTTTCATGTTAATCCGCCGCACTCCATAGCCTATCGCCGTGTGTCCCATCACGTTTAGCTTTCCCTGTCTTGCCCATCCCCCCCCCGCCTCGATTTTCCGTAAAAAATACCGCGGCGGGGTACTTCAAGCGCCTTTACAATGATGCCTTTTTGTGATATACTGTTTGAAAATACCGAAAATCGGATTCCGGGGAGAAAAAAGATGGCTGACAAAAAGAGATTCGAAGTCGTGTATTCGCAGGGAGCAATGACGGTTACGGAGATTTGGGTGGACAAGGAAACCGGCGTGAATTATCTTTACCACGCATGCGGAAATTCCGGAGGTCTGACGCCGCTTCTCGGCAGAGACGGCAAACCGATCGTCTCACCGATCACAAACGATTGACGAGCCGTGCGGTCGGGAAACTGCATTGCCGGCGTGCCTTAGGTGAATCGGATACGTTCCCGTATTCCGACGCTTAGGTGCAGGAAAAGCCTGCTGCCGGAAAGAGAAAAATTTTAACGAGCGTGGAGAATCCCGTGAAAAGAACATTTGTTACGGTAATGCCGAATCATATCGGCGCATTTTTGAAGGCAAGCCGATGCTTTGCGGAGATCGGCGTGAACATAACGCGCGTCAGCTACAACAAGGCGGTGGATTCGCATATGCTGTTCATCGACGCGGAGGAACGGCGGATAAGCTCGACGAGGCGGCGCGGCGGCTGACGCAGATCGGCTACCTGCAATGTGACGAGAGCGGGCGGAGCGTGATACTGCTTGAATTCAGACTGCGCGACGTTCCCGGAAGCGTCACCGCCGTGCTCGAGCTGATAAGCGAATTCAGCTTCAACATTTCGTATATCAGCTCGCAGGAAAACGGCACAGACTATCAGTTGTTCAAGATGGGGATCGTCGCCGGGGAGAGCGAGAGGCTCGACGCATTCCTTGCGGAGGCGGGCAAGCTGTGCACGGTCCGCGTCATCGACTACAACCGCGCGGACAAAATCTACGACAACAGCGTGTTCTACATTCATTTCGCGGATCAGCTTTCGTCGCTCATGCAGATATCCGCCGATTCGCGCGAGGCGCTTCTCGTCAATACCAATCTTGCGATGCAGCAGCTTGACGAATCGGGGGTGTCGCCGTACCGCACGTTCGACAGCATCAGCCGCTTCTGCGAGCTGCTTTCGAAAGCGCGCGGTGCGGATTTCACACCGCGTATCACCGAGCACCGCGTCACCGACAATACGGACATCATCCTGATCGAGCCGCCGTGCGGCAGCAATACGGCGATAATCGGAGCGGCGGCAGGTATCTTTTCGTCGATACGGGATATGCGTACTGCCGCGCCGAGATGAGACGAATATTGCGGAGCTGATACCGGGATTCGACGGAATGAAGAAGGAAGTGTTCGTCACCCATGCGGACGTCGATCACTGCGGACTGCTCCCGGATTTCGATACGGTCTACGCGAGCGCGGAAACTGCGGAGTGTCTTCGCATGGAGTACGCGGACGGGGACGGATACCGCGAGAAAAATCCGCTTCACAAGCCGTACATACAGATATGCAAGATATTTCACGTCGTATACCCCCGTCGATCCGGCGAAGGTCGTGACGGTCGGAGAGGCTCGGACGGAGGAGAACGGCGGTGAGGTGCTCACGCGGACGGGCAGCTTTGATTTCGGCGATCTTCATTTTGAGCTGTACCGCGGCGGCGGCGGTCACCTGACCGGGGAATCGGTGCTGATCGATTACGAGAACCGCGTCGTTTTCAGCGGTGACGTGTATGTGAATATGAAGGATATGACGGAGAAGCAGGCGCAGTACAATCGGTACGCGCCGATCCTGATGACCTCGGTCGATACCGATCCGGGGCTTTGCGCCCTCGAGCGGCGTGCGATCTTCGCGCGGCTCGGCGCGGGACGTGGCAGATCTTCGGCGGGCACGGCGGAAAGAAGACGTACAGCGTGAATGCGGACAAGGACACGGTATAATATTAGGCTGTAACTGCACGTCAAATTACCGTGTCCCGGAGAAAATGGGCGCGTTGCCCATTTCTCTAACGTGAGCCCAAGATTTGAGCACGTGTGATGTGGAGGTTGTAATTGCACGTTTGCATACCGTGTCCGAGAGAATGAGGCGCAGCCTCATTCTCCAACGTAAAACTGAGGTCGATAGACACGGTATAACGTAAGGCTGTAATTGTACGTCAAATTACCGTGTCTGCGTTATTGGCACGGCGGTCTTCCGAACGCCATGCAGGAGTTTATATGTTGGGACTTCGTCCCAAACCCAAGCGGGGACTATGCCCCCCTGCACCCCGGGCGCGGAAGCCCCGCGGGCGTTCTGTGAAGTTCAGCGAAAATTTACAAGCTACCTTCCGAGAGAAAGCCTTGCCCCAATACCATTCCGTTCAAAAGTTTTTGGGGTGCGGGGACCTTTTTCAAAAAGGTCCTGGCGGGGGAAGCCCCGCGGGCGTTCTATAGAGTTCAGTTGAATCTGTGCGTCTGTTTTTCGGGTTTAAGTATTCTTCCGAAAGGACAAACACACCAATACCCATCAGTTTAGAGATTTTTGGGGAAGGGTCCGGGAAACACCTTTTTGTAAAAAGGGGTTTCCCCGGTTCTCCACACATCAAAAATCTCCGCGAGATTCTCGCGGATTTTGTTTTATTTTGCGTAGTCCACGGCGCGGCTTTCGCGTATCAGGTTTACCTTGATCTGTCGGGATACTCCAGCTCCGATTCGATCTTCTTCACGATCTCGTGAGCGACGAGCTTCATATCCTCGTCTCCGATCACTTCCGGCTTGATCATTATGCGGACCTCGCGTCCCGCCTGGATTGCGTATGCGTTCTCGACGCCGTCGAATTCCTTCGAGATATCCTCGAGCTTCTTCAGACGCTTTATGTAATTTTCAAATTCTCGCGTCTTGCACCGGGGCGCGCCGCCGAAACGGCATCCGCCGCACGGACGATCACCGCCGTCACGGTCTGCGCCTCCACATCGCCGTGGTGCGCCTCGATCGCATGGATGACCTCGCGGTTCTCTTTATACTTGCGTGCAATGTCCACACCGAGCTGAACGTGCGATCCCTCGACCTCCTGAGTCAGCGCCTTGTCGATGTCGTGGAGAAGTCCCGCGCGCTTTGCAAGCGTGGAATCCACACCGAGCTCATCCGCAATGATTCCGGAGAGCATCGATACCTCGATCGAATGCTTGAGCACGTTCTGACCGTAGCTTGTGCGGTACTTGAGCCGTCCGAGCAGCTTGATAAGTTCGGGAGACAGTCCGTGAACGCCGGTCTCGAATGTCGCCTGCTCGCCCGCCCGCTTGATCGCCGTGTCAACCTCGCGCTTCGCCTTCTCGACCATTTCCTCGATGCGTGAGGGGTGGATGCGGCCGTCGGAAATCAGCTTCTCGAGCGCGATGCGCGCGATTTCGCGGCGCACCGGGTCGAATCCGGAAAGCGTGATCGCCTCGGGCGTGTCGTCGATTATCAGATCGACTCCCGTGAGAGTCTCTATCGTGCGGATGTTTCGTCCCTCGCGTCCGATGATGCGTCCCTTCATGTCCTCGCTCGGGAGCGGAACGACGGAAACCGTGGTCTCCGCAACGTGATCCGCCGCGCATCTCTGTATCGCCAGAGATATGATATCGCGGGCGCGGCGCTCCGCCTCGTCCTTGAAATCCGTCTCCAGCTCGGCAAGCTTCATTGCCTGCTCGTGACGTATCTCCGACGCGAGCTTTTCCACAAAGCTCCGCTTTCGCCTGCTCGGCGGTCATGCCGGAGATCTCCTGAAGCTTTTCTTCCTCCTTTGCAGCAAGCTTTTGATGCTTTCGTTCAGTTCTTCGTTCTCGCGTATCTTCTTTGCGAGCTGCTCTTCCTTTTTCTCGAGATTGTCACTCTTGCGGTCGAGCGATTCTTCCTTTGCGGTAACGCGGCGTTCCTGATGGGAAAGCTCGTTGCGTCTGTCCTTGACTTCGCGGTCGAAGTCGTTCTTTGCTTGAAGGATTTCTTCCTTCGCTTCGATCAAAGCCTCTTTTTTCTTTGTTTCCGCTGCCTTAATTCCGTCTTCAAGAATTTTTTTTAGCCTGTTCTTCAGCGGAACCGATTTCCGCCTCGGCGATGCGACGGCGGTAAGCAATTCCGACAAAAATACCCAGCGGAAGCGCCACTAAAAGAGTTATGACCGCAGTAATAATATACGGCATAACAGCACCTCCATGAAATATTCGGTTGAATATGAAAAGTACGGCAAAAAGCAGTACCTTAAATCCAAATACATCATTATTATATACTCTTTTTGCCCTTCTGTCAATGGAAAACTTGCGAAATAGGCGCCGTTATACGAAAAACCGCCGCAGAGCGCGTCCCCTCGCAGAAATAAGTGCTCCGTGCGGCGGGGGGAAAAGAAAATACTTTTCCTTGACTTGAAAGACGGGTATGATGATAGAATGGGGGGTAAAGGTATTTCTATTGAGAAAGGAAATAACGAATGATCCGGATAAGAAGCTTTTTTCGGCACTCGCGGCGGCGCTCATAGTGACGGCGGCAGCCGCCTCGTCCTGCGCTCCGAGCAGGTCGGAGGTTTACTCACCGAAGATCACGTTTCGTCGAGCGGCGCGGAGTCGGCCGCCGTCTGGTTGACGGAGCGCCTCGGCGAAAGCCTCACCGATGAGCTGTACCTTTCGGTCGGAAACGACGCCTCACGCGGGATCGATACGGAAAATTTCGAGGACGACGGATACTTCCTGCGGAGCGACGGCGACAGCGTAGTAATCGCGGCGAAAACCGCGGTCGGACTTGACATCGCAGCCCGCAAGTACGCCCGCGCCGTCGAGCAGGGTGCGCCGACCTCGTTTGATACGGTGTATCATGAGGGATACCGCATAGAGAGCCTCACCTTTGCGGGACGCGATATTTTCGGAATACGCGATCGAATATCCCGCCGCGGCGGGCCGCGGAATGCGCTTTTGCCGTGTCCGAGCTTCAGTCGAAGCTTAAGGAGGCTTGCGGAGCGGAGCTTTCCGCCGCAGAGGGGATCACGAAAAGGGAGTGCGCGATCGAATTCCCGCATTTCCGACGACGAGTCTCTCTCCGAGGACGGATACCGCTACTTCTTCGAAGACAGGCGGCTCGTGATCGAAAGCTCGAACAAGCGCGGCAGCATCTACGGCGTGTACCGCTTCCTCCGGAACGAATGCGGCTGGAAGCAGCTCACCTTCGGCGACGATCTCCTTGAGGAGAGCGATCACCTCGATATTCCCGCGGATACGGCGGCGGCGGAGACTCCCGCGTTCGATTTCTTCCGCCTCTGGATGCACTACGAATATGATGAGCTCTTCGACAGCGACGTACCCGATCCCGAAACGCTGCGCAGCATGTACCCTTCGATCTCGCAGCCGAGCCACGGGATGAGCAGGTGGGTAGATGAGGAGTTTTCGGGCAGTCAGATATGCTATACAAACGAGGATACATACGCATCTGTCAGAGATAATATCGCCGATTATCTCGCGGCGAAGGTTGCCTCGGGAAATGTGCCCGGCGTCGATATTCTCTCGCTTGATATTGCACAGAGTGACAACCCCTGATTTCTGCAAGTGCAAGGACTGCACCGCTATGTTCTCAAAGACCGGAAGCAATTCCGGCGCCGTGGTCGATTTTGCGAACCGACTGTCGGAGGAGCTGAACGAGGAATATCCGGGGATATATTATCAGATTTTCGCATATTGGGAAATAACGCTCCGCCGAAGAGAATGACGGTTTCCGAGTATGTGCATGTTACGTTCTGCACCGATCTTTGCTGTACCGCGCATCCGGCAGACGGCTCGCTCTGCACCGGAAAAACGGCTGCGGGCGTGAATAATAAGGATTATGCATCGTGGCTTCGCGGATGGCTCAGCCTGACGGAGAATGTATGTATGGCATTACTACCTTCCGCAGCATCTGCTTCAGTATAACGTCGTTGACGACGTTCTTCTCCGCGACTTCCGCTTTTTTCCGCGAATGCGGAGTGAAGGGCGTGTTCTATAACGCGGATACCGAGGGCTTCGGAGTGGAGCAGATACGGTATCAGCTTCTCGCGGAGCTGAATTGGCGCCCGGATATGACCGATGAGGAGTACGAAGCGCTTATGTGCGAGCTTCTCGAGAAGGAGTACGGCGAGGGCTGGGACTGCGTGCGCGACTACATAACGATGTGGGACGAAGGCACAGGATACGAGACGCACGAATGCCTGCTGGCACGCAATCGGCGGAAACAAAGCCATGTGGGACAACCGCATTGACCCGTACTACTACGATACCCAACAGCGGCGAGATGATCTCTCTCGTAGAGGAGGCGATCCGTTTTGCGTCGAGCGAGCTTCAGCAGAAGCGCGCGGAGATGCTCAGCTGCCATATTTACTATACCACCGTGTATACGAGGTACTACCGCGCGGAGGCTGCCGGGATACGGCGCTCATGAACACGCTCGAGGGATACTACGCGACCGCGATGGATCGGCTGAGAAGGCTCGGATACAATCCGTGCGGCGACGACGTACGCGCCGTTCCGTGCGGGATATTGATTACGACGTGGGATTCGACCACCTCGGGCGGATACGCAAAGACCGCGAAGGAGGCAGCCGAGACCGATTGGACAGACGCGAAGGGAAATCTGCTTCGCGGTCTCTCGGGATTTATCGGAATGAATGAATACGGGGTCAAGGAGTAAAAGTACCGAGGCTCGGGGGGAGAACGGAATAGGAATAAACTGGGAAACCCCTTTTAAAAAAAAGGGGATTTACCTGGCCCCTTCGGGGAACGATGGGGACCTTTTTTGAAAAAGGTCCCACACCCCAAAAACTTTTAAACTGAAGGGTATTGGGGCAGGACTTTCTCTCGGAAGGTAGCTTTGTAAATTTTCGCTGCACTTAACAGAACGCCTGCGGGGCGTCCCTGCCCGGGGTGCTGGGGACGGAGTCCCTGCTTTGGGTTTGGGACGAAGTCCCAATATGTCGCCTTTACATGGCATTCGGAGAATGCCATGTATTTTCGGGCTCATGTCGGAAAACGGAGCGGTGCGCCTCACCTCGCACATATAATAAAAACAGGGGAAGCCGTAAGACTTCCCCTGTCCGTATTTCCTTTATTTCGCGCGGGCGGCGATTATCTTCTGCGCGATGTTTCCGGGCACTTCCTCGTAGCGCTTTACCTGAACGTAAAGCGCGCGCGTCCCTGCGACATTGCGCGCAGTGCGATAACGTAATCCGTCATCTCCGATTTCGGAACGTCCGCCTCGACTACGGTGAATCCGCCTTGCCTTCGGCGGGATTCATACCGAGCACGCGGCCGCGCCTCTTGTTGAGGTCGCCGATCACATCGCCCACGAGCGCATCCGGCACGGTGACGTTGAGCTTTCCGACAGGCTCGAGCAGGATCGGATCCGCCTTCGGCAGACCTTCCTTGTACGCAAGCCGCGCGGCAAGCTTGAACGAGATCTCGTTCGAATCGACCGGATGATACGATCCGTCGTAGAGATCGGCGGCGAGATTCACCACGGATATCCCGCGAGAACACCCTCCTGCATAGCCTCCGAGAAGTCCCTTCTCGACTGCGGGTAGTATCCCTTCGGCACGTTTCCGCCGACGACGCTCTGCGTGAAGGTCAGACCTTCCGCCTCCGGGAGAGAACGTGATCTTGACGTGTCCGTACTGTCCGGAACCGCCGGACTGCTTCTTGTGCTTTCCTTCGACCTGTACGCGCTTCTTTATCGTCTCGCGGTAAGCGATCTCGGGCTCGCCGGTCTGCACGGTCACGCCGTAGCGCGACTTCAGGCGCGAAACCGCCACGTCAAGCTGCATATCGCCCATCCTGTAGATCAGCATCTGCTTCGTCTCGGCGTTGTTTTCGAATTTCAGCGTCGGATCCTCGTCGGTCAGCTTCAGTATCGACGCGGCGACCTTGTCCTCGTCTCCCTTGCCGGATGCGACGACGGATTTCGCCATGTACGGCTCCGGGAAATCGATCTTCCTGAAGGTAGCGTGCCGGACTGCGAAAGCGTGTCATTCGTCGCGGTGCGTCCGAGTTTTCGATATAACGCCGATGTCACCGGCATGCATCACTTCGTATTCGGTCTGCTTCTTTCCGCAGGGCGAGTAGAAATGAGCCATCTTCTCTTCGCTTCCGCTCGCGGAATTTTTAAGCGTCATGTCGCGGCGGAGCGTGCCCGACATTACCTTGAAGTACGTCTGCTTTCCGAACTGATCCGATACCGTTTTGAACACGAATACGGAGCATTCGCCTTCGGGGATCGATCGGATACGGCTTTTCTTCGCCGTTCTCGATCACGGTTTCGTTTTTTCTTCGCGGTGTGGCGCGGGAACGATCCTTCAATCGCGTCGAGCAGCGCGGATGCCCCAGAGTTTAGCCGCGCTTCCGCAGTAAACGGGAACGATGTCGCCGGATATTATGCCCTCTCATGGAGCGCGAGAGTGCTCTCCCGGTGGAGATCTCCTCACCCGCGAAGTATTTCTCCATGAGCTCGTCATTTCGTTCCTGCGATCGCCTTCGTTGAGAGCGTCCTTGTACTTGTCGGCGATCTTTATGTATTCCTCGGTGAGCTCGGCTTCGCTTCGCGTGCCCTTCTCATCGAAGTTGTAAAGCTTCATCGATACGAGATCAATGAGCTCGAATTTTCCGTTTCTCTTGACCGGAACGAGAGCCGGACAAAGCTGGATCCCGAAACGGTCGCGCAGTGCGTTGAATACACGCTCGAAGCTTGCTTCGGCGTCGTCGTATTTGTTGATGAAGAATGCGCGGGGAACCTTTGCCTCCGTGGCGAGATCCCACGCGAGCTCGGCGCCTACCTCGACGCCGGATTTGCCGTCGATGACGATGACGGCAGCGTCTGCGGCACGGATGCCGCTTCTCACTTCACCCCTCGAAATCAAGCGTGCCGGGGTGTCGAGCAGATTGATCTTGACGGTGTTCCAGGGGAACGATGCGATCGAAAGTCCGACGGAAAAAGCCGCGCTTTATCTCTTCGGCGTCGTAGTCGCATACGGTGTTTCCTTCGGGAACCTTGCCGAGGCGGTCGCAGGCTTTAGCGGAATACAGCATTGCCTCGGCGAGTGAGGTCTTGCCGCTTCCGCCGTGACCAAGCATACGTTACGGATGACTTTGGTGTTGAAATCTGCCATTGTGAGAATCTCCTTTATATAATATTTATAAATTACCGCATTCAAACGGCGAGTTACTTATTCAAGTATACCATGGTGCGAAGAAAATTTCAAGGGCTTTTTAAAAATATGCCGTGAGAACGTAGAATATTCACGATGGTTTTTGTGCAACAACACCAAAAAAAGAAGAAAAAAGCCTGCGAAGAAGGTCTTTTTTATGAAAACTGATGTTTGAGGACAGAACACGGGATAACATTACGGAGAAAGCGAATGTTCGTTTAACGTATTTCCGTGAGACGGGCGTTGCGATTTTATCCGAAGTGAAGATTACCTTTTTGAAGGTTCCGTTTTCCGGAAATGTTTGGACTTAAATTTCTTGCAAAACGATCGGCGCAGGTATGTTGTCCTGCTATAGTACGGAAAGGGCCGCGCCGGAGGTCATTTGTCCGAAAGAGCGGGGAAACAGGATTCTTTTCGGAAGAGATCTCGCCGGTTTTTTTGTCTTGCGGGAAGACTTGATACGGTATTTTGTACATTACGCACAAAATAAACAGAGAAAAGATTGTGATATACAACAAAATTATCCGAGGCCGCGTTCAAAATAAATGAAAAATATTGACATATATAATACATAATGATATAATTTATTAAAGCCTGCCGATATTATCGTGCGAAAAAATAACATTCGCTATCGGAGTATCAAATCAAGCGGGTATTTTACTTCATGACGAATGAAGAACAAGGAGGATCTCATGAACCAACAGATGCAGACAGCTCCCGGAACCGCGGCACAGCCTCCGGCACAGCTCAAGACAAACAGAAGCCTTTTAAAGTTCATTCTTCTCTCTCTTATCACCTTCGGCATTTACGGAATTGTCGTCATGTCCTCGATAAGCAATGATATCAATCTGATAGCAGGCAGATATGACGGAAAGAAAACGATGCATTATTGTCTTCTCATTTTCATCGTCGGTCCGATCACTTGCGGAATCGCCACTCTCGTATGGCATCATAAACTTTCGGCGCGTATCGGTGCAGAGCTCGGACGCAGAGGAATAAATTACAGTTTCGAGCATCGGATTATTGGCTTTGGAACGTGGTCGGTTCTCTGATTGTTGTAGGACCGTTCATTTTCTTCAATAAGCTTTTTACCGCTATGAATATGCTCAGCGAGAACTACAACGTAAACGGCTGATAAAAAACATATCGAATCACTTGCACCGCGAAGCGGAGATCCGCTTCGCGGTGTTGCTTTGCGCGAAAACAGGACACGGATTACATAAAGCTGTAATTGCAGTTTTACTTACCGTGTCCCCGAAAACGGAGCGGTGCTCCGTTTTCCAACGTAGGACTGACTTTGTACGGCGCTAATCTCCAACGTGAAACCTGTGTCTGTGAAGTACAGCAAAACTTACAAGCTATCCTCCGAATTTAAGCATTCTTCCGAAAGAAAGCTTTACCCCCGATCCCAGTCAGTTCAAGAAGTTTTTGGGGGTGCAGGGACCTTTTTTCAAAAAGGTCCCGCATCGTTCCCCGCATCGTTCCCGCATCGTTCCCTCGCATCGTTCCCCGCATCGTTCTCTCGCGTCCCGCATCGTCCTCGCATGGGGTCCGGGGAAAGCCACTTTTTTGTAAAGGGGGCCCCGGAGTACTTCTTCTTATTATAAAAGGAACCGTCCGGGAGACGGTTCCTTTTGTTGTTATTCGATTTATCAGCCTATCAGCCGAGCTTGGAACCGTTGATCTTGATTCCGGGGCCCATCGTGGAAGCGATGACGCAGCTCTTGATGTACTGACCCTTCTGAGCAGCCGGTCTTGCCTTGATGACGGCGCCCACCAACGTGTCAAAGTTTTCCTGAAGCTTATCCTTGCCGAAGGAAGCCTTGCCGATCGGGCAGTGGATGATGTTCGTCTTGTCGAGACGGTACTCAATCTTACCTGCCTTAGCCTCGTTTACCGCACGCGCAACATCCATGGTAACGGTGCCTCCTTCGGGTTCGGCATGAGTCCCTTTAGGTCCGAGGATCTTACCGAGACGTCCGATAACGCCCATCATGTCGGGAGTTGCGATAACAACATCGAAGTCGAACCAGTTTTTCCTTCTGGATCTTCTCTGCGAGGTCAGCCTCGCCGACATAGTCGGCGCCTGCCTCGGCAGCAGCCTTTGCGGCATCACCCTTCGCAAATACGAGAGTGCGGACGGTCTTACCGGTTCCGTTCGGGAGAACGACCGCACCGCGGACCTGCTGGTCTGCGTGACGGGAGTCAACGCCGAGGCGGATGTGAAGCTCGATCGTCTCGTCGAACTTAGCCTTGGAGGTCTGGCAAACGAGATCGATTGCCTCGCCTGCGTCGTAAAGCTTTTTGAAGTATCGATCAGCTTAACGCTGTCAGTGTATTTCTTACCGAATTTCATCTGTCAAACCCTCCTCAGTCGGCAACGGTAACGCCCATGGAGCGTGCCGTACCTGCGATCATGCTCATTGCGGTCTCAAGGCTGCCCGCATTGAGGGTCGGGCATCTTCGTCTTTGCGATCTCTTCGATCTGCGCCTTGGTGATCGTGCGCAACCTTCGTCTTGTTCGGAGTACCCGAAGCGGTCTCGATTCCGCAAGCCTTCTTTATAAGAACGGCGGCGGGCGGAGTCTTGGTGATGAAGGAGAAGGAGTGATCGGCGTAAACGGTGATGACAACGGGGATGATAAGACCCATGTCATTCTTGGTACGCTCGTTGAACTCTTTGGTGAAAGTTCGGGATCGGCACACCGTACGCACCGAGAGCAGGTCCCACGGGAGGAGCGGGTTGCCTTGCCCGCGGGGAGCTGAAGCTTGATATAGCCGATTATTTTCTTTGCCATTTTCAAAAATCCTTTTCTTTCGCGCAGAGACTGCGCGGTCGTGGTTTATGACGGGGGAATGAAGAATTTTCCCCCCCACAAATGCCGTTTTACCGGGGCGGCATCCCGAAGATCAGTCGTCCTTTTTTCTTTCTGATCTGCTTCATATCGAGCTTTGATCGGCATGTCGCGTCCGACCGTCGATACGATAACGGTGACTTCGTTTCCGTCGGGTGAGATCTCATCGAGACGACCGCTGTAATCCGCGAAGATGCCCGACGATATCGACAGCATCGCCGACCTTGAGCGTCGATTCCTTCTGCGAAGTGCGGCTTTCGCTGATGATAGCCTCCGCTTCCTCGTCGGAGAGCGGAACGGGCTTTGATCCAGACCGACAAAGCCCGTCACGCCGCGAATGTTGCGCACAACGTGCCAGCTTTCGTCCGTCATGATCATTTAATAAGGACATACGCGGGAAATATTTTCTCCTCGATCTCCTTTTTTCACCGCCGTTTGATTCCACAATGGTCTCCGTCGGGATGCGGATGTCGAAGATAAGATGAGTAAAAGGTTACGGTTCTCGATGATCTTTTCGAGATTCATCTTGACTTTGTTTTCATAGCCGGAGTAGGTATGCGCGACATACCATCTTGCTCCGACGTTCTGCTCGTTGAAATCGCTCATTTTCTCAGATAATACGGCTCAGACCGACGATTGTGGTTGAAAACGTAGTCGAGCAGACCGATTACCGCCGCGACGATCGCAACGGTGACAAGCACCATGGCGGTATTCATGAGCACTGCGCGCGGGAGGTCAGACGATCTTTCCGAACTCGGACTTGAACGCTTTAAACCATGCTCCCCATGCGGGTACGGAGGCGCAGGCTTATCGCTTTTTCTTTGCTTTTTTGTCAGCTTTGTCAGCGGACTTCTTTTTTGGGAAGCTCTTTGGCGTCGGTACCTTCTTCGGTACGGACATTCTTTTCGATGTCAGCCATCATTTGCTCCTTTCACCTTATTTGGTTTCCTTGTGAAGCGTATGCTTACGGCAGAAGCGGCAATACTTATTCATCTCGAGTCTGTCGGGATCGTTTTTCTTGTTCTTCTTCGTATCGTAGTTACGCTGCTTGCATTCGCTGCAGGCGAGAGTGATCTTTACTCTCATGTTTCGGCACCTCCTTGAAAATTCGGGTTTCCCCGTGAATACGGTATACTAACCGTGCCTCCCTCGCATAAGCGGGGCGTTTTCCGCACTTTAGTGCACAAAGAAAAAAGACCTCCCCGCGTGAGGTAGAATCATTATATCACAAAAAAACACCGCTTGTCAATAGCTGCGGGCGGTTTTTTCGGATTTTCCGTCGTCCTGCCGATGCGCGGTGAGGCGGACGGGAGAATTTGTGTTTGCCGAGGCGCGGTGAGGCGGACGGGAGAATTTGTTTTTGCCGAGGAGCGGCGAGGCGAACGGGAGAATTTGTGTCCTGCCGAGGGCGGCGAGCCGGACGGGAGAATTTGCGGCGGGATACGCCGCCCATGTCCCTTCGGCGGCACAGCGTCGGGAAAGACGGATGCCGCAGGTTCCCGCGGACGCATTCCCACCTCGGGCGAAGGGACGGACAGCCAAATCCCTCCGTCCGGCAGCCGCCGCGCCGGGCTTGCCGTATGTGCACGAATATACGTTCGCATCGATCCGGCGGCGCTCTCGCCTCACGCTGTTTTGCCTGTTCCGCGTCGGGCGATAATGTCCGTTCCCAGATATGCGGAAAACCTGCCGTTTTCACGCCGCAGATGGAGAGGGGCGGGTATTTCTGCAAATTATTTTGTGATTTGCGTTGTTAAAACAACGGAATTCGGCTTTAGCGAGACGAAATTATCCGTGCGATGCGCGGCGGCGGACAGGTTTTACTCGGCGCAGGCGATCCGTTCGGCAGACGGAGAAAAAGCCGCGCAGATAATGAAAAGGCGTTTCCCTGACACGGCGGTCGGGAAACGCCCTAAACAGCGGCATATTAATGCAATTCCGTTGTTTTAACAACGTAAATCGTTTTGGGAGTCCGGGAAATACCCTGTCGCCGTGCTCGGCGGACGTTCCGACTTCGAATTCCGTTGTTTAACAACGTAAATCGTTTTGGGAGTCCGGAAAACACCCTGTCGCCGTGCTCGGCGAACGCGCCGACTTCGAATTCCGTTGTTTTTACAACGTAAATCGTTTTAAGGAGTCCGGAAAACACCCTGTCGCCGTCTCGGCGAACGCGCCGACTTCGAATTCCGTTGTTTTAACAACGTAAATCGTTTTCGAAATCCGGGAAATACCCTGTCGCCGTGCTCGGCGGACGCGCCGACTTCGAATTCCGTTGTTTTAACAACGTAAATCATTTTCGAAATTCGGAAAACACCCTGTCGCCGTGCTCGGCGGACGTTCCGACTTCGAATTCCGTTGTTTTAACAACGTAATTCGTTTTGCGAGTCCGGAAAACACCATGTCGCCGTGCTCGGCGGACGTTCCGAATTCGAATTCCGTTGTTTTTACAACGTAAATCGTTTTTGGGAGTCCGGGAAACACCCTGTCGCCGTGCTCGGCGGACGTTCCGACTTCGAATTCCGTTGTTTTAACAACGTAAATCGTTTGGGAGTCCGGAAAAAACACCCTGTCGCCGTGCTCGGCGAACGCGCCGACTTCGAATTCCGTTGTTTTTACAACGTAAATCGTTTTGGGAGTCCGAAAACACCCTGTCGCCGTGCTCGGCGAACGCGCCGACTTCGAATTCCGTTGTTTTAACAACGTAAATCGTTTTCGAAATCGGGAAATACCCTGTCGCCGTGCTCGGCGGACGTTCCGACTTCGAATTCCGGAAAACACCCATATCACATCGAACACGCATCCTCGCCCGTTCTCGCAGTGTTCGCCTCACCGCCTCTTCGGCGGGGGAGGCACTTCACGTTCCCGCAGCGGGGCTTGCCGCGGCTGGATCACCGTATTTGCGCGAATGTACGTTCTCCTTCGTCCGTCTGCCGCTTCCCGCGCCGGGCTTGCCGTCTCACATCTCTTCTGTCTCTCGGAGGCGGGGCGCGCAACCTTGTTTGTCTACCGCGTCGGACACGCAGTCCCGTCCGCTTTCGTTTCGGATGCAGTATCTCTATGCTCGGTGTGCTGCCTCACATCTTCTCCCGCTTCCCCGCGCCGCCTCGATCGCTCCGCTGCGCCGGTGATAATGTCCGCGCGACCTCGTTTGCCTCGAAGACGGACCCCGAGCCTCCCCCGCGCGCCGTTCAGCCCGAATACTTATCCGGCATGGGGCGCCGAACATCCCCGCACGGGAGCTCGTCGCGCACCTTGATCCAGTCGAGCCATGCGGAATCCTCGAGATTCGTCTGAATCGCGGCGGCACCGCCGTTCATCCACTTGTAGTTTATACGGTTCTCCGCGAGTATCTTCATTATCCGGTCGTACCGCTCGGAAAGAACCGCTATCCGCTCGGTGTCGCCGTTGTCGTATGCTCTGAAATATGAGGAATAGCATCCTTCATAATATATATGTGCCGTCAGAAGCTCGCATCGTCTGCTGCGCCTTGCTCGACGCAAGCTCGGCGGCGCGCTCGAGAAGGTATACCGAGCGGTCGAAATTCTCCGCGTAGTATTCCGTGTCGTATGTGTTCGAGAGGATGCTTGCAAATCCCCAGCAGTCCCAGCAGTTGTTTTTGTCCTGCGATTCCTGCCAGATATCGAGGTATTCGAGAATGTACCCGTATCCGTCGCCGTAATCCTTCTGCAGAAGATGCTCGAGGGCGAGATCGTATTCCTCGCGCGTCATGTCGGGATTCCAATTCATCATGTAGGCGAGCTGTCCCCATACGGGCTGCATTCCGAGCCCGTTTGTCTCAAACTGAAGGAAAACTCCGGCGGCTCCGCAGTCCTTGAAGAATTTTATATCGTCAAAGAACGCGTCGATTATCGTGTACTGCTGTACGCTTGTGTCAAGTCCGTAGTACCAGATGTAGATGTTGTCCGAAAGATCGCACCAGCCCTTCGTCCATTCGGCGAAGTTGTCGTTGTTATTATCGGCTGCTCCGTGACAGGGCCAAGCGGGCCGCGCGATGTGCATTTGCGGCTGTTGATGCCGTGCGCGGAGCAGGTGCCGTTCATCGCAAAGGTAAGATACACGTTTTCGTTCGGCGCGGTCCTGCAGTGGGGCTGAGTTCCCATGTACGCGAAGATAAGATACACACAAGCCCGTCGTATTTTCCCGCCTTCCTCTGCCGAAATCTCCTCCTCAAGCCTGTTCGCCCAGCGCACAACGCAGCCCGACATGGCACCGCCCTCTTCCTTGAAGACCTTCATGCACTCCGTGCAGTGGCAGTAGTCGCCGTTGTCACCCTGTGAGACATCGACGGATTTGAGGTCCTTTCCGATGACCGAGCCGGCGGCAAGAGCATTCTCGGTCGCTCGATGATATCATCCTTTACATTGTAGAACACACCCTCGTCGGTGTAGCAGAGCTGATAATCTACCGTGTTGTAGCCGCCCCATTTTTTTTTTCATCTGGGTTCCGTGGCATGCGTATGAGATCGCGCCGTAGGAATATTTCGGATCGATTGACTTCCGGGATTGTAGCGCTCCGTGTCCGTCTTCATACCGTACGTTACGTGGGGATCGAAATAGTCGAACGACGGAACGGCGGTCTTTTTTCGCAGTCGGCGCTCACCTCGATGAGATCGGCTTCGCGGAGGGAGACTGTTTCCGTAGTTTATGCATTCCCAGCCGAGCTCGTTTTCGAGGAAGAACCACACGCCCCACGCCATCCGCGCTCGACGGCGCCCTCGATGACAAGGCGGCTTCCCTCAAAGAAGTAGCGGTATCCGTCATAGCGCAGGCTATCGTCCCGATTGTGGCGAAATTCTATCGCGCATTCTCTGCCCGAGATCCCCTGTGCGGCATCAAGCTCTGCGCCGCATGCCTTTTTATGAGCCTCTGCATCTCCGAGACGGCATAGAGCATGTTCTCGTTGTGCTCTGCGGGATACTCGATCGT
>VOFG01002327.1_pt1 | contig 35755 bp, 50 predicted proteins | sample 5384171 | NCBI WGS metagenome assembly VOFG01 (sample SAMN12384726, study PRJNA508395) | human gut metagenome | isolation source: healthy gut F | host: Homo sapiens
TCTCGCATGCGGCATTATTGATCTGCTGAACAATCAAATCTTCATTGAGCACAATAATTCCGTTAGGAGTATTTTTAATTATCTTATCGGAAAACGATTCTGCTTTGTCCTTCAAAAACGGCAAGCACATTGTAAAATCCGCTTTATTCTGGTACACTGCAATCGCTTTTTCACGACATGTATCATATCCGCAGCTTCTGCAGTTAAGCTCCTGTTCAGGAGTGGTTTTACCCATTTTATGCAAAATTTCATTGATCATACGTGTACTCGGCATTGCTCTGTGAAGAATATCGCTCTTAAATTCTTTTTCAGTTCTTCACTGTCATAATCAGGTATATTATAATTGTTCTTTCCTGCATATCTGTCAACGGCAATAAAATCAGTAACAAGGAAGTTTGTTTTTTCCTTGTTCATTACCGGACCGCCTATGCAGCTTCCGGTACATGCTGACATTTCTATAAAACAGTTTTCAAATTTACCGTCAATTATATCCTTTAGCGCATTTATACAGTTTTCTGTACCGTCAACAGAAAAATAACTGTATTTTCATTTCGGTTCTTCATGGTTCTTTAAAATACCGCCGTTAGTAGGATAAAAGTCTTGTAATAAATTTATCATCAGTATCTTCTTCAACTGACTCAAATGTTACATTTTCCTGTTCCATCCATTCACTAAGTTCTTCAAATGGGCACAGTGTCTACCAGTCCGGCATATTTTTCAGCTTCTTCTTTTTTGGAAATACACGGACCGATAAATACGGTATAGCAATCAGGATAATCATCTTTAAGCTTTTTGCAGTGTGCCTGCATAGGTGAAAGAACATCGGCAAGATATTTCAAAGCTGTAGGAAAATACTTCTGTATAAGCGTATTTACCGAATTACAGCATGATGAAATAATAATGCTCTTATTACCTTCATTGACCATCTTTTCATATTCGCCGGTAACGATCTGTGCGCCGACAGCCGTTTCTTCCGCTATACAAAATCCTAGCTTCTTTAACGCTTTTTTCCATAGAAGTGATATTAACGCCGCTGTAATTCGCCGCAAAGGACGGTGCAATACTGGCAACAACTTTTTTTGCCTGATTTAATTGGTGTCTTTTACTCTATGTATATCATTGCGTATTTGTTTTGCATTCTGGGGACAGACTACAAAACATGTCCTGCATAAAATACATTCGTCAGCAATAATATTAGCCTGATTATCAGAAAATTTTATTGATTTTACCGACAGTGACGTATACATTTATAGCAATTTTTACAATTAAGCTTTTTTAACTGCAAATAATCTTTCATAAAAATCAAACCTTTCTCTAATCAGATTTTATCAAGTACATACTTCTGAAAAAGTTTCGTCAAAATTATCCTCCGAAACGCCGCATACTATTTCATCGTCAAATTTAACTGAAACTCCCTCAGTACATTTTCCAAGACAGAACGCTCCGGAAAGCTTAACCTTATCATTAAGATTGTTCCTTTCAACAGCATTTTTCATTAGTTCCACTATTCTTGCAGAACCGCTTAAATGACAGGAACTTCCAACACATACAAAAAAAATATTCATCTTTTACCTCCTATTGTTAATTTGTTAACAATCACATTATATCATATAGTAAAAAAGCGTGTCAACGGATTTTATATCATTTAATTACTGAAATTTCCTACCAATAAAAAATACAGCAGAATTAAACTTCTGCTGTATTTTTAGTTAGTATATTAATAAAAATCTACATCAACTTCATAAATAATTCCGTCATTGTAAAATAAAGTTATTTCCCCGTAAAATTCTCCGTTACCTGAATCTTCAATATAAGTATAACCATTTTTAGGATCATCAAGCTTACAACCGTATTTGCTTACCGCATCACTTATATTGCTTCCGGGTCCTATACCGTCAATTGTTAATTTAATATCCGATTCATCAGTAACAGATAATCCGGTAATTGTACAATCCTTTGGGGCAAGTGCGGCTTCGGTCAAATTTTCAACATATACCGCAGTATTACTGTCTTCCGAATAAAAAAGTATTCAGCCATGCCTGCTTCAACTTTATCAACATCAACCTTTACCTTATCGAGAACACCGTCAATTTTGCCAGTGAATAGTCACATCTTTACCATTAAGCTGAATTTTAATCTTGCTGAAATCGTATGATGCTGACTCAGGAGTTTCAGGAGCTGTACCGGTAACTGTAGGATCAGTTACAGTCGGATTTTCAGGTCTTGTAGGAACTATCGGTCTTGTAACAGTACCGTTGTATCCATTCATCAAAGAATTGAGATCTATTCCGATAACATCGCTGATTCCCTTCAGGAAGCCTTCCATATCCGCTTCGGCAATATACTGCTGAAGCTCTGCTCCCGTCTGATGAATAATTATAAACCTTTTCTGCACCGTTGAAAGCAGGGATTCCTTCCGGTTTGTTGTCGCTGTATTTCAAAGTCACATTGGCATACTTTGTTCCGCCGACATTAATTTCAGTAGAAATTTCCTGACTTTTGCCGTCTGAACTGAGATTTACTGCAATGTTACCCATATCCAAGGCTGAAAGATTCAAATTAATTTCACCGCTGCAATATCCCTTGTCTTTATTTTCAGTCTTTATATCCTTAAATTCAATATCAAAAGACTGATCGCCGTCTGTTGTTCCTACGGCTGTAACATTTATTTTTTCCGCTGGATTTATCTGATTTTTTTCTGTAATGTCCCCACTGATTTTAAGACCTTTCGCCGTCAAAGATAATATTTGCTTCAAATGCGTTATTATCATTGTCCTCAACACTCATATAATTAAGCTTTACGTCTTCCTCATCAGCAATTTCAAAAGATCTTCCCTTTATTACGCCCTTACTGTCAACATAAACATTCATTACAGCAACTACGTCGCCGCCTGACACATTATATTCGCCAAGCTCTCCAAGAAGCTTATCTACAGCGGACTGATAATCATCCTTAGTCATAGAACCGGTTGATTCAACAATTTTAATAATTGTTTTATCATCCTTAGCCTTCTTTAAAACATCCTTAGCAATGCTGTAAAGACAGCCTTCATCAATTTCAGCAACTAATTGATTATATTCAGTTTTTACACCGTTTACTTCACATTCAATATTCTTTTTCAGCTTAACGTCATCAATATTTGTAAATACAATATCAAAATATTTTACAAGAAGCTCTTCAAGTTCATCATCTGTAATAATTTCCTGAAGACCCTTACCGGTTGACATTTTTGTAAAAACATTGTTTATTACTGGCTGCGAGTCTTCCTTATTTCCAATACCGTTTACCAAAAGAATCAGTTTCTGAGAATGCCTCTTCTATAATCTGACTCAAATCCATCGAAATATAACTTGAAGAAAGCTCCGGAATCTGATAATAATATTTACCGTCCTTTAAGTATCCGTTAATTGTAAGAAGCGTTTTTCATCAGCATTAAGCTTTGCGCTGAAGGCTGTATTACCGTCTACTACGGTACCCGCTTCTGTAAATGAAATACTGCCTGGAATTGTAATACCAGCATCAGACAGTGAAACGCCTGAATTAGATTCAAATAATGCAGCTATAGCGTCTTTTTCAAGATCAGCTTTTAATTCCAGATCCACATTCTGATTTTCAGAATTGGTCATTTTATCATAAGCCTCTGCCACTTTCTCCGCAGACTCTTTTATATTCTGATTTTCAACCCACGAATAATAATCCTCAGGATCGTTAATAATCATTTTACATTATTTTTTACCCATGGACTAAAGCTGTATGCAGCAGCACTGCCGCCCAAAAAAGTAAGACAAGTATAACCGCTATTACAGCAATTACAGCGGCCGGACCTTTTTTTGCCTTTTCAACACCGCTTATGATTTCTGTTCCAGCCATTATCGGTTCAACTGCTTTTGCCGGCTGATGTTCTTCCGGCTTAATTTCTGAAACCGGAATATCAGATACTTCATTCTGAACGTTGTTATCATTAAACTCTGACATTTTGTTTCCCCCTAAGTTATTTTTATTAACATATAAATTAGATTATATGCTGATACCTAACATGTTAACAAATTTATTTTATAAAGTCAATATGTTTTTAAAATTTTGGATAAATGTATATATTTTATATGATTTTTACACGATTAAATGTATTATTTTTTAGTTTCAGGTTATAATAATTTTGTTCTCAGAACGAGAATACATTTTAATGAAACGGAGACTGATATTATGGAAAAGAAAAAAATTCAAACATCCACTGCACAGTTAAGCAATGTGCAAAAACAACATGGAAACTGAAGATTACTGCACACTTGATATGGTAAAGATCGGCACTCACGAATCAGACCCAAAGGTACCTGAATGTACAGACTGTAACTCTTTCGTTAAGCGTTCAGGCTGCAGCTGCCACTAATAATTAAAAAGGACGGTTTTAACCGTCCTTTTTAATTATTTATTTTCATTAGAATTTTCAGTGGTTATTTCCATTTCAATCTCAAATCATCTGGAATATCTGATTCATCATAGTATTCATAATATTCTATATTAACATTATCATCGCTATTTTCATCATCTATTTCAAATTCAACAATACGGCAGTCTTCATCACCATCAATTTCTTTAATCTTTGCCGGCATCTCAACCTCTTCACCGTTAATATAGACCGTAACATTTCCTGTCCATTCCTTGATTTTATTCACAACAGCGCCGTCTGTAGCGGCATTTACTGTGAATACTGATGCAGCAGACACTGCCAAACTGCTCCTATAATTGCCAACGGTTTAAAAGCTTCTCTTTTTCATATAAATTACCTCGCCTTTCTGTTCTGAAAGCTTTTCTCCGACAGAATTTCTGATTCTTTTGCAATCGGCTTTTTCATAGTCTATCATAGGATAATCCTTAAGCCACTTATCTTTTGACCTCATAATCATAACCCCTTTCTGTCAGATATACTTTTATTTTCTTCCTTGTTCTGCATAATTTTTGTTTTACAATTTGAAAGCGTCAGATCGGTTATTTTTGCAATAGCTTCAAGCTTTTCACCGTAAAAATAATATCTGATAAAAATTTCTTATCAATACTGTTGAAATTTTCAACTGCATCATAAACTAAACTTAATGCCTGATAATTTTCAATCAATTCCGAATATTATCTCTATCGCGGGTTCATCGGAAATGTCCTCAAAAGAATATTCCGCATGAAATTGCCTGAACCGATTTTTAGCGGCATTTTGGCTATTGCAGATAAATACGGAGTCAGCGGCCTGTCCTCAGAAAGTTTGTCTGAATTGTTCCAAAGGTTTACAAAACTATCGCTTGCAACCTCTTCGATATCCTCCTCAGTCATATAATCTCCTATAATATTTTTATAACAGTATACATAAGAAGAATATTTTTCAATAATTATATTAAGAGCTTTTGAATCCCCTTGCTTAAGCTTTAAAATCAAACGTTTGTCTTTCAAGCCTGCACCTCCGTTCTAACGGCTTTCACTAATATATACACAAAAAACAAAAAAGGTTACAGTTTTTAAAAATAAGTCCGGATCTTTCCGGACTTTAGATTTCTATTTATATAAATAATTTTCAAGTTCTTTCAGCATTTCATCATATGCTGCCCCTGTAAGATGAATACCGTCACCACTGGAATATTCATTATTTAAGCTTCCATTATCATTTTTCAGTACTGTTCCTGCATTGACAAAATGTATTTTTTCGCCATAATTTTCAAATTCTTCTGATAGTTTAATGTTGTATTCATCAATGTTTTATTAGAAGTATATTCGCAGTCAGATTTTACGGAGTAATTCCCATAATATAAATTTCTGATTCGGGACACGATTCTATAATACTGTCTGTAAATTTTTTATACTTTTCAGCAAAATTTTCAGCGGAATAAGTGGTTATATCATTAAGTCCCATTGAAAGCATAATAAACTCCGGCTGCAAATCGTTTAATATTGTCAATGCCGACGCTTCACCTCCGGCATATTCAAACTTAAAATCGTCCATTTTCGACGGACTTGCATTGCTTTGCAAATACATGCTTCATAGGAAGTCTTTCATACGCTCCGTATCCCAGAGCAATGGAATCGCCTATTACCACAACATTGTCTTTAAAATCATTAAATTCGTCATTATTATCTATCGGCTGTACATTTTCAGTTTCTCCGCACAAGATCTCAGTTACAGCAGCTTCAGTTAATATTTCGGTATTTATAGTTTCAGTATACTTAACTGTTTCACGTGCTTTTGACGCTTACTGCTGCGGCAGCTTTTACCTCCGAACGGGATTTTTCTTTTTCTCCTCCGCACCCCGAAAGTATAAGAGTCAAAGCCAGAAATACTGTTATTTCCTTGCCTTTCTTCAACACAACAACCTCTTTTTACAAAGTAAAAGGCGAGATAACCTCGCCCGCTACTATTCAATATTTTTAATCAATATTATTCAGCGTCTTCTGTTTCTTCAGCTGCTGCGTCATCAAGCAGTGCACGAATAGAAATGCTGATTCTCTTCTTATCCAAGTCAATTTCAGTAATCTTTACGTCAACTTCCTGACCTACAGAAAGGACGTCGTTTACATTATCTACTCTCTTATCGGCAATTTGAGAAATATGAATCAAACCGTCAACGCCTTCAATAATCTGAGCAAATGCACCGAAAGGCGTTATAGAAACTATAGTTGCCTTAACAACATCTCCTACATTATAATTATTCTGGAATTTAACCCAAGGGTTGTCCTCAGCCTTTTAAAGCCAAGAGAAATTCTTCCTTGATTTCTTGTCAAGCTCCTTAATATAAACTTCAGTATATCTCCAACCTTTACAACCTGACTTGGATGCTTGATTCTGCCCCATGAAAGCTCCGGAAATGTGAACCATTCCGTCAATTCCGCCGAGATCAACGAAAGCACCGTAATTTGTAAGAGACTTAACTTCGCCCTTATAAACCTTGCCGATTTCAGCAGTTTCCCCAAAATGCAGCCTTAGCAGCTTCCCTCTGAGCTTTTTTGCAACAGCTTTAATTAGAACCTACTGCTCTGCGGCGTGATTCATTTACTTCGATAATCTTGATCTGAACCTTCTGCTTGAGAAGTTCGTCAAGATTCTTATCTCTGCCCAAACCTGTTTGGGACGCAGGAACGAAAAACTCTTACTCCGTCAACGGAAACAAGAATACCGCCCTTTACAACGTTCAGTACTACGCCGTCAAGTACTGCGTCTTCTTCCTTAGCCTTTGAAATATTATCAAAGCCTACAAGTTCGTCAACCTTTTTTCTTTGAAAGTGTAACAATGCCTTCCTGATCGTTGATTTTAGTTACAATCAAATCAACTTCTTCTCCGACACTAACTATGTCAGAAGGCTTTTGGTCTGATCGTCAGTCAGTTCTGAAAGCGGAACATAACCGGTATGCTTTGTTCCGATATCTACGATTCTTCGCTGTTATTAACTGCGGCAATATAGCCCTTAACTCGCTCTCCTGTATGTACTTTTTTGAAAGACTGTTCAAGCGCCTCCCTCAAAATTAATGTCATCTTCTAAGATTTCAGCCATGGTATTTTGTACCTCCTTAATTATATAAGCCGGTGTGGATGCTCCGGCAGTAATGCCTATATTTTTTTCAGCATTTTTCAGGTTTAATGAATAAAGCTCGTCCGCATTTTTCTATGTGGTAAGACGGACAGTTTTCAGAGCAAACATTATAAAGCTTTATTGTGTTTGAGCTGTTTTTCCGCCTACAACGATCATAACGTCAACTTCGCTTTGACAGCAGAGCCGCATCGGACTGCCTCTGTGAAGTTGCATTGCATATCGTATCAAAAACCAGAATATTTTCATCGTCCTTTTGGAATAACCTTTAAACACTCTCCCCATATTAATATATTATACGTTGTTTGAGCAACAATTGCAAGCTTTTTCTAAATTTTTATAATTTTTACTAAAAAACTTTTTAACTGGTCTTCATCTTTAAAAACATAGTAATTTTCGTCGCAATGACCAACAATTCCCCTGTACCTCAGGATGATCCTTATCACCGGCAATTAATATAAAGTATCCCTCTTCGGTTTTTTCACGGACAATTTTATGAATTCGTGCAACAAATGGGCATGTAGCGTCAAGCATATTTGTCCCGCTAAATATTTTCGTAAGGATGAATAACAGCTTTTCTCCCTCTTTGTCAACACTGTCCGTATTCTGACGCCCTTGTCTGTAAGGTCGTTTACCCACATCTGCATTATGAATAATAGGTCCAAGCGTTTGCAACACTTTTATTGCCCTTTTCAAGTTCACCGTAAACAAAGCTTTTACCGCACGGTCAACACCAAAACAAAATCCTGCCGACTTTGCAACTTTAATTTCCGCCATTACTGCCCTCCACGAGTTCTTTTATTTCTCCATAATTTCCTTCACTGCTTTTTAGCTTATGAGGATCAATTCTTTTTCAAGCTGAATATCTTCTGGGGGCAATGGGTTTCCGTATTTTACAGTAACCTTGCTTCACTGAACCTCAGCTTTCCCTCAAAACAATGCCTGCCGGAACAACGGCAGCGCGGATCTTACGGCAATGGCGCTTCTCGGTTTTACCTCTTCCCACTTTTCCGTCCTTACTTCTTGTTCCTTCCGGAAAAATAACAAGATTTCTTCCTTGATTTTATTCTTTCGACAGAATCGGAAATGACCTTCATGTCTCCTTTTCCCCTTACTACCGGAAACGCCCCCAATTTTCTTATAAGCCAGCCAAAGGCGGAAACCTGAATAACTCTGCTTTAGCCACAAAAGAATATTTGGCACACCCTGCCGTTACTGCAATTAACGGAGGATCTGCAAAGGTACGGTGATTAGAACAATAATAAATCCAGATTTTCAGGAATATTCTCCCTGCCCTCAACCTTAACATTATATAACCCGTAATAAATTCCTTTAACAAGCCCATATAGACATTTGAAGAATATATTCATTTTGCACACCTATCCTATGCTTTTTTTCCGTTTCATCAATTAAAGCCTTAAGCTTCTGCTTTACTTCCTCTATCGTCATACCAGTAGTATCCAGCAGCACTGCGTCCTCTGCCTGCTTAAGAGGTGCTACATCTCTGTGCATATCATTATAGTCACGCTGCTTTATTTCCTCCAGCACCTGTTCATAGCTAATACTGCTGTCGATCATTTCCTTAAATCTTCGATTTGCTCTTTCCTCGGCAGACGCCGTAAGAAATACCTTTAGATCGGCGTCCGGCAGTACTACTGTCCCTATGTCTCTTCCGTCCATTATTATATTATTTTCAGCGGCAATTTTTTTCTGAAGTCCGAATAGAAATTCCCTTACCTCCGGAATTGCCGAAACTTTTGAAGCGCCCATTGAAACTTCCGGAGTTCTTATTTTATCCGAAACATCATTGTCGTTTAAAAAAACATGCTGACATTTATCAATAAATTCCAGTCTTATATTTATTTTATCCAGTGAATTTACAAGTGATTCATTGTCAAGTTTGTTTTCTATGGAATAAAAAAGGGCAATTGATCTGTAGAGTGCTCCCGTATCAACATATATATACCCGATTTCCTCAGCCACAGCTCTCGCAATAGAGCTTTTTCCGGCGCCTGCCGGTCCGTCAACAGCAATATTAATACTCATTTTCAATTTCCTTTCAGTTACATATTTAAAGCCGCACAGTATGCGGTTGAAAAAGCGATCTGCAAATTAAATCCTCCGGTATACCCATCAACATCTATAACTTCTCCGGCAAAAGAAAAGTCCCTTTTTTTTTTTGATTCCATAGTTTTAGGGTTGATTTCTTTTATATTGATACCTCCGCTGGTAATTATCGCTTCCTCTATTGTCGGAATGCTTTTACCGTCAGCGGAAAAGCTTTGAGAAGTCTTACAAATTCCAGACGTTCTTCTCTTTGTTATCTGATTTACTTTTTCTTCCCCCCGGTATCCCCTGACAACCTTACTGTTGTCGGTACAAGCTTTGCAGGTAAAAAGCTTGGATAGAGAATTTCCGAATATACGATTTATATTTTCACTGAAAATCCGTAAGATTCTCGCATCGTTGCTGCTCGGAAAGTCGGGTTTTAAATCAATAAGAAGTTTATATCTGTTATTTTCCATACTGTCAATGAGAGCTTGCGCTTAACACTAGCGGTCCGGACACACCCAAATGAGTAAACAGCATTTCACCCAGCTCGCTGTATATTTTCTTACCCCTGTCATATAGCGACAGCGTGACATTTTTCAGGGAAAGTCCCATCATATCGGCGCAATATTTTTCATTGCACACTAGCGGTACAAGAGAAGGTTCAAGCTTTGTAACAGTATGTCCCACAGATTCTGCAAGCTTATACCCATCCCCCTGTAGAACCGGTACTGGGATAGGATTTTCCTCCGGTCGCTATTAAAACAGACTCCGAAAATACTGCTTTCCTCCTGCTTCAACACCCTTGCATACGCCGTTTTCAATAATAAGTCCGTTAACCCTTTCCTTGATGATTTTACATCAGCTTTTTTCAGTCTGCGTTCCAGAGCCGAAACAACATCCGCCGCCTTATCGCTTACAGGAAAAACTCTGTTTCCTCTTTCTGTTTTTCAGAGGCACTCCCGACTGCTCAAAAATCCATAACATCTGCCGTTGAATACTGCGAAAAGCACTGTATAAAAACCTTGATTACGGGGAATATTGCGAATAAGTTCATCGTCTGTACAGTTATTGGTAACGTTACATCTTCCTTACCGGTGATCATAAGCTTTTTACCTATTTTTCCGTTGGTTCAAAAATAATTGTTTTCTTTCCCCATTCGCCGCAATAAACACCTGCCATTGCTCCGGCGGCTCCTCCGCCTATTATAATTACGTCTGCGTTCATATTCAACTCCACAAGCTGTTTTGCAGCTTTAATATTTCTTTTTCTTCGGCTTTCTGTTTTCTCTTTGTCAATTTCATATATACTGCCGACTTTTTTTCAGTACGTCTCCCTCACATGCATTTTCCGGCAGATCCTCTCTGCTTACTTCAAAGTGCTTGCCGCCGTCCTCAATAATGCCAGTATTTCCCTCAAAGCGTTCTGTATTATCAGCATAGCTTCTCCTTAATTTTCAGTTTTCACTGATAATCCGTCTTTATCAGACGTTATCACAATATTTCCGTCTATGTCTGTTCTGTATATTTTATCCGTATATTCGGAAAGTCTTTCCATAGTTTCCTCATGAGGGTGCTTGTAGGAATTATCTCCGCACTCTATAACTGCATAATCAGGATCTACGATATCAAGAAATTCCTTGCTGCTTGAAGTATTTGCTTCCATGGTGAGCAACTTTAAGAACATCTGCACTGGTAAGATTTCGGCTTCAATAATATCCTTTTCAGCTTTTTTCTCAATATCCCCTGTAAACATAAACTTATTACTGCCATGAGTAAAAGTACTGCCGCCGCAGAATAATTATTTAAATTATCATAATCCTTTTTACCGGTGATATTATTTCAAGCTCTCCTCTCCCGCATCAATGGTCATTCCGGGTTTTGCGGCAGTCAGCTTGAGATTTTTGTTCTTAACGCTTTTAAGAAATTTTCATAAACCTTCGTTGTTGGTATCATATCGTCCGTAACCTTAGGAATGATAATTTGTTCAACGTCCATATTGTCAATAACATAGGAAGCCGCACCCATATATGGTCAGAATGAGGGTGAGTAAGGATCAGGCAGTCGATATTATCAACATTGTGTTTTTCAAGATAACTGCATATTATTTCACCGTTTTCCTTTTCACCGGTATCAATAAAGTATTGCCGTATCTTCAGACAGAATAAGAGAACAATCCCCCTGCCCCACATTTATATAATGGACCTGAACCTCTCCCTCTGCAACGGATTCCTTTTCAATAACGAAAAATTCTTTCCATTCCTCAAAGGTAAATATATTAAAATAATCAGCCGCAAAAACACCGACAGCAATTATTATGACCGCCGCCAAAAAGCTTTGGCAAATAATCCGTTTTTCTTACCTTTTTTCTTTTTCCTGATGCCATTATTTTTTGCCTTTCCCGATTTTTTCTGCCATTTACCGCCCGTGTTTCATTTCGTCCGTTTTCAGGCGTTACCAGACAATTTTTACCGTAACCTATCAAGTCGTGCCGTCCGGCTTTTTTTTCAGTGCAGAAATAACGATTTTTTATTTTCAGGCTTGAAATACTGCAAAAGCGTTCTCTGCATTTTTTCTCTTCCGGAGTTTTTCGGAACATAGACCTCCTCCATTGTATACGGATCATATCCCGTATAAAACATACATGTAGAAAGTGTTCCCGGAGTAGGATAAAATCCTGCACCTGTTCCGGACGCATATTATTTTCCCTTTAAAAACACTGCCAGATCTATAGCTTCTTTGTACTTCCGGGTGAGATGACATAAGGTAAGGTACTAAATACTGCTCCTTACCCATTCCCTTTGTAATTGCATAGAATTTCTGCTGAAATTTCTTATATGCCTCAATATGAGGCTTACCCATTTTATCAAGAACTGCCGCCGAACAATGCTCGGAGCAACTTTAAGCTGTCCGCTGACATGATTTTTAATAAGCTCCTTTATAAACTCGTCACTTTCGTCCTCCATCAGATAATCATAGCGTATTCCCGAACGAATAAAAACTTTTTACACCTTTAATATTACGAAGTTTTCGTAATATATCAATATATTCCCTGTGGTCAACGTCAAGATTGGGACATGGTTTAGGTGCAAGACATTTTTACCCTTGCACAATCCCAGCTTCATCTGCTTTTCACAGGAAGGTTTTCTGAAATTAGCGGTAGGTCCGCCTACATCGTGTATATATCCTTTAAAGCATGACATTTCTGTCAGCTTTTTAGCCTCTTCAAGTATTGACTCCTCTCGCTGCGGCAAGTTACTCGTCTGCCCTGATGAAGAGCAATAGAGCAAAAATTACAGTACCCGAAACAGCCTCTGTTATGAGTAATAGAAAACTGAACTTCTTCAATTCCCGGTACTCCTCCCATACCTTCATATGACGGGTGATATGTTTCATATACGGCAGACTGTAAACATGGTCAAGCTCTTCAGTTGTAAGACTAAAGCGCCGGAGGATTCTGCACAAGCATCATCTTTCCATGACGCTGAATTACTGTTTTGCCGTAAACCTCGTCCTGCTGATCATACTGCTGTCTGCACGCTTTTTGCATATAGCTTTTTATTATCTCTGACCTGTTCAAAGGACGGACATTCCGCCGCACCGATCGGCGTGTTTACAGGGTTCTGTCAGGTAGCAGGTTCCCCGTACATCATGGATCTCACGTATATCCTCTCCATGGGAAAGTCTGTGTGCAAGCTCTGTAATCTGATGCTCGCCCATTCCGAACATAAGGATATTCGCAGTACTGTCAACAAGTATTGACGGACGGACGCAATCGTCCCAATAATCATAGTGAGCAAACCGACGAAGCGAAGCTTCCAGTCCGCCTATAGCGATGGGAACATCTCCGTAAATTTCACGGATCTTTTTACAGTACACTATTACTGCCCTATCGGACGCTTTCCTGCCTTTCCGCCGGGAGTATAAGCGTCATCGGAACGCTTTCTTTTGCGGCGGTATAATGCGCAACCATAGAATCAATATTTCCGGCTGTTACCAGAAATGCAAGCTTAGGTCTGCCGAAGCGTTTGAAATCTCTATCGCTTTCCAGTCAGGCTGTGAAATTATTCCACTGTATATCCCAGATCTTCAAGTACTCTTGATATTATCGCCAACGCCAAAGCTAGGGTGGTCCACATATGCGTCCCCCTGTTATATAAACAAAATCAAATTGTTTTATTCCACGTTCCTCCATATCCGAACGTGAAATAGGAAGAAATCCATTCATATTATACTTCCTTATTCCTGCATACTTTTTTCTTGCAACGGCGTTCGCCCACTGCTGTTTTGACATTATAACCTTTCTTGGTTTCGCCCCTTCATAAGGACCAACAACGCCCATACTTTCCAGTTCGTCAATTATTCTTGCAGCTCTTGCGTATCCGAGCTTCAGCTTTCTCTGAAGTGAAGAAGTAGAAAGCCTGTCCCATTTCCACAACAACGTCAATTGCTTTTCAATAAGAACATCGTCTCCATTTCCAATAGGTTCCGGAAGCCTCCGCAGTACGATCGCCCTTTTCTGCCGGCATATTCTGTTCAACCGCTTCAATAATTTCCTCATTATATTCAGATACGGACTCTTTTCTTGATAAAGTCGACTATCGTTTCAACTTCTTGGTAGAGCAAAAAGCAGCCCTGAACTCTAAGCGGTTTCTGCATACCGTTTGGGTAATAAAGCATATCGCCATAGCCCAGAAGCTTTTCAGCGCCCTGAGTGTCCAGAATGGTTCTTGAGTCAACCTGCACTGAACCGACAGCGCAATACGGCTTGGGATATTAGCCTTGATAAGACCTGTGATAACGTCTGTAGTAGGTCTTTTGGGTTGCAATTATAAAGGTGCATTCCCGCCGCTCTCGCCATCTGTGCAAGACGGCATACAGAGTCTTCTACTTCGCTGAAGCCGCCATCATAAGGTCTGGCTATTGCAATAACGATCTGCGGCAGCTTGTCATATCCCTTTACGTGCTGCCAGTTCATTGTATCCGCCTAAGTCCCTTACATTATTATCCGCAAAAAAGCTTATATCTTCTTAGCATTTTCCTGAGACTCCCCAGTTAAGTGCACCTGCCGCCTGACGGGATCAGTAACGACAGGTATCAGAAGATGAGGGATACCGTTATAAGTTGTAAATTCAACCATCTTAGGATCTATCAGAATAAGCTTTTACCTCATCAGGAGTTGCACGGTAAAGTATACTCATGATTATTGAGTTTGTACATACCGATTTACCCGAACCTGTTGTTCCGGCAATGATCATGTGAGGCATTTTTGCAACATCGCCTATAATTATATTTCCGGCGATATCCTTACCCACTGAAAACGCAAGCTTGCTTTTTGGCGTCCGGAATTCACGGCTTTCAATTATTTCACGAATAGAAACTACGTCCTGATTAGTATTCGGTATTTCAATACCGATAGCAGCCTTGCCCGGGATCGGAGCTTCTATTCTTACTCCTGCCGCTGCAAGGTTAAGGGCAATATCGTCTGACAGATTAGTAATCTTTGAAACCTTAACTCCTGCCGCAGGCTGAATTTCATATCTGGTAACTCTCGGACCTCTCTGGATAGCAACAATTCTAGCCTTTACCCCGAAGCTTTCAAGAGTATTTATAAGAGTATCCGCCTTTTCTTTCAGTTCTGTAGCAGCAGCGGGATCATTTGCCTTTGAAACACTTTACTGAGAAGATTAATCGGAGGCAGTACATATTGTTTTGTTTCAATGGGTTTGATTTCTGTTTTCTGTACACTTTCCTCCGCTTTAGCTGCTTTTTCTGCAAAGGTCTCAGGAAGCTTTTTTTTTCTCCGCCTACTACCGCCTTTTCAACAAGCGCATCCAGTTCATTCAGCGGCTTTTGATTTTTCTCGGCCGGCTTATCGTCAGCGTCATGTACGTTTTTTCAGAGTTATTATTATTTCCTAAAACGGGCTTGTCAGATTCAGACTGTAAAACTCCATCAATAGGTATGTCTATTGCCGAACCGTTCTGACTGCTCAATTTCGGCGGTTCAAAATCAGGAAGATCAATATTATCATTCTCATTTACCGGAACGTCAAAATCAAAATTATCGTCCGGCACCGTATCACTTTCATTATTTTGGGAATTTGCAAGAGAAATAGCTTCCTGTTCCTCATCATACTCCCATTCCTCATATGCGTCAAGTATACGGTTTTCCTCCCGAAGCTCCTGTAGCGAATGATACATTTTGACAAACGGTTTGTAAAAGAATCCGAAAAACTGAAAAGCGTCAGATTGGACAGAAGCATTATGAAAATAAACAGAAGAACACAAACTATGATCTTAGCGCCTACATTCCCAAAAAACTTAAGCAAAGGCCATGCGATCAATGCACTTAATAAGCCGCCGCCTTCCAGATTTGAACCGGATTCATAAAGATATCTGCATTTTTCAGTAAAGCTGCTGCCCTGTGCTTCTCCTGCAAACATTATCTGTACCACAGAACTGCAAAGCAAAGTAAGACCGATACCCCACATTGCTCTTCCGGCTACGGTTTGCTGGGATCTTTCCATGCTTATAAGAATCGCCGTATAGACAAGTATGACCGGCACTAAAAATACCGATACGCCGAAAAGTCCTCTGAAAAAGATTATGTATAAAATACCAGCCGCTGCTTCCTTCAATTACAGTAAGAAGAAAAACCAGAATTCCGCCGCAAACAATATTACGGACCAGAACTGATTTACCGGATCCTTCTGAGATTCGGTTTTAGATCCGGCAGACGGTTTTGTCTGAGCTTTTTTGTATTTCCGCCCTTTTTGCACCGCCTGACTTTGCTTTGGAAGAGCCGCCGCTTTTTTTACTTCCCGCCACTGTTATTTTCCTTTCGTATTCTAAAATTATTTTTCAGATAGTCAACAAGATTCATTCAACAGCATGTTCAAAAATTCCTATTCCAATTACTACTACGCCTAAAATCAAAGTATAAACCGCAAAAATCTTGAATTTATCCGATTTCACAAGCCAGTTAACCATTTTTATCGCACAAATTCTACAATTGCTGAAACAATAAATCCAACTGCAAAATTTAAAGGCTCTATGTCCATTGCTTTCTGATCCACGGCGTCTTTAACCTGCAAAAGACAGCCGCCTAAAATTGCCGGTATTCCCAGAATAAATGAATACTGAACCGCTGTTTCCCTTTCAAATCCGCAGAAAAGTCCGCCGGAAATTGTAGAACCGGAACGTGATACGCCCGGAAGCAGTGCTACACCCTGAAAAGCGCCTACTGTTACGGCATTTTTTTACCGTAATATCACCGAATTTTTTTATTTCCCTTAACGCATCGGTCGGAAAAAAATAAAATAGTTGCAGTATACAAAAAGCAGATACCCTCAACAATAATATCACTGTCTTCGGACACTCCCTCGAAAAAAGTCCTTGAATATGTAAAAAGGAATAAGCATAAGAAGCGAAATTATCATCATTATTATCGCCCGCCTCGGAGGATTCATTTCCTTCCATTTGAACTTTCCTGTAAAGATATCCTTTATCATAAATCCCAGCTCTTTAATAAGCTCCCAGATCGTTTTGCGGAATGCAGTAAACACTGCAACCAGCGTACCAAGATGAAGAACTGCCGAAAACAGCAGTGCACCCCTCTCCCGCTGTTGCCTGTAAAGTGCTGATAAAGTGATAGATGTCCCCGAGCTTGATACCGGAAGAAATTCCGTCAGTCCCTGTATAATTCCCTGCATAATCGCTTCAAAAATATTCATTTTGCCCTCCCTGATATGTAGCGGAAATCATTTCCGCATTTGTATATTTTGTTTGTAATACTCATCCTGTTCAAGGTAGTGAAAAGGGTCCGTAATGCATATTTCCTCATTTTTTTAATATTTTTCCATATTCTTGGAAAAATCGTAAAAATGTCTGCCGGACTGATAATTGTATGAAGCACCATTGCTTAGTCCTCCTTTTTTTTTCATTATCAGGATACTTCTCACCAGATTCTTCAATAAGTGAATACAGGCAGTCAATAGCGTCGCTTAAACCGCCCAGACTGTCAATAAGTCCCAGTTCAACAGCACGTTCGCCGTCTACAACCGTTCCCATATCCATCGTGAGTTCTCCTGTCTGCAACATCAGATTCCTGAAATCCTGTTCGCTGATATTGCTGTTAGAGGTTACAAAATTTACAATTCTGTCCTGCATTTTATCAAAATACGAAAGCGTCTGAGGTACTCCCAAAACGAGTCCGTTCATTCTGACAGGATGAATTGTCATTGTAGCCGAGGGAACAATAAAAGAGTGCTTAGCGCTTACCGCCAACGGTACGCCGATTGAATGACCGCCTCCTACAACCAGTGAAACCGTTGGAGTTTTTCATTCCCGCAATAAGCTCTGCAATAGCAAGACCCGCCTCAACGTCTCCGCCTACGGTATTGAGAATTATCACCAGTCCCTCAATGCTGCGATCCTGTTCAATTGCCACAAGCGCCGGAATAATATGTTCATATTTCGTAGTCTTATTCTGGGACGGCAGAACATAATGCCCCTCCACCTGACCGATAACGGTAAGACAGTGAATAAGGTGTTTGGCATTATGGGGAACCACTTCTCCGGTTTTTCAATCAGCTCTGCCTGATCAAGTCTTTTCCTCTGTTTCACTTTCTGAATTATTATCGTTGTCCTTTTCATTTTCATCGTAATCCTGTGTATTCATAACCTATGACCTTTCTTAATAGAATATTTCTATTATTTTCATAAAAAGTCAAATTTATACACTCTTACTTATTCTTATAATTATAAACCATTTTGCATTTAAAGTCAAATTACAAAAAGTATAAATTTACTGATAAAATGCAAAAGGCACGCAAAAAGCGTACCTTTCACTTATTTACAACAGCCGAATAAAGACTGCCCTTAGAAAAATTTGTATCCTTTGCTATCCTTTTGCATGCTTCAGACGGCTTCACACCCTCGTTAATCAGACCTTCCGCCATTCTTACTGCCTGCTCAAGGGTAACACTGCCGCTATCTTTACGCTCCTGAGCGCCTTCAACTACCAACACATATTCGCCTTTTGGATTGTGCGACTCATAATAGAAAATTGCCTCGGAGACTGTCATTCTCAGGATTTCTTCATATACCTTTGTCAATTCACGGCAAAGAGAAATTTTTCTATCCCCGAAATATTTAAGAAAATCTTTCAGCGTATTGCGAAGCTTATGAGGAGCTTCATAAAAATCAAAGTTCTCGTATCGTTTGTATATTTTTCAAGATGCTCGTATCTCTGTTTTTATTAACTGATAGAAAGCCCTCAAAGGAAAATCTTGAGGTACTAAGTCCTGAAACCGCAAGAGCGGAAATTACTGCGCTCGGTCCGGGAACAACTTTGACATCAACCTCGTTTTCAGCACAAATCTTTACAAGATCCTCACCCGGATCGGATATACACGGCATTCCGGCGTCGGTTACGATCGCCGCATTTTCCCGTTCTTTATACGTTCCATTATACTTAAGGCACAGTTTTTCTCCGCTGTGCCTGTGATAGCTACAAGAGTTTTTTTATGCCGTATCTGTTAAGCAGCTTCAAAGTAACTCTGGTATCCTCTGCTGCAATAAAATCTACTGATTTGAGGGTTTCAAGCTGCCGGAACGTTACGTCCTCCATATTTCCTATCGGGTTCCCACAACATATAATGTTCCCATTAATTGATTTCCTTTCTGTCAAGTCCCATACTATATATCTTTTCCATTTCCTCCGAATATCCTGATTCGTTCCACACGTAAAGCTGCGGCAAAACTTTCATAAAGGGCTTTGACCCTTTTTACCTTCAATCAGAAAAAAGCCACGGCGCAGTATCGGGATTTTTGCTTACAAATCTAAGCCTTTTAGGTTCGATTCCATTGTTTTTCATAGCCGAAATTACATCGCTGAGCCTTTCAGGTCTGTTGCAAAGGCAAAGCCGTCCGCCGAATTTAAGCAGCTTGGCCGCCGCACGGCATACGTCGTCAATATTACATAAAATTTCATGCCTTGCTATCTTGTGAGCGTCAAGATTGCTTTCTATACCTGCCTTTGCAGCTTTATAGGGCGGATTACAGGTAACAAGACTGAACTGTCCCAAAGGCGCACCGTCCCACAATACTTTTAAATCGGCGCATATTGGAATAATACTGTCAATTTTATTTTTATCCAGACTTATTCTAAGCTGTTCTATAGCAAGCGGCTGAATATCTAAAGCATATGTAATTTTCGGAGGTTTTTCTCTTTGCATAATCAGAGGTATAATTCCGCATCCCGTTCCCAAATCACAAGCCGTATCGTTTAGTTTATACTCGAAAAATTCGCCAGCAGAAATGCGTCCGTACCAAAACCATGCTCACGGCTTACGCATATACTGATTTTTCAGACAGCTTTTCAAACTCAAATTTATTTTTTTCCACATACTCCTCCGAAGTCAGAAAACGTTTAAACTACCAAATAAAAATATCACAATACCGGAAAAATTTCAATACTTTCAAACTTATATTTTAGCAGATGTGCGTGTCTTATATATGCTTCATGTTGAATATGTACAGCATAAAAGTAAAAACCGGCACAGATTTTGTACCGGTTAAAAAATTTAAAAGTCACCCGACGTGTCGGTCATTAGCTTAAATTCAATTTCAAAATACGTAATCTTTCCGCTTTTATCGACTCTAGCACACTCTGCTTTTATCTTATCTCCGCCTTTTTTACCCTTGAGCAGCTGATTCAGTTCACTGTAATCAGCTATTTGCCGTCCTTCTATTGAAACAATAAAATCACCGTTTTTAAGCTCGGTATTTGCAATATCACAGTCCTTGCTTATATCGCTTATCCACAGACTACCCTCAAGTTCTTCAGGTATATCAAATCCGTATTTATCTTTAAATTCAATATTTGCATAATCAGCATATGCTGAATAAAAAGTAATTCCTACTCTCACTCTTCCGCTTACATATCCCTGAGAGATCAATTCTTCAATTATCGGCTTTGCTTCATTGATAGTAATGGCAAACCCCAGTCCCTCGAATTAACAGCCGCATATTTTGACGAAGTTATGCCGATTACCTGACCGTAAAAGATTAACCAAGGCTCCGCCGGAATTTCCGGGACTTATCGCCGCATTAGTCTGAATACAGTTCATTTCAAAGCTTGTTGCATCAGTCTTGATTTTTCTGTTCAGACCGGAAACTATTCCATCAGTAATAGATCCCGTCAATCCCGCCGGATTTCCTATTGCAACAACAGCTTCACCCTGATTGACCTCGTCGGAATTTCCCAGCACTGCCGCCGATAAATTTTCTGCGTCGATTTTTATCACCGAAATATCTGTTTTAGCGTCCCGCCCTACGATTTCGGCAGTATACGATTTATTATCATAGGTATTGACTACATATTTTTCCATGCCGTCCAATACATGAGTATTAGTTACAATATAACCGTCCTCGGTAATAATAATTCCCGAACCGCTTCCCCGACACAATATCCGTTTCCTTTGTTTTATATGTATATATTTCCACCTCCTGAGGTCTTACTACCTGAACAAGTCCTTCGACTGTATATCTTCCGGTTTCATCAGTAAGCTGTTGATTATCTGTCTCAGGCTTGTGTTCTGTCCGCAGAATAATATTTCTTCCCTGAAATTCCGGTTCAAATCCTGCGAGGTTTCCGCGGTTTATATCCGAAACTATACAGTAAACGGTCAGAACGCACACAACAATAAAAAATCATAGCCAGAAATATCGCCGCTGCCGGAATACGGCGTTTTTCTCATCAGATACCGACTGATTTCCGATATTATTGAGAATATCATTTTCAATAATATCAAAACGTTCACACTCTTCTGCAGCTGTACTGCAATCATCGTTATTTTCAAAATTATCGTTCATTTTTTCTCCACTTATCGGTTTATTCTCACTGTCTTCATTATCTTCGATTCCGCTGCCGGAACAACGTTAAATTTATCTACAGGAAATGTAAGCAGAAATTCCGTATATTCGTCCTGATTGCTTTTAAGAATTATACTTCCATGATGAAATTCCACAAACTTTTAACAATTGACAATCCAAGACCTACGCCTGAGGTATCATGACTTCTGAAAAATCCGTTTTATAAAATCTGTCAAAAATCCGGACATCTCCCTGCCTGAAATGCCTCTGCCGGTATTTCCAAACCATAAATATATATTGTGCTGATCGCTATGGGTATTTAACTTTATTACTCCGACGCTGTTCACAAATTTTACTGCCTTGTCCACTAAATTATAAACTATCTAATACAAAATATCTTTATCACCGTATAACATTATTTTCGGACTGTCTATACCCTCAACGGTTACATTTTTATCCTCGATTTGTTTTTCAAACATAAAGAGAGTTTCAACAAACAACGCAGTCAGATCCACCATTCGCCGATTAAGCTGCATATCTCCCGATTCTATTCGGAAATTTTCATCATGGTATTAATTGATCTGACCATTCTGTTAGTCTGATCCGAAACCCTTACCAGATATCTTCTCTGCTGGTCTCTTTCAATAGTTCCGTCAAGAATACCTGTAACAAAACCGTTTATTATAGTTACAGGAGTTTTCAGTTCATGTGAAACATTTGACATAAATTCCAGTCTGTGTTTATTGTTTGAAGCAATTATCTCTGTCATTTTATTCATTGCGGATATTATAGATGCAAGCTCCATGTCAGATGTCTCCGGAAGAGTCTTATCGGTCGTTCCGGTCTCAACAAAATCCGATGCATATTCATTCAGTTCCATCAGTAAATTAAACTTTCTGCGTTTCACAAGATAAAGTATTACTGAAAAAATAGTAAATACTACAGTTATTGAAATAATCAGAACCTCTCCGATCCTGATTACCGAACGGTAATACTCGTCGGCAGGTTTCAGTGCTATAAAATATACTCCTCCATCGCTTAGAACAGACGGCATTTTTTTGCTGTAGATTATTACTTCGCTGTTTACAATATCAAATTCCGCCGCATTTATAAGTCTTGACACTGTTTCAGGCTTATATTTTCCGTATCCGCCTCGGATTTAACAATAATACCGCCGTCTTTGTCAAGTATATAATAATTAGTGTCAAACACGTCTGAATATACAGCAAAAAACGCTCCATATCCGATACTGCCGTCTCTCTGCTGTCAGATGAGTTTAAGCATATTTCAAAATTTTTTATAATTGTGCGGGCCGTCTTATCTATCTCATTATATTCAGACTTTTTTTACATAAGACGCTGAAAACGCAAAAAACGGAAATTCCTGTAAATACTGCTCCCAAAGTAAGCATTGCAATTGCAGCCAGATACTGAACAATAAGCTGTTTTTTCATACTTTTCTGTCTCTTTACGTCAGCTGCGTTCTTCATCGCATTCAAACTTATATCCCACTCCCCATACTGTTTTCAGCGCCCATTTTGTCTGAAACTCCCTCTAGCTTTAAGCGAAGCCGCTTTTATATGGACGTCTATGGTTCTGGAATCGCCGTAATACTCAAATCCCCACACCTCGTCAAGAAGCTGATCTCTTGTAAATACCCTGTTGGGATTGAGGCTAAAAAAGAACAAAAAGCTCAAGCTCCTTAGGGAGGAGTTTCAACCACCTTTTTGCCGCGCACCTTCAATACATACCTTGTCAGATTGATATGCAGATTATCATAAAATAATTCTCTTGATTCCGACGAAGAAGTTGTCTGTCCCACTCTTCTTGAAACAGCCTTGATCCTTGCCAGCACTTCTTTTTGTGTCAAAGGGTTTTACTATGTAATCGTCCGCACCCAGTTCCAGCCCGAGAACCTTGTCGAAAACCTCTGATTTTGCCGTAATCATCAAAATAGGCGTATTATAATTTTTTCGTATTTCACGACAAATCTGCCAGCCGTCCATACCGGGAAGCATTATGTCAAGCAGGATAATATCAGGTTTTAAGGCATAAAACTTAACCATACCCTCTTCGCCGTTATTTGAAATTATAGTACTATACCCCTCTTTTTTTCAAGATAAATCCTCAACAAATCACAAATATTTTATCATCATCAATTATCAGAATTTTTCCAAGTGACATTTTTCTTCCTTTTCCTTAACTATATTCAATAAAAACGTGCTAATAAATGGTTATCCTCTTCACTTGTAATACATATATTTTTATTTAATATTAACAAATTATGTGTTAAAAGTCAATACTTATAATATTATAAAAAATAACCAAAAATATTTCTCCAGTTATCCTTTGTATAATTTTAACATTAATTTATGCCAAATCTAGTCTGGCATTGTCTATAAATACAAAAATCATTTATATTCTTAAAATCCCCTTTGATTTTTCTGAGAAAGTTGGTAAAATAGTAATTAGCACTCAGAGAGTTTGAGTGCTAAAAAAGCTAATAAAATTTTCAGGAGGAATAAATATGACTATCAAACCATTGGCAGACAGAATCGTTATTAAAATGACAGAAGCCGAAGAAACTACAAAGAGCGGTCTTATACTGGCGGCTGCTTCAAAGGAAAAGCCTCAGGTTGCAGAGGTTGTTGCTGTAGGTCCGGGCGGAGTCGTTGACGGTGAAAAAGTTGATATGTATTTAAAAGTGGGCGACAAAGTTTTACTGAGCAAATATGCCGGTACAGAAGTCAAGGTTGACGATGTTGAATACACAATCCTCCGTCAGTCCGAGGTTCTGGCAATAGTAGAATAATCACATTTTAATTTATATTGTAAAGGAGAAATGTTATCATGGCAAAGGATATCAAATACGGCGAGGAAGCCAGAAAATCTCTTCAGTCAGGTATTGACAAGCTGGCTGATACTGTAAAGATCACATTAGGTCCTAAGGGAAGAAACGTTGTTCTTGACAAAAAATTCGGTGCGCCTCATTACCAACGACGGCGTAACAATTGCCAAAGGAAATTGAACTTGAGGACGCATTTGAAAATATGGGCGCCAGATGCTCAAGGAAGTTGCTACAAAACTAACGACGCTGCCGGAGACGGTACAACAACAGCAACACTTTGGCTCAGGCAATGATCCGTGAAGGCATGAAGAATATTGCAGCAGGCGCTAACCCGATGATCGTTAAAAAGGGTATGGCAAAGGCTGTTTGAAACAGCAGTGGGTACCGTTATTTCAAATTCAAAGAAAATTGAAGGCAGCGACGATATCGCAAGAGTTGCAACAGTTTCTTCAGCTGATGAAAATGTAGGCAAACTTATCGCAGACGCTATGGAAAAGGTTACAGCTGACGGCGTAATTACAATTGAAGAAAGCAAAACTGCTGAAACCTACAGCGAAGTTGTTGAAGGCATGCAGTTCGACAGAGGCTACATTTCTCCTTATATGGTTACAGATACAGAAAAATGGAAGCTGTTTACGACGATCCATATATTCAGTCAGGCAAGAAGTTTGTGATCATCGCCAGAAGACATCGAGGGCGAAGCTCTTACAACTCTTTATTCCCTCACCAACTTCAGAGGCATATTCATGCGCAGCTGTTAAGGCCCGATTCGGCGACAGACGTAAGGAAATGCTTCAGGATATTGTTATTCTTACAGGCGGGGTACTTGTGAAGAACTGTCTTGAACTTTGATACAGCTATCGAACTAAGACAGGTTACAGTTATTACCAAGAAAAACTTATTGTTGAGGACGATATTTAAGAACAGAACTGCCTTTGCACATTATCGAACGAGCTATGACAGACGTAAGGAAATGCAGGATATTGCTATTCAGGTTGTTACTTTCAGAAGAACTCGGTCTTGAACTTAAGGATACAGATCGAACAGCTTGGACGTGCAAGACAGGTTGTTATTAACAATTGAAAATACAATTATTGTTGACGGTCCTGAAACTCTGACGATATCAAGAACAGAACTGCTCAGATCAAAGCTCAGGATTGAAACAACAACATCTGATTTTCGATAAAAAAAGCTTCAGGAAAGACTTGCAAAGCTTTCAGGCGGTGTTGCAGTTATCAAGGTAGGCGCTGCAACTGAAATCGAAAATGAAAGAAAAGAAACTGAGAATTGAAGACGCTCTTGCTGCTACAAAGGCAGCCGTTGAAGAAGGTATTGTAGCCGGCGGCGGTACTGCTCTGATAAATGCAATTCCTGCTGTCGAAGAGCTTATTCCTTCACTGGAAGGCGATGAAAAAAGACAGGCGCTCAGATCATTCTCAGAGCTTTGGAAAGAACCTGTTCGCCAGATTGCACTCAATGCAGGTCTTGAAGGCAGCGTCATTATAGATACTATTAAGCGTTCAGGCAAAACAGGCTATGGTTTCGACGCTTACAATGAAACATACGTTGATATGATTCCTGCCGGAATCGTAGATCCTACTAAGGTAACTCGTTCCGCACTCCAGAATGCAGCTTCAGTTGCCGCTATGGTTCTTACAACTGAAAGTCTTGTAGCTGATATTCCTGCACCGGAATCGGCTCCTGCAATGCCTCAGGGCGGTATGGGAATGGGATATTAATCCGATAACCTCCTCTTATTTAAACTATATATGTCTGAAAAAGACAGAACCGACCTCTGCATAATGCAGAGGTCGGTTTTTTTTGCTGATTTCATTCTGTTTGCCCTTTTAATGTCCATCCGGCATAGTTAGCTGTCATAACATTTAGCATATCCGCATATTCAAGCTCGGAAATATAAAAACCGATATAAAAGTGTATCATTGCCCATATCGCTTGTACTGCCTGAATCCACCAGCTTTTCATTATGAAGTATTACAGCATAAAAGCTGTCCTTGCATATCTGATAAATATCATCTGACTCATAATAATCGTCCGAATTTATAAAATCCGATATATTAGAACCGCCCAATTTATATCCGTTCATATTTGCTGTAAGCGTTTCTTCAAGCTCTTCTTTTGTAAGACCGTATTCTTCCATAGTCGACAGTTTATCAAAAAGCTTCCTGACCGTAATACACCTCATATGTTCCCTGTACAGTAAGGTTTGTTATGATCCTCTTCTGATTGATAATAAATAAATTCTCCGTCAGATCAAGACAAAGCTCGAACCATCTTTGGCAATAAATGTATTTCCGCTGATATAATCCCCTGCTGCAATATTAAACGACGCTGTTTTGTAATATCACGTACATCAACCGAAAGATCATTTTCACTGGGACTCTGACCGGCAAATGTAACAACCGTATTCTTCTGAGGAACAATCAAAACATCAATTGAAAAGAAAATACCATTTACTTTCATATCTATTCTGCCGATATATGATTCCAAATTATCAGACGTAACAAATGATGTAAGAGTATCATCAGACCTGACTATCTCATTGCTTTCAGAGTATATATCCTTCAGATGCTGAAAAATTCTTCAGGAGTATAACTGCCTAAACTTGAAACGCCCTGAAGCTGGTAAACATTTTTTCGTCCGGCGTAGCAAATGTGCCCTCATGACCATTCAAAGGCTTCCAGCTAGAGTCAACCATAAAGGAAACATTGTCGACTGTACATGTCTGATACGACAATGCTTCTGTTGCCTGTTCCGCAAACGCCTCCGTATTGATTTCTGTTGTTTTCCTCGGACAGTTCCGATGTAACCGATGTTTCAGCAGAGCTTTCATCACTGCTTTCGATTGTACTTTCTTTTTTAGCATTTCCGCACGCTGTCAGGGCAACAGATAATGCAAAGCGCCAATATTGGTAAATAAAATTTTTTCATGAAACAAATTCCCCCTTATACTAGTAATTTTTATAATTATACTATATTTTTTAATTAAAGTCAAAAATACTCAAAAACTGAAAAAATTAAATACTATGAAAATTATCTCCAGTTTTTCAACACTTTTCTATTGATTTTTTATTCAAAATGTAGTATAATAAAAATTATTATATTTATGTTAGGAGAAAAATAATGGTAAATGATATTATAGAGGAAATTAAGAAAGGACTTACCGGAAACGCCTCCCATGACGCAAATTATCTTCATGATCAGGCAATGAAGTACAGAAACCATGAAAATTCGGAAGAAATCCTCCGCATACTCAGCGACATGACGTTCGATCTTCTGCCCGACGATAAAAAAGAAGCGCTGCATAACGCTATGTTTATAGGCGACAAAAAATTGATCAGGCGTACAATGAAGTAAATAACCTTTTTAAAAACAGAAAGCTCGACGAAGCCGCCGAGCTGATGAGTAAAATGAAAAAACAGGCTGATACATACTTTGACCACACGGAAAAAACTAAAAATATTCATTCAGAAACCGTTTTGACGAATACCTTTTCGTAGAACTTTATAAGCCGGAAAAGCAGTATGAAAGAACTCCTTTTGATTTCTGCACTTATCTTGCCTTTTACGGATATATCCTTGTTGAAATGAAAAAGCCTGAAGAAGCGGTAGGGTTCTCGAAAAGGCAATCAAATATAATCCTGTGAACACCGGACCACGTTTTGAAATGGCTGAATGCTATAAAGTTCTCCGCAATCCTGAAACTTTTTTTTGAGTGCGTAAAGAAACACTTAAAATCGCTTCCACTCCGGCAGATATCGCTAGATGCTACTGCAATCTTGGATATTACTGTATTGATATCAAGGATTATGATTCGGCTGTATGCTTCTATTATAACAGTATGCTTTATGTTCCGAATGATAATATAAAGGCGAATTGCAGCATATAAGCATGCTTACCAAAAAACCAATTACTCCTCCTTCCAAAGAAGATATTCTGAAAGCTTTTGAAAAGTATAATCTTCACCACGGTCCAAGTCAGGTCGTAATCAACATGGCATACTCTCTGGGCGAATACTGTGTTGAACACAATGCCCGTCCGGAAGAATCTATATACTATTACAGTATAGCATACAATCTGACAAGAAATGAAGATATCAAGCAAAAAAATAGACAAGCTTTCTGCACAAATAAAAAAACAGTAAAATTACTTCATTAGCTGCTCACGCATAAACGTGAGCAGCTTTTTCTCACGCCTTGATACCTGAACCTGAGTCATACCAAGCTTTTGTGCGGCTGCCGACTGAGTAAAATTCTTATAATACCGCAAAATATAAGTTCACGATCCTTCGACTCCATCATTTCCAGAACCTGACGCAAAGCAACGGTATCTCCGATTTCTACATCCGGCGACGGTGCGGCAACATCTATCTGTCCGCCGCCCTCTTCGGAGCTGTCAGTAAGAGAAACGGGAGGTAAACTGACCGACAATGCCTCTGCAATGGCACACTCGTCAGTATCCAGCTTTTTCCAAGTTCAGACAATGTAGGTTCACGTCCAAGCTCCTTTGACATTTCATCTCTGACACGTACCGCTTTCAAAGACAGCTCTTTCAGGCTTCTGCTTACCTTAACCGTTCCTCCGTCACGGAAAAGACGTTTGATTTCCCCAGAATAACCGGTACGGCATAGGTTGAAAACTTAACGCCTCTTTCACAGTCAAAAGCCTCCGCAGCTTTAAGAAGACCTATACAGCCGGCAGAATATAAATCATCATATTCTATACCCCTTCCTCTGAAACGGTTAGCGCAAAGATGAACCAGTCCCAGATTCTCTTCCGGCAAAGGCTTATTCATTTGCCGCCCCCAGCTTTTTTTCTCATTGTTACTACAGTACCTTTTCCCACAGTACTTTTAACTGTCAGCTTGTCCATAAAGCTTTCCATAACGGCAAATCCCAATCCGGCTCTCTCTTCACAGGGAGCAGTAGTATACAGCAGTTCCATAGCACGTTTAACGTCCGGAATTCCGCAGCCCTTATCCTTTATTCTTATGTATATTTCATTATCGTTAAGTATTCTTGCAGTTATTTCAATTAATCCTTCCGTACCTCTGTAAGCATGAACTATACAATTGGTAACTGCTTCGGAAACGGCAGTTCTTAAATCGGCAATATCCTCGATCCCCGGATCAAGAAATGCTGCAAAAGCACAAACTGCCGTTCTGGCAAAGCCTTCATTTTCCGATTTGCTTTTTAAAACTTATTTTCATTTCGTTTACAATCTTCATTTTTTCGCCTCCTCACACATTGCAGATCGACGCTAAACGGTCAATTCCTGAAAGTCTCATAACCTTTTTTTATATGAGGGGGAGGATTTCTGACAACTAAGTTTCCTCCGCTTTCCTGCATCAGCTTATACCTGCCCATAACCAGTCCGATTCCTGAGCTGTCCATAAATCCCACTTCAGAAAAAATCCATAATAAGCTCTTCCGGCTGATTTTCACGAAAGAGAAAAATCTATATCCTGACGAAGGATTTTGCGTTATGATGGTCAATTTCACCGGATAATAATGCAATCACTTTATTATCTTCATTTATAATCTTTACAGACATTTCTTTTTTAACCTCCTGTTTAAAAAACTCTGTATTTTTATTGTATTATAAGATGTGTAAATTTTTGTAGAAACATGCAATCATTAAAACTATTATATTTAAATCAACTATAAAAGTAATGTGCTGCATAATTTCTTATGCAGCACATTACTTTTTTCTTCTTTAACAAACAAAAGGCTTCCCTTACGGAAGCCTTTTGCCATGATATAGGGATTATTGGGGATTTTAATTTAACGCTGGGGTAAACGTTAAATCGAAATGTTTATACTCATTTACGAGTATGGTCATATTATATAATTCCAGTGTGAAATCTTTTGTGAAAAGTCCTTGAAAAAAAAAAACTCTGAAACAATATGATTATTTCTGTTTTGTCTGATTATTATCTTTTTTTGTCATATTTTTTCTCGGAAAACCGTTTACTGTAAAATTTATGCTCTGTTTTCTTACTGTCTTCCCACTTTCAGACTGTTCCGGCTTTACAATATCCTTAATTTCAAACCAGAATGTAAGAACCCTTTCCTACAACGCTGTAAACTCCGAAATTATATTCATGCTTCTTAAGAATAGCTTTTACGATTGAAAGTCCCAGTCCTGTCCCTACTACTTCCCTCTTATGATTTTTCCGAACGGTAATATTTATCAAAGATAAGCTTTATCTTTTTCAGGAACAATCCCTCTCCGGTATCCGATACTTCTATACGGACACCGAAATCGCTGAATTTTCTGTTGTTTTATGAAAATCCGCTTGTCCTCACCGGTATAATTAACGGCATTATTAATTAGATTGTAAATAACCTGCTGAATCATACATTATATCGCAGCTCCGTCTCAGGTTCAAATGAAATATGATAATCGGATTTTTTGAAATCGCTTCATATCTTGCAACTATATCCTCAGAAGGTTCTTATATTGAATTCAATTATAATTAAGCTCCTGATTACCGTCCTCAAGCTTTGAAGGTCAAACATGTCGTTTACAAGCTGTGCCAGACGGTCCGTTTCTTCAATTATTATTTCAAGATGTTCGTTTCTTTTCTGAGGATTATCTCCTGACAAATCCCTGATCATTTCAGCGTAAGCCTTAAGCATGGTAAGAGGAGTTCTAAGATCGGGAAACATTTGCTATAAGATCGCGCTGCATAGCGTCGACCTTTGAGATCTGCTGACCGGCATAAAGTAAGCGTACTTGCAAGCCGCTGAATTTCAAGGTAGTCCTCAAATTTTATACTGTAATTTCCGGCAGCCATTTTTTCAGCTGACTTAGTAATTTTTACAATCGGTTCTGGCTATTTTTCTCGCCATAAAAAATGAAATTACAATACTGAGAATAATAAGATAAATTGTTATAATAAGAAGCGACGTTTATTATTGACGCAGTGGAGCCTACGGGCACAAGCGGAGTATTGATGAGTACATACCCCTTCAGGAGAGTCGGCACTGCCTATTACCACAGCGAATACCAGCATATCATTGCTTATTGCACTGTTATATTCCTTAAAATATATTTCTTTTTACCGCTTTCCTTCAGCTTGTTTAAAATTCTCCTTTCATGGAATCAGGACTGTGTATAAGGCAGCTTTTGCCCAGAGTATCCTTTGTATAAATGACTCTGCCGTATTTGTCCACAATTTCAATACATAAATCATTTGAAATAGCAATTGTTGTAAGCGTTCTGCCGTAATCGTCATCACCGTATTCATCAACTATTTTTTCGCCGAAAGCTTTACATCGGAAATCTTCATTTTTTCATAAAAGTTTTCAAGAAAACAATCTGAAAAACCACAGCATTATAAATACTACAGCCGTAAAAAACATGAAGTATTCATACTTTAAATCTAAGGCTTACGGCATTTTTAATTTTGGACGTATTCAAATTTATATCCCATTCCTCTCAATGTAACAATAAATTTTCTGTATTGTCCCAGACTGTTTCTCAGCATTTTAATATGAGTATCTACAGTTCTGTCATCACCGAAAAAGTCATATCCCCAGACTTCCTCCAGAAGCTTGTCCCTTGTCAGGGCAAGATTTTTATTTTTACCAGATAAAAAAGCAAATCATACTCTTTCGGCGTCATCGAAGCTTTTCACCGTCAACATAAACTTCGCGTCCGGCAATATCAATTTCAAGACCCTCAAAAAACAAGCTTTTCCGGTACAGTCGATTCTGAAACGTTGTTTCTTTTTTCAGTACAGCCTTTATTCTTGCCATAAGCTCCTTAGGAGAAAAAGGCTTTACAACATAATCGTCAATTCAAGCTCAAAGCCGAAAAAGCTTATCATATTCTTCGCCTCTTGCAGAAAGCATGATGACCGGTATCGTTTTATATTTCTTTTATTTCCTTGCAGGTCGAAAAGCCGTCCAGCTTGGGCATCATTATATCCATTACAATAAGGTCGAAATCTTCGGACTTTACCATTTCAACGGCTTCCATACCGTTTTCCGCTTCGGCGACTTCATAGCCCTCAAATTCCGCATACTCTCTGACAACTCGTCTGATATTTACTTCATCGTCAACAACAAGAATTTTATACATACGTCATTCTCCTTTAATCTTTTTATATTATCATGAATTTACAGCTATATTATAATTCATAAATGTGTATATTAAGTGAAAAATAAAAAAGATTTGAGTATTAAACTTTTTTTAAAAATATGTTAAATCAAACTGTCATTGTTGACATTTTTTCAATAAAAATTGGTATAATACTATTAATCTGTTATATGTTTTCAACAAAATAAATTTACGGCGTGCCGTTCGCCTAAATAATAAGCGGCTGGGAGGTAAAAAATGAAAAAGCGTATTGGTATTCTTACAAGCGGCGGAGACTGTCCCGGACTTAACGCAACCATCAGAGGCGTTGCAAAGGCATGCTATGAAATGATGGGCGAGGATAATGTAGAAATCGTAGGAATTGCCGAGGGGTATTACGGTCTTATAAACAATATCTGCCGTGATATGAAGCCGGAAGAATTCTCCGGTATTCTCACAAGAGGCGGTACTATTTTAGGCACAAAACGTCAGCCGTTTAAAATGATGCAGGTCATCGGCGACGATAATGTGGACAAAGTAAAAACATGAAAGAAACCTACAAAAACAAAAGCTTGACTGTCTCCCTTACTCGGCGGCAACGGTACACATAAAACTTCACGTCTGCTCAGACGAAGGACTCAACGTAATCGGCCTGCCGAAAACTATAGACAACGACATTTACGGAACTGATGTAACCTTCGGTTTCCATACCGCTGTTGACATTGCCACAGACGCTCTGAGACAGACTTCACACCACCGCAAACAGTCATTCAAGAATTCTTCTTTGCGAGATCATGGGCAACAAGGCCGGCTGGCTTACCTTGAACGCCGGAATCGCAGGAGGCGCCGACATTATTCTTATTCCTGAAATTCCTTATGACATTGATAAGGTATGCGAATCTGTACTGAAAAGAAGCGAAAGCGGTAAGAATTTCTCGATCGTCGCCGTTGCAGAAGGTGTGTTTGACCAAAAACGGAGCTCAGCTTAAAAGAAAGAACGTGCAAGACTTCGTGCAGAAGCGGGAATCACTACCGCTACAAATAGAATAGCCGCACAGATCCAATCAAATACCGGACTTGAAACCAGAACCTGCGTTCCCGGACATATGCTCAGAGGCGGAAGTCCAAGCGCTTATGACAGAATCCTTGCAACTCAGTTCGGAGTACACGCCGCAAAACTTATTTCCCAGGAAAAATACGGCAGAACTGTTGCAAAAATCGGCGGAAAAATTACAGCAAATAAGCTTGAAGATATCGCAGGAAAAACAAAATTTGTGGATCCGTCCGACCAGCTTGTTAAAACCGCTAAAAATTTAGGAATATCTTTCGGGGATTGATAATGACTGATACTAAAAAGGATTTTTTAACAGTCTTCCGGGATTTAGAAGCGGAAAAATCGCCAAAAAAGATTATAGCTGTGGGTTTGATTTATATTCCGTTGATTATTTCTTTGCTGGGTATAATTGTATATGCTAATAACGCTTTTTAAAGAATATAAGTATGATAATATTATTAATGCGGTAATTTGCACAATTATAGCTGTTTTGGAAATTTTGGCTGTTATTGCAGCTTTAATTATTGAAAAAAGTCGAGTTCTAAAAAATAAGCATGCTATTGAAATAATTACCGGATTTATCTTCACAATACTTGCCTTTGCATTGTTTACTGCATTTAACAGTTTTCATACCAATGAATATAATTTATACCTTGAAAACAAAAAAGGAGTCCAAACAAGCAGCCGTTATTACAGAACTTTCAACAACTGCGGTTTCAAAAAAGAAAGCATTACTTCCGCTTCGACAGCTGTGTCAGTCAAAGTAACCGAAACCGAAGCTGACGCTGAAACTGAATTGCCAAAAACCTCTGGAGCGGAAACTAAAGCAGAAAACGACAACAACTGTGATTTTACAAACAGAACCCACAGAATTACAGGAGAAAACTGAACCTACCCAATATACATGGCTTCGTGCAACAGGACATTTATATACAGGTGTTGATTTATATCTGGTCATGGATACAGGCGAATTCCTTTACGGAACCATCATGGATATAGACAACGATACGGATCAGGTTTTACTATACACTTATGAAAACGACACAACTCAATGGGTCGACCGCCGTGCAGGAATGTTTCTAAAATCTCTTTATATAAGGTCTGACGATGATTGCTTACCGCAATAAAGAGCATAATTTATTTTATTGAATGCAAATATAGTAAGTATCAATATAATAAAATCAAATCCTGTTTTAACTATATATTTTTTCTAATAAATATAACAAAAGCAAAGCAGAACTGATAAAATTCAGTTCTGCTTGAACTGTTTATAACGATATTTTGTGTATTATTTTTTTATAAATAAACTAAATGTTGCTATAAACAGTGAGAATATGGAAAATTTTTAGTAAATTTTAATAATGACATAAATCAGGATAAATGTTATAATGGAATAAGTATAAAAAAATTCGAAATACTGAAAATAGTAAAAATTTTACAGAAAGATTGGGATTCATATGCCGAAAAATTATGACGTAATTATTGCCGGAAGCGGTACTGCCGGACTTTATGCAGCTATTAATCTTCCGTCCGAGCTTAAAAAATACTGATACTGTCAAAGCGTGATTTGCTGCTTTGCAACTCTGCCCTTTGCACAGGGCGGTATTGCAGGTGTATACGATTCGCCGAATGATAATATTCAACTCCACCAGAATGATACTATGATCGCCGGCGGTTTTAAAAACAATACTGAAAACGTTCATATTCTTGTTTCCGAAGCCGCTCAGGACATTCAAACGCTTATTGATCTGGGTGTTGACTTTGACAGAACTCCAGTCGGAAATCTTCACAGAACACTTGAAGGCGGACACTGCCGCCACAGAATTTTTCACCACAAGGACGCTACAGGCTTTGAAATTGTTTCAAGACTGCTGGACAAGGTAAAAACTCTGCCTAATGTTGACATTATGGAAAATACTTATTTATGCGGAATAAAAAAAACCTCTACAGGATTTTCTGTCGATACATGGAAAGAGGAAAAACGCCAAAGCGTCAACTGCCATTATATGATTCTTGCAACAGGCGGAATCGGAAGAGTTTATGAATACACTACAAATTCCGCTATCGCTACCGGAGACGGTATTACATTTGCTTATGAAATGGGTGCGGACATTAAAAATCTGAGCCTTGTTCAATTCCATCCCACAGCTTTCAACAACAAGCACACAAGGGAATGTTTCCTTATTTCCGAAGCTGTAAGAGGCGAGGGCGCATATCTGCTCAACAAAAACGGCGAACGCTTTATGCATAATTATGATGACA
>VOFG01004811.1_pt1 | contig 35755 bp, 52 predicted proteins | sample 5384171 | NCBI WGS metagenome assembly VOFG01 (sample SAMN12384726, study PRJNA508395) | human gut metagenome | isolation source: healthy gut F | host: Homo sapiens
AGCTCCTGGTTTCGCGTGAGATTTGTAAAGTTCTTTTTCTACAATGTCACTCTTCTTGTCAATGATACGCAGATACTGCAGGTGAAAGGGATGCATTCTGTACAGGATCTGAAGAAGAATGAAGCGTGTCTTCATAAGTATAGAAGTCACGGACTCTTCCATCCATGAACGCGTTCAGTACCGGCGTTTCTTCCAGACACACACGGTAATGATGATGGTGTCTGCCATGATGGTACCCATAGGGATGGTCACATACCAGTCTTTTTCGTTGCGCTCCTCGATCACAGGGGATGGTCGACGAGACTGCTTTGCAGTGATCTTCCAGTTCAATACGGGACCGTTCCTCTTCATCCACAGAGGTGCCCGGACGTGATCCGTCGATCTCGTAATGCCCGCGATCTCCAGATCTCGGTCGCTGTGGGATTCGTCAGTGCAATCCAGCAGGCGATTCTGCTTCTTGTCCATCTGATGGATGCGCCATCTTCCGTTTTAAATAGCGTATCATAATACGTCTTTGGTTCCTTTCCTGTTTCGGCTACCTTATTATAAATTCTGCGCCCCTGTTTGTCAAATCTATTGATCGTTCTTTTTTCAATTCTGACAGAAGTTTCCTGTTTTCTTAACTAATTTTTTACGCCCGGATAAATTGTAATATGGAAGATTTTATGTTAAACTCTCCACTGTACGCTGAGAAAGTGTGTGTTTTTTAGATAATGAGGCAGGGGGTTTCCGCATCAAATGAATTTATTACATAATAATACCCTTGGAATCGATATTGGTTCCACTACCGTTAAAATTGCAGTTTTAGACAGCGAACATCATATGTTATTTGCCGACCACGAGCGCCACTATGCTAACATTCAGGAGACGCTCGCTCTTTTATTATCAAAGGGCAAAGAGAAACTTGGCGAGATGACCGTCCCCCAAGCATTACCGGTTCCGGCGGACTGACACTCTCCGGACACTTAAACGTTCCATTCACTGCAGAGGTGGTAGCCGTTGCTACCGCGCTTCAGGATTATGCCCCGCAGACCGATGTGGCCATTGAACTGGGCGGCGAAGATGCAAAATCATTTACTTCACCGGCGGCATTGACCAGCGCATGAACGGCATCTGCGCAGGCGGCACCGGTTCTTTTATTGACCAGATGGCATCCCTTTACAGACCGATGCATCCGGCCTGAACGAATATGCAAAAACCAGATGATCTACCCATTGCCGGCCCGCTGCGGCGTTTTGCAAAATCCGATATCCAGCCCCCTCATCAACGAGGGCGCTACCAGGGAAGATCTCTCCGCATCCATTTTCCAGGCGGTCGTCAACCAGACCATCAGCGGCCTGGCCTGCGGAAAGCCGATCCGCGGCACCGTGGCCTTCCTGGGCGGCCCGCTCCATTTTTACCGGAGCTTCGCCGGGCCTTCATCCGCACCTTAAACCTGGATGCAGAGCACATTGTGGCACCGGATCATTCTCATCTGTTTGCTGCCATTGGCGCAGCCATGAACGCAGATAAAAAAGTGACCGTATCCTTAACTGATATGATTCAACCGCCTCCACCTCCGGCATCAAAATGGAGTTTGAGGTCAAGCGTATGGATCCCTTTTCGCGTCTCAGGAAGATTATGACGCATTCCAGGCCCGTCATGCACAGCAATCAGGTAAAAAAAGGCGACTTATCCCATACAGCGGCAATTGTTACCTGGGAATCGACGCCGGTTCCACCACTACCAAGGTGGCTCTGGTGGGTGAGGACGGAAGCCTGCTCTACAGCTTCTATGACAACAACAATGGAAGCACCATTGCCACCGCCATCCGCGCCATCGGTGAAATTAAAGGAAAAGCTGCCGGAAACCGCGCGCATTGCCTGGTCCTGTTCCACCGGTTACGGCGAGGCTTTATTAAAGTCTGCCCTGATGCTGGATGAAGGTGGAGGTTGAGACCATCTCCCACTACTATGCAGCTGCATTCTTCGAGCCGGATGTAGACTGTATCCTGGACATTGGCGGTCAGGACATGAAATGCATCCGCATCAAGGATCATACCGTAGACAGCGTGCAGTTAAACGAGGCCTGCTCCTCCGGCTGCGGTTCCTTCATCGAGACCTTCGCAAAGTCCTTAAACTATTCCGTCATCGACTTCGCGAGGGAAGCGCTGTTTGCAAAGAATCCAACCGACCTGGGCACCCGCTGCACCGTGTTCATGAACTCCAACGTAAAGCAGGCCCAGAAGGAGGGCGCAACCGTTGCGGATATCTCCGCCGGTCTGGCCTACTCTGTCATCAAGAACGCCCTGTTTAAGGTCATCAAGATCACCAGCGCATCCGATCTGGGCAAGCATGTGGTAGTTCAGGGCGGTACCTTCTACAATGACGCCGTTCTGCGAAGCTTCGAGAAGATCGCAGGCTGCGAGGCTGTCCGCCCGGACATTGCCGGTATCATGGGCGCGTTTGGCGCGGCTCTCATTGCGCGGGAACGCTGCAATCTGGAAAAAGGCACTTCCATGCTGCCCCTTGACCGGATTCTTTCCTTTAAAATATGAAACTTCCATGGCACGCTGCAAGGGCTGCACCAACCACTGCGTCCTCACCATCAACCGGTTTGACGGCGGACGCCAGTTCATCAGCGGCAACCGCTGTGAGCGAGGCCTTGAAAAGAAAAAGCCAAAAAAGAAATTCCGAACCTCTTCGACTACAAGTATCACCGGATGTTCGACTACGAGTCCCTTCCGCAGAGCGCGGCACCATCGGTATTCCCGGGTTTTAAACATGTACGAACTTCCCATTCTGGGCAACCTTCTTAAAAGAACTGAAATTCCGTGTGATCCTGTCCCCGCAGTCCACCAGAAAGATCTATGAGCTGGGCATTGAGTCCATCCCCAGTGAATCTGAGTGCTACCCGGCCAAACTGGTACATGGACATTTCCTGGCTCATTCATCAGGGCGTGCGCGATATCTTCTATCCGTGCATCCCGTATGAACGCAATGAGACTCCGCAGGCAGGCAACCACTACAACTGCCCGATGGTTACCTCTTACGCCGAGAACATCAAAAACAATGTGGAAGAACTCGCCGAGTTCGATGTCCACTTCATGAATCCTGTTCTTTGCCTTCACCAACGAGGAAGTGCTGACAAAACAGCTCATGTAAAGAGTTTGGCAAGGAATTCAACATCTCCTCTGTAGAAGTACAGAAAGCCGCTCACGCCGCATGGGAAGAGCTTTGACTGCCTCCCGCCGCGACATGGAGAAGAAGGGCGAGGAGACCATTGCCTGGTTAAAGGAGCATGACCGCCACGGGCATCGTGCTGGCCGGCCGTCCTTACCATGTAGACCGGAGATCAACCATGGTATTCGGAGCTCATCACCTCCTACGGCTTTTGCAGTCCTCACCGAGGATTCCATCTCCCATCTGACCGATGCTGAGCGCCCGCTCATTGTCACGGACCAGTGGATGTACCACTCCAGACTGTACCGCGCCGCTACCTACGTGAAGAACAGCGAGTGCCTGGATCTGATCCAGCTTAACTCCTTCGGCTGCGGCCTGGATGCCGTCACCACCGATCAGGTACATGATATCCTGACCGGTTCTGGCAAAATTTATACCGTATTAAAGATCGATGAGGTCAACAACCTTGGCGCGGCAAGAATCCGTATCCGTTCTCTCATTGCGGCCTTAAAGGTACGCCAGCAGAAGCACTTTGAGCGCAAGGTCGTATCCAGTGCTTACAACCGTGTTGTCTTCACCAAGGAGATGAAAAAGGATTATACCCTGCTCTGCCCGCAGATGTCCCCTCCCCGATCCACTTTGAGCTGATCGAACCGGCTATCCGCGCTTTCGGCTACAAGATTGAGGTCTTAAAAAATGACAGCAGAAATGCCGTGGATGTGGGCCTGAAATACGTCAACAACGACGCCTGCTATCCGTCCCTGTGTGTTGTCGGCCAGATCATGGATGCCCTGTTATCCGGCAAATATGATTTAAACCACACAGCCGTATTCATGAGCCAGACCGGCGGCGGCTGCCGCGCTTCCAACTACATCGGATTCATCCGCCGGGCCCTGGAAAAGGCAGGCATGCCACAGATTCCGGTCATCTCCGTCAATGCCAACGGCATGGAGACCAACCCGGGCTTCACCTTCACGCCGGGCCTGATCACCAAGGCTATGCAGGGCGTGGTTTACGGCGACATCTTCATGCGTGTACTCTACGCCACCCGTCCTTACGAGAAGGTGCCGGGCTCCGCAAACGCACTGCATGAGAAATGGAAAGAGCGCTGCATCAAGAGTCTTTCCACCCGCTCCCGCAAATATGATGGAATTTGGACGAAACATTAAAGGAATCATCCACGACTTCGATGAACTGCCGCGTCTGGATGTGAAGAAGCCGAAGGTCGGCATTGTAGGTGAGATCCTCGTTAAGTTCTCCCCGCTGGCCAACAACCACATTGTGGACCTGCTGGAACCGAGGGTGCTGAGGCAGTTATGCCGGATCTGATGGATTTCCTGCTGTATTCCTTCTACAACAGCAACTTCAAGGCAGACCATCTCGGCGGCAAGCGCTCCACCGCCCGCCTGTGCAACTTAGGAATCTCCTTACTGGAGTACTTCCGCAAGACCGCACGCAAGGAGCTGGAGGCCAGCAAAAACTTCACTCCGCCGTCCCGCATCTGGGAACTGGCCGATATGGCAAAGCATTATGTATCCCTGGGCAACCAGACCGGTGAAGGCTGGTTCTTAACCGGCGAGATGCTGGAATTAATTCACAGCGGTGTCAAAAAACATCGTCTGCACCCAGCCGTTCGGATGCCTGCCAAACCACATTGTAGGTAAGGGCGTCATCAAAGAACTGCGCGCGTCCCATCCGGAAGCAAACATCATTGCCGTCGACTACGACCCGGGCGCCAGCGTAGTAAACCAGTTGAACCGTATCAAACTGATGCTGGCCACCGCGCAGAAGCAGCTGCGCGCGGAAAGCAACAAAGCAATTTCATAAAATAGCAATATTATAAACGAAAATGCCAGGTGGCGCCAATTCGGCGCCCCTGGCATTTTCTGTACGGGAATAATTTTTCTGTTCCGTACCTTTACTGCGGAGAAAGGATCTTAAGCAGTTCGTCTTTGCTGAGGCTGCCGATGGATACCTGCTTCCGGAAATAATCTGGTCTGCCAGATCCCGCTTCTGTTCCTGAAGCAGTAAGATATTTTCCTCTACCGTATCTTTCATGATCAGCTTGAATACCGATACCTGTTTCTCCTGTCCGATACGGTGAGCGCGGTCGGTGGCCTGATTCTGGGCTGCCACATTCCACCACGGATCGTAGTGGATCACGATGTCGGCCGCTGTTAAGTTTAAGCCGGTTCCTCCTGCCTTTAAGGAAATCAGGAATACCGGCGTCTCATCGGTCTGAAATGCTCCGGCCATGCGGATTCGCTCTTCCTTCGGCGTTGCGCCTGTCAGTTCATGGAAGGCAATGCCTTCCTTCTTTAACCGCTGTCCGATCAACTCCAGCATGGACGTGAACTGGGAGAACAGAAGGATCTTATGGCCTCCCCGCGATGCCTCCCGTAATCAGTTCCATGCAGGTGTCAAGCTTAGCCGAACCGCCCTTGTAGCGGTCAAAGCACAAGGACGGATCGCAGCAGATCTGGCGCAGCTTTGTAAGCTCTGCCAGCACCTGGATGCGCTCGGTTCCGTAGGTATCGCCGCTCATCTGCTCCAGTTCTTCCTTTAAAGCCAGGGCATGGGCGGTGTAGAGCTGTTTCTGCTCTTCCTCCGCCATAGAGTACACCACGGTCTCCAGCTTGTCTGGAAGATCTTTAAAACATCCTTCTTCAAACGGCGCAGCACAAACGGGCCGGAAAGGCGCCGCAGGCTCTCCAGTGCGTACGGATCTCCGTCTTTGGCAATGGGGACTCAAACTGCTTGCGGAACCGGGAATAGGTAAATAAAAATCCCGGCATTAAATAGTCGAAAATGCTCCACAGCTCCGACAGACGGTTTTCAATCGGCGTACCGGTCAGGGCGTAGCGGGTCTGGGCCTTAATCAGCTTCACTGACTTGGCGCTCTGAGTCATGGATTCTTGATGTACTGAGCCTCATCAATCACCTGGAACCGGAACTGAAATGGCTCGTAGCAGGCGATATCACGTTTTAAGAGGTCGTAGGAGGTGATGAGAATCTGCGGGTGGCCGATGGCCTCTGCTGATTCCTGAGCATCTGCCTGAACAGTTGTCTCCGAAGCAGCTGTTTCCAGGTGCTCCGTTCCGAGCTGCGCCGCGATTTTCAATATCTCCTCCCGCTCCGGCGCAGTGCCCGTCACAGTCTGCACAGTGAGTCCCGGCGCGAACCGGTTTAACTCATTTTCCCAGTTGTAGACCAGGGAAGCCGGACATACGATCAGAGACTGGGACTCCGGGTGCTCCTCTGCCTCGGCCTGCAGCAGCGCAATGATCTGGATGGTCTTTCCAAGGCCCATATCATCGGCCAGAATGCCGCCAAATCCATTTACATCCAGCGTTTTGAGCCAGCGGTAGCCGGTCTTCTGATAACCACGCAGCACCTGCTGCAAAGACGCCGGAACCACATAGTCGCTGTCTTCCACGGACTTCATACCGCGGACCACGGCCCGAAACAGATTATCCCGGTAAAAGGTGATGCCATTGCCCTCTTTTAATACACTGTCCAGATACAGGGCACGGTAAACCGGAACCTTGACCAGACCGGACAAAAAGCTCCCTCTTCCAATACCGAGACTGTCCGTCATGCGGGCCACCGTCATGAGACCATTTTCATCTACATTTAAGAACTCCCCGCTGCGCAGACGGTAATACTTTTTTTCGGATCGTAGCCGGATAAGATATCCAGCAGCTCGTCCCGGGACATGCCCTCGGCGTCTACACTCAGTTCCAGCCATCTTCCGGCAGTCTGTACACCCACCTTTACCTGCGGGGATGGCAGGACGCGAATTTTCCGGGCTGCATCAGATACCAGCACCTGCCCCAGCTCCATGAATTCCTCCATGCCCTCGGAGAGCAGGCGGTACAATGCCTCCTCATCGTTCCGGATGACCAGATACTCCGACTCGCCGTCCCGGTACTGGAAATACCGGGTGATGACCTGGCTGATCTTAAACTCGCCCGGCACATCACGGCAGATGATCCGAGGCACCTTGTCATCGTTGAGCGGAGAGAAGGAAAATCGCCGTAGGACAGCAGCGGCTTCATGGTAATCTCGTCCGGACCGGTGCTGTCAAAAGGAGAACTGCGCCTTCAGTTCTTTCGGACGGTAGCTTTCCAGATCCCACATCGTGGACGGTAAGCTCCGCGTAAGGAAGAATCTTCTGCAGTACCCGCTCGTAAAACAGTGGAATGTCGCGGTCCTGAATATCCAGAGTGTGGCTCTTTTTATCTTTTTTAATACCTGCTCCAGGAACACGCCCAGCTCCCGGGATTCTGTCTCATCCAGGCACACCAGGCTTGTCTCGTTGCCCACATACCAGCCCTGCTCCCCGGAATACCAAAGAGCTCCTGATCGATCGAAACGGCAATGCCATCCCGGCCCGCCCGGCGGATCTGTACCGTCAGGCGCATGCACTCCTGCTTTTACCTTCACATTACAGTGGCTGCCATCGCCAAACTCCACCTCCAGATCCCGGTTTTCCATAAGCTGGAAAAAGCGGTCCCGGTTAGCGCGGTTTAAATTCAGAGTGCGAAGCCCCTGCATGGTGACAAACGAACTTTTCCGGAACTGCTCAAAATGTTCCTGATAAACCTGCACCAGCTCCAGAAGAAGGGCACACAGCTCCCGGTCCTCTTCCGCAAAGGCATTCAGGCTGTGATGGAAGGTCAGCTGCTTTCCATAAGATACGCTGGCTCCCGTGCGTACTGCCTCCGCAAAGGACATCAGGTCCTTTATAATATAAAACGATCCCGGCCAAGCTTGAATTCCAGACTGGCAGAACCGTTTTTAACATCAGGCGCGGCACCAGCCGGATCTCTGTCTCCTCCGCATCTTCAATGATCTTTGCCACTTCCCGGTTGGTATACTCCCGAATCATGGTACGGATCTCCTGCGATGTGGAGACAGGACGGCCGGAATGCTGCTCCTGCTTTTTTTCCATTGTTCCCAACACAAGCTTTGCGTGCGCGCACATGCCCCGGTAGGAATTTCCATTTACACAAGAACAAGAGTAGTCACGAACCTGACTACCCTTGACATATAAACTCACCTTATATAAGCTGTCTCCATCCTGGACGGAGGCGCGGATTCCCTGCTCTCCCTTCCAGAATGTGCTGGTGGCAGACTCCGTTATCTTCATAAAAGTGCCTCCTTGCGCATACTGGTGAAATACGTGACATGCCTGCTCAGCTCGATTCCGCTTCGCTGTAATGTCAAATTACATCCTCTCCGGCGCTTCAAATCCCAGTACCTGGATGCATGCCTCGAGCACGCGTTTTACCAGGGTGATGAGGGCGATCCAGCTTGCCTGGCGCTCTTTGTCTTCCTCTGCCAGGATACGGGTATCATGGTAGAAGCTGTTGAAGGCGTTGGACAAATCGAAGATGTACTGGCAGATCTTGTGCGGCGCGGTCTCAGCGAACGCGTTCTCCATCACATCGTTGTACTTGGACAGTTCCAGCATCAGGGCTTTTCCGCGTCGCTGGCTGTCGGAAGGATGGTTTCTGCCTTGGTGCCCGGGTTCTGTGCCTCATATTTGCCCAGAATGGATTTGATGCGGACGATGGTGTACAGGATGTACGGGCCGGTATTGCCCTCGAAGGAGATAAAGCGGTCAATATCGAACACGTAATCTTTGGCTGCCTGGTTGGACAGGTCACCATATTTTAAGGCTGCAAGGCCGACAATCTTGGCGGTCTCCTTTGCCTCTGCCTCATCCATGCTGCGGTTTTCCATGATGCGGTTGTAAACAGCCTCATCGATGTCCGCAATGAGGTGCTCCAGACGCATCACGCCGCCCTCTCTGGTCTTAAACGGCTTGCCGTCCTTGCCGTTCATGGTACCAAAGCCGATAAAGGAAAGAACGGGGTCTCCGGCTTACATAGCCGGCCTTCTTTGCCACACGGAACACCTGCTTGAAGTGAAGCTCCTGACGCTTATCGGTAATGTAAACGTACTTGACCGGATGGAAATCCTTCTCACGCTGGATGATGGTTCCCAGATCGGAGGTTGCGTACAGGGCAGCACCGTCAGACTTGCGCACGATACACGGCGGCAGCTCTTTGGAGTCGGTCGGCTCGGTTACGTCTACAACCAGAGCGCCCTGGCTCTCGTATGCCAGACCCTTGTCTTTGCAGGTCCTGAATCAGCCACGGAATATACTCCTCCGCGTCACTCTCGCCTTTCCAGAGTTCAAAATGAACGTCAGATTGTCGTAGTTTCTCTTTAAGTCTGCCAGGGAAACACTCATGATATGTTTCCAGATGGCAGTGTACGGCGGATAGCCCTTCTGAAAGCTTGAAGGTAGCGGTCTGCGCACGCTCCTTGAAAACCTCGTCTACTTTGGACTTGCCGCTGGCAGTCGGGTAGATATCCTCCAGCTCGCTGATGGTAAACGGCGGCTCGGACGGATATTCTCCGGTGTAGTTTTCATCGAAATAAACCAGATCCGGCTTGCGGTCACGCAGTTCCTCGATGATGAGGCCCATCTGCAGGCCCCAGTCACCAAGATGTACGTCACCGATCATGTTGTAGCCTAAGTAACGGCCCATGCGCTTTACGCTCTCACCAATAACGGCAGAACGCAGGTGGCCGACATGGAGCGGCTTTGCCACGTTGGCTCCGCCGTAGTCCACGATAATAGTCTCGCCGTGGCCCTCTTCCTCCACGCCAAGCTTCTCTTCCTTTGCCATGCCGTTCATGAGATCAGCCAGATAAGCGGTATTTAAACGGATGTTGATGAAACCAGGCATTACGGCATTGATCTCGGAAAACATGCCGTCTCCGCCTAATTTTCAACAACCTCATTCGCAATGTCGATCGGTTTCTTTTATATGCCTTGGCCGCTGCCATAGCGCCGTTGCACTGGTACTCACATAAGTCCGGGCGGTTGGATAAGACAACCTTTGCGTAGGATGCGTCGTAGCCACAGGCGGTAAATGCAGACTTCATCTCGTCCGCGATCAGATCCAGAATTCTTTTTCACCTTTGTTTCTCCTTTGATTGGTTTCACTGTAACGTTTTCTTCATACTGAACTATTATTATACCCGATTTAAGGTCAAAATGCAAGAAAAGGCCTGTTTAAGCCAAAAAACAGTTGAAAAATCATGTCTTTTTAGTATAGAATATAGTAGATTAATAGCGAGTACGCAAATTCAAGGAGGAATATCACATGATTTCAGCAGGTGATTTTAGAAACGGCATTACCTTTGGAAATCGAGGGTAACGTATACCAGATCGTAGAGTTCCAGCACGTAAAACCGGGTAAAGGTGCTGCATTCGTAAGAACCAAAATCAAAAACGTTATGACCGGCGCAGTAGTAGAGAGAACTTTCCGTCCGACCGAGAAATTCCCGTCCGCAAGAATCGACCGTGTCGATATGCAGTATCTGTACGAGGATGGCGATCTGTACAACTTCATGAACATGGAGAACTACGAGCAGATGGCTCTTGCTTCCGACGTAATCGGTGACGCATTAAAGTTCGTTAAGGAAAACGAGGTTGTTAAGATCTGTTCTTACAACGGCAAGGTATTCTCCGTAGAACCGCCGCTGTTCGTAGAGCTTGAGATCACAGATACAGAGCCGGGCTTCAAGGGCGATACCGCTCAGGGCGCAACCAAGCCGGCAACCGTTGAGACTGGCGCAACCGTATACGTTCCGCTGTTCGTTGACAACGGTGACAAGATCAAGATCGACACCCGTACCGGTGAGTACCTGTCCAGAGTTTAATACTCCGCACAGGTTCCGATCAAATCAACCGAACGCAAAAGAGGCAATTCCTTTTCCGGGAACTGCCTCTTTTTGTTTGCTGCTTTTTAATTTTTCTTTCTATCACGCTTATAAAAAAAATACAGCACAACCGCCTCCAGATACCGCTTTAACACAATCTGATTTCTTCCTTCGGATTGATGGGTTTTACCAGGATTCCATAAATTCCGGCCCGGTTCGCGCCGTACACATCGGTAAAGAGCTGGTCTCCCACAAACAAAACCTCGTCTTTGCAAAGTCCCATCTCTTCTACCGCCCGGTTGTAATTTTTATTCCCGGCTTTCCGGCCTTGTAAATGTAAGGAGAATGAACCTGCCCGGCAAAGGACTTCACCCGCGGCTCCTTGTTGTTTGAGAGAAGAAGGGTCTGAAATCCCAGTCCGTGAAGCTGCTCAAACAAAGCCAGAGCACGCTCGTCCGCGGAGCACCGTGGGGAACCAGGGTATTATCAATATCAAAAATGACTCCCTTTTTTTCCTTTTTTCTTTCCAGCCCTCCCAGTCGATTTCATAGGTGCTGTCCACCCATTCTCTGGGATAAAATGGTTCTAATATCACAATCGTACCCTGTCCTACTTTCGCTTATTTTCCAGAAGCTTTCCAAGCTCCTCCATAAAGGTGTTGACATCCTTAAATTCCCGGTAGACCGACGCAAAGCGCACATAGGCTACCTCATCCAGCTGCTTTAACTTCTGCATGACCAGTTCTCCGATTGCGGAGGTTTCCACCTCCCGGTCTTCCATGGTAAAGATCTCGTTCTCAATTTCATCGATCATCTGGTTGATCTGCTGAATGGAGACAGGCCGCTTATGGCAGGAATGCACCACCCCGCCTCGATTTTGGAACGGTCATACGGTTCACGGGACTGGTCCTTTTGATGACCATGAGGGGCATGGTTTCCAGTTTCTCATATGTGGTAAAGCGCTTTCCGCAGACCACGCACTGACGGCGGCGGCGGATGGAGCTGTTATCCTCTGCCGGACGGGAATCAATGACCTTGGTATCTGCTGCGCCGCAAAATGGACACTTCAAGTTATTTTCCTCCTGTGTATCACGTTTTTCATTATTTTAACCCATCCTTTACATGGACGCAAGTATTTTTAAAGCACAAAACCGTTATGAAACTGACATACCCAGTCACAGTTCATGCGTTGCACAAACCTAATCACACTTGCACGGTTTCTCGATGTCCTTCAGCTTCTTAATCTCCACCAGAATAATGTCATCCCCGATCTGGCACACGTCCTTGAACGGAATGATGTATTCCTTCTCCGAAAAGATTCCGCACAGGCAGCCAGGCCCCGGAACAATCAGATGGGTGATGCAGCCGTTTTCCGGGTTAAATTCCACATCGCCCACAAACCCCAGCTTTTTGCAGTCGCAGATGTTGATGACTTCTTTTTTTAAATCAAAAATACGCATAGGCCACATCTGGAACAAAAACGTTCTTACTGTAGTCTATGCGTATCGTTTCCAGGCGGTTCCTAAAGGAGGCCTGGCGCATTCTTTTCATTTTCGTCCGCTGATTAGAATAACGGAACAACTGCTCCCTCGTAGGTCTGCTCGATGAATGCTTTGACTGCGTCACTGGTCAGAACCTCCATCAGTGCTTTGGTCTTCGGATCATTTTCCTTGCCCTCCTGAACTGCTACTACGTTACCGTAGGTCGTTGCTGCCTCAGAGTCAGAAGCCTCAACTGCCAGTGCGTCAGATACCTTTGTAACCAGCCTCAATTGCATAGTTGCCGTTGATAACCGCTACATCTCAACATCACCGAATCACACGTGGAACCTGAGCAGCCTCAACCTCATACAACTGAAGGTTCTTTGGATTCTCAACGATGTCATTCTTCGTTGCTTTTAAACCAGCATCCTCTTTTCAGTTTTAACAGGCCATTTGCCTCTAACAGAAGAAGTGCTCTTGCCTCGTTGGTTGTATCGTTCGAACTGCGACCTTTGCACCGTCTGCCAGTGCATCCAGGGTTGCGGTCTTGCCTGCATAAATACCAAACGGCTCATAGTGGATCTTGCCTGCGCTTACTAACTTGGTTCCTCTCTCCTCATTGAAGGACTCCAGGTATGGCAGATGCTGGAAATAGTTTGCATCCAGATCGCCGGACTCCAGTGCCAGGTTTGGCTGAATGTAATCTACATACTCTTTGATCTCCAGCTCATAACCTTTTTCTTTTAATACATCATTTGCTGCCTTTAAGATTTCAGCATGTGGTGCCGGGCTTGCGCCAACTACGATCCTTCTGTAACTCTCCAGAAGATGCTGTTCGTTTCCTCTGCAGTTGTTTCTGCTCTGTCGTTTCTGCTGCACTGCTCTGCTGCTGCTGTGGTCTCTGCCGGTTTGTTTCCGCCGCATCCTGCAATGCTCGCTGCTGCTAAAACTGCTGCTGCGATCACACTCCAAATGTCTTTTTCATAATGTTTTTCCTCCTCGTTTGAAAAACCTTTTATGGCCGAAAACAGTTATCCTGTCTTTCTGTTTAATCAAACCCGGTTTATCGGTTTTTCTCCTTATCTCCCGCCTTGGAAAATCGTTCATGCCGATCTCTGAATGATCTGAACCAAAACCACCAGCATGGCTACAACCAGCATGATGTCTGGCTGATAACGGTAGTAACCGTAGTTGATGGCAATGGCGCCCAGTCCGCCGCCGCCAACCGCGCCTGCCATAGCGGAATAGCCCAGAATGGTGGTGGTGGAGACCGCCCGATTAAGAGGGACGGCTTACACTCTGGAAGCAGAACCTTCCAGATGATCTGGAACGTGGAAGCTCCCATGGATTTTGCTGCCTCAATGACACCGGCATCAATCTCCTTAAAGGAAGACTCTACCATGCGGGCAATGTAGGGCGCCGCGGATGCCACCAGCGGCGGCACGACCGGAACCAGCCAAGGTTCCGATCCCACCAACGATCTTGGTAACCGGGATCACAATGAAAGAAGAATGAGAAACGGAACTGACCGGAGCAGGTTGATGATGAGTCCCAGCACCTTCTGAAGCCATGGAATGGGGCGGATGCCTTCATCGGTCACCACCAGGATGATGCCCAGCGGAAGGGATTCCCGATGCCAGGAAACAATGGTGGAAATGATCGTCATATAGACAGTCTCCCGATTCCGTTGCGGATCAGTTCCAAAATCTGCTGACTAAAGCTTAACATCGCCGTTCACCTCCTCATACGGCATTTGCACGGTTTTCAGATAATGAATCAGGTTTGCGCGTCCGCTTCGTCCTCCGGAAGCTGAATGATCATCTGTCCATAAGCCGTGCCTCCAATGTCTTTGGTGGAAGCGTACAGGATATTCACCGGAACCTTGCTGGCTAAAATCATGTTGGCAGAACCGGTCCATGGAGGAGCGTCCGTCAAAGGTGATGACGGATCTTTCTGGACTTGTCAAACTTCACATTTTCCACCGCGTCCCCAGGATCAGCTGACGGCCAATCTTGCGATTTCTCGGAGAAGATTTCCGATACCCGGCCGGACTTCGGCAATCTGGCTGTGGTCGATAATGGCTACCCGGTCACAGATGGCTTCAATCACCGCCATCTCATGGGTGATGACAATGACGGTAATGCCTAAGTCCCGGTTGATTTCTTTTTGATCAGCTGCCAAAATGGACTTGGTGGTATTGGGTCCAGGGCGCTGGTGGCCTCATCACAAAGGAGCACTTTCGGGTTGGTGGCAATGGCCCGGGCAATGGCAACTCTCTGGCGCTGTCCGCCGGAAAGCTGTGCCGGATAGGCTTTTGCCCTGTCTTCCAGTCCAACCAGTCTTTAACAGCTCCATGGCCCGCGCTTTCTGCCTGCTGCTTTGGAGCTCCCGCAATCTCCATGGGGAAGCATACATTCCGGAGAATATTTCTCTGGGCCAGCAGGTTGAATTGCTGGAAGATCATGCCCATGGACTGTCTTGCCTTTCTCTGGCCCGCCTCACTTAATGCCGCCAGATTTTCACCCCAAACAATACCTCGCCGGAGGTTGGAATCTCCAGCATGTTGATACAGCGCACCAGGGTACTCTTTCCCGCGCCGGAAAGACCGATGATTCCGAAGATTTCTCCCCGTTTGATTTCCAGATTAATGTCATCGAGGGCTTTCACCGGCCCGTTGGCCGTCTTAAATTCCTTGCCCATGTGCTTTAACTGGATGATGGTTTCCTCTAATGCCATTTTCTTTTCCTTTCCCTGTTTTACGAAAACGAAAAAAAAAGCCGTAAACCTGCAACAGGCTTACGGCTTAGAATGTTCTTGCTTCTGATTTTATGCTTCTTCTATGCTCTTTCCTGACCTTGCAGATTACTGATGAAGTTGATTGCATACGAACATACGGCACATGTCCATCATCATGCCGCACATCATAACCATATTCATCTGCATGGTCTTATTCTGAGTCATAGCTGGTTCCTCGTTTCCGTAGTTCTTATACTACTACTCTATGTGGCGTATTGTACGCCGGGTGGGTGTGTTTGTCAAGGTTATTCTGACAATTTTATGGTGCAAGCTCGAAAATGCTTCGCATTTCCTTGCTGTCGGGCTTTCGCCTATCAGCCAACGTTGTTCCAAACTGCTTCGTGCAAGCACGGCAGTTTGCTCCGACCGTTGTCTGGCACCTCAAACTTAAATCACATAGTCCCCCTCCATCCTCGGTCTGCATGAGATCGGCGATGGTGTAGCTGTCAAAAAATTCATTGATCACATGATTGAGGCGGTTCCCATGGGAAGGGTCCGGCAGTGCGGAGACATGGACGCAGGGTTTGGCATCCGCCTCCAGACAGGCTACCGGAGCCAGGGATCCTTCGGTCAGGCGCAGAATTTCGCCAACTTTGTACTCCTCCGGCTCCCTCACAAGGCGGTAGCCGCCGCCCTTTCCCCTGAGCCCCCTTCCACAAAAAACCAGATTTGGACAGGTTGGACATGATGGATTCCAGATACTTCTGGGAGATATCCTGCCGCTCTGCCACCTCCTTTTAAAGGCGTGAACGCCCCGGTGGCATGTTCTGCCAGATCTACCATGACGCGCAGTGCATATCTTCCTCTTGTTGAAATCATCATAATCCTCAAACCATCCTTTTCTTTTTCTTAAATTAGTCTGCAAATAACGGGGTGGACAGATAGCGGTCTCCGGTATCCGGAAGAAGCACTACAATCGTCTTGCCCTCGTTCTCCGGGCGTTTTGCCAGTTCAATGGCTGCCCATGCTGCGGCACCGGAAGAAATTCCTACCAGTACGCCTTCATTTTTACCGATTTCCTTGCCGGTTGCGAACGCGTCATCGTTGCTGACCGGAATGATCTCGTCATAAACTTTGGTATCCAGTACCTCCGGCACGAAGCCTGCGCCGATTCCCTGAATCTTGTGCGCGCCTGCCACACCGGTGGAAAGCACTGCGGAAGTTTCCGGCTCTACTGCGACAACCTTAACATCCGGATTCTTGGATTTTAAGAAATTGCCGGTTCGGTAATGGTTCCGCCGGTGCCAACACCTGCTACAAAAATAGTCTACCTGACCGTCGGTGTCTTCCCAGATTTCCGGGCCGGTGGTCTCAAAATGCGCTTCGGGTTTGCCGGGTTTACGAACTGTCCGGGAATAAATGCGTTCGGGATCTCCTTTGCAAGGTCATCGGCCTTTGCGATGGCACCCTTCATGCCCCCTTTGCGCCCTCGGTCAGAACCAGTTCAGCGCCATAAGCTTTCATTAACTGGCGGCGCTCACGGACATGGTCTCCGGCATAACAATGATGATGCGGTATCCGCGTGCTGCTGCCACGGAAGCCAGGCCAATTCCGGTATTGCCGGAGGTCGGCTCAATGATCACAGAACCGCTTTAACTGACCGTTTTTTTCTGCCGCGTCGATCATGGCTTTTGCAATACGGTCCTTTACGGAACCGGCCGGGTTAAAATACTCCAGCTTTGCCAGAATCTTTGCTTTTAAGCCAAATTTTTTCTCAATATTTGTAAGCTCTAGAAGAGGAGTCTTTCCGATCAGCTGGTCTGCGGAAGTGTAAATGTTTGCCATAGTCATGTCCTCCTTTGCGATGTATAACGTTTTTTATTCTGTCAGTCTCTGAATGTTACGGGCGCCACGCTCTGTATGTGGGGGAAAGCGCGGCGCCCAGGCTTTCACGCAGCTTATTTTACTGCCTCAAAACCATGTTTCAGGTCGTCAATAATGTCATCGATGTGCTCAGTACCGATGGAAAGGCGGATGGTGGTTGGCTTGATGCCGCATGCCAGCAGGCCTTCCTCGTCTAACTGGGAGTGGGTGGTGGATGCCGGATGGATAACCAGGGACTTCACATCAGCCACGTTTGCCAGCAGGGAGAATAACTCCAGGCTCTCGGTGAATTTCTTTGCGGTATTGACATCACCCTTGATCTCGAAAGTGAAGATGGAACCTGCGCCGTTCGGGAAGTAGCGGTCATACAGCTCTTTCTGACGTCCGGTAGCCAGGGACGGATGGTTTACTTTTCTCTACCTGCGGATGGTTCTTTAAGAACCCACTACCTTCAGCGCGTTCTCCACGTGGCGCTCTACTCGTAAGGACAGAGTCTCCAAGCCCTGCAGTAACAGGAAGGAGTTGAACGGGGAAATGGTTGCGCCCAGGTCTCATCAGCGTGGTGCGGAATTTTGTAATGTAAGCCGCATTTCCGCATGCCTCTGTGAACACGATGCCGTGGTAAGAAGGGTTCGGCTGGCTTAATCCCGGGAATTTGTCGTTCTGGGTCCAGTCAAACTTACCACCATCTACAACCACACCGCCCATGACGGTTCCGTGGCCGCCCATGAACTTAGTAGCGGAATGAACCACGATATCAGCGCCGTGCTCCAGCGGACGTAAGAGATACGGAGTAGCGAAGGTGCTGTCTACGATGAACGGAATGCCGTGGCGGTGGGCAATCTCTCCGATTGCTTCCAGATCTACCACATCCGAGTTCGGGTTGCCAAGAGTCTCTGCATAGAGAAGCTTGGTGTTCGGCTGAATCGCTTTCTCGAAGTTTTCCGGATCTGCAGGATCTACCAGGGTAGCTGTGATTCCCTGCTCCGGCAGAGTGTTCTCAAACAGGTTGGTAGTTCCGCCGTACAGGTTGGTGGAAGATACGATGTGGTCTCCTGCCTTTGCGATGTTCTGGATTGCGTAAGCGATGGCTGCGGAACCGGATGCGGTTGCCAGTGCGCCAATGCCGCCCTCTAAGGCTGCGACTCTCTTCTCGAATACGTCGGAAGTCGGGTTCATCAGTCTGGTGTAAATGTTACCCGGCTCAGTCAGACCGAAACGACCTGCTGCCTGTGCGGAATCTTTGAATACATAAGAGGTAGTTGCATAAATCGGAACAGCTCTGGAATCCGTTGCCGGATCTGCGTTTTCCTGTCCTACGTGAAGCTGAAGGGTTTCAAACTTATAATTTTTGCTCATGGTATGTACCTGCCTTTCCAAATTCATCCTTACGTCTTTTTTCGCCTGTTCGGTAACTCATTTTTGAATTACCCTGTATCTCTGTAGGTGTTTCGTTGTTCAGTATTATAATTCCTTCAACCCACTATGTCAATAGGTTTATAGGTGTTTTTTATAAATACAATTTCATGCAAAATAAAAAGGAGAAACCCTCTGTTGTCAGAAAGTTTCTCCTCACTTGTCTCTATCCTGTTTTCAGTTCACGACTTTCATCTGTTGCTGAGCGCTCACGCAATCAGCCGCACAGATCCACAATGGCCTGCGCAAAAATCTTGGCGCTGACCAAAAGCTCATCAAGTACCGCAAACTCGTCCGGCCCATGCATCTTGTTGTCCGTCTCCGGCATAGCTGCGCCGAATGCCACGCCATTCTTTAAATCATGCACATAGGTGCCGCCGCCCATAGCCTGGCACTCACCCTTGCGTCCGGTGTAGGTCTCAAACGCCTTTAATAAGGTCTTTACAAAATGAGAATCCTCCGATACATGATGCGGCGGGATCATGGCTTTATTCAACAGGGTGATTCCCTGCTCTGCCATGCGGCTGCGCACAACCTCCAGCACGTTCTCATCATTGCCACATACCGGTACACGGCTGTCAAACTTACCGTCCAGGCTTCCGGCGTCTACCGTCAGCATATTGAAGGACAGCGTCATTTTGCCGGAAAGCTCATCTTCCATGAACACGCCCAGCGTGTTTCCGTTTACATCACCATGCGGAATCAGAGCAGCTGCCTTTCTTACCAGGTCAATCTGCGGACATGCCGCAAAGTCCAGCTTTCCAAGGAATGCCAGAAGACCGGTCAGGGCATTGTTGCCCACTTACGTAGACGCATGGGCGCCGACACCGGTTGCGGTTACTGCGGTAAACGTGCCGTCCGCCTCAAAATCAAAATGAATTCCAGTCTCTTTCTCTGTCTCTGCCGCAGCTGCCTCCAGAGCGGTCATGGCAAAACCTTCTACGGCTGCCCGTGCCTTACCCGGAACTACGTTGACCTTGGTTCCGGCCTTGATGGAAACCAGTCTCGGAAGCGCTTCAGAGGCCTCAAACTTTGCAGTGAAATGACCCGGGAAACGTCCCTTCTCGGTGTTTACCAGCGGATAAGCCGCATCCGGAGAAAAGGTCATGGGGCCTCTTTTCTCCATACTATAGTAGTGTTCGATGTCGCTGCTGCCGCATTCCTCATCGGTACCCAGGATCAGGCGCACATTTTTCTTTAACGGAATGCCCAGTTCTTTGACCGCGCGCATGGCATAAAGAGCTGCCACAGCCGGTCCCTTGTCATCCGCAGTGCCGCGTCCATACAGTTTTCCATCTTTGAGTACCGGTTTAAACGGCTTTGTCACCGTCCAGCCTTCTCCTGCCGGGACTACATCCAGATGCGCCAGAATATCAAGCTGCTTCGGAAGCTCATTCATGTCCACGCAGCCAACATATCCGTCGTAATCACAGGTTTCAAAGCCGTACCCCTCGGCCATATCCAGGGCCGTATCCAGGCATTCTGCCGCACCCGGACCAAACGGCATATCTTCCTCTTCCGGCATCTTTTCGCTGTTGATGCGGCAAAGCGTTCAAAAGATATCCTCGACCATCTCGTCTCTTGTGGGCGTCCACCCAGGCGCTGATTTTCTCTTTATACATGAAATCTCCCTCCAAAACTATTTTGTCATATCAGCTAAGGTCTGATTTACCAGCTTGCCGTCTGCCTTGCCTTTTTACCTTCGGCATCAGAACCTTCATGATCTTGCCCTTATCTGCCGCGGTCGGCTTCTCAATGCCAAGCTCTGCGAGCACCCCTTTGATCACCTCGGTGATCTGCTCTACGTTCATATCTTCCGGAGCGAACTCTTTGTATACGGCAAGTCTTGCGGCAGCTTCCTCGCGGATGTCGGTGCGGTCTGCCGGAGCCATGTCGTAGGTCTCCTGGGTCTGGCGGATTTCTTTCTTTACAACTGCGTTCTCCTCATCCTCAGTCAGGTCTGCGCGCTTGTCGATCTGCGCGTTCTTCAGTGCGGAAAGCAGCATGGACAGGGGAATCTTTTCTTGCCTTGTCTTTTGCCTTCATAGCCTTGCAGCTCTTATATTTTGCGTCAATCTTGCTCATAATGTTACACTCCTTTTCCATTTTATTCACATCAGGCTGTCACACCCAACATCCGGTGCGGCAGCCCGTTTGTTTTCGGATTATGCCACAGTTCTAGTTGCGGCCAAACTCGCTCAGCTTCAGGCCAGGGTTGCGGTCCTCCACCATGCCGATGCTCCAGCTGTTGACAAAGATCAGCAGTGGGTTGTCCTTCAGATCCTTGATCCGTTTCATGTCAGAAGTACCCTGGATCTTAGCTACATCCACCTCGTCCTTGTTCTCGATCCAGCGGATGTACTCGTACGGCAGTTTCTCCAGCTTGACCTCTACGTTGTACTCATTCTCCAGGCGGTAGGTCAGAACCTCAAACTGCAGTTCGCCGACTACGCCGACAATGATCTCCTCCATACCGGTGTTAAACTCCTGGAAAATCTGGATGGCACCTTCCTGGGCAATCTGATTCACGCCTTTGATGAACTGTTTTCTCTTCATGGTGTCGATCTGGCGCACGCGGGCAAAATGCTCCGGCGCGAAGGTCGGGATTCCCTCATATTCAAACTTCTCGTTGGACAGGCACAGGGTATCTCCAATGGAGAAAATACCCGGATCAAATACACCGATCACATCTCCTGCGTATGCCTCTTCCACGATCTTGCGGTCCTGAGCCATCAGCTGCTGCGGCTGGGACAGACGGATCTTCTTGCCGCCCTGCACATGCGTCACTTCCATGCCTGCCTCAAATTTGCCGGATACAGATTCGCATAAATGCGATACGGTCGCGGTGTGCCTTGTTCATATTTGCCTGAATCTTAAAGACAAAGGCAGAGAAATCATCGTTAAACGGATCTGATTTCACGGGTGATGGCCTTTCTCGGCAGCGGAGAGGTGGTCATCTTCAGGAAATGCTGCAGGAATGTCTCTACACCGAAGTTTGTCAGCGCCGAGCCGAAGAATACCGGGGATAAGTTTCCGCGGCTGACACGCTCCTGATCGAGCTCATCGCATGCGCCGTCTAGAAGCTCGATCTCATCCATAACTGCTGGTGGTAATCTGTCCGATGACGGACTCCACGTCAGTTCCCTCCACCGGGAAGGTCTGGGAAGCAATCTCCTTCTGTCCGCCCATTGCTGCTGTGAAGGTTGTGATCTTCTTTGTCGTGGCGGTCATACACGCCCTTGAAATTCTTACCGCAGCCGATCGGCCAGTTGACCGGGCAGGTGCGGATACCCAGCACGTTCTCAATCTCGTCCATCAGCTCAAACGGATCTCTCGCCTCACGGTCCATCTTGTTGATAAAGGTGAAGATCGGAATATGACGCATAACGCAGACCTTGAACAGCTTGATCGTCTGTGCCTCAACACCCTTGGACGCATCGATCACCATGACCGCAGAATCTGCAGCCATGAGGGTACGGTAGGTATCCTCAGAGAAGTCCTGATGTCCGGGGTGTCCAGGATGTTGATGCAGTAAGTTGTCGTACTCAAACTGCATAACGGAAAGGTAACAGAAATACCTCTCTCCTTCTCGATCTCCATCCAGTCGGAAACCGCATGTTTTGCGGCCTTTCTGCCCTTTACGGTACCAGCCAGGTTGATGGCGCCTCCGTAAAGAAGGAATTTCTCCGTCAGGGTTGTCTTACCTGCATCCGGGTGGGAAATAATCGCAAAGGTTCTTCGTTTCTTAATTTCTTCTGTGATATTTGACAAAAAATAAGTCCTCCGTTCTATAGGTGAAAGCGGTCTGAATCCGTCCGCTTTTTCTGCTCGTTTCCATTGGCTGACTACGCATACCCGCGCAGTTACTCTAATCTTACATTCTATCAGACATATGAATCTTTGACAAAGAGCCAGAGTTGCCGGAAACAATGGCTTTTTGATTGGAAAATCCCTGTTTTTAGTGCTTTGCGGCAAAATCCGGTTCAGCAGCTCATGCGCTACCTGATCCTTGCTCATGAGCGCCAGCTCTTCTGCCCCGTCTTTCGTAATGACCGTCACGATATTGGTATCCGTGCCAAATCCGGCTCCGGCGGTGCGCAGGCTGTTCGCCACGATCATGTCCACGTTCTTTTTACAAGCTTTGCCCGGGGAGTTCTCCAGCATATTCTGGGTCTCCATGGAGAAGCCACAGAGTACCTGCCCCTCTCTCCGGTGAGCCCCCAGCCATGCCAGAATATCATCGGTGCGCTCCAGTTCTATATTCATATTGCCGTCGCTCTTCTTGGTTTTCTCAGCGCCCACCACAGCCGGACGGTAATCAGCCACAGCCGCCGCCTTGATGATGGCATCCTGCTCCGCACTGACAGAGGTCACGGCGTCAAACATATCCCTTGCGCTGACTACCGGCACCAGCTTTACGCCCATCGGCGCTTTTAAATCCACCGGTCCGCTCACCAGCGTTACCTCTGCGCCGCGTCTTGCCGCCGCCCGGGCAATGGCATAACCCATCTTTCCGGTGGAGTGATTGGTAATGTAGCGCACCGGGTCAATGGCTTCCCGGGTTGGTCCTGCCGTCACCAGAACCTTCTTTCCGGCCAGATCTTTCTCACAGGCCAGCTCCTGTAAAAATGTATTCCAATAATGTCTCCGGCTCCGCATCTTTCCGGCTCCGATATCGCCGCAGGCCAGATAGCCGCTGGCCGGTTCGATGATGTGCATGCCGTATTTCCGGCAGATATTCAGGTTATCCTGGGTGATGGGATTCTCATACATCCGGGTATTCATGGCCGGTGCCAATACTTCGAGGGCCTTGCAGGCCAGGAAGGTAGTCGTCAGCATATCATCCGCAAGACCATGGGATACTTTCGCGATCACATTGGCGGTAGCCGGGGCGATCATGAAGATGTCTGCCTGCTTGGCCAGGGATACATGCTCCACCTGAAACTCAAAATTCCGGTCAAAGGTGTCAACCAGACACTTCTGTCCGGTGAGGGTTTTCAAAGGTCGTTGGGGTAATGAAATTGGTTGCGTTCTGTGTCATGATGACCCGCACATTGGCGTGCTGCTTTACCAGCATGCTGGCCAGATTTGCGATCTTGTAGGCTGCGATGCTGCTGCTCACACCCAGAACTACGGTTTTTCCTTTTAACATAAGAGTAAAAATCCTCCTCGATCTATCGTAAACAGTTTTTCAGTATACCATATTTTATCCGTCAATAAAAGTGATCGTTGCCAGAAAACCCCGTTTTTTCATTGTCATTCGCTCTAAAATATGGTAGGATGTAACATAATGCACACAGGCTTTTACGCCTGTCCCACACGAAAAATTTTCACGAATAAAAAGGAGCTTCTTTCCATGATTTTAGCACTGGATATGGGAAATACCAACATCGTCATCGGCTGTATCGATTCCCATAAAACTTATTTTTGTAGAGCGTGTCACCACCGACCACGCAAAAACCGGAACCGAGTACGCCATTAATATCAAGAACATTCTGGAAATCCACCAGATCGACCCGTCCGAGATTGAGGGTGCCATCATGTCCTCTGTCGTTCCGCCGTTAAACGCGGCCATCTCTTCCGCCGTGAAGAAGATCCTGGGCTATCATCCCATGCTGGTGGGCGCCGGAATCAAAACCGGCATGAACATCATCATGGATAACCCAAAAACCGTGGAAGCGACATGATCGTAGACGCCGTGGCTGCCATAAAGGAATATCCGGGTCCCATCATTATCATCGATATGGGTACCCGGCAACCACCATGTCCGTTGTCGATAAGGGGGCGGTAACTACATCGGCGGCATCATCTATCCGGGCCTCCGTGTGTCCCTGGACTCCTTAAGCAGCAACACCGCGCAGCTTCCATCCATCAGCCTAGATATTCCAAAGCACGTCATTGGCAAAAACACCATCGACTGCATGCGCAGCGGCATTATGTGCGGCAATGCCGGCATGATTGACGGAATTCTGGACCATATGGAAGAAGAGCTGGGGAACCGGCCACCATCATTGCCACCGGCGGTTCTCTCTGGCTTTGTGGTTCCGCTCTGCCGCCACAAGATTCTCTACGATGATGCCCTTCTCTTAAAGAACTCATGATCGCTACGAAAAAGAATAAAAAGCATAACAACTGGGAAGACGGGTTCTGAACGGAGGAGCGCATTATGGCAATCATATAGGGACGGAACGAAAAAAGTTCTGCACTTTGAGAAGTTACTCTCATTGTGCAGAACTTTCTATTTTCTATTATGCGGCGTGAAACCCGCTTTGCGCGATTGCTCGCTGCTTCAAACTCTTTCAGCTTTGTCAGGGCCTCCGCGCTTAAATTGGTCGGCACTTCAATCTGAACGGTTACATAAAGATCGCCGAAGGTCTTCGGATCCCGCATATTGGCTACGCCTTTGCCCTTCAGACGGATCTTGGAACCGGACTGGGTGCCCGGTTTGATGCGGCAGGATACGCGGCCGTTTAAGGTCTGGATGATGGCTTCACCGCCCAGCACTGCTGTAGTGAACGGAATATTTGCTGTGGTATAGAACATCCGCGCCTTTTCTGGTGAATCAGGCTTCTCGCAACATGAATGCAGATCAGCAGGTCGCCCGCCGGAGCACCATTCATTCCTGCGCCGCCCGCTTGCCCTGCAGGCGAAGCTCTTGCCGTCCTCCATGCCTGCCGGGATGTGAAGCTGCAGTGTCTGCTTCCGTCCGTCGGAACCGGTCAATGTGATCATCTTGTCGCAGCCGAAAGCCGCTTCGTCGAATGTCACAGTCAGGTCAGGAGGTAATATCCCGGCCACGGCTCTGGTATTCGCCGTTGAAGCAAAACCATCGAATCCACCGCTTCCAAAACCACCATGGAAGCTGCCGCCCTGATAGCCGCTGCTATCAAAGCCGCTGCTGTGGAAACCACTGCCGCCAAAACCACCATGGAATCCGCTGCCCTGAGAGCTGCTTCCGCTGGCACCGGATGTTCTCCGCTTTCCGCCATGTCCTCCAAACATTCCACCGAACATCCCTCCAAGGATGTCATCCATATCTTCGGGTTGCCCTCAAAATGGAACTCCTGGTACCCGCTGTTCGGATTGCCCGAGTAACTGTGGAATCCACCGGTTCCGCTGCCAAAACCACCGTGGAATCCACCGAAACCGCCAAAGCCGCCATATCCTCCAGCTGCCGCCTTCGGATCAAATCCGGCCTCAAACGCTGCCGCGCCAAACTGGTCGTACAATTAATTTCTTTTCCGGATCACTCAAAACGTCATAGGCTTCATTTATCTCTTTAAACCGCTCTGCTGCCACGGCATCGTTCGGATTGCTGTCCGGATGATACTTTTGGCAAGTTTACGGTATTTTTTTAATTTCTGCATCACTCGCTGTCTTGGACACACCGAGTACTTCATAAAAATCTTTCTTTGCAGCCATTGTTCTCACCCTGCTTTCTAAATTGGCTGCTGCCTGCACCTTGCTATGGACAGCAACCTGAATGTATTTATATTACAATATCGTCTTATTTCTATTTGTATTATAACACGCATTTTTCAAATAGCAAGGGAATAGAAAAAATTTAACAAAGAAAAACACAATTTTTCACTTCAATTTGAACAGAACTGATCCGCAACTGCGAATTTTCTAGAAATCGTACCGCACCACTTCACAGTTCTTGACGCCATACCCCTGCAAACTCTTCATTGGTCATATCCGTAAAATAAGACTGCACCACTCTTGCAATGCCATTGTGAGCCACCAGAATATAGGTCTTTTCCTCAGACTGTGCTTTGACCTCATCTAATAAATTGTAAATTCTCTGTGCCAGGCGCAGCATGGACTCGCCGCCCTCATAGCTGCAGGCAAAGACTGCTTTGCCACTTTAAACTCAGCTCCGCCTCTTGGCGTGGACTCCCACTTGCCAAGTTCTGTTCCTTTAAACGCGGCTCCACCCGCGCCGGAATGCCGGTCACCTCTGAAATATGCTTTGCCGTGTCCGCCGCCCGCATCAGCGGGAATACAAAATTTCATCCGCATGGATATGCTCTTCGAGAATTTTTTCCAGTCGCAATAGCCTGCTCATGTCCCAGTTCAGTCAGGGCAATATCTGTGGCTCCGCAAATTTTTCCTTCCCACATTCCAGACCGTCTGGCCGTGTCTTACAAAGTAAAAATGTCCCATGGGTCTGCTCCTTTATGTTTCTTATCGTATTGTGGTCTCATAGCATCATCATAAACAGGCAGCCGTAAAAAGCAACGGCAAAATTGGAGACAGCCAATTTCTGGAAGTATAATTCCCCATTTCCGTAAATCATGTTCTATGTATCACATCCGGAACATTACACAATTTGCGGAGGTAAAGGAACATGGCAGGCTACAAAGTGGAAATCTGCGGAGTCAATACGGCGAAGCTGCCTGCTTACGAATGAGGAAAAGGACGCGCTGTTTCAGAGGATTCTGGAAGGTGACGAAGAAGCAAGAGAACAGTACATCAAAGGAAACCTGCGTCTGGTCCTGAGTGTGATCCAGCGCTTTTCCGGCAGCAATGAAAATGTGGATGACCTGTTTCAGATCGGATGCATCGGCCTGATCAAGGCCATCGACAATTTTGATATTACCCAGAATGTCCGCTTCTCTACCTACGCGGTGCCCATGATCTTAGGAGAGGTCCGGCGCTATCTGCGGGACAACAACAGCATCCGGGTCAGCCGCTCCCCTGCGGGACACAGCCTACAAGGCCATTTACGCCAGAGAAGGCCTGACCCGCAAAAACTCAGAGAACCAACCCTCATGGAAATTGCCCAGGAAATCGGTGTAAGCAAAGAGGACATTACCTGCGCCCTGGATGCCATCCAGAGCCCAGCGTCAGTCTCTGAGCCCATCTACACCGATGGCGGAGACCCGCTCTATGTCATGGACCAGATTAAAGATAAGAAGAGTTCCGAGGAGAACTGGGTGGAAGAAATCTCCCTGCGGGAAGCCATGAACCGGCTGCCCCACCGGGAGCGCCATATCATTGATCTGCGTTTCTTTGAGGGCAAGACCCAGACCGAGGTTGCCGAGGAGATTCACATCAGCCAGGCACAGGTGTCAAGGCTGGAGAAAAATGCGCTGAAAACCATGCGGAATTACCTGAATTGAAGCCATATTGGCCTTTTGTTTCTTTGCTTTCATAGCGTTATATGATATAATCATAATGTAGTCAACGCGTTTCTTCCGCCATCTGATCTGCTTATGAAAGAAATGAAAAAGGGGCGAAGCTTCTTGAAAAGCTTCGCCCCTTTTTATTTCACAGGATCCCCATCCCGGAAAATCACATTACGCAAATGGATTTTCTGTCGGATAGCGCACGCCGGCCGGCTGGTTGTAGCCGATCTCTTTACATCAACTCCGACATACTTTAAATACCTCATACAGTGCCTTTCCGTAATGTCCGAATGCCACTGCGCCATGATGCGGGAAGTTGCCTTCGATCAGGCACATGGCGGTAAAAGCGCTTCATCTCCGGGATGGCGAATACACCGATGCTGCCGAAGGAATGGGTTGCCACCGGCAGAACCTCACCGTTTGCCACATAGGCCCGCAGCTTGTTGTCTGCGGTGCTCTGCAGGCGGAAGAAGGTGATGTCACCCGGAACAATATCGCCCTCCAGGGTTCCCTGGGTTACTTCTTCCGGAAGGCTTCTTGCCATGATCAGCTGGTACTTCATCTGGCAGAAGGACAGCTTCTTTGTGGTGGTGTTGCCGCAGTGAAGCCCATGAAGAACATCATGGCTCTTGTAGTCAAATTTGCCCTTGATTTCGCTGTCGTAAAGGTCGTACGGCACCGTGTTGTTGATGTCCAGAAGGGTCACTGCATCCTGGCTGACGCAGGTGCCGATGAACTCGCTTAAGCAGCCGTGATATCTACTTCGCAGGATACCGGGATGCCGCGGCCGGTCAGACGGCTGTTGACATAGCATGGAACAAAACCAAACTGAGTCTGGAATGCTGGCCAGCACTTTCCGGCAATCGCCACGTATTTGCTGGTAGCCCTTATGTGCCTCGATCCAGTCAAGCAGAGTCAGTTCATACTGGGCCAGTTTCGGCAGGATTTCCGGTTTCTTGTTTCCTTCGCCCAGTTCTTGCTCCATGTCTGCCACAACATCCGGGATTCTCGGGTCTCCCTGCATGCTTATTAAATGCTTCAAACAGATCCAGTTCGGAGTTCTCTTCAATCTCCACGCCCATGTTATAAAAGCTGCTTGATCGGTGCGTTGCATGCCAGGAAGTTTAATCGGACTCGGTCCAAAGCTGATGATTTTTAAGTCAGACAGTCTGATAACTGCTCTTGCGATCGGTAAAAAACTCGTGGATCATATCCGCGCACTCATCAGCACTTCCCACCGGATACTCCGGAATATACGCCTTGAGGTTGCGCAGTGCCGGGTTATAGCTTGCGTTCAGCATGCCCGCAGTATGCATCGCCGCGTCCCTGTACCAGATTGTCGCCGGTCTCTTCTGCGGCGGCAACAAACATTTTCGGCCCGTCAAAATATTTTGCCAGCAGAGTTTCTGGAAATCTCCGGTCCGAAGTTTCCCAAGATATACGACCAGCGCGTTGCAGCCGGCTGCCTTGATATCCTCCAGTGCCTGTACCATATGGATCTCACTCTCCACGATGCAGACTGGGCACTCATAGATATCCCTTTTGCGTCATACTTTTTGCTGTAAGCGTCCACCAGCGCTTTTCTGCGGTTCACGGACAGAGACTCCGGGAAACAGTCACGGCTCACCGCAACGATGCCTGCTTTCACTTCTGGAATGTTGTTCATGTGCTTACCCTCCTGATATAAATGTGAATTTCTATAACATGTTTATTGGATCAGCTGAAATAATGACTTGCACGCCGGATAAATCTGTTTGAATGTCTGATAACGTTTTTCGTACTTTGTCGCCAGCTCGGTTCCGGCTCCACCGTTCCGGTAACCTTCACCAGTTTCCGCGCTGCTGCTTCCACGCTCTCATATTCTCCGCAGGCAACCGCCGCCAGCATAGCACCGCCCAGCGCCGGTCCTTCCTCGCTCTCGATCATATCGACTTTTAAGTTCATGACATTGGCAATGATCTTTCTCCAAAGCGGACTCTTTGCTCCGCCGCCGCAGATCTTGGTACGCTCGATCTGAATGCCAAGGGACTTTGCCACTTCCAGGGGAATCCCGCAGCGCAAAAGCCACGCCCTCCGGCACTGCCTGGGTCATATCTGCCCGGCTGGTGTCCATGGTCAGGCCGATGAAGGTTCCTCTTGCATCCGGGTTGTTGTGCGGGGAACGCTCGCCCATCAGATACGGCAGAAAATACACATGGTTCTCCCCCAGTTTTTTTGTGATGGCTTCCTGCTCCTTTGCATAGTCCGAAGTTTCAAGAATCCCGTCCATCCACCATTTGTTGCAGGAAGCTGCACTCAGCATGCATCCCATCAGGTGATAGTGGCCGTCTGCGTGTGCGAATGCGTGCAGGGCATTGTGGCTGTCTACACCGAATTTTTTCGAAGAAATGAAAATGGTTTCCGCTGGTACCCAGGGGAAATGTTGCACATGCCATCTCCCCACCGTACCGGTTCCGACTGCCGCCGCCGCATTGTCTCCGGCACCGGCCCGCTACCCGGACAGTATGGGAATTCCCAGTTCATCGGCAATGGCCGGAAGCACCGTTCCCCACCGTCTCATAAGATTCATAGACCTTCGCCAGCTGATCCGGTCGCACGCCGCAGATCTCACACATCTCCTTTGACCAGCGGCGGTTTTCACATCAAACAACAGCATGCCGGACGCATCCGACACATCGGTGCAGTGTACACCGGTCAGGCGATACGCGATGTAATCCTTCGGAAGCATGACCTTCGCAATCCGGGCAAAGTTCTCCGGTTCCTTGTTTCTGACCCATAAAATCTTCGGCGCGGTAAATCCCGTAAAGGAAATATTGGCTGTATATTCGGAAAGTTTCTCTTTGCCGATCACGTTGTTCAGGTAATCGCATTCCTCCCAGGTCCGGCCGTCATTCCAGAGAGGGCCGGGCGGATCACGTTGTCTGCCTCGTCCAGGATGACGAGTCCATGCATCTGCCCGCCAAAGCTGATGCCTGCCACCTGCTCTTTGTCACTGCCATCCAGCAGTTCCTTCAGCCCGTCCATGGTCCCCGCAAACCAGTCTTCCGGCTTCTGTTCTGACCAGCCCGGATGTGGAAAATAAATAGGATACTCTTTCGAAACGATCTTTTTGATCTGGCCTGCTCCGTCCATCAAAAGCAGCTTCACCGCCGATGTTCCCAAGATCTATTCAATATAAAGCATGTCCGGCCCTCCTTTTCCGACACACATATTGTTTTTTTATTCATACATAATTCTGTTCTTATCTTATCGTTTTTGCACGCATTTTTCAACACAAATGTCCAAATTCTGCCAGTGCATTATTAGCAGTCTGCATAAAAGAGTGCTAATTTCTGAAAATATAGATAATTTTATTATTTTGTATGTTTGTTTTTTGGTACTTTTTGAAGGTTCACTTTTTCGGAAGTGCTATAATACAGTCAGTGCAAAAGAAGAACTTCCTCATAAAGCAAGCTCTCCATCTACACGAATGAAGAAAGATTATAAGACCGGATGGATTTTGGCCGGCCATTCAAGTAGGAGGCAATTATTATGATGACGTTAGCAGCTGAAAAAGAGATCCTGAGGTTAAGGCTAAAAAAATTAAGAAGAGGGTTACACCACCGGTGTTCTGTACGGTCGTGAAATGAAAGAAAACGTAGCCCTGAAATACGCAGAAAAAGATGCTTTAAGCTTCATTAAGAAAGCAAAGAAGGCGCACAGACCATGCTGGATATCTCCGGTGAAAAGGTCGATGCCCTGGTAAAGAATATTGATTACGATCCGCTCAGCAAGAAGATTCTGGCACTGGATTTCCAGGCTCTGGTTGCTGGTGAAGTGGTAACCGCCACCGTTCCGGTTACCTTCCTCAATGAAGAGGTTGTACAGGGTGTCTTCGAACCGGAGATTACCGAGATCCACTACAAAGCAGATCCGGCATCTTCTTGACCCGATTGAAATTGATCTGGCTAAGCTTCCGCAGGAACCAAGACTCTGTATGTGAAGAATCTGAAACTGGAAGAAAGGTGTTACCGTAACCACCACTGCTGATTCCCAGCTGTTCCACATTGGCGAATACGCAAAGGCTGAGGAAGAGGACGAAGAAACGGAAGAAAAACCGGCTAAATAAGTCTGGCAAAACAAAAGTCCCGGAAAGCAGGCATTCTCGCTGCTTTCCGGGACTTTCTGCTTTGCAGTTTTTCAGTCTATTCCTGTCTCAGATTTCCCTTTGCGATATTCTCTTTCAGAATTCTGTCTGTCACCTCAAACAGCTTCTCCGATCCTTCGCGGGTCGGGACTGTCTTCCGTATACCTGCTTTGCGGTCACATCGTGGTTTTTCCAGTCGCCACCGTCGTTGCTGTTGTTTAAGATAAGTGGCTGCAGATTATCCAATGCTCTGGCAAACTTCGCCTCCGGGGTCTTTCGCTCCTCGAACTCGTCGAAAATTGTCACCAGATCTGCCTTCTGATCTTCCGGAAGCATGGAATACAGGCGCTCTTTCGCTGCCTCTTCCCGCGCTTTCTGGGTCTTTAAGCCCTCCGCATCATAAGCATAAGTGTCTCCCGCGTCAATCTCCACCACATCGTGGATCAGGCACATGAGCATAACCCGGGCCACATCAATCGTTTTCATTGGAATACTCCTGTAACAGATAGGCCAAGATGGCCATGTGCCAGGCATGCTCCGCATCGTTCTCATTGCGCCCGTGGCCGCTTTAAATGGGTCTGGCGGAAAATATTTTCTCTTTATCAATCTCCAGAATAAAATCCAGCTGCTTCTGTAAACGCTCGTCCATGATGTTTCCTCCGCTTTCTGTCTTCAGCAATTTTTCTCCGTTCCTTATCATACCATACTTTTGCGGTCTTTCAGCCATAACCTGCAGAAAAATTCCTACCCACTGTACAGTAACAAAATCCATGTTATAATATAACGAGTAAGAAGAAACACCACATCAAATACAGAAATCTCACTCTGAAAGGATGATCTTTTCGTGAAAATACTTACCTTTGGAGAAATCATGCTCCGTTTAAAAACTCGGAACACCTTCGTATCGTGCAGGCAGACGGTTTTGAAGCCAGCTATGGAGGCGCCGAATCCAATGTAGCCGTATCTCTCGCCACCCTGGGCGATGATGCCGCATTTCTGACAAAGCTTCCAAAAATCCGGTGGGCAATGCCGCCTTCAATGAGCTTCGCCGCTACGGTGTCGATACCTCCCGCATTCTGCGGGGGCGGCGCGCGGCTTGGCATCTATTTCTTTGAAAAAGGAAGCGATATCCGCCCCACAAGCGTCCTCTATGACCGGGCCGGAAGCGCCCTGGCTGAGGCAGACGCAGACGAATTTAACTGGGAGGCACTGCTTTCCGGCATTGATATCTTCTTCTTTTCCGGCGTGACTCCGGCCATCAGCCCTTCCGTGGAGCAGGCTGTTTTTGGCGCACTGAAATACTGCCACAGCCACGGCATTACCGTCATCTGTGACTTAAACTACCGGGCAAAAATGTGGTCTCAGGAAAAGGCCCAGTCTGTCATGAAGGAGCTGATGCAGTACGTGGACCTGTGCATTGCCAATGACGAGGACTTTGAAGCCACCCTGGGCATTCACGCCTTTGACGGTGACGGCCCACGGCATCGACCAGATTGAGACCTACCGCCAGGGCATACTGAAAATTCAGGAGCTTTACCCGAACTGCAAGGCTGTAGCCAGTGTTCTGCGCAATCTGAAAACCGCTGAGGACGGCGAATGGATGGGCATTTACTTAAAGGATGGACACTTCTACGAAAGCCCCATCCATACCGTACACAGCCTGGCCTGGAGGGCGCTGGAGATGCCTTTCGCCGGAGCTTTGATCCACGGTCTCGCGCACGGGTTCTCCCCCAGAAGCTCATCGACTTTTCCATCACCGCCAGCGTCATGAAACTGATGATCCAGCACGACTTTAACCTGGTGAGCGAGGAAGAAATTCTCCGGATCATGAAAACCTGGGAAACCAATGTGATTCGGTAACTTATTCTTCTACTCTAGTCAGCTCTCCGGTTGCGGAATCCATGATAAATCCGCTGATCCGTACATCCTTCGGCATCAGCGGGTGTTCTTTCAGTCTGCGGACCGTCTCATGTACGGAAGACTCCACGGACTCGAAGCCGCCAAAGCCAGCGCTCAAGTCAATACCGCTGTGACGCACAATGTCGATGTGCTGCTGGTCAATGCCGCGCTCCACCAGCTTCTCTAACATCTCATTTCCGTCCATGCCCTGCACGCCACAGTCGGTATGGCCGATGACCATAACCTCTTCCACGCCCAGCTCCAGAATGCCGACCAGCAGGCTTCGCACCACGCTGCCGTAGGGATGCACGATCACGCCGCCGGCGTTCTTGATGATCTTGGCATCACCATTTTTAATGCCCAGCGCCGCCGGAAGAAGTTCCAGGAGGCGGGTATCCATACAGGTTAAAATAGCCAGTTTCTTATCCGGATACTTGCTGGTCAGATACGGCGCATAGCCTTTGTTCTCCACAAATTTCCGGTTATATTCCATAATTTCATCAATCATGTGTTATCACTCACTTTCTGTCATACCAGGGCTGGTTCCATTTCACAACAGCCCTGTGTTTTTCTCAAACAATTTGCCGCCTCATCAATATACCAGATTTCTGTTCTATTGTCAGTAGATCAGAGGATTCTTTATGGAAAATTTAGAAACCCGTTGCTGTTCACACGTTGCGCAAACGCGTCAGGCAAGCTATTATTGTTCGGAAGAAGTCCTCTCAAAAACTGGTTCATATACTGATACCATGCCTTGCCGTCATGAACAGGAGGAGCAGACGTATAATACTCGATAACCTCTATCGTTTCTCCATCCAGCTGCTTTACCTCATGATCCAGCAGCGTATGTTCGTACCCTTTGTTCATCTTCCTTCTGGTACTGTCGCTCTTTTCGTATCAGAAGGATTCGGGAAGAGGGCAGTTGCGCGTCATCGGACGCGCTACTGGCGACTCGATGTGCACAGCAACCAAAAGCCAACAACTCCTGCGCGTTATCTCGCAAAAGCTGTCGGCTTTTTCCTGCTGTTTTCATGTTTTGTTGTAATTTTGTTTCTTTCTCTACTGCGCAGAGGTTTCCGGCGCGGTCGGCTTTGCTACGGCCTGTCCTTCTGCAGGTACATTGCTTTTTTTCTGGCGCAGTTGTACCTTTTTCAGCCGTGTTTTTCTGCTTCAGTTGTTTTCTCTGCCACCGTGGTTTCTTTCGCTGCCGTCGTCTTCTCTGCCGCTGTTGTTTTTCTGCTGCCGTTGTTTTTCTGCTGCCGTGGTTTTCTCTGACGCAGTTGTTTTTTCTGACGTTCCTTTTGTGGCGGCTGCAGAGCTTTCGGCGCTACCTTCTCTTTCTGGCCAGGAACGTAATCATCCGGCATGCCGTCCACCGTTGCTGCCACCGTAGTCTTTTGCTGCTGCGGAGGTCTCCTTCACCTGAGTCTTTCCGCTGTTGCGGCGGATGATGGCTGCATGCCCCTTGTGCTCCCTTTGGGTGGTCCTCGGTCCGCTCTACTACTTCGCCATTCTTCTTCACCACCTTATAAGTGATCCAGCGGCTTCCCCTTGGTTCCGGCTTTCTTTACCACCTCGGTTCCCGGCGCAAGCGTCGGGTCTTCCTCGTAGGTTGGTTCCGGCGTATCCAGTTCCTCCACCTTTTCTGATTCCAGACTCCAGGTCACTCCATCTTCCAGAATCGGAACTCCGTAAATGGCCACCGTAGTCTTCCGGTTGCTGTAGCTGGCCCGGATGCCAATAGCTACCTCGAAGTATTCACAAACCGGAAATCGGGTAATCCCAGCTGATGGCCGCATCCTGGCCCGGAGTGACATAGTTTGGCTCAAGGTATGAGACCGGCGGTAGGTAATGTTCATACCGGAGCGGAACGCCACCCTGATATAAAGTAGAAGACACCCTGGCAGACACCGCCGCCCAGTTCCTGCACCACTCTCTCCGCTGTTGTAGGCCGCCGCCTCCTGGTATCCCTTCTCTGCCGTTCTCGGCCCGACGATCTTATTAAAGGAGAATTCCTCGCCCGGCTTTTACAACTGTTCCGTTGATGGCTTCTGCCGCCAGCCGCACGTTGGTGTTGCCTTTTCGTTGGCTGTCGTTTCCCGTGGTGAAAGAAGCCAGCTTCTCATAGCGCGCCCGCGCCTCTGCCTGAATACTTCGGCTGGGTCGTGCTCACCTCTGC
>VOFG01002870.1_pt1 | contig 35743 bp, 41 predicted proteins | sample 5384171 | NCBI WGS metagenome assembly VOFG01 (sample SAMN12384726, study PRJNA508395) | human gut metagenome | isolation source: healthy gut F | host: Homo sapiens
AAGCAAAATCAATCTATTCCATAAGCATTGATTTCAGCCAACGACGAATTACTTGCACGATAACTATCAGTAATTTTTATCTTAAAATAGCGTCCCTTTGTCGGTGTGACGCTGAAGATTTGCTCTTCGAGTACCTTCTGCGCTTCAAATGCACCGACTGCTGTCCAGTTGAGCTTATCTGAACTGACAAAAAATTCACCACCCTTCACATCCCGGTAGCTATCATGCTGCCTTTCAGTCAAGCTGATGTTGGTCAAAGTTGTTTCCTTCTTCATATCCACAACGATTTCATGCGGAAGTGGAATCGATCCGCCACTCCATTGTGAATGCCAGAAAGTCGATAATTGCCCATCCAGCAAACATGTCGCCACACCGTTTCCGATACCTTCTCCGGTCCGTTCTTCCGTATTAGCTTGTATACTCCAGCCCGCACGATCCAACTTGATTCCGACAACCCGAACTACCAACGGGTAGACGGCGTTTTCAGCAATATTGAACAGCGAAACATTATCCAAACGAATAGGTAACATATATTCTCCCGGAGTCAATCCGTTGCCGTTGAGCGTCACCGCCAAATCGGTCGTGCTCGTCCCCGTAGGCAAGGTGACAACATCTTCGAATGAATAGTTCCCTTCCGGAAACAGCTTATAAGCTGTGCCGTTCTCTGCGTTATAAGCTGTAACATATCCGGGATCTACGACAAACTGACATTCTACATCCCAATTGTTGTCCGTATCCAAACCGAAACCGACTTCAACTGACTCCGTGTTGAATCCATATGTGTAAGACAATGGCTGAATGTCGGTATCCGTGAACCCCATAGCCGGGGTCAACACATCTGTTATCCGGATAAACAATTCACTTTTATCGGCATTGACCGAGTCCTTCTCGCTCGTCAGGTAAAGCGGAAGCACATAAGTCGCTTCCGGATTCGCCTCCATCGCCGCACCGATCAAATCTGATGACAACGAAAGCGTAACGACTTTACTACGTTCCTCCGACGCAAAATCCAATCGATCGGTGTCCATCGAATAAGAACCTGAAGGGATTATCCGATAGTCCGTGCCATAAAGTACATCGACTTCCTCTTGCGAGTGAACGGCTATTTCCCCGCTTGCCGTCAATGACGGATCACTACTCCCCCCCTTATAAACGGAGAAAGCATAAGTATTAAGCTCTCCCGTATTGTAAAGAGTGAGCTCCTGCGTACCGGATTTATTAATATAAAGCACTTTGTGATATTCTTCCGGCACTAAGTTTTCCAATTCATATTTCGACTCGTCACAAGCTGTCAACAAAAGAACAGCCAGACATGCAATTCCTATATAATTCACTTTCATACAATTCGTTTTTAGATTAATAACCAGGAGCTTGCACCAACTGAGGATCACTGTACAATTCACTATTCTTGATCGGAACCAAATACTGTCTGACGTTCCATTGGATCGGCTGGTCGATTGGCACGATTTGATTGAACTCCTCAAATGAAGGATTGACAGTCATTCCATTCAGCCCTTTAAATTCGGAGGGCTGCATTACTTGGTCGGCAATACGCCAGCGACGGACGTCATAATATCGGTGACCTTCGGCATGCAGTTCGATTGCCCGTTCATTACGGACCCATTCCATCAGTGACATGGTCGAAAGATCAGCTGTAGTCAACTTACGTACACCGGCCCGTTCCCGAATAACATTCAGATTCTCTAACGCTTCATCTGTACGATCTAATGCTGCATAACATTCAGCCAAATTCAAATACAATTCCGCCATACGAATCAGAATGATCCGGAACTTGTCACCTGAAGTGGATCCGGAAGACAGATATACCCCGTTCGGCACGATGAATTTCTTATTCAAGAAACCGGTACCTGTTGCATTACGCGTATTAGAAAGTGAATAACCATTCGTATTGGAATTCTTCAAGTTCAGCCATAATGGGTTATTGTTGTTGATTAACGGCATATACTCACAACCGTCATAGGCAATCCACGCATAGTAACGCGGTTCACGACCAACATTAAACTTGACAATATCATTCTTAATTTCCTCGCTATCCAATTGATCTTTCGACAACTCCGGACTGGAAGCTCCCTCATAGTAACGTGTCAGCCACTCGCTTTGCAAATAGAAATCCGGATCTTTAGCAGGAGGAAGACCGTTTTCCGTATAGAAACGGTTTACAGCCGCCCAAGTAGGTGCAGTCCCATGATAGCCTCCGGCCCACGAACCGTCACTCTTTTTGACAAGTCGGTTCGGAAGCCGCGATTTCGAATGACCGCAACCAACATCATTCGCATCATTATCATCACCATACTGAGGATTGATAGCCCAAATAATTTCCTTATTACTAAACCCTTCATGCGCCGTAATCATATACTGGAGCATTCGAACTTGCTTTTTGAACAATTCATTTTCCTCCGTATCCTCTTCTTTCCCGGAATGAATGGAAGCGGTACTTTATCAATAGCAGCCTTTGCTTCAGAAGCTTCAAGATCGAACAATTTATATCCGGCAGCTTCAGCAGCTGTTAACGCCTCCTTACAAGCCGTCAGAGCACGTTCCCACTTGGCAGGATCATATTTATTGCTAACCAACTCCATTCCATAGCCCGGTGTCTCATAATTTGTGTTCCGCCAGTTCGGATAAACAAATGAACCGTTCCAAAGAGGAGAAGCAGCATAGAGCAGCACACGAGCTTTCAAACTTTTGCAGATAGTGGCATCTGCACGGCTTAAATTTTCAGTTGTCTGTGTTGCCGGTAAAACTTCGGCTGCCGCATCTAATTTTCCGACAATCCAATCTACACAATAATCAAAATGCGAACGCCCCGGAATTTCGGACGGAAGGATGTTTTGATCTACCTTTGTTTCGATGATAGGACAAGGCCCATAGTTTTGCAATACTTTGAAATGATAATATGCTTCGAGAAACCAGCATTCGGCACGGTATTGTGCCTTCTCCTCCTCTGTCACACCTGCCGGGTTCAAACGATCCAACTGTTCCAAAAGTAGTGGACATATCCGATGTAGTTATATAAATTCTCCCAGTCACCGATATCATCGGCCGCCGAAACGGTGCCGTACAACATTTTCTGCATATTCCAGTCCCAGTCTTTCGGCTCGACATATTCATCGGTGGCCAACGAAGCATCTCCATCACTTTCTCGCCAGAAGGTATATCGCGAAGTACCTGAGTAAGCGGTAAAAAGGAAACCTAAAGTTGCTGCCTCGTCCTTCATTGTGTCATCAAAATCCGGCTGTGCCGGTGGTATGACATCCAAATAGCTGCAAGAAGGGAATGCCAGCAGACCGGCCGACAACGCTATCTTGATATATTGTCTGATATTTTTTGTTAGTTTCATCTCGTTATTCTATTAGTTAATTAAACATTAGAAAGTAAATTGCACCCCCAGGTTAAAAGTCCGCTGCAACGGATAAGCGTTCCAAGCCAATTCCGGATCCCACAACTTGAAGGGACTGAATACGGCCAAGTTATCACCGCTGAAATAAACGCGGCACATCGGGAAGGTATAACCCAATTCCAACGTTTTGAAACGAAGGAAATTGCCGTTACGCATCCAATAAGAACTCGGTTGGATATTACCCGCGATGTCAGCATTTGAAGTTCCTAAACGCGGGTAGAGTGCATCCGGATTAGGATTGTCGACCGACCAATGGCTCTCGGCAATCCACGACATCAAATTGCGTGGTAAAGATTCCGACGGACCACCATCGCCACCGGAAGCCAAAAATGGAGCAAAGCCGGAATTGATCATAATTTTACGTTTGGCCGAACCATTGAAGAAGACTCCGAAGTCGAATTTCTTCCAACGAACGTTCAATCCTAACCCATATTGGATACGCGGCATATCACCGTAAGGCGAAAGCATTACCTTATCCTCGGATGTGATCGCACCATCACCATCGATATCGCGATATTTAATATCACCAGGCATCGGCTTCGAACCTAACTGTGTTTGATCAGGCCAATTATTTATCTCTTCTTGACTGCTGAAAAGCCCTTCTGCCACATAACCGGTCAATCGATTCAACGGTTTGTTAGTTTCCGTTTGCCATACATAGGGATAATTCGGTTCGTCAGAAAACTTGTATTCGTTTCGATTATAGGTGAAGTTACCACGGAAGTCGACTTGCCAGTCTTTTCCAAATTGTTTTTCCAATTGACACTGACTTCGAAACCGGTATTCAACACTTCGCCGATATTGCTCCAAGGCGTACTGCCCCAATAACCGAGTAGCTTTCCGAAGCTGGCACGTTTCATCAAGATACGGTCGCGGTAGTCACGGAAATAATCGAATGTAATGTTCACTTGGTTAAAAAGCGAAGCGTCAAGTCCGATATCCAACTTTTTCACATGTTCCCATCCTGCATTTTGTACGGCAAGAATATTGAAACCATGCCCCTGACGATTTAACCATTGCCCGGGAAGTCCCGAATGCCAAGAGGCACCGCTCCCAATAGCTACTTGATTTTGGTAAAGAAAATGTTGTGCACCACTGTTGAACTGGTCACTACCAACCAAACCGTATGATCCCCTAATCTTGAAATAATCCACATAATCGGCAATCGGCTCCCAAAACTGCTCCCCGCTTAATACCCAACCGAGAGATGCGGCCGGGAAAAACTCAAAACGATCCTCCTTTGCCAACCGTTCGGAACCATTGTAACCGAAATTGAACTCTACCAAGTAGCGGTTGTCATAATCATAAGTGGCTCGTCCTGAATAACCCTGGTTGCGATTAGGCAAGACTCCATTACGATACTCTCTCATCATATACATGAACATGGCAGTCATATTATGCTTGCCAAACGAACGTTTCCAATCCAAACGGGCATCCAAATAGAATGTTTGATCGGCCTCTTTAGTGATGTCAGACTGGCTGATATAATCCGTACCAGTTTGCAAAAGTCGCAAAAGCATAGGTATCATTTTCGGGATCGTAACTATCGGGCTGTACCTGATAGTAATAAGGAGATAGCGAACGGGTATAATAAGAGTTTGACCAATTTTTAAAGTTCACTAAAACCTTTGCGCTTAAACCTTTTGTGACAAATCCCAAGTCTTGCGAGATATCCAAAGAGGTATTCAGCGTATTGAAGTTGTCTTCTCTGAACGATCCCATCATGTATTGGTAAGGGTTTTCTCCGTAAGCCCCAGCTTTAATTTCGGCATTACCATAATAAATATGATCTTCTTCGCCAGGGAAATAAGCGGGGAAAGAGACAGGATTGGCATACATCACCTTTTGTAGATATCAGTAGTCTTATTATTCGGTCCCTTTTGGCTACCGATTTGCGCCATCATACGAAGATTGACAGTCGTCGTATTCGTCAACTTATAACTGATGTTATTTTGAAAATTGTACTCCCAATGGTTAATGTTCGGATTGAAAGCTGAATTGTCCGCAGCATTGAGCAAACCTGTATCATGGTTTGCCTGCAAACTCATATAATAAGTAACACGCGACGCACCACCCGATACGTTCACATTAGCACGTTGATTATAATTTCCACTACGGAAAATCATGTCATACCAATCTACATTCGGATAGACATACGGATTGATACCACTTTCTGTCGCCGCAATGATCTCATCCGAATAACGTGGTGTAATTACTGTCGCACTACGCGCCTGCTGCGCCTCGTTATAGGTGCGCATGAATGTCGGTCCATCAGCAAACTCCGGTGTATTCATCGGCTGGAAATAAGAAGCCTCGACCGACACGTTGACCGTTGCTTTTGTATTTTCCTTCCCATGTTTGGTTGTAACAAGCATGACGCCATTCGCACCACGGTTACCATAGATTGCCGTCGCCGAAGCATCCTTCAAAACCGAAAAACTTTCGATACTTTCTGCCGGAATACGGTTCAAGTCCCCAGACGATATTTCCACGCCATCCAACAAAATCAATGGAGTTGCCACACCACCAAACGTATTGATGCCACGGATATAGAACGCAGAAGTAGAACCCGGCTCACCACTGCTGTTCGTAGAAATGACACCAGCCAGTTTACCAGCCAGTGAGCTGGTCAATGAAGATGTCGGAGCTTTCAGCTGTATACCTTCTGTAGCTGTAATCGCGCCGGTAATAGATACTTTCTTCTGAGTACCGGCACCAACAACAACGACTTCGTCCAAAACTTCATTATTCCCCTCCATCTTAACGTTCAAGACGCCTAAAGTCACCCACTTCGATCGTTTGTGTCTTATAACCGATATAAGAGATTTCGATTTCATCTTTACCTGTTACTTCAATGGAAAACTTTCCGTCAAGATCAGTCACTGTACCTTGAGTAGTACCTTTAATGATAACATTTACACCGATCAGTGTTTCACCGGTAGAGGCATCCGTAACAGTACCGACTAACGTACGTTTAACAGGCGACTTACTTTGTTGGATTTCAGGGACGGGCAATCTATCTCCCGCATCAGCAACGGCATCCGGAGGACAAGCCCCCAACAAACCAGTACAAAGCAATAAAGCAATTGCAGGTCTCCGCTTTTTCTAATTGAGATTAAATTCATAAGTTAACATTTTTATTTTATAATAAAAAATAGCCTAAAGATCCTAAAGCACAAAGACTTATAATTTTACACGATTATACATTCTTTATATTTACATTAAGTTCTGCAAGAACTGCGGCTCAAATATAGGCAAATATCCACAACTTTCTATAAAAAACACACAATAATTTAATCAATTCGATAAAAAGTAAATTAGATTCTTTGTATCATACAGATATAACCAAGATTCTACAACTTATATATTAAATAATCACTCCAAATCACCGCAGTTCTTGCAGGACTATGATAAAACCTACACCATATTGGCACCGAAACTTTTGAAAACCTAAGGCAACCACATCATCGTTCGTTGCAAACGAACAGTTCCCCCACCATTGTTCATGGAAATCAATATATTCCCCCTTAATTTCTTCATAAAAGAAATGATCATATTTTTCAGTCATAGTATTAAGCAAGAAGGAGTTTTTATCCAATTCCTATTTATAGAATTGCGTAACGGGACATCGGGATAAGATGAATGAAAAAATACTTCATCTTGATTGCTTTTTATCATGGAATAAAAGGTAGAACAAACTCTAACAGGTATTAGATAATAAAAAGTCATTCATGTATCACAAAACAGCTTGTTTCTTCTTTCTTCAACTTCCCTCCTTCCACTCAGAAGAAAGAGCCTGTAAAAAAACTTCATCATTGACAGGGTTTAAAAGGTAAGGAAAAGAGATGGCATACCCGATCCATCATCATACCATACAAAAGGATTTTACCTAATTTTTGATTTTTCAAATAAACCTTTTTGTATGATAGCAGTCATATAAATCGTTTTGTAAAATGTAAAAGACAGATTTGGAAGATGATGACAAAAAGATGAGCTTACTTTTAACCGGTATGCTTTTGTGTTTGGCTCCGGATATAAAAGGTAATGAAACGGACGGAAGGATTAAAGGTATTGTAATGGACGGCGAATTAGGGGGACCACTCGAATTTGTAACCGTCCAGGTTAAAGCAAAAAGGTTCGGACAAAATATTGCAGGGAGCCGTTACCGGAAGTGACGGAAATTACAGTATCGGAGGACTGAAGAAGGGGGAATATATAGTTACTTATTCCTATATCGGCTACGCGGAAATTTCTAAAAATATAACAATCAGCAACAATTCTCAAACTCTTAATCTTGGAGAACTCACCCTGGAAGAAGATGCCAACCAATTGGGAGAAGTAGAAATCGTAGCAAAAAGCCCCAAATGAGATTCGAGCTCGATAGAAAAGTTTTCGACGCAACACAAGATATCGCATCCGAAGGGGGATCGGCCAGTGATTTGCTTGCCAATATCCCATCCGTGGAAGTCGATAACGAAGGATCTGTTTCATTGCGTGGAAATTCCAGCGTAACAGTCTGGATCAACGGAAAAGCATCGGGACTGACAGCAGACAACCAGGCGGACATACTGGAAATGATGCCGGCAGAAGATATCAAACAAGTGGAAGTCATTACCAATCCCTCTGCCAAATACAGCCCGGAGGAACAGCCGGGATTATCAACATTATTTTAAAGGATGACCGGAAACCCGGTTACTACGGCAGCGTAAAAGCCGGAGCCGATACGGACGGAGGTTATCAGGCAAGTGGAAACATCAACTACAGCAGTAGCAAAGTAGACGCGTACGCCAATCTGAGCTATCGAAACCGGGAAATGAAAGGCGGTGGAATCACAAGTCGTGAAAATACAGCCAACAATAGTTTTCTCGACCAGACCAACAACGCCAAACGACAACACAACAACTGGTTCGGACGTATCGGGGCAACCTGGCACATTACCAAAAGCGACGACCTAGCATTCAACATGACCGGCATGACCGGAGGGGGCGACAACAACGAATCGATCCATTACATTTCGACAGACAAGCAAAAGAATACGGTTTACACCAGCGACCGTACAACAGACGGAAACTCGGACATGAAAATGTATAACCTGGAATTGAATTACTTACACAAATTCTCGGAAAACAGCAATATAGACTTGACCGTCAGCAATAACCAATGGAGAAACGACGGACTAAGCATTTACGAACAATCAACCCGATATACGGACACTGACTTAACCGACAAACAGGAATATCAAACTCAGGAAAACAACATCAAAAACAAAAGCTGGGAAGTTCAGGCCGACTACACAAACAAAATATCCGACGCGAGCCGGATCGAGGCAGGTTATAAAGGGACATTCAAAGAGAATCCAGCCCTGTGGATACCTATACCGGAACAACTGCTACCGACATCGAACAGGACCAGGCACTTTACAACCGCTTTCTATATAACCAGGATGTGCATGCCTTGTACATGACGTATGGAGGCAAGTGGAACAATCTGAGCTACCAAGCCGGCCTACGTGGAGAATATTGGCGTGTGAATACCCGCTCGCTGGACTTCGACCAGGAATTTAACGGCAAGCCGTCGGAAACTTTCGAGAAAGACTATTTCAAGTTGTTTCCCAAGTGCCTTTATCTCCTATGCCCTCCCTAAAAACAATGAAATACAAGTAAACTATACCCGTCGCCTACGTCGTCCTTGGGGTGGACAGCTAAATTCATTCCGCAATATTTCCGATGCCTCCAACATTTCTTTCGGTAACCCGGAACTGACACCTGAATATTCCCATTCTTTCGAATTGAATTATATCAAGACCTGGGAATCCGGCCATACCCTATCATTGTCCGGCTACTATCGCTCGACAGATGACGTGATCCAGCGCATTCGTTTCTTGAACACGGCAGACAATGTAATGTACACGACCAGTGAAAACGTAGCCCGCCAGCAAAACAGCGGTCTGGAAATCGTTGGAAAAAACAATTTATTCAGCATCCTTAGCCTGACAACGACCGTAAACCTCTACTACTCCAAATTAGACGGTTTCAGCTATCTGCCCGAAGGAGCGGAAGCTCCTGTCACTGGAGAGGAGGATGAAAGCTTCAACTGGAACGTACGCATGATTGCCAATGTCAGTCTTCCTTGGGGTGTTTCCCTACAGGGCACAGGCAACTATAATTCCAAGCGCTTGATGGCACAAGGATACCGCGAACCGAACTACTCAGTCGATCTTGGATTGCGCAAATCTTTCTTAAAAGACAAGTTGACGTTAAGTATCAATGCACGCGACTTGCTGGACTCCCGCAGATTCCGCACCATTACATCCGGAGACGGTTTCTGGCAGGATTCCGAGAACTGGCGTGGTGGCAGAAGAGTTGGTTTTACCCTGACCTACAACTTCGGCAATATGAACAAGAAAAAAGACAAAAGCAGGAGCGAGGAACCGGACATGTATGAAATGGACTAAATAAAAAAAGAAGGGATAAACCTTTGCCGCACTTATCCCTTCTTACCTACATCCTCTTATCTTTCAAAACAGGCATCGGAGGCATGTGCCGACGGCAGGAAATCCACCTGTTTGACAAAAAGCGCAAGACTCGCGTGCTCCATGTTCACGATCCATGCCGCTATCTTCCCCCTCCACCGAGAGCGGACCTTGATAGCCGATATCGTTCAAAGCACGGATAATTTCTTCAAACCGGATCTTTCCACGTCCTAAGCTACGGAAATTCCAGAAGCGGCGGGCATCGCCAAAAGTTGAATGGCCGCCGAACACGCCGATCTGTTTCGGAGTATCGCTCCAATACACATCTTTCATGTGGACATGGAAAATACGATCCGGGAACTGGCTGATGAAGTCTACATAATCCACTCCCTGATACCCCAAATGGCTCGGATCGTAATTAAAACCGAAAGCCGGATGATAATCGATCGCTTCAAGAGCCTTACGGGCAGAATAAGTATCGAACGCGATCTCGGTCGGATGCACTTCGAGAGCGAAACGGACACCTAACTTTTGATATTCGTCTAAAATCGGAATAAAACGTCGGGCAAAATCAGCATACCCTTCATTCACCATCTCGTCGGTAACGGGAGGAAAGGAGTAGAGCCATTGCCAGATCGAACTTCCCGTAAAACCAACTACGGTGTCGACTGCCAGCATTCTAGCGGCATGGGCTGCCTGAATCATATTTTCGACCGCCCGCAGGTGCACTCCATCAGGATCGCCATCGCCCCAGATATAATCAGGCAATACGGATTTATGCCGTTGATCGATATTATCACATATCGCCTGGCCGATCAGATGATTCGAAATACAAAACAGTTGCAAACCGTACTTATCGAGTGTCACCTTGATATTCCGATAATATTCCGGATCTGTCTGCCGAACATCCAAATGAGATGGTAATCCCAATTCAACACCGTCAAAACCAAATGATTTTGCTTTTTCACAAATAACATCCAGCGGTAAGTCTCCCCACTGCAATGTACATAATGTTACAGGACGTGCCATGTTTTTCGTTCTTTTAAGGTTAATACATTGTGTCTGTTCGACAAATATAAAATATCTTTTTTAAATTCATCTACAAATATTTTTCATTTCTGATTATTTATCTTTCCTTTGTAACATTATAAACAACTAAAAAACTTAACTATGAGAAAGAAAGTGTTTTTTGCACTTGGCTGCGTACTCTACTTGACAGGTTGCGACAGTTCTTCACTCGAAAAAAGTCATCCCGCAAACAAAGTTTTTTCCCCATTCAATTCAGCATTCAGATGGAAAAAGAGATAGTGTCTTTTTCCCACCCGCAGCATACCGAATAACGTGATTCCGGAACCGACGGTTTCGAAAGCTGGAGAGAGCGACGCCGAATTGAACGAAATATGTTCCACCATCGAATATGTAGTATTCAAAAACGAAGATACTCCTGCATTAATCAAGCACAAGCAGTTCACTTACAATCCCACCGATCTGGATGCGGATTTCAGTTGCATATATGACAGTTTGCCACAAGGCGACTACAAATTCTACTTTTTAGCCCACAATTCAAAAAACGCTGTATTATCCGGTTCAACTTTTTCTTTCGACAGCATCTCGGATACATTCTACGAAATGATATCCCTAAACATCGATGTTGCAGAAATCACCAACAAAGATGTCTCTCTTCAACGTATCGTCAGCCGTATTGAGTTCATGGCGACCGATTCGGTTTCCGACATACTGAAACAGTTCGATATGGAGATCGACGGAATATCCAATCAGCTGGACATCGCCACCGGTCAGGGGATAAAAATCCCGGATAAGCAAATCCTCTCCTATACATTCAAGAATAATGAGATCGGAGAAGTAAACAAAGTACATTCTTTTTATACTTTCATACCTCCCACCGACAATAAAATAGCCGTCCGCCTTTCGGCCATCGCCAAAAACGACGAACCGATCCGGGAACGGCAAATCGACAATATCATTCCGGAAAAAAACAAAATCATCCGTTATAAAGGCCGCCTCTACAGCCGTTCCGAATCCGACGACACATTCCAGATCAGCATCTACAACAATGGGAAATGGGAAGAGACAACCGATATTGAATTGCCTGATTACGAATAAAATTTGTATAAACACATGCTTTCCATCAACAATACGGCCGCACAAACATTCCTCTATATCGTTTTAATTCATATCTTTGTCATTGAATGATTAATATTTGGAATCATGATTAAGAAGAATATACTCGGTTTATTATTTCTGCTGTCCGCACTCTGTCTGTTCAACAGTTGTGAGGATGATCCGTATTATGATGATTACGGCTGGGCGACCGATGCATTATGCAATAATACCTGGGTTGATTTTTATACCAATAACAAAGGGTACGAATGCGAACAACGGCTCGACTTCTATAACGATCATACGGGAGAAGATTTTACAATTATCTATTATCCTAACGGTATGACTGACGAATTGAAAACAAGTTTTTATTGGGACTGGAAAGACGAATATTTCGATTCTTTCTATGTCGAATATGCAAACGGGACTGATTATTACGAGGATGTTCGAATAGGTAACGAATATTTAAAGTGTTTCCTAAACGGAACCGGGTGACCTTCGAGGCATTCCACTGGTAACTACAAAAAAGGCAATCGTAACGATTGCCTTTCCGCAAACTGGCAAAGTATTTAAAGGAGCAATATGCTAATCGAACAGACTTTGCATGACGGATAAGGACTTTATTTCGGGAAAATCCGGCAAATGCAGGCGATAATATTCAAGAATACGGTTTATGACACTCACACGATCCTGCCGGGAAAAAGAATACAACGACATATTCTCGAAGCTGATCTTCAGCAACCGGGCAAAAACCACACTCTCCTGCCGGTTCAGATAATGGCGATGCATCGGTATACGATCGACAAACACGCCATTCAACATATCGAAGCAAGAACCTGCCACATATGATTCGACGTTCGGATATATCCCCAGATAATGCAAGAGTCGCAGCAAAAAGACCAGATGAAAATTCGCCACCCCCTTATCCGAAAGCTCTAACAATTGTATCGACTCGAACAAATACTCGAAAAGGCGCGAATCCGGCTCCGTCTCCTTCACCACGCGGAAAAGGATCTCGGAAAGGAAAAGCGCAAGTATATTTTTCACCGGATTACAAAACACTTCCGTCAACGGATAGCAGAGTTTCGTTTCACGGATACGATGCAAATCCCGCTTATTCAGATGCTCAACCTCCATCTCCACTACCGAAAGAGGCATGAACAACGCTTTCGAGACAGAAGATTTCTTTCCACGGGAACGGGCAACCAGATAAGAAGCACGCCCAAAAGCCTCCGTGTACATATATATAATGGAGTACTTATCATTATATGGAATGGAATGCAGGACAATCCCACGCGTTTTACACAACATATCACTGAAATTTGGAAAACAAAGTTACAACATTTTCCTTCTCAGCCTTGTTTTATTGAATAACAAACTACTAAATTATAAAGAACATATAAACATGCAAGAACTCACGCTCACAACCCCATCACTGCTATTTTCAGCAGTTTCACTTATCCTATTGGCCTATACAAACCGTTTTATTTCGTATGCGAGCCTCGTACGCACATTGAAAGAAAAAGCATCAACAGACACACGACCCGAAAGACATCGCCCAGATAGCCAATCTTAGGAAACGGTTATACCTGACACGCTCCATGCAGATATTAGGTCTGCTAAGCCTACTCTTTTGCGTGGTCTCGATGTTCTTCATCTATATCTCATGGCAAATCATAGCCGCCTGGATATTTGGAATAGGATTGCTTCTATTGGCAGCTTCGCTATGCGTATGTATCTGGGAAATAAATATTTCCGTCAATGCTTTAGAGATACACCTACAGGATATGAGTTCCAAATAGATGTTAAATACGACTAACCCAAAACTTTTTTTCTTTCAAATATTTTGTCAATTTAAAGAGAACATCTATCTTTGCACTCGCAATCGGGAAATCAACAATCCCAGAGAGCTAAAAGCAAAAACTTTGACATGATGGCCCGTTCGTCTATCGGTTAGGACGCAAGATTTTCATTCTTGAAGGGGGGTTCGATTCCCCCACGGGCTACAATAAACAGGATTAAAGAATAAATAAAGAGAATAGCTAAGAAATGGCAAATCACAAGTCATCAATTAAGAGAATCAGACAGACCAACGCAAAACGTCTGCATAATAGATATTATGCTAAGACTGCAAGAAATGCAATGAGAGTTTTGCGTGCTACTGAAGATAAGAACGAAGCTCAGGTTCTGTTCCCGAAGGTGTGCTCTATGTTGGATAAGCTTGCTAAAAAACACATTATTCACAAAAATAAGGCAGGCAACTTGAAATCCAAATTAGCGAAGCACGTCAACGCACTTGCAAAATAAGGTATTATACTTTATATAGTATAAAGCCGGACTGGTTAGCCCGGCTTTTTTAAACCTGATGGCCCGTTCGTCTATCGGTTAGGACGCAAGATTTTCATTCTTGAAAGGGGGGTTCGATTCCCCCACGGGCTACCTTTTTTAAAGAGACAAAGTTTGACTTTGTCTCTTTTTTTGTTATACACCTCCGTTTGACTATTTTCACACTCCCTATACCTTCTAAGTTAATTATTTTCACTATATTTGTTAGCTTTTTTTAGACAGACAGATAATTACAGATTTTAAACGATAAAGACTCATGAGTGAAGAAATTAAGAATACTTCCACAGAGTACTCTGCGGATAGTATTCAGGTACTTGAAGGGTTAGAGGCAGTACGTAAAAGACCGTCCATGTATATTGGCGATACCAGCGAGAAAGGTCTCCACCATTTAGTATACGAAGTTGTTGACAACTCTATTGACGAAGCACTGGCCGGATTTTGTACCCAAGTTGACGTAGTGATAAACGAAGATAACTCCATCTCTGTTACAGACGATGGCCGTGGTATTCCGGTAGATATTCATGAGAAAGAAGGCGTGTCAGCGCTTGAAGTCGTATTGACCGTGCTCCATGCAGGAGGTAAATTCGACAAAGGCTCTTACAAGGTTTCAGGAGGTTTGCACGGCGTAGGTGTATCCTGTGTAAACGCACTTTCCACTTACCTGAGAGCAGAAGTCCGCCGCGATGGAAAGGTCCACATGCAGGAATTCTCCTGTGGTAAGCCACTTCATTCTATCGAAGTGATCGGCGAGACAGATGTGACCGGTACAACCATCATGTTCAAACCGGACGGAAGCATCTTCTCCGTGACCGAGTATAAGTACGAGATTTTAGCTGCACGTCTGCGCGAACTGGCATTCCTGAATGCAGGCATCACACTTAGCCTGACAGATAAACGCGTCGTAAAGGAAGACGGCAGCTACAAATCTGAAATATTCCGTTCGGAAGAAGGGTTGAAAGAATTCGTTCGCTACATCGACCGCCCCAAAGAGCAACTGATCCCGGATGTGATCCACATCGTTACGGAAAAGCAGGGTATTCCGGTCGAAGTCGCCATGACTTACAACACTTCATTCAACGAAAGCGTATTTTCGTATGTAAACGATATCAACACCATAGAAGGAGGTACTCACCTGGCCGGTTTCCGCCGCGGTTTGACCCGTACACTAAAAAAATATGCCGACGACTCCAAGCTGCTTGAAAAAGCAAAGGTTGAAATCTCCGGCGACGACTTCCGCGAAGGTCTGACAGCGGTCATCTCTATTAAAGTGGCAGAGCCACAGTTCGAAGGGCAGACCAAGACAAAGTTGGGAAACAACGAAGTAACCGGTGCCGTAGACCAGGCTATCGGCGAAGCATTGGGCTACTACCTGGAAGAACATCCTAAGGAAGCCAAAATAATCGTCGACAAAGTGATCCTTGCAGCCCAAGCACGCCAGGCAGCCCGCAAAGCTCGCGAACTGGTACAGCGCAAATCACCGATGACAGGCGGCGGACTTCCCGGTAAGCTGGCCGACTGTTCCTCAAAGGACGCCGCACTTTGCGAGCTGTTCCTCGTCGAAGGAGACTCTGCAGGCGGTACAGCCAAGCAGGGACGCGACCGTAACTTCCAGGCCATCCTGCCGCTCCGCGGTAAGATCCTAAACGTCGAAAAGGCGATGGACCACAAGGTATTCGAAAGCGAAGAAATCCAGAATATCTTCCGCGCAATGGGTGTCACCATCGGTACCGAAGAAGATCCGAAAGAATTAAACCTGAGCAAACTGCGCTACCACAAAGTGATTATCATGACCGATGCCGATGTGGACGGAAGCCACATTGCCACCCTGATTCTTACTTTCTTCTTCCGCCGTATGCGTGCGCTGATCGAAAACGGATATGTCTATCTGGCCACTCCTCCTCTCTACCTATGCAAGAAAGGCAAAGTGGAAGAATATTGCTGGACTGACCAACAACGTCAAGCATTCATCGACAAATATGGCGGCGGTAACGAAAACCAGATCCACACACAGCGATACAAAGGTTTGGGAGAAATGAACGACCACCAGTTGTGGGATACGACCATGAACCCGGAAAACCGTACGCTGAAACAGATCACGATCGACAGTGCTGCCGAAGCTGACCAGATATTCGCCATGCTGATGGGTGAAGATGTCGGCCCGCGCCGCGAATTCATCGAAGAAAATGCAACGTACGCAAACATCGATGCGTAAGATTTATGATTTATAATTTATGATTTATGCACCGATAATAAATCATAAATTATAAATCATAATTCAGAAATTATAAATCATAAATCATAAATACATGAAGCTCCGTCGTCCGAATTTAGAGGCCATCTACAGGGAAGTAGATCATTATATTCCGAAAAAAGAAAATCTTCAACCTCCCCGTATAGGAATATCCGCCAATCGGAAAGACGGACTTTCCTGCATAGCAGAAACCTATGTACAGGCGGTACTGAAAGCTGGAGGTGCTCCGGTTCTGATCCCGGTCATTACGGATATCGAAGCGTTGACGGCAATAGTGAACGGGTTGGACGGGCTGGTCATGAGCGGTGGTGGCGATATCAACCCGCTTTACATGCAGGAAGAACCAATTCCCGCCTTGCAGGATGTAGATACCTACCGGGATGAATACGACCTGATACTGCTCCGCTTGGCGACCAACCGCCAGTTGCCGGTCATGGGAATATGCCGTGGCCACCAGATACTAAACGTCGCATTTGGCGGCAGCATATACCAGGATATCCATACCCAACACAATCAAAAGCTACTGAAACACAGCCAGACGCTTCCCCGCGAACAGGTTTCCCATTCCATCACACTGCACGAAGGCCCTCTATGCTCCGCACCATGCTGGACGATAAAAAAGAACTTTTGGTCAACTCTTTTCATCACCAGGCAATCAAAGAGCCGGCTCCCGAATTTATCACTACGGCGACAGCTCCCGACGGGATCAACGAAGCGATGGAGCATCCGGAAAAAGAAATATTCAGTGTCCAGTGGCACCCCGAAGCGATGGCTGCCAATGACGATGAACAGATGTTGAAACTTTTCAAGCATCATGTCGAATCGTCCCGCCTATTCAAAAAGGCCAAATACATCCACCACAGGAACGTGACGCTCGACTCCCATACCGACACTCCGATAATCTTTCCGGGTGAATTCAACATCGGGTTGAAAGAAGGCGGTAAGGTAAACCTCCCTTTCATGGAAGAGGGGCTGATTGACGCGACGATCATGGTAGCCTATATTCCGCAGGGACCGAGAGACGACGCTTCACTACTGAAAGCGACGGACTTCGCCATGAACCGCCTGCAGGAAATACACCGGCAAATGGAGTTGAACCGTACACGCATGTGCATCGCCTACACGCCGCAGGAAGTCCACGTGCTGAAAGCTGCCGGAAAGAAAGCGATCATGTTAGGCGTGGAAAACGGATATGCGATAGGCAAGGACATCGAGAATATCACCCGTTTCCGGAAAATGGGAGTTTCCTATATCACTCTCTGCCACAACGGGAGCAACGACATATGCGACTCAGCAAGAGGAGACGCGGAATGGAACGGCCTCAGTCCTTTCGGGAAAGAAGTCGTCCGCAAAATGAATGAGACAGGGGTATTGGTCGATATCTCGCATGCCGCCGAAAGTACCTTTTATGACGCACTTGAAACAAGCACCTACCCGATCATCGCCTCCCATTCTTCTGCCCGCGCGCTTTGCAACCATCCGCGCAACCTGACGGACGAACAACTGAAGGCGCTCGCCGAACAGGGAGGTGTCGCACAGATATGCCTCTACAAAGGATTCATCAACGAAGATGCCGAAAAAGCGTCTCTGAGCGATGCGATCCGTCATATCGACCACATCGTGGACCTGATCGGGATCAACCATGTGGGGATAGGTTCCGACTTTGACGGTGACGGCGAACTGATCGGCTGCCGGGCAAGCAATGAACTGATAAACATCACAATGCGTCTTCTAAAAGAAGGATATACAGAAAATGATATTGCTAAAATATGGGGAGGTAATCTGTTGCGCGTGATGAACAAAGCGCAATCCGCTCCCGATAACTCCTTATAAACGACAAGATATGACTAAACTGATTTTATTATTATTCTCCATGACCCTGTTCGCATGCGGTCAGAAAGGAACCAGCGAGACAACAGTTCCCGTAACGGAAGTAAAGAAAGCTCCAGTAACAACCGCCCCATTGTTTGATGCGGACAGTGCTTATGCTTATGTCGAAAAACAAGTATCATTCGGTTACCGCGTCCCGAACACGCCAGCCCATAAGGCTTGTGGCGACTACCTAGCATCCGAGCTGAAACGTTTCGGAGCACAAGTATACGAACAGGAAGCTACACTTACAGCTTACGACGGAACCCCATTGGAATCACGTAACATCATCGGTTCCTTCAATCCCGATAAAGACAAACGCATCCTGCTTTTCGCCCATTGGGACACGCGTCCTTATTCAGACCACGATCCCGACCCTGCCAACCATAAGAAACCGTTGGATGGGGCTGATGACGGTGCAAGCGGTGTAGGCGCCTTGTTGGAAATCGCCCGACAAATAGGAATGAAAGCGCCCGAAACAGGGGTAGACATCATCTTCTTTGATGCCGAAGACTACGGGACCCCCGAATTTGCTAAAGACAGGTACAACGACACGAGCGACACCTGGTGCCTCGGCAGTCGCTTCTGGGGAAGAACCCGCACAAACCGGGCTACAAAGCCGAATTCGGTATTCTACTCGACATGGTCGGCGCCAAAGATGCGGTCTTCTATAAAGAATATATTTCGATGAAATATGCCGCCCGTTATGTGGATGAAGTATGGGAAGCGGCCCGTAACTTAGGATACGGCAAATATTTCATCAACGCAAACGGCGGAGGCGTGACAGACGACCATGAAGCAGTCATCGAAGAAACCGGTATTCCTTGCCTGGATATCATCAACTATGATCCGAACTCGGACAAAGGTTTCCGTGACCATTGGCATACGCAGAACGACAACATGAGCAATATAGACAAAAACGTACTGAAAGCCGTCGGCCAGACAGTACTCGAAGTTGTATATAACAGATAAAAGATAGAAAAGAAATGACAATCAATGAACTTCAAAACAACGTCATCGAAGAGTTTGCAGACTTCGACGACTGGATGGACAAGTATGCGTTACTGATAGACTTGGGTAACTCGCTTCCCCCTTTGGAGGAAAAGTATAAAACGGAAAGCAACCTGATCGAAGGTTGCCAGAGCCGTGTTTGGCTGCAGGCGGATTACGTAGATGGCAAGATCCTGTTCAAAGGCGAGAGCGATGCGGTAATCGTCAAAGGGATCGTCTCTTTGCTGATCAGCATCCTGTCCGACCACACCCCGCAAGAAATACTGGATGCCGATCTTTACTTCATTGAAAAGATCGGCTTGAAAGAGCACCTCAGCCCTACCCGCTCGAACGGCCTGGTGGCAATGGTCAAGCAGATGCGCATGTACGCGCTGGCATTCCGTACTAAGGAACAGCAAGGGTGATCTCCAAACCACCTATGTTTAAAATCAAAAAGCTCTTTCTTTTTTAGCAGAAACAAGCACATAATTCCGTAAACACCCCCATGTTACCCTCCTTAACACCCGGATGTACCAGCTCTCTACACCCGGATGTAAAGGATGGCAACATGGGGGTGTCCGGCAACTAAAGTACCGTGCCGGACAATAAAAAGCACTTGGTTTTACCTATTTCACAGCCATCTTTTACATAAAATGATCGAGTGATTTGCAGAGATGGGGAACAATGTGTCAGTGATATAGTTGTGATAGAGAAAAGGGCATGTATCACTAGACGAAACAAATTGAATATCAACCTGGTAAAAAGAAATCAGTGACACAGTGACAGAGGAAATGGGAAAAACCTAAAAGGCTTTCTTCAGAAGCAAAGTCTATAATGGAGATTATACCGGTGAAGAAACAGTCTACTTAAATTCAAGAAGACCGATAAATGGCGAAATTCCTTCCTGGCAACATTTAGAAGCGGCAGATCTCATTCAAGATTATGAGAGAGGCCGGCTAAAAGGCAGACTGAAAGAAATCGCCTTCCGAATTGAAAGAATCCAATCCGGTCATCATGTTGATCAAACAGAAACAAAAATAAAAATTCCGTCAGAACTGCAACTCCAACTGTTCCGGCAGCAAAGTAAATGTTTTGCGATGATAAGGGGTTATCCCGCATTCCCGGATGGCTTCACGATGGGCTTTTTTGTGGGATAGCCTTTGTTTTCCTTCCAATGATAGGCGGGATATTCCCGGTCGAGACTGTCCATATAATCATCACGATAGGTTTTCGCCAGAATGGAAGCGGCGGCAATGCTTAGATATTTGCCGTCTCCTTTTACGACAGTCGTATGTTTGAGACCGGGATAAGGCGTAAAGCGGTTCCCGTCGATCAACAAATGTTCCGGCTTGACCTTCAACTGGTCAATGGCCCGGTGCATGGCAAGGAAAAGAGGCTTTCAGGATATTGATCCTGTCGATTTCTTCGGGCGTAACGATACCAACAGCCCAAGCAATCGCCTCCCGCTCGATAATCGGACGGAGTGCATAACGTTTCTTTTTCGCTCAATTGCTTGCTGTCATTTAAATCTTCATTATGAAAGTCCGGCGGTAAGATAACCGCAGCGGCATACACCGAACCCGCCAAACATCCACGGCCGGCCTCATCACAGCCGGCCTCTATACGATTTGCTTCTAAGTAGGATAATAACATGGTTAATCAACTTCTTCTATCAAATTCATCAAATGGCGGGATCTTGTCGGTAATCCCACAACAAATGGATAAATACATAAACTAATGAATACCAATCTTTCTCTTCATTATCCAGGGACGGAGGACGAAGTAAGAAAACAGCGTAGCGAGAGTAACACCGCAGATATTCGCGAGGAAATCGAACCAGTCGCCACCACGGTATGTCGTACAATATTCCTGCAAAAGTTCGATTGCTCCGCTCATCAAGACCGGACATAAGACCGCTCCAATCCAAGCATGCCACAACACATCGTCGTATTTGCAATGGTTGCGCAGGAACTCGATCCACAGCATACCGGACAAGCCGGCATACATACAGAGATGAGCCACTTTGTCTATCCCCACGATTTTTCCGACCTCCAGAGAAGGCGGTTTAAAGAAAGAGAGATAGATCACCACTGCGATAATCGTCAGGGAGATCGGATATTTCTTCAGGTAATACAACATCACTATTACTCCATTCAATATATTCAGAACATCTTCCGCACCCGTTCGATACCGGCGGCAAAAGCGTCTATTTCTTCTTTTGTATTATAGAACGAGAAAGAGGCTCGAACCGTCCCCTCAATACCTAAATCCTGCATCAACGGCTGGGCACAATGATGTCCGGTACGGACTGCAATGCCCAAACGGTCCAGCAACATCCCCATATCATAATGATGGATATTGCCTACCAGAAAAGAAAGTACCGCCCCTTTATGCGCCGCCTGTCCGAAAATGCGCATACCGTCGATCGCATTCAGCTTATCGGTCGCGTAACGAAGCAACTCGTCTTCATAGGCCGCAATATTGTCCATTCCCAAACGACCAACATAGCGCAAGGCTTCCGCCAAAGCCGTACTTCCTATATAATCAGGCGTTCCGGCCTCAAACTTGAAAGGCAATTCGTTGAAAGTCGTCTTTTCAAAAGACACGGAAGCAATCATCTCCCTCCTCCCTGGTACGGAGGCAACTTGTCCAGCCATTCTTCCTTGCCATACAGGACACCGATACCGGTAGGACCGTAAATCTTATGACCGGAGAACACATAGAACTCGGCATCCAAATCCTGCACATCCACTTTCAGATGGGGAACGGCTTGCGCTCCGTCAATCAGTACCGGAACCTCGTGATTATGGGCTTCTTCGGTAATCTCCTTTACCGGATTGATCGTACCGAGCACATTCGACACATGTGTAACCGAGACAAGTTTTGTCCGTTCCGAAAAAAGACTACGGAACGTGTCCATGCACAACTCGCCTTTTTTCATTCATCGGAATCACTTTCAACGTGATCCCTTTACGGGCAGCCTGTATCTGCCAGGGAACGATATTGGAATGGTGTTCCATCACCGAAACGATCACTTCGTCACCGGCCGACATACATTCGTCGGTAAAGCTGGAAGCAATCAGGTTGATCGCCTCTGTCGTCCCACGCGTGAAAATAATCTCGTTGGAAGAGCGGGCGTTCAGGAATTGCTGCACGGTCTTGCGTGCATCCTCATGCGCTTCCGTCGCCGCCTGGCTCAGGAAATGAACGCCGCGATGAATATTGGCATTCACATTATAATAGCCACTCTCGATCTTTTCCACCACACAGCGTGGCTTCTGGGTTGTCGCTCCGTTGTCGAAGTAAATAAGCGGCTTATCGTATATCTTATGATCCAGAATCGGGAAATCCTTCCGGATAGACTGTACATCTAACATGACTGTAACTATTTAACTTAATAACAAGCGTCAAAGATAGTATGTTTAACAGTAAAATATACTATTCATACAGTTTATAAGCTAAAAGTTTTGTTTGTACTAATCAAATTTATGCTTTTGTTTCAAACGGAAACACTCTAAGATATGTCATGATAAAGAATTAAAGGTCTGCGGGACATTGTGGTCCATCATTATTTTGAAATTGATATTGATGTTGTCTGGTGGATATTAAGTAATGAACTCCAATCGCTAAAAAGGCGATCATCTCCATGTTGTCCGATTTATCCGAATACCCCCTCCCCTTTTCATTTCTTCTTCTGATAGAAACGCACCCAGTCGATCTCCATCTCGACAGGCAGATCCGAAGAATCGACTGCTCCTACCCAGCTTCCGCCTAACTGCATGTCGAGCAACAGATAAAACTTTTTGTCTGTGAACGGGAACTGGCCTTCCTTGTCCGTCTCGATGCGAGGATAAGCGAAGGTGCGGGTTTCGTTGATAAAGAAAACGAGACTGTCCTGATACATTTCTACACTATAGACATTATAATCATCGCGGTTGATAAAACCGATACCGCCCTGCTTCGGGTTATCTTTGATTCCCAAAGTGTACGTATAGGCAGAATGAACGGTCTGATAAGCAATCGTATCATTATTCAAGCGTTCCATGATGTCGATCTCGCCACCATTCGGCCAACCCTCATTTTCTGGCAACAACCAGAATGCTGGCCATGCGCCAGTTGCCCCATACAACTTGGCACGGATATCCAGGCGCCCGTCGGAAAACCGACCTTGCCCTTCGTATAAACGCCCCCGTGATAAAAAGGAGCCGTGTCAGCCGGCAAACTGTAATTGACTAATCCACGCAAAACCAAATTGCCATCGCGCATAGTATAGCAGGAATCGAAGTCCGACATATAATTATTCCAGTCTGACTTTCCACGCGGTATCTTACTCCACGAAGCCTCATCGAAATGATCCTCCTGGTCGAAGTTTTCCTCCCAAACCAATTTCCACCCTTCCTGTTGCGACCGGCAACCTGCCATAATCGACAGAGCCACTGACAGTCCTAATGTGAATAATCCTTGCTTCATTATTATCAACCTATTTTTATTTTTTGCAAAATAGTTCTTTTCAACGCAAAGGTACAGAGAATCCTGTTCATTTTAAACATCCAACTCCATACCTCTGCATTTTATAACTACTCTTTTTCACCAAACTCCGACTGCTGCCGTTCCACCTCTTTAAGTTTCAAGGTGTTCAACTCCTTGCGCAGACGTTCCACTTCCCGTTCTGCATCCGTTTTGGAAGCGGTGTTCTGTCCGGCCGAAGCGCTACCAAGCGGGATGCGGGCAGCATCCGCAGCATCATAGACCAACGGGAAAACAGACGGCTTCGATTCGAACTCAAGTTCACCACTTATCGGCATTTGCGAACCTTCGAACAGGACACTCGCCGTAATCCGTATCTTACCCGGTTTCAAGGTAGACTGAACCAAAACAGGCGCAGTTCCCCATTTTACGGGAACCGGATTTGCCAGTACTCCTGGACCACCTAACAAACGTCCTTCTCCTTCAATAGAAAAACGGATATTATAGTTATTCAGCCGTTTGATATTCCCATTCTTATCAGCGACGGCTGCCACTACCGTAACGAAATCGGAACCATCGGCTTTCAGGTCCGTGCCTTCATTATCCATCCACAACAGGATTTTTTCGGGGCGACGGGCAGGTACGACTTTATGTGTAGCTACGACCTTGCCGTCGATCAAACCCTCGGCAAGCAGATAGACATCATCTTGTTTTTGAGTTCTTGAAAAAGCCTTGTCCACCATAAAATCATAGACATCCGGGAAAGTGATAACCGGCGAAGGCATTCCGGGACGATTCTTGTCTTTCTTATAAGTATAAGTCTTTCCACCCTTGTTGAACGTGAGACGAACCTCGTCACAATTGGAATAGACCGTTACATCCTTGCCGGAGAAAGGCGTCATCTCATGGGCGATATACACCATCGGCCCGCTTCCGGCATTCCGGTCATTCTTGACTGCCGGACGTTGCGCCATAAACATATAATATGAATATTTCGGCTGGCGGAAGACATCCATCAAACCACCATAGAAAGGATCAGGATGGTAACCGCGCTGATGGTCGAACGAATGCCAAAGACAACCGCCGACATGCTGCGGAGACTGCTTATGAAGAACATCGTAGCTGGTCACCGGATAATAAGGGCAGGCATAATGCTGTGCCTGTACGCGCATCGGCTGTTCTCCCCAGTTACGGGCTACACGACTCGGCGAATTGTGTGAGCTCCAATCATCCACATTGTCGCCCCATTCGCGGGTAAAGTAGGTCTTCGTCGGATCGATCTCTTTCGAAGCATCCTGCATATTGGCGGGATGGGCAAAATAGACCGGGAAATTCTCATGCCCGCGTGCTTCGCTGTCACTTCCGCTATAACAATAAGGATACGGATATTCGGCATCCACGATATCACGGGTGTTCTTGGCGAAATCAGCCGGATACCAAGTCTCGTTCAGGATCGGTTCCCACAGCCAGACCGAAGGATGGTTGCGGTCGCGGCGCACGACATTGCGGATATCGCTATACACACGCTGTGCAAATTCGGGCGCGTCATTCCAGAACTGCCAGCCGGGCGTATTGACGATCACGAACAAGCCCAACTCATCGCAGGCGTCCATAAAAGCCGGATCTTGCGGACAGTGAGCATTACGGATGATCTCCATCCCGACATCTTTCAGTTTCTTGGCATCCCGCCAATGAATACTATTTGCGACAGCGTTTCCGACAACCGCAAAATCCTGGTGGCGGTTAGCTCCGATCAACGGTTTGCCGTACGGTCTGCCATTCAGGAAGAAGCCGTCTTTCCCTTTAAACTCAATGCTGCGGATTCCGATACGGCGGCGGTAACCGTCGATCACATTTCCTTCCTTATCAAGTACCCGCACCAGCAGGTTATACAAGGTCGGTGTCGAAGGGTCCAAAGCATCGGCTGCTTCACCGGCATCCGGTCGGAAACAGTAGTTGCCCTACCCGCCTTCACCTGTATCTTGTCACTCAGCCGGGCGACTTCGGTGCCATCCGGCTGCAACAGCATATATTCCACCCGGCCGGAAAAAGGGTTCTTCGTAGCATTGCGCACATGTATCTTTAACTGAACTTCCGCCAAGGCATCCGAAACCTTTCCGAAAGCGACGAACAAGCCGCCTCCTGCTACCTCGTTTTCATAATTTGGATCGGTGATAAACACATTGTTATGCGCGATCAACCAGCAATCCCGGTAGATGCCGCCGAAATAGGTATAGTCCAACACATCCTGCGCCTTTCCGGGAGGATAGGAAGGATCGTCGCTGTTATCCGCCCAGACGGCAATCACATTATCGCCATTCCAATCCAGTACATCCGTCACATCGACTATGACAGGCAGGTAACCGCCGAAATGCTCCGTCAACAGTTTGCCGTTCACGAACACCTTACTTTTGCCCATAATGGCCTCGAAATGCAGAAAAAGTTTCTTCCCTTTCAGAGCGGCATCGGGCGTAAAATGCTTGCGATACCAGACCTCCCCTTGGTAATTGATACAACCACTCGCCTCGGTCGGCAAATATTCGATACCGTCCGGCAGGGAGACAACCGTCCAGTCTTTATCATTAAATTCTTTTGTTTCCGCACCTTCCACCGCACCTTTATGGAAGCGCCAGGCAGGATTCATCGAATAGACTTCCCGCCCGCTATTATCGAGGCGGAAAAAAGCCGGCTGTCGAAAACTCCGGCTGCCGGGCTGCCCACAGGGACAGGCTAAGCCAGACAAACAGGATACTGAATGTAATTTTCTTCATGATATGAATATTTATAATTTTTCATTAAGTGATATATTAATATAATGACGTACACATAAATGATGATTTACACCATTTTATTTTTATGCATCATTAGAACAGATCGTTTGTTCTTATTGTCGCCCGACAACGCCCCCCTGAAATCTCCAGTGAGGCCATTGAAGTAGTTCAATGAGGCCAAAATATTTTTTGAACGTTTTGAAGCTGTACAAAGTGTTCAAATTATTTTGAGGGGACGTTTTGTAAGCCACAAAGTGTCCAATTCATTTTTTGAAGGGTTTGATGTCGTACAAAGTGTCCAAATTATTTTTTGGTCATTCCGTACGACTATTTCATCCACGCGCGGACTTTCTTCACCATCGGAATCTCGTAATAATACCACCAATCGCTATTGTTCGTTTTAGAAGCCAGATGATTGTGATGGTTCAGATCAGAGATGAAACCTTCGGGCTGCTCCATGAAGCGAGTTTCGGAATAGACCGATTCCAGGTTGGAGCGCATGACATCGAAATAACTACACACCTCTGCGACTTTCTCCAAAGCCGCTTCCCGGGCTGCATCGTCCTTTGCCGTGTCATAAGCGTTCAAGGCCAGGATGAGGCGCACCGGATAGTTTTGCAGGTTATTCGTCTGTTCATAGACTTGCAGCGTATAGCGATTGCGTAATGCCTCCGCCTGCGCCGTTCTGATACCCTGGACTATCTTCTCGTAACGTCCGGCTTCAATCTTTGCCTGTGCAATTTTATCTTTATACAGTTCGCTCCATGCCCCCGGTTTCGTCTTGTCCGGCAACTCCATCAATGTGAAAGCAGTCGTGCCCCACGCCGGATTGCGGCGTCCGGAAGTCACCAACGCGCCATCGAAGAAAAAGACCGCCTTCTCCAGTTCATCCAGAAAGGCCATCCGGTTATCCTCCGGGCGAAAACCATATTCCCGCTGTGCATGTGCTTTTTTAAACGCTTCGATATCCCGTGCCGACGGATTCCAACCGAATTCTCCTTGTGCAATGAACCCCCTCCATACCGTTTCCAGATGCGGCGAACCGTCATCCCAAGCAGTCGCCAATATTCCTTCCAGTTGATTGTCGGCAACCAACTGGCTGAATCCTTTCACGTATTCCGAACGGGTATTCCGGCGCGGCATAAAAAGGCGAGTCACCGGCAGAAGCAGCCGTCGCCCCCATCACCTTCAGCCCCTTATCATGATACCATTCCAAAAGGCGTCGATGGGCAGGCGTCGTCGCATCCTCATATTTCCAACGCATATACACGCATTCTTTCGGAAACAAACCGATCGCCTCATCCAGTTTGTCGGTGTTCCAGACCTTCACCACTTCCTCTTCGGATTTATCGCTTAACGCAAGTTCCCATATACCGGCATATTTTAACGGCATATCATCCCAAAATATAGGAATACGACCATGGTCTACAGCAAACTGGCAGACATTCTTCAACCAGATCATCTGCAATTCGAAAGCAGTCTTGCCTGTAGCCTTGCAACGGTCATCGATTCCGATCGCCGTGATCTCATCCCCACCGACATGCAGATATTTCCCGTACGGCATGGCTTCAAGCGCATCCAGATAAAGATCGAACTGCACCTCGTATGTACGCGGATCGGACGGACAGAATTCCCAATCGCTGTCCGGATTCTCACGCAGTTCCCAATGATGTTTCAATATAAAACCGGCATGGCCGAGTCCTTGCACAAGTGGGCAGATCTCGACATTCCGTTCCTTCGCATACCGGCAGAGCGCCTGCATCTCCTGCTTGCTGATCGCATTCGGAGCTGCGACTTCCGGACGGCGAGTAAAGCGCAGTTTATCTTCCAGTTCCCAGATAATCGCATTCACTTTATAACGTGCCAACCTGTCGATCATCCGGTAATAATATTCCATCCGGTCCAGATGATGCTTCGTATCAAGATGGACGGCACGGTAGGCGATAGCCGGATAATCAGTTATCTTCATCTGCGGAATTTCCAGGTCAAAATCCCGGCTATCTTCCAACAACTGCTCCAACGTTTGGCAACCGTAAAACAGTCCGGCTTCCGTGCGGGCCGTGACTGTCACACCTTTATCATTCACCTCCAAAACATATCCTTCGGGCGAATCAGGCACGTTCGATTCGGAAAGTTGTGAGAACAATCCCTTTCCCACATGTCCTGCACGGGGAAGGACATCCGTCAACGCTCCCAATATAGGGACAAGTGTGTCTGATGCGGCCGATACAAATTTAAGATCGGTATACATAATTCCTTTTCCCGGAAGCAGTTCGACAGATTGAGGTTGGGGCAGGAGCTGAAACGCCTTGTCCAAGCCACGGGCACAGAGGCCATTTGTCATAAACAACAGACTTATGATTAATAGTTGTATTTTCATGATATACGTTATTTTTATCAAAGATACGGGACTCAAAAAAGAAAGTCCTAATAAATAGAAGAAGAAAAGGGCCAGCCATAACATGTTTTACACCATTACAACCGACCCTTAGAATAATACCTATTAAAAACGGTCAATCACCAACCTTCATTCGGGGTACATAACGGATTTGTCTCCAACTCCTTGGATGGTATAGGATAATAATAATAACGATTCGTATCCCCGACCTTACCAGTCATTAATTGTTTATACCGAACTTCATTACAAGTCTGCATACGCTTTTCCAACAATCCCCAACGGCGAAGATCGTAAAAACGTTCCCCTTCCACAAAGAACTCGATGGCACGCTGACGCTCCAAATCATTAAAGACAGCCTCATACGTCTGTGCTCCGCTATAGGGGTTCAAATTAGCCCGTTCACGAATCTGATTCAAATACCCGATTGCCATCGGCAAATCCTGCTTTCCACGTAAATAAGACTCAGCAAGCAGAAGAAGCACATCTGCATACCGTATCGCCCGTTCATTGATGCAAGACATAGGCGGATCAGCCTCCGATTCGGCCGTATTCCAATTCTGATATTTCAAAATCCAATATGTATTCCATCTGTCTTCTGCAAACTTCTCCCGAAAAGGCTTCAAATAATACATACATCCTTCATAATCCCAAGCAACCGATGAACGTGCACGATAATCAAAATTTCCATCTTTATCTTTTTCTTCCAAGAAATAATCCATTATTTGCGGGGTCGGATTTGCCTCATACCAACCACTGGCTTCCGGTGCCGCATATTCTTTCGGACGTGTATTCGTTTGAGTCGAATTGATATTCTCTCCATCTCCCCAAATATCCGTTCCACCAACCGGCTCCATCAACAATTCGAAAATACTCTCTTCATTGTTTTCGTGTACATCATCAAAATTCCATGCAAAATCCTCTACCAAACGATACGTATAAGGTGATTTTGTCAAAGGTTCCAATATTTCAATTGCCTTATCAAAGTCTTCTTCATATACATATATTTTCCCCAACACAGCATACGCTGCACCTTTTGTCGGTTTTCCGATAACATCATTCTTCACCGGCAACAAAGAAGCCGCAGTAAGCAAATCCTGTTCAGCCTGCGACCATATCTCGGCCTGAGAAGACTTTTTCCAAAGGGAATGTAGAAGGAGACTGAGAAGCTGTCAGACGCAAAGGTGCATTTTTAAACTCTTTTTCCTAATTGGAACAAATAGAACCCGCGAATAAACAAACACTCCGCCTTCACCTTATTGACGAAATCCTCTCCGAATTCTCCTTGCTTGTCTTCCAGCTTCTGCATGATTGAATTCGTTCTATACAATGCATTATAGAATTGATAAAACATCCCTTGTGAAGAATTACCATTTGTATTTGTAAAATAACAGGCTTGAAAGACATCGCTGATATCGTTTCTAAACTCCACTTCGTCCGCACGAGCAATACGCATCATTACACCACGAGTTCCATAATATCCCCCGTTTAGAGCATTTTTCAAAGGAGTATAGCATGAAGTCAAAGCCAATTCAAAGTCAGCTTCGGTCTGCCAGAAAGTATCTTCGGTCGCCTTGTTCGGATTCATCTGCTCCAACTGAGCGTCGCACGAAGTACACAAACCTGTAACAACCATTATACAAGATATAAAATATAGATATATTCGTTTCATACTGTTATTTTATTTAAAATGTGACATTCAAACCAAACATAAATGTACGATTAGAAGGATATATAAATTCATCGAAACCACGAGAATATACATCTGAAGAATTCACGTCCGGCGTATACCCCGAATAAGAGGAGATCGTAAAGAGATTCTCCGCATTGACATACACACGAGCTTTCTGAACAAAGCCATGAAACCAAACCGTAGGCAAGGTATAACCTACCTGAAGATTTCTCAAGCGGAAATAAGAACCGCTCTCCAAGTAACGGTCGGATTCGGAACGGGCATTCCTATTCGGGTCGGTCCAAATCAGCCGAGGAGAGGACGCATTTTGATTTTCAGGCGTCCAATAATCCAAAGTACTTGCCAAATAGTTCGTACCACGGGTCACATCCGTCAATTCCAATTTCGTCGCATTATAAATTTTATTACCAGTGACACCTTGGAAACCAATCGAAAAATCAACATTCTTATACGTAATATTACCATTGATCGAATAGGTGAATTTCGGGAATGGGCTGCCACAATACACACGATCCTCATCATTAATCGTTCCGTCATTATTTGTATCCTTGAAACGAATATCGCCGGGTTCGGCACTCGGCTGAATCAGAACCCCATCTTTCTGATGAGCTTGCACCTCTTCCGTGCTATTAAAATAGCCGTCAGTAGGAATCAACCAAAAACCACCTATAGGATAACCGGCCAACGTTCTGCTCGTATAAGTTCCTCCATGAATCGTCCCACCGGTAATTACCTGCGATTCTGCCCCCATTTCCACCACTTCGTTTTTATTATAAGTTCCAAGGAAACTTACACCATAGGACAGATCCTTATTCAAAGACTCATTCCATCCCAAATTAAATTCAAATCCTTGATTACGGATCTTACCTGCATTACGAATCGGATCATTAGCACCTCCCGTAGAAATAGGAATAGGCACATTCAACAAGATATCTTTCGTATTCTTTACATACCAATCGGCAGTCAAAGTCAAACGATTACGCAGGGCCATAAAGTCAATACCGACATTCGTCATCGCCGTTTCTTCCCATTTGATATCCGGATTGGCAAACGTTTTGGGAAAGCACCTTGTATCAGTCCACTCTTTCCATCCGGATAATTAATGCCGGTCGTAACAACAGACACATATTGATAGTTATCAATTTCCTGATTACCTAGCACCCCATATCCGCCTCTCAACTTCAACTGATCCAACCAAGATACGCTATTCTTTACAAAATCCTCTTCTGCAATATTCCAACCAACAGATACCGATGGTAAATTACCATACCGATAATTGGAAGCGAACTTAGAAGAACGAGCACGGCGAATGGTCGCAGTCAACAAATAGCGATTCTTATAAGAATAGAAAGCACGTCCTAAAATGGAAGTCAACACGCTGCGGCTTGAATTACCACTTACGGCCAATCCTTGAGATGCGGCATCTATTTCAGTAATTCCAGTCGGCATTCCTTGCCCGGAACCTTGCATATAACGATACCGGGAATCCTGATATGTATATCCGACAAGAGCCGACACCTTATGGTCTCCGAACGTACGATCAAAAGTCAGCAAGTTTTCGACCAAAATATTACGTGTACGGGTCTGCTGTTCCGTCACCGCTGTTATATCATGTTTTGCCAGCCCGAAATCAAACAGGCCTTCATAACTATTATAGCGATAAAATTGGAAATCCGGAGTCAGGTTTAACTTATATTTCAGACCTTTCATTAATTCTACGGAGACATAAGCATTTGCAAATATTTTTACATTATCACTATATCTCTTCATTAAATTATCGTCCACCATACCTAACGGATGAGTCAAATTCACAACGTCTCCGTACAAGCCACCATATCCACCTGTCCGGTTTTCATCATATTGTTCCCATGTCGGAATAGCCTGCAACGTATGTCCGACCATTCCCCCTCTAATGACCGAATATAAAGGATTGCTTTGATCATAAGTCAACACGACATTTGTCCCAGCCTGGAAAATACCCTTCTTGAAATCCTGTTTGCTCTGCAACGTGTAACGCTGGTAGTTCGTGCCTTTCATCACGCCGTCCTGATTCGTATACCCCACACTATTATAGTAGGTGGAATATTTACCTCCTCCCTTCACAGAAAGCGCATAGTTTTGCATCAATGCCGGACCAAACATCAAGTCCTGCCAGTCATTATCCGGTTTTGAAGCCAAATCCTGTGCCATTTCGAGCGGACTCAATCCGGCAGCCCTTCTGGAAACGGTCGTCACTTCCGCCCAGCCGGCAGCATCCAATAAATCCAGATATTTGGAAGGCGAACTGACGCCGACATTGGCCGATAGATCGATAATCGGTTTCCCTTCCGTATTGCTTCCCTCTTTTGTCGTTACTATAACGACGCCGTTAGCTGCACGTGAACCATAAATCGCAGCCGAAGAAGCATCTTTCAACACATCGATACTGGCAATATCGTTCGGATTGATATGATCGATTCCACTCATATACATACCGTCCACGATATACAAAGGAGAAGAATTGTTCAACGTTCCGATACCACGGACCATGACACGGGTACTACCGCCCGGCGCACCACCCTGAGAAACGATATCCACACCGGCAATCTTACCTTGCAAGGCCTACCCGATAGTAGTGTTGCTCTGTGTATTCAAATCATCTGTGCTCACGTTAGCTACAGAACCGGTCAAGTCCGCCTTTTTCTGCGTACCGTAACCGATCACGACAACTTCATCCAGCGTTTTCGTATCTTCCAATAATACGACATTGATTGTTTTTTGGTTACCGACAACGATCTCCTTTGACAGGTAACCAATATAAGAAATATTCAAAACCGAATTAGGATCGGCCTCGATAGAGAAATTACCATCTATATCGGTAACCGTACCATTTGTAGTACCTTTCACCACCACGTTCGCTCCAATGATCGCTTCGCCGTTGTTATCGACAATCCGACCGGTTAAGACATGTGTCTGCTGTTGAGCGGCAGCGATCGCATCCCGGCTTTTCGAAGACAAAATAATATGAGTTCCTTCCATTTCATATTCGACACCCGCATTCTTGAACAGGTTATCCAATACCTCTGAAACAGGTTTCGTTTTCGCCTTTACCGAAACTTTCCGGTTAACATCTACCTGGTTATTATAGATAAACAAATAATCTGTCTGACTTTCAATCTCATTTAGAATTTCCTCTAACTGAGAATTGTTCTTGTTAATACTAACCCGGGCATTCTGCGAATGTGAATCTTCAGCATACGAACAGAATACGCAGGCTCCCAAAAGGAATGTGGATATTCGCATAGTTCTCAAGATTTTTTACCTGACGGAGTTTTCGGATAATATCCCCCCGACAAAAAGTTTTTTTCATACCTTTGTAACTGATTTGAAGTTAATACAATGAATTAAAAAATTGTGTTGATTGGAATGCCGGTAAATGCCCCCAGCGCTTTGCCGGCATTTTTCTGTTATTGACTGCCTGTTTTCATGTTTCCTTTTTATTTTATAAGGTTAATACTAATTATTGTGTTTTTTATTTCTGTTCTTCTATTACTTGTGTTCACCTAATATAAATAATCTGATTTTCATCGTCCCGTTCATACTTGAAACGAATATCCCTCTGCAATACCCTCAACGCATAGTCGATACCGTCTGCTTGCCTGAACTTTCCCGTGAAGTAGTATTTCAATACATTCTTATTCTCAACAACTATGCTGACTCCGAAATATTTCTCCAGATCATTCATGATCGAGAGGAACGATTCGTTCCGAAAACATATCAGTCCTTCTTTCCAACGATAGGGATTGTAATCGTCAACCGGAATGACTTTCAGCCTGCCGTCCTTTTGCAGGCAAGCTTTGCTGTCCGGCTTCAACATCAATGTATCCCCAGACCGATACGGGAGGCAACTCGCACACTTCCTTCCATCAACGTAACCTCGAAATCGTCTTTATCAGAATAGCCTTCCACATTAAATTTTGTTCCCAGCACTTCCATATTACATTTGCCCGTTTCCACGATAAAAGGCCTTTTCTTATCTTTGGCTACATCGAAATAGGCTTCTCCGTCTACCGCTACCTGGCGTACGGACTTGTCGAACACAGCCGGGTAAACGATCTTCGTCCGAGCATTCAGCCAGACATTCGTCCCGTCCGACAGCGTGATGTTCACCCGTTGTCCGGTAGGAACATAAATGGATTGCATCGGCACAACTCCATTTTTATTTGAAACAAATTGATATAATAAGCTAAGCCCCAATGTCACAGCGACAGCTGCCGCAATCTTGATTAACTCAGTTCCGAGAGAACTCAAGCTCCATGACTTGTGTCGCATCTTTTCTTCGATCGTTTTTCATCGCCAAGAAGCAACATCGAGTCGAATATCTTTCTCTCTTTCAAGAATTTTCGTCTGTTTTCCGGGAATGTTCCATCCATTGCCGGATCCGGACTTCTTCTTCATAAGAAGCGGCTCCTTCAAAGAACTTATATAACGTTTCCCTGTCCATTTTTCATCTTTTTTACTTATGCTTACATAATACTAACAGTTCACAAGCCTATATCCCCAGTTGAAAATGAAAAAAAAAATTTCATTTTATATTTTTTCTTCCGATATCGAATATCATAGTTCTCTTGGAACTACGTTCTTTTTCAAGAAATATCCGTTCCAACCAGAACCCCTGTTTGTCATCATTCACAGTCTTGGAAACCTGCAATAATAGCTCCTTCCAAGAAGGATCGGGAATATTTTAAAATACTCTCCTGAAAGATTCCGAAGCTCTGAACGAAGTTGTAGGGTAACCGCACCAAAATCATAAGGGACAATCAATCCTTGTCTTTAGTACGGGTATTTCTATATAAAGTTTTTTGAGCAAAACAACTATCATACTATCATAATCAAATTTATATAATTGTAAAACAGCATGTTACTCCATGATAGTTCCTGTTTTTAACTATCATTTATCTATCATAA
>VOFG01003158.1_pt1 | contig 35742 bp, 66 predicted proteins | sample 5384171 | NCBI WGS metagenome assembly VOFG01 (sample SAMN12384726, study PRJNA508395) | human gut metagenome | isolation source: healthy gut F | host: Homo sapiens
AAATTCGTAGAACGAGATCCGCCGTGGAAATCATTACGATGCCATTATCATGGATCCATTTCATCTATGGCCGCGGGCTACAAGGGGGAGATCTGGAAGATCGAAGATGCGATCCATCCATTAGTAAAACTTTGCGTTCAGCTGCTTTCTGACGATCCGCTGTTTTTTCCCGATCAACTCCCTATACGACCGGTCTTGCTCCATCTGTTCTTCTTATATGATGGGCGTAGAGATCGTTCCAAAATTCTGGCGGAACTGTTAAAGCTGAAGAAGTAGGACTTCCGGTTTCACAAAAGCGGCCTGGTACTGCCATGCGGTGCTTCAGGACGCTGGGAAAAAATAAGACTTTTTATTATGACTGCTGACAGATGATATTATCATATCTCATCTGCCAGCAGCCTTTTACATCCAGTTTTCCCCACCCCTGCTGATTGTGAGGCAGTCCCAGATCCACCGCCCGTTCCCTGATACGCAGTTTTACATCTTTATTACTCATGGATGGGTATTTTTCCAGCAGCAATGCAATGGCGCCTGATACAAGGGGGAGTGGATATGCTTGTACCTGATTTTTATAAAATAATGTCCCGGCTCATTGCAGCAGCTGATAATACCGCAGCCCGGAGCCACGATATCTGGTTTACATACACAGGCTTTTGTAGGACCTCTGCCGGAATAATCCACCATTTTGCTTCCCATGACCTCCACTTCCTTTGTGGTCATCAGAGCAGCCTACTGTGATCACTTTTCTGCTGATCCCCGGTGTAGTAACAGTTCGGTGCTGGGCCATGATTTCCAGCCGCTACCACTACTACCAGACCATCATCCCAGGCTGCATTTACCCCTTTTACCAGCACTGAATTCTCCGTCATCTCCTGGCGTGCGAGAGAACCTACGGAAATGTTTACGATACGTATTCCATATTCGTTTCTGTGTTCTCTGATCCAGCGAAGCCCCATTAGCACATCTGCTGCATATCCATTTCCTTTCCTGTCCAGCACTTTGATCCCAGGATCCGGCTTCCCGGGGCAATCCCTTTAAATATCCCCCTGAGCAGCTCCGCTTCCTGCGATCATGGCTGAAACATGAGTTCCATGACCATTATCATCATAAGGAAGCTTTTTTTCCATGGACAAAGTCCTTAAATCCCAGTATCTTTCCCTTCGCATCTTCATGAATGTAAATGCCTGTATCTAAAACTGCAACGCCAACGCCTTTTCCGGTGATCCCGTCCAAAGCTGTCTCATCACAGTGAATTTCCAGTCTGGCCCGATTCACATTAAAAAATCCCTTTTCTTATACTGTATGATACCTGGGGCAAAAGGTTAAAAAATCTGATGCAGGCTGCCTGTAAGAAGATTTTTGAAAAAAATATGCGGATCACCAATGTTTTTTAAATTATGAGAGCACAAAGTGCAAAACCATATACTGGTGTGCAGAAAAAAGCTCCGTACCTGTCAGTACGGAGCTTTTTTCTAAGGATTTCGGATTTTCAAAAAGGGTTGAAGGATAGTTCTTAAACTTTCGTGCATTTCTTATGTAACTAAAGTATATCATGCAATCGCTGGAAATGTTTGAATGTTCTTTGAATAGATTATTAAGAAATTCTTAATGTTACAGACTTCACTTTGTAAGCGAAAGGACAGAACCATACAATGTCTCTTTCAGCTTCCCCACATCTCCATCTGCAAAGCAATACCCGTCCATGCCACAGGCTTTTGCCCCTTCAATGTTGTTTTGCAGGTCATCAATAAAATAACATTCTTCCGGTTTTAAACCAAAGCGGTCAAAGAAATGACCATACATTTCTTTCTGGGGTTTCATGCACAGCACTTCTGCCGAAAACAGGATCCCGTCAAAGCAGTCTATTGCCGGCAATACCTTTTTATAACAGGTCAGCAGACGTACCGATGCGTTGGAACACAGATAAATACCATAGCCTTTTGCCTTTAAATCCCGGATCAGGTCTCCCATTTCCGGTCTGACAGTCATGTTATACTCATGCCAGTGGTCAAAAGCATTTAACAGCCAGTTCTTTTTCTTCCTCTGTATCCAGACGGCTGATCATTTTCTCAATTCCGTCCTTCTCTTTAATCACACCCATATCTAAAAGAACCCATTCCGGGAATCAAACACAGCCGTGCAGATTTCTCTTTGCCAGTGCCTCATTATCTGTAAAATGGCGGCACACCGGCATGCCGGAATAGTCCACCAGAACCTTTCCCATATCAAATACAATATTCCTGATCAAAATACCCCCGCCTTTCTGCTCCGGAATATGCCGGAGCCATCTGTTGATCATTATATAAAAATGCCGGATGTTCTTGCCTTTGCAGACAAACTGCCAGGCTTCAAACCTCCGACATTTTTAATGTTCATTCTCTTCGTATACCAGACTACTTTGTTTCTGGCTTCTCTACCTGAACGATCGCAGCCTTCTGCATCGGAATACGGCAGTTTTTGTTGCTACCGAACTCAACGATCACAGTATCATCAGTCATATCAATGATCACACCGTAAAAACCGCTGGTAGTAAGAATGGTATCGCCTACAGCAATGCTGCTTAACATCTCCTGCTGTTTCTGTCTTTCCTTCTTCTGTGGACGGATTGACGTAAAATAATCAGAGCTGCAAAAAATACAATATAGATAACTATAAAGCCCATTCCCTGCATAGTTTTTTCCTCCTTCACACCTGCTGCCGCCTCGCCGCAGCAGTTATAGTTTTTGTTTACCCGCTTCTGCGTGCTATCTGCCTTCCATACCGGCAAGCTTGGCCGCCTTGTATTCTGCGAAACGGTGTTCTTCGATGGCGTCGCGGATCTCCTCCATCATTTTATTATAAAAATACAAATTATGCAAGGTACATAACCGCATTCCCAGCATTTCTTTTGCCTTTAACAAATGGCGTATATAGCCTCTGCTGTAAGAGCGGCAGGCCGGACACTGGCAGCCTTCTTCAATAGGACTGTGATCCAGCTCATATTTCTGGTTAAACAGATTCAGCTTGCCGTGGTTGGTATATACATGTCCATGGCGGCCATTTCTGGATGGGTAGACACAGTCAAAAAGTCTACTCCCCGGTCTACTGCCTCTAAGATATTGGCAGGTGTTCCTACGCCCATAAGATAAACCGGCTTATCCTCCGGCAGATGAGGTACAGTCACATCCAGGATATGATACATTTCCTCATGAGTCTCACCTACAGCCAGACCACCAATTGCATAGCCATCCAGATCCAGCTCTTGATGGTCTCTGCATGCCGGATCCGGATCTCGTCTATAACACCACCCTGATTAATGCCAAATAACAGCTGTTTCTTTATTAATAGTATCCGGAAGGGAATTTAAACGTGCCATTTCTGCCTTGCAGCGCTTTAACCACCGGGTGGTGCGGTCTACAGAATTGCTGATATAGTCATAGTCTGCATGGCTTGGGGGCACTCGTCAAAAAGCCATGGCAATGGTAGATCCCAGATTGGACTGGATCTGCATGCTCTCCTCCGGTCCCATAAAGATCTTATGACCGTCAATATGGGAGCGGAAATATACGCCTTCTTCCTTGATCTTGCGCAGATCTGTAAGGGAGAACACCTGGAAGCCGCCGGAATCTGTAAGGATAGGCTTGTCCCAGTTCATAAACTGATGCAGTCCGCCGTATTCTTTGATCAGCTTATCTCCTGTACGCACATGAAGATGGTAGGTATTAGAAAGCTCTACCTGGGTACCGATCTGACGCAGATCATCAGTAGAAACAGCACCTTTAATAGCACCTACGGTTCCAACATTCATAAAAACCGGTGTCTGTATGGTTCCGTGTACTGTTTCCATCTGGGCGCGTTTTTGCCCGTCCGTCTTTTGTGATCACCTGATACTTCATACCTTTATGCCTCTTCGTCTGCTAAAGCAGCCTTGATCATGATGGCACATTCGATCCTCTTTTTCTGCATCTCACAGCCGATCTCATATGCACCGTTAATAGAACCACTGAAATTATAAGCATTTGCGCTGCATCCGCCGCTGCAGTAAAATCTTGCAAAGCAGTCCTTGCATGTCTCCTTCGCATATACATTGCAAAGCTTGAACTCATCGCGGATATCCGTATTTACAATACCGGTATCAACATTTCCAAGCAGGAATTTTTCATTTCCCACAAACTGATGACATGGGTAAAGATCACCCCCACGGGGTAACAGCCAGATACTCTGTACCGGAACCGCAGCCAGCCAGACGCTTTGCAACACAAGGTCCTGCTGTTAAATCCAGCATAAAGTGGAAGAAGTTAAAACCTCTGCCATCTTTTTTTACGCTTAATATATTCTAACGCCAGCTTATCATATTCCTTTAAGATCTGCGGAATATCCTCTTCGCGGATAGCATAATCCTCTGCCGGATCAGCTACTACCGGTTCCATGGACATCTGCTGGAAGCCCAGATCTGCATAATGGATCACATCATCTGCAAAATCCAGGTTATTTCTGGTAAATGTACCTCTTACATAATAGTTCTTCTGTCCTCTGCTTTCAGCAAACTTCTGGAACTTTGGAACGATCATGTCATAGCTGCCGCTGCCATTACGGAATGGACGCATCTTATCGTTGATCTCTTTGCGTCCATCAAGGCTTAATACTACGTTGCTCATTTCACGGTTGCAGAATTCCATGATCTCATCATTTAAAGAACACCATTTGTAGTTAATGTAAAACGGAATTTCTTGTGGTTTGCTTCCTCTAAAGAACGTCCGTATTCAACCAGCTGCTTTTACTACTTTCCAGTTTAACAGCGGCTCTCCGCCAAAGAAATCCACTTCCAGATGTTCTCTGCTTCCGGAATTTGCAACCAGAAAATCCAGGGCTTTCTTTTCCTACTTCAAAGCTCATTAAAGCGCGGCGGCCATGGTACTCCCCTTCTTCTGCAAAGCAGTAACGACAGGCCAGATTACAGTCATGGGCAATATGCAGGCAAAGTGCCTTTACTACAGTCTTACGCTTCTTAAAGTCTAATACGAAATCACGGTAGATGTCACGGGTAAGCAGCTGCTCTGCATCGATCAGCTCCTGGATATCCTCAATGCCTCACAGACCATCTCACTTCCATAGGTTTCATCTAATTTTTATGGACATTTGCAGTTACTTCTTCAGAAAGCTTCTCAGGCTTATCCATTTCCGGGATCTGCTTGGAAACAGCTGCGATGGCATCATAAACCACCGGATCTACTACATGGACGGAACCGCTGTTTACGTCCAGAACAATATGATAACCATTATTAATATACTGATGAATCAAAGCTAAAATCTCTCTTTCTAAACTTAATTGGCCTTCCGGCCGATCCGGACTACATGGGAAAGCCCCCTATAATCGCTTTGACCATAGGGGCTTTGCACATTTAATGCTTTACCGATCTATACCATTAGCGAGCAGAATTTTCACAGCTCTGGTTACCAACGGTACAGGAAGTCTTACATGCAGACTGGCAGGAAGTCTGGCACTCGCCGCATCCGCCCTTCTTCATGGTATCCTTTAAGGTATTGGCATTTAAAGTCTTTACATGCTTCATTGTACAGTACCTCCTTTTTTTCTATGTTCTCCCGGAATCTTTCTGTGCCTGATTTTGTGAAAAGATTTTCTGTCAGTGAAAAGGTCAGCCGCTAAGACAGGTATATGAGGATTCCTGAAAAAAACATTACTATCGATAGAATTATAACATAGGTTATCGGGGCTTGCAACGGTGAATATACTGGACTGTAAACATATTTTAGGAGAATATCTTATGGAAACTAAAGTTATAAAACCTCTGCTGCGCTCTTTTTTCTCTCCTATGTGCTTTCTGCCCTCTTTTTAGGAGTCCTTGCCTTTGCTCTTTATAAGCTGCGCCTTAGGGAAAGCCTGGTAAACCTGCTGATCTTTGCCGTGTATTTTGCCGCCTGCTTCGCAGGAGGATTTTTTACCGGCAGACGTGTAAAAAACCGTTCCGTTTTTTCTGGGGACTGCTTTCCGGAATGTTTTATTTTCTGGTGCTTTTTGCAGCCTCCTTCGCCATGGATCCCAAAGCAGACATTAACGCCGGGCGTTCTCTTCTGGTCCTTGGTGTATGCAGCCTGGGAGGTACCTTAGGTGGGATGTTCAGCTTCTGATAAGACCATGTGCTACAGTTTTGCCATAACATCATATGATACCAGGGTCAAGGTCATAAATCCGATGCAAGCTTGCTTGCAGGAGGATTTTTGAACTTGGGACCCGCCAAAAACTATGGTAAGAAGCCATTTTTTTGAAGAAAAATGAGCGGATTACGAATGTTTTAGAATTGCGAGTGCAAAGCACGTAGCAATTCGGTATCAGAGGGGTCAAAATACCTTTTGACCCCAACATCATCATATTCAGTCTTTCATGTCCTCTAACAGCTCTGCGGCCAGGAAGACCAGACTGCCCAGAAACACAAAAATATCGCCAAGATTGAATATCACATTTTAAGACGCTTAAACTCAATAGAAAAATAGTCCACTACATAACCTTTTACCAGGCGGTCATACAGATTGCTGATGGCGCCTCCTAAAACCATGGAAAGGCCGATCTTCTGGGCCACACAGCCCTTTTTGTAAAAGAGCCGCCAGTGCGCCTGCAGCTGCAGATGTGACCGCCAGGGGAATACCTTTTACAAGCTGGGGGCGCTCTTTCATAAAGCCAAAGGAAAACCTGGATTATAGCTTTTATGAATGCGTATAAAACCTTTCGTGCCAGGAAGATCTCTGGGAAATTCTTCAGTGCCTTCCCGTTCTATTTCGTCTTTTATAAATAAGTCAAGAGCGGCAATGCCGCCTGTAAGCCATGGTAAGAACATATTTTGGTCCGTCCTTTCTTGTAAGATCGACTTATGGATACACATTTTCCGTATTTTACTGCCTGCTTTTTATTTTACTATAATCTCCCTATCACGTCAGTTATACAGACAATGTTCATAACCCTAAGATCCAGTACATTTCCATGAAAACAAGGGACAGCACAGCCGCAATATACATATGATTCCCCATTTATCCCATATACTTACAACAACACAGCTTTACAGAAAGGCACTTCCATGCCCTCATGCACCTTAAATCCTGCTTCTGAAGAAGTGGCTGACTTTATCTATCGCTTCGGCTCCTGCAAAATAACCTCCGCGACCCGGAACAATTTCCCTGTGTAGATTATGTGAGCAATGATTATGCCATTTTTTATACTCCTTTAAACGAAGCGCTGCCGGTCTCCCCTGGAACGTTATCCTTACTACAGCATCCCCGGTCTTTTTACCCTTTTAGACGACTCTGCCATGGAAGCTTCCGGTATTCTGGCAGCTTTACAGACACCAGCTCTTTCTAATATGGGCAAAGGCGTTCTCGTCGGCATCGTAGATTCCGGCATTGACTATACCAGCCCTGCTTTCAGAAATGAAGACGGCACCACCCGCATCCTTGGGATCTGGGATCAGACACTGCCGGAGGACACTTCTGTTCCGACTTCCGGTGTACCTGACTATTATCCCATGGGCGGTGCTTCTTATGGAACGGAATTTACCAGAGAAGATATTAATTCAGCCCTTGCATCTGATGATCCATTTTCCCTTGTGCCGTCAAAAGATGCCAATGGCCACGGCACCTATTTAGCCGGCCTTGCAGCAGGAGAGATCATTTCCCCTGCAAAATTTTACAGGTGCTGCCCCTATGTCAGACCTTGCCATAGTAAAAATTAAAGCCCGCAAAAAATATCTGCGGGACTATTACCTGATCCCCGAAAAAGCAGATGCTTTTCAGGAAAACGATATTATGATGGGTATTAAATACCTGCGGGTCGTTTGCAGACCGGTTCCGCCAGCCCCTTGTTATACTTCTTGGTCTTGGAAGCAATTACGGCAGTCATACCGGCAGTTCCCCTTAAGTCAGGTAGCCCAGAATTGCAGGGGGATTTTTTCGGCATTGCCACCGTGATCGCAGCGGGAAACAGAAACAGGGCTTGCCCACCACTACGCAGGAAGGCTTTCCGCTGACACCTCTTATGAGGATGTCGAACTAAGGGTTGGAAAAAAAGAGGCACAACGGGATTTATCCTGGAGCTGTGGTCCTCTGCCACAGAACTTTATACAGTAGGCTTTGTTTCTCCCGGAGGAGAGCGGATCAACCGCATCCCTATTTTAGCTAACAATGAAACCAGAATCCCATTTTACTGGAAAACACTACAGTCACTGTAAATTATGAGCTGATCGAAGCAGGAAGCGGCAGCCAGCTGGTATCCATGCGCTTCGAAAAGCCCTCTGCAGGTATCTGGACGATCCGTGTATACAATACACAGTTTCTCACAGGAGATTACCACATGTGGCTGCCGGTCCAGGGCTTTATCTCTGATGAAACTGTATTTTTAAAACCAGATCCATCCAATACCATCACTGTACCTGAAACTCCCCGTCTCCCTATTACAGTAGGTGCATATGATCACAGGAATAACAGTATCTACATCCACTCCAGCCGCGGCTACATCAGCAGGGATTCTGTAAAACCGGATCTGGCAGCACCGGGAGTAGACGTACTTGGACCTGCCAATACCTCAGTCCATTCCGGTATCCTAAAAACACACAGACATTCACCCACCGCACCGGTACCAGCGCTGCCGCTGCTATTACTGCCGGAGCAGTGGCCAATCTTTTAAACTGGGGCATTGTAATGGGAAATTACCCCACAATGAGCGAAGCCTCTATTAAAAAGCTACCTCATCCGGGGCGCATCCAGAAATCCGTCCCTTTCCTATCCCAACAGGGAATTTGGGTATGGTACTCTGGACCTGCTGCAGACCTTTCTCAAGTTGCGGGAATAACAGAAAGATCGGTTTACATCTGACGCATCTGGATCAGAGGGCCGCCTTTCTTCTCCAGATAAGGTCTTGTGACTACCACAGACCCAATATTCGGATCTTTTGGTATCTCATACATAATATCCAGCATAAATTCTTCCAGGATGGCCCTCAAAGCCCTTGCGCCGGTCCCACGCTTTAATGCTTCCTCTGCGATCCAGGAAAGGGCATCATCTTCAAACACCAGCTTCACCTCATCCAGCGCCAGAAGCTTCTCATACTGGAGCAGGATAGCATTCTTTGGCTCCTTTAAAATACGGATCATCATATCCTTATCCAGCCCCTTTAAAGTAACAGTCACAGGCAAACGTCCTAAAAACTCCGGTATCATGCCAAAGGTGCGCAGATCTTCATTGGTCACATGGCTCAGGATATCCGGATCATTGTCATAGCTGTCTTTCAAAGCAGCTCCAAAGCCCATGGAAGACTTCCTGGTCAGGCGCTCCTTAATGATATTTTCCATATCAGGGAACGCGCCGCCACAGATAAACAGGATATTATCCGTATTTACAGTAGCCATAGGTGTCATGGCATTCTTCTGGTTGGAACCTACCGGCACTTCCACTGTACTGCCTTCCAGAAGCTTTAACAGCTCCTGCTGCACAGATTCGCCGCTTACATCCTGGTATTGGTCTGCTTTTTCTTGGCTATCTTATCGATCTCATCAATAAAGATAATACCTTATTCCGCACGCTTTACATCATTTCCCGCAGCTGCTAAAAGCTTGGAAACAACACTTTCAATATCATCGCCAATATATCCGGCCTCTGTAAGGGAAGTAGCATCTGCAATTGCCAGAGGCACATCTAAAAGCTTTTGCCAAAGTCTTTACCAGATAGGTTTTTCCGCTTCCTGTAGGTCCGATCATTAAAATATTGGACTTTTCGATCACAACACCATCCGGATCCGTTCCGCCTAAAAAGGCACGTTTATAATGGTTATAAACCGCCACAGCCATAACCTTCTTTGCCTTGTCCTGGCCAATCACATATTCATCCAGTTTTCCCTTGATAATATGGGGTGCCGGAATATCCTTCATAGTCAGCTGCTTTTCCGGCTCCTTCTTCTTTTTAATTTCTGCCGCTGGGGGATCTCATTTACCGGCGGCATCTGGGTGAATCACTGAAATTCATGCCCATATAAGGCATATTTGGCATGTTTGGCATTTTAGAAAAATCCATACCGCCTTTTGTCACTGTATCAAAAGCCTTCTGCATACAGTCATGGCACAGGCACATGCCACCTGGCATAGTTATCATCGGTCCCGCTTTGCTCTCCGGTCTGCGGCACATGTAGCAGATCTTTTCGTATTATCTGCATTATCACTGCTGCCATGAGCAGCCTTATCTTTATCCTGACTGCCATGGGCAGTCTTATCCTTATCCTGAATATCCTTCAGGTCTTCATCTTCAAAATTCTTATCTTCCACCATTTTTCTCCTTACTGCTTGCCACTTACCACAGATCCCGGCAGTCCGGTCAGTGTTACAGGGATCTGTATTTCCTTATACTGGCCATCTTCCTGGCGCTGTACCAGCAATTCTATGGTTTCGCCTGCTTCATAGCCTTTTAAGAGCTTCTGCAATTCCTGCATGCTCTTTACAGTCATTCCATCTAATTTAGTAATGATATCCTTTTCCCTGAGCTGGGAATCAGCTGCCGCCCCGTCTTTCAGTATCTTGTATACATAAACACCCTTTGGCATACCAAAAGCAGCTGCTGCATCCTCATCCACAGTAGTTCCTGTATTCCCAGATAGCCCCGCTTTTCTTCCGCGACCTCAGAACGTGTTTTTCCTGTTCATCAGTTCATCTAAAATATCCTGAACACCGGAAACAGGAATGGCATAACCAATGCCTTCTACCTCTGTAGATGAATATTTAGCCGCATTAATGCCAATAACCTCTCCCTTCATATTCAGGAGAGCACCTCCGCTGTTTCCAGGATTAATGGCTGCGTCTGTCTGAAGCAGCACTCTTGTATTACCATCGGAAGTCTTTATTTCCCGGTTCAGCGCGCTTACATAGCCTACTGTAACAGACTGTCCATATCCAAGGGCATTTCCAATGGCGATCACTCCCTGACCAACCTTTAAGCCATCTGAATCTCCCAGCCTTGCAACTGCTATCTTCTCTTTCGTTTCCTGTGGGATCTGATCCAACGGAACAGAAATAACTGCCAGATCTGTATCTGGGTCCGTTCCCTTACAGCTGCGTCTACTGCTGTATCATCCACAAAGGTGATCTTTAAGGACACTGTATCCTGTACCACATGATTATTAGTAACGATCAAAAGCTCTGTATCGTTTTCCCCTGATGATAATAATACCGGAGCCGCTGCTTGGCACTTCATAGGACTGGCTTCCGCCTCCAAAAAACCAGCCAAATCAAAATCCGGCATCTGGTAAACTGCTGTACTGGCAACTGCCACTACCGCAGGCATGGCCTCTTCTACCACCTGTGAAACATCTGTAGCCGGTGCCGGGACTGCTGGCACTTCAGGAAGGATCCCCGGTATATTTCCACCTGGAAATGGCTCAGGCAGCAGTTCTTCTCCCTGTTCAGGCAGTTTCTCATCTGATGAAACAATGGCAAAAAACTGGGAAACCATTCCGGAAGATGCGATCTGTACACCTGTCATCACTGTTCCTGCCACAGTTCCAAAAAGGACTGCCGAAAGAACGATCCATGCCGTCTTTTTCAATAAACTGTTTTTCCTCATGTATGTTCGTCTTCCCTTCTTAAAAAAAACTAACGGACATGTCACCTGAGGGTGACATCATCATTTTATACTGAATCTATCATTTCAGCAAGTGCAGAATATGGAAGTAAAAAAAGAGATCCCGCAGACCATACTTTCGCGGAATCTCTTCATTTATCCTTACAGCCCAGACATATGCCGGTCTATAACATCTATTCTCACACTCACATCAGACTGCCGGTCTGCAGCATTCATTCTCACACTCACATCAGGCTACGATCATCGCTCCCCGGACCGCCTGTATTCTCTTCTGAATGCTGTTTTCAGGGCTGAACTGTGAAGCTGCTGTTGTCTCACGGCTTCCAGGACCAACTGCTTTGGTTGCAGCCTCTGTTGTTGCCGCTTCTGTAGCAGGTGAAGGTGACAAAGTACCGCTTGGAACTGTAGGCTTTAAACCTTCACTGGATTCTCCCGGATGAGGTGCCTTTGTGGTCTCTCCCGGATGTGCCTGGCTGGTCTCACCTGGATGCAACGAGCTTTCAGAGCTGTGCCTGCTGGTCTGTGGAATATAATCTTCCGGCGGATCGATCACATTTCCATCCTCATCTGTTTCATACTCAAAATCAGTTTCGCCGTCAATGATGCTCTCATCCACAGCTGAGGTGCTTTCATTGTTCGTATCAGAAGAAGAGCTGCTTTCTGAATTATCCTTCTGTGTACTCTTTTCATCTGTTTTGGCTTCTGTTTCCTTTGGAGTATAACCACCACCGGTTCCAACATCACCAACTGGCTTTCCTTCCTTGTAAAGACCTGTGTCAGATGCGATCTGTGCACTGATCTTCTTTACCATATCACTTGGTGTGTAATTCTCATCATTAAAGAGGAACTTATGAAGAGAGATCACGTTGCTCTCCAGTGTCTGCGGGATAACACAGTCACCCTTTTTCCCCATAGTCACATCACTTCTTGCCTCAGGGAATCCTGCTGTCTCTCCAATATGATAACGGGTCAGGTTCTTTGCTGCCGGGATCACATCATCCAGAGTGACACTGCTTAAGATCTGTGGGAATACAACTTCCATTACATTATTAACAACTGAGAAATTTGCCTTTTTAAGCTTGTCAAAGCTTAACTGGATGATCTTTCTCTGACGTTCAGTTCTTGCAAAGTCTGTATCCATTTTCCTAAGACGTGCATAGGCAACTGCCTGGATGCCATCTAAATGGTTTGGTCCGGCGCTCTTTAACTGGTAGAACCAACACCGGTAGAATTTACAGTCTCTGTAATATAGGCATTGATATAGTAGAACTCTGCCTTGCTCAGCTCTACGTCCACACCGCCTAAAATATTAATAGCATCTGCCACTGCCTTCCAGTTAAAGGTAGCATAATCATCGATCTCAGATCCAGGTTCCTATTTAAGGCCTCTACTGCCTGCTTTGGACCGCCTCTGAAATATGCCTGATTGATCTTATTATAGCCGTTCTTATCATCCACGTTCAGATAAGTATCCCTGAAAAGGCTGACTAATTTAATCTCGCCGGTTTCTGGTTGATATTGCAGATAATGATAACGTCGGACATATTTCCTTTTCAACAGAACTGTCACGGCTATCCACGCCAAACAGTGCTACCGTCCAGTAGCCCCTCATTGCCTGCTCTTTTTCCATGGAAATATAGGGGTTAGTCATATCTGCCTTATTAAACTCTGTATCTGTCTGCATCAAAGACATCATACGCTTTCCATACCAGCCTGCGCCGATAAGGGCCAGGGCAATGATCTCGGCCACAATAAAATGATAATCGTCCTTAAACGGCTCTTTCCGGCTCCCTGCAGCCTCTTCCTGTACTGCCTCTTCCTGCTGCCTCTTCCTGTACTGCCTCTTCCTATGCTTCTTCCTGTGCTGTCTGTCCCTGAAGTTCTGCCTGTGCGTCCGGAAGACGGGTATTTCCTTCCTTCTTTTCTGCGGCTGCGTCCTCTTTTCAGTTCGTCATCCGTCTCAAATTCGTTGTCAAAATCGTGATTCATGTACATTTCCTCATTGTAATGGTAACGGTTTTCGCTATGCGCTGTATCAGTGATCAGTAGGCATTCTTATTAATAAAGCCCTTGAATATAGTCAGGAACATGATCTTAAAATCAAATCCCAGACTCCAGTTTTCAATATAATACAGATCGTGTTCGATCCTCTTTGTAATAGAAGTATCACCCTGTAACCATTGACCTGTGCCCATCCTGTAAGACCCGGTCTTACCTGGTGTGATCATATAACGTGGGATCTCTTCCTTAAACTTTTTCTACAAAAAGAGGCCGCTCCGGTCTTGGGCCTACCAGACTCATATCCCCCGATGAGGATATTAAAAAACTGAGGCATCTCATCAATGCTTGTCTTTCGTATAAAACGCCCAACCGGCGTAACCCGCGGATCATGTGGGGTGGTCCACTGTTTTTTCTCCTTATTGGGATCCTGGACTTCCATAGAACGGAATTTAAACATCTTAAAGGGACGGTTGTGCAGTCCGATGCGCTCCTGACTGTAAATGACCGGCCCCGGAGAAGTGATCTTGATCAGTGCTGCTGTGATCAGCATAAGGGGTGAAAACAGAGTGATTCCAAAGAGTGCCCGAAAATATCCACACAACGCTTTACCGTAGCATTAAATACATTGGTCAAAGGCACACGCCGGATATTGATCACAGGAAGTCCCCTGCAGATCTTCCATATAAGGGGATCGTAGGGATAATGTTATTGTAATCCGGAATAAATTTCGTATGCACGCCGGATTTTTCACAGGCTGCTACGATCTGTTCCAGATTTGCGTACTCACCGATACTTAATGTAATAACGATCTCATCTAATGTATTGGCAGCAAGGAATGTCTCCAGATCGGAGATCGGTCCTAAAACCGGGATCTTCTTATAAACATAGCCTGGATCTTTTATGGTCATCAGGATCCCCCTGGATGTGGTATCCCCATTCGGATTTAAGGATACCCGGTCAATAAAACCTTCTGCCGCACGGCTGTAACCGATCGTAAGCACATGCTTCTGATTATAGCCATTGGTACGCAGAGGCGTAAAACAGACGGATCGCCAGTCTCTCTCCTGCCAGAAGAAGAATATTCAAAGCAAAAAACACCAGGAGCATTCTGGTCGAGAAATACCCCAGATGAACAATAAAGCTTCGTCCGCCGAAAAGGATCAGCGTAAAAAGCATCAGACCGATCGCATTTGCCTTACAGATATTGGCAAATTCGACCCGTCTTCCCTGGATGCGTTTGGGTACATACAGGTGAAAAGCAGCCGTTTAAGATCAGATAAACAGGAACAATAAATATAAGAGCCACAAAATAAGGCCCCCGGCTCAAGGGGTGGCCCCTTAAAGGCACCACCTTACCGCTGACGATAATAAACCACGCCAGCACATAGGCTGCTGCTGTCACCATTGCATCCAGAAGCACCTGAACATGGTTCAGGCTTTTCTGGTTATCTTTAATCATTGTATATCACCTTTTGTTGGATTCCTGGTCCGCTCATTTTTCCCGGTCGGGGAAAATAGCTGTTCATTCAAAACATTATACATGATACATTCCCATTATTCCATAGCTTTTCTCTTAAAATTATAATAAAATTTGTGCTTCTTGTTTTCATGAATGATGGAAACAAGAAGATGTAATGGCTGAACTCACAATTTTGCCGCCTGTCTCGCCAAAATTCCCGGATATACAGCAGGGTTCCGGTACATAACCCCCACTCAATAGCCAAATAATTTTTCAGATGCTTCTTATCATATTTCACTTTTCTGCACTGTTTTGCAGTTTTAAATCCCTCTTTTAAACCGTCAATGTAATCCTTTCCAAAAGCCGATCTTCCTGAAAAAAGCATATTTTACCAGGATTCCAAGTCCCGGGGAAGACTGTTTAATACCAGCTGGAAAAGGGGCATGTTTTTATAATTCAGATACACATTATTCCTTGCTGCCAGCCGCACCTTAAAGGAATTATAGCGGGAACCGCTGGTGCCGCTTCCTACATGATAAACGACCGCTGTGGGACAGTAAATATTATCATATCCATAGATACGGGCCCTGTAGCCACATCAATATCTTCCAGATATGCAAAATGCATCTCATCAAAATAACCGATGGTCTCAAATACCTCCCTGCGGTAAATAGCAGCCCCGGCACAGGCAGAAAATACCCGAAAGACTCTGTTATAGCCGCCGGAGGACCGTCCCACGCCCCTTTGAAAAGCCCATCCCATAAGAGTATACATATCTCCCGCATCATCCATTTTGCTGTGATCATACAGCTGGATCATCTTGCTGCTGACAGAAAATATCTTCGGCGAACGCTCAATGGCCTTTATCATTTCCCCGATATAATGGCAGTCCGGCTCCGTATCATTATTTAAAAAGGATCACATAAGGTGTTTTTGACGCCCTGATCCCCACATTGACAGCTCCGGAAAATCCGGTGTTGGTCTCAAGGAAAATACTTGGGATCTCATGTTCCTTTAACCATTCCACACTTCCGTCCCCAGAGCCATTATCCACCACCAGGATCTCAAAATCCCGGCAGATCTGCATCTCCAGCGCCTTAAAGCATGGCTCCATAAACTTAAGTCCGTTATAATTGGGGAATAACCACCGTTACTTTCGCAGCATTACTCATCACTGTTTTTCTCCTCAGGTGCAAACTTGTCGTAAACAGACCGGGTCGTATGGCTCTCGATCTTTTCTTTTAAGAGATCGCGAAGAGCAAAAATTGGACTTTCTATGCAGGGTCAGGTTCGGGTTGTAGTAAGGATCACCATTTTTAATGATATCCGGCCACTTCTTAATGAAAATAGCCACCTCCCTGTTAAATCTGGCCACCTTCTCCGGTGTATCTTCCAGACCTCTGGACTTGGACTCATAATGGTAAAGGGTTGCATAAGGTGCATACACTACCAGTTTTCCCAGCGCCCGCACTTTCATGCAGTAATCAATATCATTAAAGGCAACTGCCAGCTCGGTACTTAAACCGCCAACTGCCTCAAACACAGACTTTTTTAGTCATTAAGCAGGCCGCAGTAACGGCGCTGTAATCCCTGGGCACACATTGCCCTGTGGAAATAACTGTTTTCCGCCTTGTGAAGACCGATAAAGGTATGTCCTGCAATACCGCCAAAGCCAATAACAACGCCTGCATGCTGGATGGTATCATCTGCATACAGCAGCCTTGCGCCTGCAATGCCAACGTCCTCTCTCTGGCAGAAACCAAGCATTTCCCGGATGCTGTCAGGCTCCAGCAGCTCTGTATCATTATTCAGAAGAAGCAGATATTCGCCCTTTGCAAAAGATGCGCCGAAATTATTGATAGCAGAATAATTAAAGCCCTCTTTCCAGGTGACTACATGGAACGCCGGATGCTTTTCTTCCATTTTCTCATAATAAGCAAAGGTCTCCGGCTCTGTACTGTTATTTTCCACAATAATAAATTCCAGGTTCCGGTAGGTAGATTTCTCTAAAATAGAGCGGACGCACACATCCAGATCCCTGCTGTGATCCTTATTGGGGATAATAATAGAAACTAAGGGTTCCCCTTGATCTTAAAGGTAGTATGGTAAATACCATAATCTACTCCTTTTTCCACTTTCTCTGCTGCAATGCCCATACGCTCATAATGAGCCATAATAGCTCTGGCTCCCGCCTCAAAAGCATACATCTTGCTTGCCGGGTTGCTGGCAGTTGATCCCTGATGACAGCGCCAGTGATACAGCACCTGGGGAATGTGGACGATTTCTTTTGCCTGTTCTGTGCAGCGGAAGATAAAATCATAATCCTGCGCCCCGTCAAATTCCTGTCTGAAGACCGCCCACCCGGTCCAGTAATTCCTTTTTACAACAAATAAATGACAGATATAATTTACACTGGTAAGCAGATCCGGGTTGAAATCCGGCTTAAAATGGGGATCAAATAAGGCTTTTCCATCCATATCCAGCTTATCTTCATCAGAATACAGCACATCACAGTCCGGATGCTTATTAATAGCCTTTGCCACCTCATAAAAAGCCTGGGGCGGAATGGTATCATCATGGTCTGCCAGGATCACAAAATCACCGGCTGCCATAGAAAGAGCCCCATTGGTATTTCCTGCAATGCCACGGTTTCCCCCTAAGATCTCATAATGGATACGGGGATCCTTTTCTGCATATTTTTTCAGAACCTTTTCCACATCCTGACCTCTTGGGCTGCCGTCTGCAATGCAGACCTCCCACTGTCCATAGGTCTGGTCCAGAATAGAGTCTAACATTTCTTTCAGATACCGTTCCGGTGTTTTGTATACCGGTATCACCACGGAAAATAAAGGCTCATACTCAAAATGAGTCTCCCTCTGGGCCTTTAAGTCTTCTTCTGTAGGCTTTGTCAGGTCATACCACTCACCGTAGTCGTAATCATTGTCCAGTCCCTGGATCTTGTGACAGGACTTTTTTAATAAGGGCACGAAGACCATTTTCCTTCCAGAAATCAAGGGCAACGTGGACTGTTTCCATGTTCATCAGATCCTTGATCTTTTCCATGCGCTTATGGGCCACACTGGCTCTCTTTGTGATCAGTTCTTCATTATATTTGATCTTTGCCTGTCTGCCGTCACAGCGGATCAGCAGCCAGTAACTTTTTCCCCGCTCATAAGGGAAACTGGATATCAAAACCAAATTCCCGATCGATCACTTTCTTAAAATAAATCTGGCTTACATCATCTCTTCTGGTAGAGACCATTTTGCATTTCACCGGCTGGTGATGTTCATCCTCTACCCGGAAAGTGACCTTGCTCTCCGGTGACTTTCCCAGTGCCCAGCCGTTTAATGTGATCGAATTTTCACGGATACGGACCACATCTACCTTATACTTCATTTTCCTTACCGTCCTTTGTATCTACGTCCTTTGTATCTACGTCCTTTGTATCTACGTTCTTTGCATTTACGTCCTTATTGACATTTTCCCTTTTCTGGTCAAAATTCAGTCTTTCTTCTTCAATGACCAGAGGACGCTTCATCACACGCTGGTTGATACTCATAATATACTCACCCAGAAAACCAATGAAAAATAACTGGACAGAGCCTAAAAACAGCATTCCAATAAGCATTGGCGCCATACCTGCCGGGAAACGGTCCCACCAGATCAGCTTCATTACCAGATAGACCAGTGCAATGATCATACTTCCTGCTGCGCAGATACCGCCGAAAATAGTGGCCAGACGAAGTCCCTCTTTTGTATAAGAAGTAACACTTAACATAGCCGCATCATAAAGACGGTAAAAGTTGTTGTGGGTCTTACCTGCACGGCGTTTTGGCTGCTCATAAGGGATCTCCTTACGCTTGTAGCCAAGCTCTGCCACGATACCACGTAAAAATGGCGTTGGATCATCTAATTTACGCAGGATCTCAATAAATTCCCTGTCATAAAGGCCAGAGCCTGTGAAATGCTCGATCTGCTCTACCTCTGACACTTTTTAATGACCTTATAATAGCAGGTGCGCAGCCAGTACATAACCTTATTTTCCTTGCTGCTGGTCTTAATACCGATAACGATCTTATAGCCCTTTTTCCCATTCATGGACATACTTTGGTATCATTTCTACCGGATCCTGGAAATCCGCTACCATTTCAATCACACAGTCACCTGTCACCTGAAGCATGCCATAGTAGGGGAATTAAACTGACCGAAGTTTCTGGCATTAAAAATAGCCTTTATCTTTGGGTTCTGCCTGCAAAGCTCCCGGATCACATCACGGGTGCCGTCAGTGGAATCATTATCAATAAATACAAGCTCATAGTCATACTGGGGCAGCTCCTTCTCTATAATATCGGTAACTGCCTTGCTGATAGGGCCTGCATTTTCCACTTCATTATAACAGGGAATCAATACACTGATTTTTTCATAGGTTTTTGTTCTCTTTCTTTTTTTTTCATCATCGTCTCAATGCCTTTACGGAAGGTAAATCTTTCCTGCCAGCCGCCGGTAAGCAGTGTAAGGCGGGAACCATCCGGCTTTATGGAAAGTCCGCGCCTTCTTTGCCTGAACAAAAGGTGCCATATTCCAGCTGGCCTGCGCCGCCAGCAATGGTATGGATCTCCTCAACAAAGTCCTTTAACACCCTGGTGTCCTTGCCTGCAATATTTACGATCGTATTTACAAGTCCTTTTTCTTAAACCCTTCCTTTGCTGACTGGGGCAGATGTGTATACAATTCATATACAGCTTCCACTGCATCATCAATGTACATAAAATTCCACTGATGCCTGCAGGCGCTTAAAGAAACCTTGTTTCCCGCCGGAAGCTCCCGGACCAGTGTTGAAATAATAGACCAAGGATGATCTCCTGTTCCATATACACTGAAAAAAAGCGCAGATGCACATAATGGAGTCCCAGGTCTGTGCAAAGCGGTGCTGCTTTCTGGTAGAACTCCCATTTTGCCTTTCCGTACTGGTTTACAGGATGACAATCAATATCTTCCTGCATAAAACCGTCTGTCAGGCCATATTCCACTCTGGAACCGGCATCCATAAACATGGTACAGCCAAGCTCCTTTGCTGCACGGATGCATTCTAAAGAACCGGCCACATTTTTTGCCTGAACCTGTGGCGAGTCGATCTCCTGACGGTTTACACCGCCCCAGGCAAGATGAAAGAAAGCATCTGCCTGTCCGATCTGGCCTGTGCAGTCCATTACATTGCTTAAACCACAGGAAACCATATGAAGTTTTTCATCCTTTGGAAGTGCCTCTAAATGGCTGGACTCCGGACGCACCAGTGCAAAAAACCTCTGCCCCTTTCTCCAAAAACAGTTTCGCCAGATTACTTCCAATAAAACCAGTAGCTCTGTTATGACTATTCTCATTCCATTTCCCCCTAAACCATTTCCAGATGATTAGAGCGCATGGCACGTATCTCTATTTTATCACCAAAACGTTCTCTGATGATCTTTGCGATCTCGTCTGTATAGCCGGGAGCTGTGATCACAATGGCATCTACCGGATGTTCTTCAAAATAATCCGGCGGTACAATCGGCAAATGGGAAGCAGGAGCAAATTTGCCATGCTTAAACGGAGCAGAATCAATAATATACTCCACATTTTTCCCAAGGCTGGTAGTAGCCGCCAGGGTAAATCCCTGATGACTGGCCCCCCACATACATACCTTCTTGTTCCATGCCTTCAAATACTTCATATATGTGTCCATTTCCAGAACGCAGGTTTACATAACAATCAAGGAGGTTTTCTGTCTCCATCTGGGGACGCTTGCGCACCACCAGAGATAAGGTATCCCTGTTGACCATAGACGCCTCTAACACTGCAAAACCGCAGCGCTCCATAAGAGAGGTAAGAGTATCAAAGGTATAATACGCAATGTGATCCCGGATCAGTTCATAATAGCTGCTGTGTTCCATAATATACTCAAAAGCTGGGCACAGTGACCAGTCCTATGGCATCATCTTCCAGATTATTCCAGATGGCCCTGAGCATAGTCACCGGATCCGGCTGATGTTCCAGGAAATTAAAGGACAAAAATACATCGTAAAGTCCCCTGGGATCACTGTATCCTCTGTCTCTGTAAAGCCCTGTACCACATCAATGCCCTTGCTCTTTGCCAGCTTCACCAACTCCGGATCATGTTCCATTCCATGGACCTCTACCGGAAATTCCTTTAAAACCTGCAAAAACTCCCCTTGTCCGCAGCCAACTTCAATAAATCGCCTGCCTTCCAGGTGATAGGTCTCTATGAGATGTTTATACTGCTTTCTGCGAAGCTCTGCCATAGTGGTAGAATATCCACCGGCACGGATCACATCCCGGTAATAATCCACAGGCTCGCAGTCAAACTGTACCAGACCACAGCCGCTGCACTGGCATAGATCCAAAGTCAGTCCCTTATCTGCTCCCACATGGTCTGCATCAGGCATATGCTGTGCAGATGCCGGCATATTATCTAATGTAAGAAGCGGGGTCTCCCAAAGAGGAGCTCCGCAGGCAATACAACGTTTCATTTAACCTGTTCTCCTTTTATAGTCTCCAAAATTCCTTCTTTAAATGACACCTGCTGGTGAAAACCAATGGCATTTTTTAGCTTGCTAAGCTCCGGCATCAGGGAAACACAGCCTTCTGCATTTGGCGGCCGGTACCCGAATTCATACTTCCTTTTTCACCGCAGATCATAAATAACTCTTCTATATACTCTTTTAAAGGTCTTGTATCTTCTCCTGCCACATTATACACGCCTGCTGCGGCTTTGCCAAGAAGAAGTTTTACCAGTATCCTGGCTGCTTCCCCTACATACAGGAAGTTCCACTGCTGGGTGCATGGCCCCATTTCCATATGTCCGCCGGATAAAAAGGTACGGATACAGGTCTCAATAAGGGACCATGGATGATCACCTGGGCCATATACACTGAAAATGCGGGTATGGATGTAATCTACCCCCAGTTCCTTTGCTGCCTTCGATGCCTGCTGATACACCAGTACCTTATCCTTTCCATATTCAGATACAGGATGACACTGCTGTTCCTCTTTCATCCAGCTATCACAGATCCCATATTCTGCCTGTGAGCCGGAAAACAGGAAACGGCTGCAGCCAAGAGCCGCCGCTGTATAAAGAGCCTGAATAGCGTAACCAATGTTCTTTTCCTGCAGTTTTACATCCTTTCTCTTGTCACTGCCTGCGCCGTCCCAGCCTAAATGAAGCCATGCTTTTGCCTGCAATTCCTCTTTATTGTAAATTTTTTCCAGTTTTTCAATCTCTCCCAGCTCACAAAAGCAAAGTTCCAGATTTCCAATGCTCTCTCCTTTTTTTGCTCTGCCCGCTGTTTTAAATCCTTAAAAGCTCCTGTAATGCCCCCGGCCCCGGCAGATGCAGGCCGGGATACTGCAAGCACATTTTCCCCTGTTTACCAAAAGTTCCTTTACAGCTGCCCTTCCAATAAAACTGGTAGCTCCTGTAACGATCACAGTCATAGGATGATCGGTCCTTTCTTAGTTACATCTTTTATTTTTTACATCGCTTAGTTACATCTCTTTTTACTTACATTTATCCTTTCGATCCTTGAATGATCATATTCTCATCCATTTCCTCATCAGGAAGGAAGGGAGCCGATCTTCCAATGGAGGAGATACCAGTGTTCCATCCGGCAGACGTTTCGCAGATGACTTAGGCTCAAAGTTCTGATCCGTAGATACAAAGATCGCAGATCACAGGTCCTTCCATTGCCAGGGTTTTCTCCACAGCCTCTGCCAGTTCCCCATTATGCCCCCTGCTCACATAAGGATAACCATAGGCAGCTGACAATTTCTCCATATCTGGGAAGCTGAGGTCGCCGCTGTCATATCCAATACCTATCAACGGCTCACCAAAGAAATTCTTCTGAGTCTGGCGGATGGAATGATAGCCGCCATTGTTGATCAGAAAGATCTTAATTCCCATTTTATGGTGGATAATGGTCTGCAGCTCCTGGATATTCATCTGGATGCTTCCGTCACCAGTTACCAGTATCACATCTTCCCCTTCCCTGGCAGCACCCATGCTGTAAGCACCGTCTTTTTCTGGAAGCGGCCCAGATACCGATCGCTGCCGGAAGATCATATCCCATGGACGCCACTGCTGAATTGGAGATAAATCTCTGTCCCTTTTTAATGATCTGGGCATGACCGCCTACAACGCAGGCAGAGCCATTTCCCACTACTGTGATCTGGTCTTCCTTCAAACGGCTGCTAATAGCCTGAATAGCTGCGTACACATTAGCTGCCTTCTCTTCACTCTGGTCCCAGTGCTTCTCCTGTACCACCGGATATTTTTTCTTCCACATAGCACAGGTTTCATTCCAGTTCATTCCTTAATGCCTTCACCATAAGCAAAGACCTGCTTCTTCCCCGGCTCACTTAAACTATCTGGAAGTGTATCCTTTTCTGCCTCCAGTACCTGATCCAGGCACTGATCCATCACTGCCAGCAGGTCTGCTGCATCTGCATGGACCGGCATATCCACATGTATGGAAGGCTTCTTTAACTCTTCCTCATCAATATCATTTACGATCACATAAGCAGCTCTGGCCCATGTTTTATAGTTATAGCCCACCTGGCGGATGCTTAAACGGCTGCCAACAGACAGCACCAGATCACTGTTCTGATAGCAAAATTTCCCGCCCGGTCTCCCATATTTCCGCCGCGGCCTGTATATAATGGATGCTCATCCCAGATACAGTCCTCACTGTCCCAGCCGGTAACTACCGGAATACCCAGCTTTTTCAGCTACCTTCATAAAGGTCTCATAGGCACCAGCCAGACGGATGCCATTTCCCGCATTGATCACCGGGCGTTTTGCCTGACGGATCTTTGCGATAATAGTCTTTGCTGTCTCTTCTGTCACTTTCTCTGGAAGGACCTGGCGTTTTTCCCCTTCGCCCGCTTCATCTTCCGGGATAGCAGGCACATTTTTTTCTTCTCTGCCCAGCCATTTCCCCCCTTTTTCATAATCTTCCGGGTCAAATCCAACAAGCTCATCTGTTTCCACATAAGCGCCCTGGACATTTAAAGGAATATCCAGCCAGCTTGGACCCTTGCGGCCGGAATCAGCCAGATACAATGCCTTTTCCATACAATAACGGATACGCATAGGATCAATGACCATTTCTGAATACTTAGTCATACAGTCAATGGCCTTACAGATATCAAATTCCTGATCCCCCATAGCGCGGATGCCTGTGCCTGACCAGCGGGCTGTGGTATCATAGCGCACCTGTCCTGAAAGCACGATCATAGGGATCGAATCCAGCCACGCTCCCAGCACACCGGTAATGGCATTGGTGCCCCCAGGTCCTGTTGTTACGCAAAGAGCTGCCATTTTATTATGGATCCTGGCATATGCTTCTGCTGCAATGGCACAGGCCTGCTCATGATGATCATAAATACAATGAAGTCCCTTCTGATGTCCCAGTGCATCATCCAGATGCATGGCACCGCCTCCGGTAACCATAAATGCCTGGTTAATACCGGCCTTCACTAACATTTCAGAAATGTAATTTGAAACTTTCATCCTCATAATAGTCTTCTCCTTTAAGTCCGTTTACCCATTGATCTATCTGAAAACAAGCATACCACAAAATCCCTAAAAAACATACTGTCTTTTTTCCTTAAGGGGTCCCCCTTCTCACCTGTTCCCAGGTGTGGAAACCATGCCCAGACTTACCAGTAACCTTCACTAGAAAGGCAGATCCAGCCTGGTTATAATGACCTACGTAATGCAGACAACAGATCAACAGCCACCGGCAAACTACGATCAACACATTAAAAAGGAGAGGTTTAATATTATGAAAAAACAGGCAACATTTCTGGCTGTATTATCCACCGCAGTATTTACTGCATCCATGGCGTTCCCTGCTTATGCAAAAGCAGCAGGCTGGACCGAAGATAACGGCAACTGGTACTACTACGATTCCTACGGAGATCCCCTTACTGATACATGGAAAAAATCCGGGAATGACTGGTACTACTTAAACTCAGACGGGATCCGCGCTTACTCACAGCAGGTAGATGAATACTATGTAAACGATGAAGGTAAACGCGTCACCTATCAGTGGGTCTCCATTGAAAACGAAGACTACTGGAACGAAGATGATGCACCTGAATTCCTCTATTACTATTATGGAAAAGACGGCAAAGCCTTAACTTCCACCTGGGCTTCCATTAACGGCAGCTGGTACTACTTTAACGAAGACAGCATTATGGAAACCGGTTCCATCCAGGTAGACGGCTATAACTATTACCTTGGGGAAGACGGCAGCAGAAAGACCGGATGGGTCCTTTTAGAAGAAGAAACAGATGACCCGGAAGATCTGGAAGCATGGTACTACTTTGATGGCAACGGCCGCCGCGTAGAAAATGAAGTAGATAAAAGATCGACGGTGCTTACTATACCTTTGAAGACGGAAAAATGCAGACCGGCTGGTATAAGCTTCCTGCTGCTGACAAAAATCCAGCTGAGAAGCTGACTGAAAATTCCGGTTCTGAAAATACCGATGCTGAAAACACAGAGACCGCCACTGTTTCAAACGCTGAAGCTGCAGAAAACAACGGATCAGAGGAAACTGCTGCTTCTACTGCTTCTCTTCCAGCCATCTCAGGCTACAAATACTATGACGAGGACGGAAAACGTGCTTCCGGCTGGCGCACCATTGAAGGTGTGGAAAACATCAGCGAAGACGGCGAATATTTCCGCTTCTACTTTAAAAACGGTACTCCTTACTATGGAAAAGAAGGACTTGAGATCTTCACCATTGAGTCCAAAAAAATACGCATTTAACACTGCCGGTGAAATGCAGACCGGAAAGCAGTCTGTAAAAACCTCAGAAGGCGTTTACGCTAACTACTATTTTGATGAAGAAGGTGTTATGAAAACCGGCAAACAGACCATCTATGACGAGGATCTTGGCGAGGCCCAGAACTGGCTCTTCCACGCAGAAGGCACAAAAAGGTCAGGGCTACCACGGCATCAAAGACAACACCCTCTATGTAAATGGTCTCCGCCAGGAAGCCGACAGGGATCTGCGCTTTGCACCAATGTCCTTAGACGGCATCCGTTACCTGGTAAATGTAAACGGCACAGTCCAGAAAGCCGGTTCAACCTCCAAATCTGCATCTAAGCCAGAGCTTGGCAGCGGATATAAAGACTTCAAAGACGAAAATGAAGTAATCTGGACTGTTAATACAGAAGGTATCATCCAGTAATAAAAATCTCTGCCACACTTTATGGCAGGCTATACAGCTTTCACCAAAAACGGCGCGCCTTTATCATCCGTTCACAAAAAGGAGCGCCTTTTTTGTGCATTTTGACGAATTTTGAAAAAATTAAAACAGGCGGTATATTTTGGGGATTCGCGCGTTATTTATCGTGTAAGGATTTTTTAAACGAACATTTTACTCAAAGGGGATTCGTGATGAGAGAACTTGCTGTTTTTACTGTCCAAAATGCGGATACTACGCCTACTACCAGACTTCACGCCATCCACAGTGTCCCAGATGCTTCTATCCGGATGAGATGCATATGGTGCGTATGCATTACAGGGAATTTATGGACATGGGATGTAAAGAAAGGGACGATTATCTGGCCCTTGAGATCTTAAAAGGGCAATCCGTCTTACATAAAACGGATCACCGCACCCATAAGCGTTTCAACAGCCGTGAGATCATTGCAGAAATGAACATTGAGATCATGCGCCTTGACACAGAAAAACAAAATACTCAGCGACACTGTCAAATGGATGCATGACACCATCTGGGAAATGATCCGTGAACAGAAGGGCTACACAGAATAAAAATGTGGCTGAGATCTTAAACAGCCTTGAAAATGATGATTCGTTGAAAAAATCCTCCAGAGGATACAACCACTGCCAAACCGTCTGCCAGTGATCACACCCAACATTGATCTGATGAACGTTAAAGACTACGGAGGATCCCGGCTTATCTGTGATCATATTATCCACCTGGGCCTCTTCGCACTTTTTTAAAGAATAAGCATCATTAATGGTCCAGGCCACAGCCTTCTTTCCAAGACCATGTATCCTGATCCACCAGTTCTTTCCTTACCAGCTCGATGCTGATCATAAACTGGTCCGCAGCCACATACTGCCCCTTTTGGATCTCCTATATCCCTGGAAGTGATATAACCAGTCTTAAAAGAAGGCTCCAGCGCCTTTACCTTCACTAAAACATTATAATCAAAGGATGTGATCATGCACTGGTCCACCATTTTCTTATCCCGGACCAGCTGTATGACTCTGTCCACAAAATCACCACTCTGGGTCCCGTCTTCTTTTATCTCAATATTTAAGGAGATCTTCCCTTACAGGTATTTAAGGCCTCTTCCAGAGATGGTATCCTTATGCCGCCAAAGGCCGGTCCCATACTGTCCGCCGGATGAACCGCTTTTATTTCCTCCAGCGTCAGATCCCGGATCTTTGCATCCTTTCCCATGATCCGTTTTAAATTGCAGTCATGGAAAACCACCGGCACATTATCCTTTGTTTCATTTACATCCAGTTCGATCCAGTCAGAACCACTCTCTATAGCCTTTTTCAAAAGCAGGGAGTGTATTTTCCAGCGCCTTTAAGGAATCTCCTCTGTGAGCCGTGATCTCCACCTGATCGATCCAGGAAGTCCCCTGTGCATATACAGGCATCGTCTGCCCTAAAACCAAACAGGCTGTTACCATACAGACTGCCTTTTTTCATGTAATTTATTCTTTTTTACCTCTTAAAATCATAAAATATCACTTCCTAAGAAAAATTTTCACTTGAAATGCAGGTTCTGATGCCCTATATTAGAATGTCAGGGGCAAAAACATTTTGCCGCCAACCTTATATTTACTAAAGAGGAGCAAAATGGATATCAATCAATTACTTAATGAACTAAAAAGAAACCTATTCTTTTTCCAATGCAACATACACCCAGACACCAGGGGAGACCATGACTGACTTTGTTTTCTGCCTGACCCAGGACCAGATCACCCGGTTCATCCAGAAAGCCAGCCGCCTGACCTCCATCGTAGAATCCTGCGCAAATACGATCAGCATCTGCGAACCAGGTTTAAAAGATACCTTAATGGCAACTACCATCCGTTGTATGGGGAGCAAACGAGCTGCATATCCGCACCTGTGATTCCATGATCAAAATGCTGATCCAGTCTCTCTTTGACTAATGGGTAGTATAACACAATTTTTTGCAAAAATGCTCATTGTAAAAAGCTTTCATAAAACCGTAAATATTTTTAGACATCCCCTTATAAATGATGTACAATATATGTATCTATACTATGCACGATCCATATTCAGTAAACTTGTATACTCATTATAGAAAGGGGATATTTTTATGCAGAAAAAACACTTGCGTATCCTGGCAACAGCAACCTGTTTAAGTGCAGGACTGGCATTTTTCCGCCTATGGAGAAGAGGCCATTTCCTCTGTTCCGCTCTCCTTTAGCTGGGATGGTGCCCCAAAGGCGGAGAAATGGTAGGCACGCTGACCGCTTCTACCACCAGCAAAGCCTTTATTGTAGAAGGAAGCGAATACTTAAAAGATGATGATACCTGGACCTACGGTGAATGGCCCTGTGCTGAGATTGAACTTTCCGCAGCAGAAGGCTACCATTTTTCCAGACCAAACCGCCGTACCTTCTCATTGTCCGGCTGCAATGTCCAGTACAAGAGCGCTGAGATCGACAGTGACGGAAGTACCCTTATCCTGCAGGTCTACTTATCCCGTATCGGCGGCCAGCTGCCAAAGATCACTGACCTTTCCTGGAGCGGCAAAAACGCTGTATGGGACAGTATAGAAGGAAGTGACAGCTACGAAGTATGCCTGAAAAAAAGACGGCAAGACACTTGTGACCATAAACTCTAAAGGAACCTCCTACGACTTCTCTGACTACATCAACATTGCCGGCTCCTATACCTTCACAGTCCGTGCCGTCACTACCGCCAGCAGCCAGAACAGCACCTGGTCCACAGGTTCTGAACCTTACATCCTCACCTTAGAAGATGCCTGGTACAGTGACAACGGCATCTGGAAACAGGTAGGAAATAAATGGCGTTTCGTCTATACTGATGGCTCTTACCCCACCTTCAGCTGGCGCCAGATCAAAGAAAAAATGGTACTACTTTGACGGAAACGGCTATATGGTAACAATTGCTATGTAAAATCCCCTTGCTGAAAATCTGTATTACCGGATCGGAGAAGATGGTGTGTGGGATGAGACCGGGGATACATACACTCCCAACCGGGCGAAATACACTGTTTATTAAAATAAATCAAAAATATACTGATAAAAAACGAGGATATATACACCATGAGATGGAGTCACTTATTCAGCAGCACAATCCGAAACCGGGGATTTCTATATTATAAAAATGGACATGTAGAAAAAAGTCCACAAAGCAGGCAACACTTATACTGGAACCGTAACCGGTTCCAGTTCTCATATCTACCAGGTCACGGTCACGGTAAAAATGATGTGGTCCGCTCCATGTCCTGCACCTGTCCCTATGCCCAGGGCAGGATCGGTTGTAAACACGAAGCGGCTGTTTTATACATGATCGAACAGGAACCTGAACTTGATCCAGGACTCTGGTCCTGCAAAACCCGAAAAGCCGGATCCGCCTTTAAATCCCCTTATTTTAGATCAGCTTATGGCATCTCCCGGAAAATACACCTACTTTCACCCGGAAGAAATGGGAAAGTCCCTTCCCATCACCACTTCCATGTGGGGAAAAGGCACTGGATTTTGTGCGTGAAGGCAAGCTTAAATTAAGCAGCATGAACACCACATTTTCCGGAGGATACTACTATTCCCAGGATGATTCCCCTGAAGCTGGATATTACCGGCAGCTTTCCCAAATCTGAATCTTCCTACTGGCCAGAAGTCAGGATGACCTGCGATTCCACCCATATCCTCCAATGTAACTGTACTTACAAAGGCTGCAATGCCCATTATGACATTGGATCTCGTTTCGGTGCAAAGATCCCCTGTATCCATGGTCTTGGGCTGTATTATCTTGCAGGTTTAAAATTAAAAAAAAAAAGCCTGGTGATGCCACTGACCGTGGTGGTCAGGATTTTCTCAGCCGCTTTCAGATTTTTAATATTCAAAATAAGCTTTTGGACATTGCAGACCAGCTTCCTGGAGAAACATTAGAATTAGAGGCCCGGCTTAACGATAAATACTTTGATGGGCTGACTGTTTCCTTCCGTATTGGCACTAAATCCCTGTATATAATTAAAGATCTGACACACTTTGTAAGATCAGATGGAGAAAAAGGCTGTAGCCCCATTCGGCACAAAAAACCACCTTTAAAACTGGGAGAAGAATACCTTACAGAACAGGGAAAAAACGCTACTATGCTTTCATAAAAAATACATTACCGAGCAAAATAGATGCAATGCTTATTACCGCCGTTCACCTGGCCAGTCATATTATGCAGAAGAGATAAAACAGGAACTGCCTCTCTTTGGCCAGCGCATTGATGACCTGTACGAAGCCATTGGAAATCACACAATAGAGCTGTCTTCCTATGACAGCTCCAAAAAGAAGAAAGAAATGCTCACCTGCCACGATGCATCTCTCCCTCTTTTCCTTAGAGCTATCACCTGTGTACACAGTAACAGGCTACTCAGCACCCCTTGACAGATGCCAGTGAAAATTCACTGCCATTTGATGAATATTTCGATGGCATCTGCATAACCGGTTCTCTCCACGAAACCATTAACGGTGCAAATGCTTATTATGTAGCGCCACCTTATTTTAACCGCATTTCCAAGGACCGGATAAAAGAGATTGCTCCACTGGCAGCTATGGCTTATGACGGCCAGCTTCAATTCACCATCGGCCGCCGAAATCTGTCTCAGTTTTACTATAAAACACTGCCATGGATGCGAAGCATTGCAGACGTAGACGAATCAAAGCTGGGCGAAATACAGCCTCTGCTTCCCCCAGAAGCCCATTTTTCCTTCTATCTGGACACAGAAGAAAACAGGATCAGCTGTAAAGCAGAAGTTTCCTATGGTGAGCAGTTCACAGCCCCACTGGTTAAAAAAGAGAGCTGTCAGAAATATTACCGGAAACCTTCCTATCCAGACCGGGAATTTGATGCTGCACAAACCGTCTTAAGCTACTTTCCCTTTACAGAAGCAAATGGCCGTTACCACAGAAAAAAAGACGAGAGTTCCATCTTTGAAATTTTAACTGAAGGCATAGATCGCTTCCTCTCACTTGGCGATGTTCATACCACAGACCGCTTCCGCAGGAATCACCATCCGCAAAACACCAAAGCTTTCCGTGGGCATTTCCGGATAATGGCTTACTGGACCTGTCTATTTTTCAGCAGCAGAAGGCATTTCCAACGAAGAGCTGCTGGAAATCCTGAAAAGCTACCAGAAAAAGAAGAAATTCTTCCGCCTGAAAAATGGGGATTTTCTGAAATTAGAAGAGGACGCTGAAGACAATCTTCTCATACTGGAAGGTCTGTTCGATCAGCTGCGCATCTCCCCAAAAGACTTTGTAAAAGGGAAAATGCACCTTCCGGCTTACCGGGCACTGTACTTAAACTGTCTGATAGAACAGTCCGAAGAACTGTATACACAGCGCGACCGCCATTTTAAACAGCTGATCCGTGAATTTAAATCTGTTAATGACACTGACTTTGAAGTGCCAGAACATTTAAAAGCCACCATGCGTAATTATCAGTCAGACGGATATAAATGGATCCGGCTTTTAGACCACTTTTGGCTTTGGCGGTATCCTTGCAGATGAAATGGGTCTTGGAAAAACCCTTCAGGCCATTTCTGTCCTGTCTGCCTGTAAAGCAGAAAATGGACACTGCCATACATTAGTAGTCACTCCCGCTTCTCTTGTATACAACTGGTGCGAAGAAATACATCGTTTCGCCCCCAAATTGCAGGCAGCTCCAGTAAGCGGCACCCAGACAGAACGGCAGCCGATCCTTGAAAAGCAGGGGGATTACGATATTCTGGTCACATCCTATGACCTTTAAAAGAGATATCGAATCAGTATGAAGCACTGAAATTCGATTTTATCCTGGATGAAGCGCAGTATATTAAAATCACACTACAGCCGCTTCAAAAAGCCGTAAAGCGATCCATAGTAAGACCCGGCTGGCATTAACCGGCACCCCAATTGAAAACCGTCTCAGCGAACTGTGGAGTATTTTTTGATTATCTCATGCCTGGTTTCCTGTATAAATATGAAACCTTCAAAAAAAAGCTTTGAGACACCCATTGTAAAAACAAGGATATGGCTGCATCCGAAAGACTCCGTCAGATGACTGCTCCCTTTATCCTGCGCCGCCTGAAAAAAGACGTTTCTCGGATCTTCCGGAAAAGCTGGAAGAAGTACACTACGCAAAACCGGAGAAAAGCAGCTGGATCGTACAACGGCCAGCTGGTGCATATGCAGAAACTGCTGAAAAACCAGAACGAAGACGATTTTAACAAAACAAGCTGAAAGTACTGGCTGAACTTACAAGGATACGCCGCATCTGCTGCGACCCGTCCCTTTGTTTTGAAGACTACAACGGCGGTTCTGCCAAGCCGGGGAAGCCTGCATGGAGCTGATCGCAAGCGCAGCTGAAAGCGGCCACAAAATGCTGGTATTTTCCCAGTTTACTTCTATGCTCGAATTGCTGGAAAAAGACCTGAAAGCATCCGGTCTCTCCTGGTATAAAATAACCGGCTCCACCCCAAAAGAAGAACGTATCCGTCTGGTAAAAGCATTTAACGAAGACTCTGTTCCTGTTTTCCTGATCTCCTTAAAGCTGGCGGAACCGGTCTGAACCTTACCGGTGCTGACATCGTCATCCACTACGATCCATGGTGGAATCTGGCAGTCCAAAACCAGGCCACTGACCGCGCCCACCGCTTAGGCCAGACCAAAACCGTCACTGTATACAAACCGATCATGAAAGACTCCATTGAAGAAAAAGATCCTCAAACTACAGGAAGCCAAAAAAAGACCTTGCTGCTGAGATCCAAAAGGGTGAAAAACGGAAACCTTGGAAATTTGAGCCAGGAAGAACTGCGGAATTGATCGGGTAATCCTATCAGCGCCAAAGTTTTATTCTTGCATATCTAATATTTTAAAAGCAGTTGTCTGGAACACTACTTACTTTTTCAGATAACTGCTTTTTGATACATGTTATGCTTTTTCTATTTTATCCACATAAATCTCTGAATTAAGCATTACTCTAAAAGCTGCATTATCCGGATTTACGAAAATCCCCATTTTGCGCCCCTTTCACATTTAAAATGCCATTCGTAATTTTTTTTGCTCTTCTTCAGATATTCTCTACATATTTCCTAAAATCCTGATATTTAATCATTTTCAACCCATACAAGATGGTTCGATACCAATATAACGGCAAAATATGCCATTTCTTCATCTTTAAATATTCTCTGCAAAAATATATCTCACTGTAGATATTACAGGTATAGGCAAATGCCTTCACTTTTTCCGTACTGTTTCCATGAAGATGATGGACTACACTCTTTGGATCATAAACAGTCTTCCAGCCAGCCTTCTCCATAGAAATCCCAAGTATCAATTCCTCTTCATACAAAATGGCTTTTCATCCAACGGAGTTACATCTAATGCACATTTTCGGCTGAACATAAAGCAACATCCCAAAACCGCGTATACCTGAAAAATCTCTTTATCATAATCATGCTCTCTTCCCCAACACTAGTGCTTGATATTGATCTCCATAATCTCTAGCAGCTACTGCATTTGCCATATAATTTCCTCTCCTCTCCTTTTCATATGTCAAAAGAACAGAGACTAATATCTCCTACGTTTCATATGATGCCATATTTTTGATTATCAACTACTGATATGGCATTCAATTTTGTCGCAGCTCAGTAATCAAGCATCCTATATTGCTTCCTACCGAATATTCCAAAGCCCCTATATCCTCACAAAACTGTTTTTCATTTTCAATTGCTTTGTCAATTCGTTTTACGAACTCGTTCGCACGATATGCATCTTTTTATATCCTTTATACAATTTTCTCATGCAATGTTCAGTATACCTTCTTTTTCTCTCGTAATCTTTGGATTTTTCAATAACTTGTCCTTTCTGACTTCATTTGATTTTAATACTTTTGTTCTCTCTGCAAATGTTCTCTTTTCTCGCATACATTATCCCCCTTTCACTAACAGGAAATACCGTACTAAATATCGGAACACCTCCATATCTGCCTTCTAAATAGGCCTTATCAATTTTCTGATCAAATCGTGTATTATATTCTTCCAAAGAATAAATATCACTTTCACCTGAATTTCTTTTTATTTACAAACCAGATTTCATCACGTCGCAGCAGATCGAAATCAATAGTCTCGACTCATGGGTTGTCACTATTAGTTGTATATTTCTCTTTGCCGCTAATTGCAAAAATGTGTCTACAAATTTATACGTTAAACTTGGATGCAGACATCTGTCTAATTCATCTATCACATATGTCTTATTCTCTTCTGAAAAGCAAAACTACTAATAAATCAAAATACGTATTGTTCCATCCGATTCCTCAGATATATTAAATAAAACATTTTTCTTTTCCATGAGAAAACTTTATCGTCTTACACTCAACTTTCTCATTCCTATCTATAGTCAGTATGAAAAATCTTTTTGAGGACCGCATTACAACGCTAAATCCCTTAGCATTCTCATCATTCTTCATTTCTACCGTTTTTTCTCAATTTCCGAAAGTATACTCTCACGAATAGCCTTTGGAATATTTCCTAACACTTTCTCTGGTGCCACATCTACCATTTAAAACCTGTAATACCGTTCCAAATGCAGAAATCATTCTGTAAATTTCTTCAACATTTTCGCTTTTTCTGCCAAATATGAATAATCTGAGATCAGTATTTGGATAGTTTATATCAGATTAACCTTTATCCATCTGTAAACATCTTGGAAAACAGCTGCTTCATCATATTGTTGATACAATGTTTTTTATTCTTATTCATAATAGAAAGAATAATACTTCACTATCTTCCTGAATATCCTCAGCATACATTTTCAATTTTCAATTAATCCCTTATCCCGCAGTGTATCTCCTATTTCAAACGTTCCATCTTCAATATTCCTGCTAAAAAAATCAACTTTTTTCTCGATTATCGCTTGTAAGCTCCACCAACCATTCTGAAATATATTTGCCTTGGTTTAAAATCGTTTCAAACCCATACGCAAAATATTTATCTCCCAGCATGATTTCTACTTCAAAATAGCTTGCCTTTTCCCTATTTGCCCTCATCTACTTTACAATACATATCTGTGTATCCTACAGGGAATCAAATAAAACTATTCGCCTCATGTAATCCATAGCTTTCACCAGATTGGACTTTCCTGAAGCATTTGCCCCATAAATTGCTGCAAATTTTAATAACTTTTATTTTTTTCATTATCATATACATGTTCTTTTTTATTCCTTACTTTTCCTGCAATCATAGAAAACTCTTCTGAGCCACCGTCTTCTCTTTCAGCAAATGACAAAGAAATTTTTACATTAAATCTGATCAGCATGATTTTCCCTTTCTCTTCTAGTTAAAAGTTATTTTTTTCGTTTTATTATAATATT
>VOFG01004774.1_pt1 | contig 35731 bp, 53 predicted proteins | sample 5384171 | NCBI WGS metagenome assembly VOFG01 (sample SAMN12384726, study PRJNA508395) | human gut metagenome | isolation source: healthy gut F | host: Homo sapiens
AAGTTATGGGCGTCCACCGATCCCGGTCGAGGTTTTGCCGGCGGGTTCAACTTCTATGGGAGACGGATGATTCAGTTGTAGCCTCGGCCATTGGTTCTCTTCAGTTATGAAGTTATCAGTAGTATTATCCGAAACTACAACGAAAGTAATGTGCCAGGCTGTTTCGTTGATTTTCTGGATGATTCTACTGATTAAAAATTCGGATGATTAAACATAAGGCATAAATAGGTTTGGTTGGATGACCATGGTTGCTTGAATATTTATACAGAGACTGGCTTATAGTTACACAATGATGTCGAGGATATGATAGGAAGTTCGCTACCATCACTTCATTAAAGTTCAAACTTCATATTGCAACCCAAAATGCCCATTTCATCACAGTGTTTCCTGAGCAGTCAGGACAGCTCCTCTTCATCCGATCTCATTTTGTTGATGCCCCACACAGGAGACAAATCATGTATAAAGCTGTCAAATCTCAGGGAAAAGATGTGCGCTTTTCAGAATGGCCCTTCGCACAGCTGGTTTCTCATGTTCAGCTGAACAGTCTCAGGGACGACAACATTCAAAGTTTCCTTCATTAGGCATTGAAGCTGAGTTCGCTGGAACCCTGGCATCTTTTACACCCACAAATCATGGCTCATATCTTCTTCAATGCCTGGGAGGAACCAAATCCAGTTGTCCAGGAGGAGAACAATGAGGTCATCACAACAATCTATATACTAGGTACTAAGGCGCATTTAGATGGGATGAGCAGACCGACCTGGCAAATGGCGAGAGGCATAACTGGAGAAGGAGCGGATTGCCTGATCCGGTAATCCTCAGATGAAGGACGATACTTATTGAACAGATAATTTAGACCTAGGCAGTTGCCTTTATAAGTTTCATTTACTCTTAAACTAGCATGTATAATTTTTAGAAGAAATAATTCTATGACGTTTAGTTGACAGGGACTGGGCTGTTTGTGAATATTTGGTTTTATTTTTTGTAAAATAAGCATGTGTTGGTCTGAGTTTGTTCGTGGTTTTGGGAATAAAAGTGAAACGGAAGTATATTGTTTATGACTCAATAACACTACCAATACGCCAAGACATAAACATATAAGCGTAGTTTTAGAATAAAAAGATTTTCTTTTCCATAATAATCGGATCAAATCCGTTACATCAAATTCTTGCATAAAACATTTTTAAAAGGTTACCTAACTTACTAAGGATGTTCTATTCATAAAATAGTTGCGTAAACTTGTAATTATTTTTATTATGAGAGTGTAAAAGTGGATACTCTCTTTTTTTCTTAGTGCAAAAGTACATTATTTGTTCTCAACTCACAATTGCGTGAATGAAATTATATAATGTTATATATATTTTACACTACTTGAAATTTTTAAGGCATTTATTAATGTGTTGTTATCATTTCGTGTCCCGAATTGCAATACGTATATAATTGGAAGAATTAAAGGCTGATTTGGTACTACAATCCTTGATTAATATATTGTAGTGTTTTAATAGTAATCTGGTTAATTCTTTTTTGATGTATATTTTTTACAATTTCGCATAAAAAGTAATTAGCTTGCGATGGGATGACTCGTAAGAAATCTATTTGTTGTAATTCAGATAGAAAACGTTTCCTTTCGGTGATAAATTTTGAACAAGCGTTTGAATAGTCTTGTTCGTATTTGCTTAAAAAATTTGCATATAAATTCTGCAAATGAGTTGATATTCCAAATGGAAATATCTTTTTTCATCCATGTAATTAATTCTTTATCACTAGATGCCAGTATGCCTAATCTGAGTCCGGGAACCCCAAATGATTTTGAAATGCTTTTTATGACAACTAAATGGCTATGGTCGTTTAATGTTTTATTATGCAATAATGAATTCTGGGATAACCTTCGGAAAAATCAACAAAGATTCGTCTACGATGAATCGAATATTCTTTCTTTGTCCATTCAACGAGTTCTAACACTTCTTCTGCTGAATAAAATTGCCGGAAGGGTTGTCCGGATTTATTAATAGTAGTGTTTGAATATCTTTTCAGCAAAATAATTCATAATGTCTTTTGCCGTATAGGAAAAATTATGATTTTCTGGAATATAGGTAACAAGTTCTTCTTGCTTTTTCCGGTTGGGATATTCTTCAAACGTGGGGAATATAACTCCGATTTTTCCATCTAATTTCTCCATTAGACTTTTTATTAGTTCAGCGGCTCCATTCCCGATGCATGTGTAATCACTTTTTTATACCAAAGTATTTTCCGGCTAGTAAGGAGTTTATTTTCATCCCAGAAGGATATTCGGTCAATAATATGTCAAAATTGGCCTTTAATTCTTCTATCATCTTTTTGGGCGGGAAATATGGATTCACTAAATAACAAAAGTCAGTAATGATGGAAATCTCAATATCCACCGTATCTAGACTGATATTTTATTAGTTGATCTTCATCGCATGCGAAAATTGTTTCTGCAATGTCTAAATCTTGGATATCGTCAATTTCATACCATTTTTCCCCGTTTAATGGTAATGCTTTTAAATGAGTGTCGTCTAGACGAGATGACTTTAGGACTTGTTCGTAATATTCATTGTGTCCTAAAGCTTTGCAATAGGCGTCTAGAAAGGGAACATATTTGTGTTTTGAGAACTCTTTGCTGAATTTGTAGATATTGACAGTTTTGTAATAATTATGTACATCTGAATATTTAAATGCTTTTTTGGAACAAAATTTTCAATATTATTTTCTTCATCCAGCGTGACCATTGTACCATCCATCCAAGATTCATATTTGTCTACCAATGTAATATCAGGATATGGATTATCAATTATTTTTCTGAACAATGAATCATCAAATATTAAATCAGATTCAATTAAAAAGAGAATCATCTTCTTGTAATGATTCTTTGGCTAATGCAAGTGAATATATATTGTTGGTCTTATCGTATATAGGATTGTAGATGTATTCTTTTTTGTGTTTAAATAATTCTCACCTAAATAAGAACGTAGTTTTTCCTGATACCCAATGACGATGATGATTTTCTTTAAACTCAATTCGGAGAGTTGAGTCATTAAGCGATCGATTAAAGTAACACCGTTAACTTTAACCATGCATTTCGTGTTATTTTGGGTTAGTTCGCCAAGTCTTTTTTTCCCATTCCTGCTGCTAGAATAATTGCTTGCATATATTTTATTTTGAATGGGCAAATATACGAAGATTTTGTATGCAGAAGAATAGATATCTTTAATTGGCTACATATTCATGAGGAGGAGATGGTAATTTGTGTGTTAGATTTGTTAATAGTTTGTTAAAAACAAAAAAATACCATTTTATGACGCAACCATTGATGTATTTTTTGCATCTTGATTAAAAATAACACACACAACACTATTATTTAATTATATGAGAACGAATAAAACATCTGAGGTCTATACGACGTAAAAAGGGGGGAGCAAGATAAGAGGAGAGAGCGAATCCTGTTTATAAACACGCTAATATGAGATAGATAATGATGCTCATGTATGTGAGCAAGTTGGAGGTTTATGCCGTTTTAAATGGATCAAGGAATGAAAAAAATATTGATTATTGGAGGAGATAGTTTTATTGCCGGGCAATTTATAAGGAAATATGTATCAACGGATTCAATCGTGTTACAGTCGCAGACCGACCGGGTACGAGAAAGAGATTGTTGTGAAAGCATTTCGAGATATGCCCGTTGACGCATTTTCAGGGTTTGATGCGGTAATAAATTTTGCAGCTATCGTACATCGTCCGGAAAGTGAAAGACCAAGAGCTTTATGATGATGTGAATTATCGGATGGCTTGTTTATTAGCTCAGAAAGCAAAAACAAGCAGGAGTACGTCAGTTTGTGCAGATGAGTACGATTGCCGTGTTTGGTAGTGCCAGTCGAATTTCTGAGACAACACCGGAAAGACCACAGACTTATTACGGGAAGTTCTAAGCTTAAAGCAGATAAAGAGTTAGTTGCAATGAGCGACCGGGAGTTTAAGGCTGCGATTATTCGTCCGCCGATGGCATACGGGGGGGGATGGCTCGGGTAATATGTTGCGTTTGATTCGTTTGGTAAATAAGCATATTCCGCTGCCTTTCGGTTCTGCCCGGAATAGTCGTGATTTTATTAATGTAAAAAATTTGGTTGAGTTTATTCATTTAGCCGTAGAGAAAGAGGTTGAGGGGTGTTCTATCCGACGGATAAAGTTCCTTATTCTACGCGTAACGTGGTCGAGGAAATTTCTCGTCAATTGGGAGTACACACGGTAAATTTACCTTCTCCTTCTATATTCTTGAAACTGGTAGAGAAGGTTCGTCCTGATCTTTATCAGAAACTCTGGGGAGATGTGGTTATTGATCGTCAGTTAGCATTAAGCGCTATCGGTTACGAGCCTCGTTACACTTTGGAGGATGGAATTCGAGAGATGGTTGAATCGTTTAAGCGACAGAAATGATAAATTGGATCTATGGATTTGTTCTCCTGCTTCTTTTCGTGCTGGAGAACATTTATTTTAAGATTGCCAAGAGATATAATATTTTGGATGTTCCTAATGCAAGGAGTTCTCATCATACAATTACCCTACGAGGAGGTGGGGTGATTTTTTTTATTTAGGGGTACTTGTACATGGATTGATTTTGATTTTTTTGCACCTTGGTTTTTATGCGGAGTGACGTTGGTGGCTTTGGTGAGTTTTATTGATGATATGCACCCGCTTTCTGCAAAGGTTCGTCTTTTGATCCAGACCTTTTTCTTTATTATTGCTGCTGTTACAGCTAGGAGTCCACGAGGTCTCGTGGGGATACGTGGTTGTGGCTTTTGTTTGTCGGGTTGGCCATACTCAATATATATAATTTCATGGATGGTATAAACGGTATTACCGGAGGATATAGTCTGGTTGCCATGTTGGCGTTATGGGGATCAATGCATTTGTTTTCCCGATAGCGCCGGCGGGGTTTATTCCTGTGGTAATACTGTCATTGCTAGTGTTTAATTTTTATAATTTTCGTTCTCATGCCAAATGTTTTTCCGGGGATGTGGGAGCAATATCAATGGCTTTTATTATACTCTTTTTTTGTTGGGTGGCTTTATAATACATACCGGTCACGTGTCAGCATTAGTGTTTTTGGCGGTTTATGGAGTGGATGGTGTGCTGACTATTATACATCGTATCTTGTTGAAAGAGAACATCGGTCAACCACACCGGAAACATTTATACCAGTTGTTAGCTAACGAGGGAAAGTTTGCTCATTTGCCTGTTTCTTTGATCTACATGGGGGTACAGGCTGTTGTTAATTTGGGGTATTTGTTGGTGTTGTGTATACTCCAGGGTATACATTGATTTATTTTATTATTTCTATGGTGGTGCTGGTGGCTGTTTATTTGCCTTTGAGATGTAAATTTTATGCGTTACGAGAGCAAGTATGAGATTTGAAGAAGCATTATAGACTGAAAACTATAATAAAATTCGATTTTCGATTTTTGATTTTCAATTAATGCTGTATCTTTGTGGCCGATCCGGCATGTCGGTTTATCAGGATTGATTTGCGAATCAAGAAAGATGAACCTAGGGGATGGTTGCATAAAAACATTCAAAAAAGTAATATGAGATTTTTTAATTTTTGTTGTACTTATGCTTGGCGTCACGGGAATTGCTTGTGCGCAGATGACCGATGCACAAGTTATTGAAGCCGTGAAGTCGCACAGGCTCAAGGGGAAAAGTCAAGACAGATTATTTTGATGTTATCGCAAAAAGGCGTCACGAAAGAACAGGTATTGAGAATCAAGGAGAATTACGAGAGAGAAATTCTGGAAAGCAGGGAGGTTTGACTCAAGAAAATAGAGAGCGTATTGAGACTATCTCGTTAGAGAATCGAGATGTAGTGTTGGTTACAGAAGGGAATAAAAAATAGTATTTTCGGGCGAAATTTGTTTAGTAATAAAAATTTAACTTTTGAACCAAGTTTGAATATTCCTACACCGGAGAATTATGTGTTAGGACCAGGAGACGAGGTTATCATTGATATATGGGGAAATTCGGAAGCGACTGTTCGGCAGGTGATTTCTCCAGAAGGAAGTATAAACGTATCGAATATCGGACCGATTTATTTGAATGGAAAACGGATTCAAGAGGCATCTTCTTATTTAAAAACGATGTTTAGTCGTATATATTCAGATTTAGCGTCAGAAAATCCATCAACATTTTTGAAAGTGTCGTTGGGACAAATTCGAAGTATTCAAGTGAACGTGATGGGGGAGATTGTCATGCCCGGGACCTATATGTTACCTTCTTTGGCAACGGTGTTTCACGCGTTGTATGCGGCAGGAGGTGTAAATAACGTGGGAACTTTGCGGGATGTCGTGTTGTATCGGAATGGAAAAGCCTTTAAGCACGTGGATGTTTATGATTATATCATGAATGGTAATAATAGTTTTGATATTACTTTACAGGATGGTGATTTGATTAACGTGGGTACTTACGAGAAAATTGTCACTGTGGCTGGTAAAGTGAAACGTCCGATGCGTTACGAGATGAAGGGAGAGGAGAGTCTGAGTAAATTATTGGAGTATGCTGGGGGATTTACTAGTGATGCTTACAAAAAGAATGTAAATGTGAGCCGTAAGGGAGACTCCGAGTTTCAAATATATACAGTAAATAACGAGGATTTTGTTGACTTTACGTTGGCTGATGGTGATTCTGTTATGATTGATCCGATCATAAGTCGGTACGAAAATCGGGTATCCGTGGCTGGGGCGGTATATCGGCCGGGAAATTATGCGATAAATAATTCCATCAAGACGGTGAAGGATTTGATAAATGTAGTGGAAGGGCCTCGGGAAGATGCCTTTTTAAATAGAACTATTTTATATCGAGAGAAAGAGGATTTAAGTCAAGAAATGCTTGCGGTTGATTTGGGAAAATTGTTAAGAGGTGAGATTGACGATATCCCATTGAAAAGAATGATCGCTTGTATGTGCCTTCTGCAACAGAATTGCGGGAAGATTACGTGATTGATATTCTAGGAGAGGTAAAGAATCCTCGGAAATATCCTTTTCGTGGATAACATGACGTTGGAAGATGCCGTTCTTCAGGCTGGAGGGTTGTTGGAATCGGCTTCGATGGTTCGGGTGGATGTTTCTCGGAGAATTAAGGCTCCTAATAGTACGGAGGAAGCGCCGGTGAGGCTGAATTGTTCACATTTGCTTTGAAGGATGGCTTGGTTGTAGAGGGAGATCCTGGATTTACACTTGAGCCTTTTGATGAGATAAATGTTCGTCGTTCCCCGGGATACCGTGAACAGCAGAACGTGACGGTGAATGGCGAGGTTCTTTACCCTGGTGTATACGCAAAGCGTTCATCCAATGATCGTCTTTTCTGATATTGTAAAACGGGCTGGCGGGGTTACTTCCAAAGCCTACGTGAATGGGGCCTCGTTTGTTGCGTCGGATGAATGCTGATGAATTGGCAAGAGTTAGTTCTGCTTTGCAGTTAGCTAAACATTCCAGTCGTGATTCTTTAGTGATAGATAGGATGTCGTTTGGAAAAGGTTTATTACGTGGGAATCGATAAAAAAAGCATTGGAAAATCCGGGAGGTGAGGCAGACTTGGTACTTCGTGAAGGTGATGTGTTGCACGTTTTAATTACGTGAATACAGTTAAGATTAGTGGTGCGGTGATGCATCCTAATGCTGTAACTTATCTCAAGAAAATGAAATATAAGGATTACGTAGAAAATGCGGGAGGATACAGTGTTGATGCGAAAAAACGAAGGGCATATGTGCTTTATCCAAACGGGACGCTTGCCGTATGCAAGGGAAATCGTACAAAGATAGAGCCGGGAAGCGAGATTATTGTTCCGTTGAAATCCGTGAACAAGAATCGGATGGGGTTGCCGGAAATTTTGAGTCTGGCATCATCAACGACCTCGATAGCGGCAATGGTTACTGCAATTCTTAACAACACGAAATAGTATGGAACAGGAAGTAAAGCAGGCAAATCAGATGCACAGGAGGAAGAAATTGATTTGGTTGAGGTGGTCCAAAAGCTATGGAAAAACCGGAAACTGATACTGAAGATTACAGTCGTGTTTATGGTACTAGGGGTATTAGTTGCCCTGTTTAGTCCGAAAGAATATACTGCCGGATGTACGATGGTCCCTCAATCCGGGGATAAGAAAGTCGGTGGAAATTTGAGTGGACTGGCCTCTATGGTCGGAATTAATTTTAGGTGGGGCTTCTGGTGGAGAAGTTTTATCTCCGACAATTTATCCTAAAATTGTGGCAAGTATTCCTTTTAAGAAGGACTTGATGGCAACCCCGTTGAAGTTTGAAGAGTATGATCAACCGATCACGTTATTGGATTATTATACAAAGGATGAGTACCAGAAATTTAGTTTGGGAGGAACAATTGTAAAATACACGATTGGTTTACCGGGAGTGATTATAAATGCAATTCGGGGAGAAGATACGACGATGATTTCTGCGGGGCAAGGAAGTGCGATTCAGTCTCTTTCAAAGGACGAGAAGAAGATGTCGGAGATGTTGAATGATATGATTTCTTTGAACGTGAATGATAAAGACGGTTATGTGCAATTGTCTGCGTCCTTGGGAGAACCTTTGGCTGTAGCTCAGTTGGCTGAACGGGCTCAAGAGTTGTTACAGACTTATATTACGGATTTAAAATCGAGAAGGTGAAGTCAAATTTGACTTTCGTGGAGCAACAATATGATGCTGCAAAAAAAAACGTTACGAGAAGATGCAGGATAGTTTGGCTCGTTTCAGAGATGCGAACAAGAGTTTTTCTTCTGCCGTGGCAAAGACTCAGGAGGAGGCTTTAACGAATGAGTATAATCTTGCTTATAGCGTGTATTCCGAGTTGGCAAAACAGATGGAACAGGCTAAGATTGCCGTGAATGAAACCACACCGATTTTGACGATCGTGGAACCGGTTGTAGTTCCGATTGAACGTTCTAAACCTAAAAGGGGATTGATTTGCGTGTTGTTCACGTTCTTGGGAGGCTTTGCTGGAGTGGGTACGGTTCTGGCATTACCTTTTTGTGGCTAATGTTTTTGGAAATGATAAATTGAAACGGTTTATAAAGGAATAAGCTTGTAACCGGGATCCGGTTTTCATATTACTGGAGGTGTGTCAAAATGTATTGGCATACCTCTTTTTGTGAGAAGTTTTTACCTTTGCGGTACGTGGGGATCGGGACGTGTGATAAAATATTTGATAGTCTTTGAAAATGATTGATTTTGGACAGTTAGCACAAAATATGAAGGGAGACGTGATGACGGATTCTCTTCATCAAATGATTTATGCGACAGATGCATCGGCTTATCGGGAGATACCATTGGCTGTTGTATATCCTCGGGATGCTTCGGACGTGAAGGAATGTATCAAGTTTGCCAGGAAAAATGGGATTACATTGATTCCCGTGCCGCGGGAACTTCTTTAGCGGGGCAGGTGGTAGGGAATGGGGTGGTCGTTGATGTGTCTCGGTATATGAATCACGTGCTGGAGATAAATGAAAAAAGAACATTGGGTTCGGGTTGAACCGGGGGGTAGTGCTGGATGAATTGAATATGCGGGTAAAGTCGTTGGGATTGTTCTTCGGGCCGGAGACTTCTACTTCTAATCGTTGTTGTCTGGGAGGAATGGTGGGAAATAATTCGTGCGGTTCTCATTCTTTGGTGTACGGGAGTACCAGGATCATCTTTTGGAGGCAAAAGTTATTTTGAGTGACGGGGAGGAGGCTTGGTTGAAGGGAATGGAGAAAGATGAGGTGAGGGATAAAATGACGGAAGACACGTTAGAGGGAAAGATATACAAGTGTTCTGTGGAGATGTTGGAAAATAATAGAGAGGAGATTATTCAACATTTTCCGGACCCAGCTTTGCGGAGAAGAAATTCTGGGTATGCCATTGATCAATTGTTGTACTCGGATTACTTTGATGTTGCTTATGAGGAAAAGTTTAATTTGTGCAAGTTATTAGCCGGATCAGAAGGAACTCTGGCATTTGTGACCGAGTTGAAATTGAATCTTGTCCCGTTACCACCCTAAAGAAAAGGCGGTAATTTGTGTACATTGTAGGACATTAGAGGAGGCGTTTGAGGGGAATCTGGTCGCATTGAAACACCACCCGGTGGCTATCGAGTTAATGGATCAGAATATATTAGAACTAAGTAAAGGAAATATAGAACAAAATAAGAACCGTTTTTTTCGTTCAAGGTGATCCTGCTGCTATACTGATTGTCGAGTTGGCACAGGAAAAGGGAAAAAGAGGTGGATCGGGTGGCAGACCAGATCGAAGCAGATATGAAGATGCACGGGTATGGGTATCATTTCCCCGCGAGTGTACGGGAGTGATATTAATCGGGGTGGAGTTTACGGAAGGCGGGACTAGGGTTGTTGTCCGGAATGCCGGGGGAATGCGAAAGCCCGTGTCCGTGATTGAGGATACAGCCGTGGCTCCGGAACGGTTACCTGCTTACATGAAGGATTTCGGGGAGATGCTGGAACGACTGGGATTGAAGTGCGTGTATCATGCACATATCAGTACGGGTGAGTTGCATTTACGTCCCGTGTTGAATTTGAAAGGAGGAGAATGACCGGGTGTTATTCCGGCGTGTGGCGGAAGAGACGGCTAAGTTGGTGAAAAAGCATCGCGGCTCTTTAAGTGGAGAGCATGGTGACGGACGTTTACGAGGGGAGTTTATTCCATTGTTGTTCGGGGAGAAGGTGTATGGCTTGATGCAGGAGACTAAAGCTTGTTGGGACCCGGAGGGTCGTTTTTAACGCGAGGAAGATTGTGAACACGCCGCCCATGGATACCTCGCTTCGGTATGAGGCCGGGGATTCGAATGTGATGTGTCGCACTTATTTTGATTTTTCGAAGGAAAAAGGCTGGTTGTGCGCTATTGAGCAATGTAACGGTTCGGGAGATTGTCGGAAATCGTATGCTTTTGGAGGTACGATGTGTCCGAGTTTTCGTGCCACAAGGGAAGAGAGTCATACGACACGCGCTAGGGCGAATACGTTACGGGAGTTGATGACTCGTCCGAGAACGAAAAAGATATATGATCAGCGGGAGATTTTAGAAGTGTTAGATACCTGTGTTTCATGTAAAGCGTGTAAATCAGAAGGTCCTTCTAACGTGGATATTGCTCGTTTTAAGGCAGAGTTCTTGCAACAGCATTATGATGTGTGCGGGGTACCGATGAAGGCTTTTTTGATTGCCCGTTTGACAGAAATTCAGCGTTTGGGTACGATCTTACCGTGGTTTTATAATGCCATCGTTCGAAACCGGATGACTGGGATATGTTGAAACGAATATTGCATTTTGCTCCGAAACGGACGATACCTACTCTTTATAAGACCACGTTGAAACATTGGCTTGGTCGTTATCGGCAAAAGAATAGGGGGAGAGACCGTGGGAAAAGTGTTTCTTTTGCCGATGAGTTTACCAATTACATGGACGTGGAGATTCGGGATAAAGATGATCGAATTGCTGGATCGGTTAGGGTATGAGGTTATTATTCCGAAACACGTGGAAAGTGGACGGACAGCCATTTCGAAAGGTATGTTGAAGGTGGCGAAAGGAGTGGCCCGAAAGAATGTACTATTGTTGAAAGACTTGGGTTACAGAAAATATTCCATTAGTAGGTATTGAGCCTTCGTGTATATTATCGTTCCGGGATGAATATCCGGATTTGGTAGGAGAGGATTTGAAGGAAGAGGCCGTGAGGTTAGGAAAAAAATTGCTTGTTGTATGACGAGTTTTTTACCCGAGAGATTCGTGCCGGAAGAATACGGGCAGAACAATTTACTGATCAACCGTTGAAGATTATGTTGCATGGGCATTGTCACCAAAAGTCGTTGGCCTCCGTTGAGCCTTCTAGAGAAATGTTATCTTTGCCAGTGAATTATAGCGTGGGAGGTTATTCCTTCCGGATGTTGTGGGATGGCGGGAGCTTTCGGGTACGAGAAAAACATTACGAGTTGTCCATGAAAATCGGGGAACAAGTGTTGTTTCCAGCTGTGAGGGTGCTGGGGAGGATGTTTGTATTTCAGCCCGGGAACGAGTTGCCGACAACAAATAAAAGATGGTACGGGGAAACAGGCATTGCATCCGATAGAAGTTTTGTACGAGGCATTGAAATGTACGAAGGAAAAATAACTTCGAATTTCGTCCTTCTTTCGTTTGATGTAAAGTATTAATGTTATATTTTTGAAGTTCAAATTTTTAATTTGACCCAAAGGTAGACGTGAGTAAAGAACTAATAAAATGGATATGAAGAATTTTGCACTTATTGGCGTGGCGGGATATATAGCTCCAAGGCATTTGCGAGCTATAAAAGACACGGGGAATCAGTTGGTAGCTGCTTATGATAAGTTTGATAGCGTGGGTATCATGGATAGTTATTTCCCGAATTGTGCTTTTTTCACGGAGATGGAGTTGTTCGATCGTCATTGTTCAAAATTGAAGAAGACAGCCGAACGGGTGGACATGGTATCAATCTGTACGCCGAATTATTTGCACGATGCTCATATTCGTTATGGTTTGCGTTTGGGGGCTGACGTGATTTGCGAGAAACCGTTGGTATTGAATCCTTGGAATATAGATGCATTGGAGGACGTGGAGAAAGAGACTGGACATAAAGGGTACACGATCCTGCAATTGCGTTTACATGAGTCAATAAAAGCTCTGAAAAAGAAGATCGAGGAAGGACCGAAAGACAAGGTGTATGACGTGGATTTGACTTATATTACTTCTCGCGGAAATTGGTATTACACGAGTTGGAAAGGGGACGAGCGGAAGAGTGGGGGTGTCGCCACGAATATCGGGGTCCATTTTTTATGATATGTTGTCATGGATCTTTGGTCCGGTGAAGGAGAATATAGTGCATGTGATGAGTCACGACCGGGTCGCCGGATTCTTGGGATTGGAAAAGGCTCGTGTACGTTATTTTTTGAGTATAAATGCTGATAATTTACCGGAAAATGCCGTGCAAGGGGAGAAAAGAACTTACCGTTCTATCCGTATTGAGGGGGAGGAATTTGAATTTAGTCAAGGATTCACGGAACTACATACCGAGAGTTATCGGAAAATTTTGGCAGGAGAAGGGTTCCGTATAGAAGAAGCCCGTAATTGTATCGGGATAGTTCATGATATTCGACACGCAACCCCAATTGGTTTAAAAGGGGATTATCATCCCTTGGCAAAATTGCCATTGGTGAAACATCCTTTTGGTTGGGGAAGGTGATAAAAACTAAAAGATAAAAGTTAGAAGATAAAAACTAAGGGTAAAAACTAAAAATAAAGGGAAAATGAAGATTATTGATAATGGGTTGTTAGATGAGGTTTCTCGGCAAGCTGCAGAGAGTCCGCGTTTGAGGATGAATTATAATTTTCACGATACGTTGGAGGCAAATGCTCAACGCTTGTTGAATGCTTTGGAGCCGGGGACTGAATTACCTGTACATAGACATTGTTTTACCGCGGAGACTTATATCGTGCTGCGCGGTGAAATTAACGTGTTTTTTTATGATGATGACAAGCGGGTGACTGAGTCCGTGACCTTGAATCCGTTGAAAGGTGAATATGGTATTCATATACCTGCCGGGCAATGGCACACGTTGGAAGTCGTGGAGAAAGGAACCGTGATTTTTGAAGTGAAAGATGGGACCGTACCGTCCGTTGGGGCCGGAAGATAGGCTGGATTAATTTTAGATTCATGATTTTAGATTTTAGTCGCACGAGCGTTCGCTTTGGACGAGTTACAGATTCTTTCTCCTCTAAATTCTAAACTCTACATTTTAAATTATTGTGTATGTATAATAAGTTATTAAATAAAAAGGCAAAGTTGGCATTAGTCGGGTTGGGGTATGTCGGGTTACCGATAGCACTAGAGTTTGCCAAGAAAATTTCAGTTATCGGTTTTGATATTAATGAGGAACGGTTGGCAAAGATGCGAAAGAAAATTGATCCGTGTAATGAGTTGGGGCCGGAAGCATTTGAGAATAGCGATATTTATTTTACTTCTTCCGTGGATGAGTTACGGGAAGCGTCGTTTTTATTGTGGCGGTTCCGACCCCGATAGATAAGTTTAATCAACCGGACTTGACCCCTGCTGGCGGCATCCCGCACGGTAGGAATGGCCTTAAAGAAGGGAGATTACGTAGTTTATGAATCTACGGTCTATCCGGGTTGTACGGAAGAAGATTGTGTCCCGGTGTTGGAAGAGGTTTCCGGACTGAAAGTTGGAATTGATTTTAAGATCGGTTATTCTCGGAACGTATTAATCCGGGCGACAAGGTTCATACGTTGGCTAACACGGTGAAAATTGTTTCAGGATGTGATGCAGAGACTTTGGAAACGGTGGCTAAGGTTTACGAGTTAGTAGTGAAACCGGGAGTACATCGGGCTCCGAATATTAAGGTGGCCGAGGCCGGGAAGATTATTGAAAATACCCAACGGGATGTGAATATAGCTTTGATGAACGAGTTATCCATTATTTTCAGTCGTATTGGTATCAACACGTATGACGTGCTGGAGGCCGCGGGGACGAAATGGAATTTCTTGAAGTTTTATCCCGGTTTAGTGGGAGGACATTGCATCGGGGTGGATCCCTATTACTTGGTGCATAAGGCAAAAGAGCTGAAGTATCATCCGCAAATGATTAATGCCGGACGGTTTTGTAAATGATTCGATGGGAGGATATATAGCCAAGAAGATTGTGAAGAAGATGATCGGGATGGGAAAGAATATTCTGGGTGCTCGAGTGTTGGTTATGGGGGTTACGTTTAAAGAGGATGTATCGGATATTCGGAATTCGAAAGTCGTGGATATAGTGAACGAATTGAAAGATTTTGGTGTGGATGTAGATGTTACGGACCCGAATGCAGATTCCGAAGAAGTGATGCACGAATACGGTTTTAAGTTGATTGAGAAGCCACGGGCAAATTATGATGCAGTTATCGTGGCAGTAGCGCATAAGGAGTACATGGATCTGGATGAGGGGTATTTCCGGGGATTGACATACGAACACGCTGTATTAGGAGATATAAAAGGAATTTACAGGGGGAAAATTCACTTGATGAAATACTGGAGCCTATAAATAAAATGATAACTTCGCGTCAGAATTTAATGATATGAAAGGAATTGTATTAGCCGGTGGATCCGGGACCAGGTTATATCCAATTACGAAAGGCGTATCAAAGCAGTTATTGCCGATATATGATAAGCCGATGGTATATTATCCCATTTCAGTATTGATGCTGGCGGGAATCAAGGATATTTTAATTATTTCAACCCCGCAAGATTTGCCGGGTTTCGAGCGTTTACTCGGTGATGGCTCCGATTACGGGGTTCATTTCACGTATGCAGAACAGCCAAGCCCGGATGGGTTAGCACAGGCATTTATTATCGGGGAAGAGTTTATCGGAAATGATTCGGTTTGCTTGGTGTTGGGGGATAATATTTTTTTATGGACAACATTTTACAGGAATGTTGTTAGATGCCGTGAAAAGCCGCGGAAGGGGAGGATAAAGCAACTGTTTTTGGTTATTGGGTAAATGATCCTGAACGTTACGGAGTGGCCGAATTCGATCAAGACGGGAATGTGCTGAGTATTGAAGAAAAACCGAAGAGTCCGAAATCGAATTATGCCGTGGTCGGGTTGTATTTTATCCGAACGAAGTGGTGCGTGTTGCTAAAGAGATAAAACCGTCTGCTCGCGGGGAGTTGGAAATTACTTCTGTGAATCAGACCTTTTTGGAGGCTGGTGATTTAAAAAGTTCAGTTGTTGGGACGTGGATTTGCTTGGTTGGATACGAGGAACTCATGATTCATTGGCTGAAGCTTCTAATTTTGTAGAAGTTATCGAAAACGTCAAGGATTAAAGATCGCTTGTCTTGAGGAGATTGCCTATATGAAGGGATGGATAGATGCGGAGCGTTTGAGGGCTGTGGCTCAACCGATGATCAAAAACCAGTATGGACAGTATTTATTGAAATTACTGCAGTAATTTCAATAAGTTGCAGGTTGGCAGGTTACAGGTTACAAGTTATTTACAGGTTATAAATCGTTTTATGGGGACGGTTAGGTGTTTTGAGGATTTTAAGATTTGGCAGGATGCCCGTTTGTTGGTAAATCAGGTTTACTTGTACACTGCAGGAGTGAAGGATTATGGGTTTAATGATCAGGTTAGAAGGGCGGTGGTTTCGGTGATGAATAATATTGCGGAGGGGTATGAGGCTGGTGGTAATGTGATGTTTAAGAAGTTTTTGCAAATATCGAGGGGAAGTTGTGGTGAAGTTCAGGAGTATGCTGTATTTGGCTAAGGATTTGAAATATATAGATGAAATAAAGGTAAACGGGTTATTGTCCGATTGTTTTATGGTTTTATCTAAAGGTATCAGTAACTAAAAAATTGAAATAAAGGTAAACGGGTTATTTGGATATCCAAAGGTATCAATCCAACCAGCAACTTGTAACCTGCAAACTTGAAACTAAATTTTGAAGAATGAAAAATTTATTAATCACTGGCGGGGCCGGGATTTATCGGTTCGCATCTGGTTCGGCTAATGGTAAACAAGTATCCGGAATATCGTATTGTCAATTTAGATAAGTTGACTTATGCGGGTAACCTAGCGAATTTGAAGGATATTGAGAATATGTCGAATTACAAGTTCGTGAAAGCGGATATTTGTGACTTCGAGAAAATGTGTGAGATTTTTGCTGAATATGAAATTGATGGGTAATCCATTTGGCAGCAGAAAGTCACGTGGATCGATCTATCAAAGATCCGTTTTCTTTTGCCCAGACAAACGTAATGGGAACGTTAACCTTGTTGCAAGCTGCTAAATTGGCTTGGGAGGGTAATTTTGACGGAAAATTGTTTTATCATGTTTCAACGGATGAAGTGTATGGTTCTTTGCAACCAGATGGAGGTTTCTTTTGGAGACTACAAAATACGATCCTCATTCTCCCTATTCGGCATCGAAAGCCTCTTCAGATCATTTCGTGAGAGCTTATCATGACACTTACGGTTTACCCGTGAAAATTTCTAATTGTTCTAACAATTACGGAACTTACCAGTTCCCGGAGAAGTTAATCCCGTTGTTTATAAACAATATTCGTCATAATAAACCACTTCCTGTGTATGGAACAGGAGAGAACGTGAGGGATTGGTTGTTCGTGGAGGATCATGCACGGGCAATTGATTTGATATTCCATAAAGGTAAAGTGGGGGACACTTACAATATAGGTGGGTTTAACGAATGGAAGAATATTGATCTGATCAAGGTCATGATCAAGGTTACTGACCGTTTATTAGGCCGTCCGGAAGGGACCTCCGAGAAACTGATCACGTATGTAACAGACCGGGCCGGGCACGATTTGCGTTATGCTATTGATTCCACTAAATTGCATGAAGAGTTGGGTTGGGAGCCTTCTCTGCAGTTCGAGGAGGGGATTGAAAAAACGGTAAAATGGTATTTGGAGAATCAGGATTGGTTGGATAACGTGACGAGTGGGGGAATACATGAAGTATTACGAATCAATGTATAATCTGTAAATTGAGGTATGAAATTGTACCATTAGTGGTACATTTTCAATTTTCAATTTTCAATTTTCAATTATAATGAAGGTTATTGAGACTGAAATAGAAGGTGTTTTTATGCTTGAACCGTGGGTGTTCGGTGATGATCGGGGATATTTCTTCGAAAGTTTTTCTTTAAAACATTTTGAAGAGAAGGTAAGTAAAACGGTGTTTGTGCAGGATAATGAATCTAAATCTAAATATGGTGTTTTACGGGGTTTGCATTATCAATTACCTCCATATACGCAGGCGAAACTGGTGAGAGTGGTGAAAGGTCGAGTTTTGGATGTTGCCGTGGATATTCGTAGAGGTTCACCGACTTTTGGGAAGTATGTTGCCGTGGAGCTGAGTGAAGAGAATAAATTGCAGTTGTTCTTATCGAAGGGGTTTGTGCATGGATTTGCGGTTTTGAGTGAGGAGGCGATATTTCAGTACAAGTGTGACGAGTATTATGCTCCGGATCATGAAGGTGCGATTTGTTACAATGATCCTGATTTAGGAATAGATTGGAGATTACCGTTAGAGGATATTATATTGTCGGAGAAGGGATAAAAAGCATCCGAGGTTGCGGGATGCGATATTGTTGTAAAAAAGGAATTAAATGAAAAATTATTTATTTGGGACCGAATGGATTAGCTACCAAGATTGTACACACGAGATACCTGAGTCGCTGGATCGTGATGGGAATTGACGTTGTGCTTTCAACTTTGGTAACGGTTTTTGCTTACTGGCTTATCCGGTTTGTCAGGGAAGAATCTATTGTTTGGTCGTGGGTTGCATATTTGGCATTATTGGCGGCGGTCATTAGTGCTTTGGCATTTGCCATATTACATGCTCATCGTGTCGTGATGCGTTTCACCACATTACGGGAAACTTGGCGTTTGGGGATAGCGATGGCTTTGAAAGTGATTATTCTTTACCCTTTGATTCATGTATTCTATCCGCAGGTATCTAATGAGAGATTGATTTTAGGGGCTTTGTTGGACATGATGACAACTACCGTAGTGTTGGTTTCCGTGCGAGTGGTGTTAGTGAGCTTGTATGACTTTTTTGAAAGTCCGTTTACATGGAGAACAAAAGCGGGTGTTGATTTTCGGGATGGATGATTGTTCTGCCTCGCTCAATACGGCAGTTTCTAACAGTTTTCTGCCATCTTACAAGGTAACCGGGTATTTGACTATCGGAAAAAGATATAAGCATTACCGGTTATCCGGTGAATCAGTATACTTTATCACGGGAGAAGAAGGATTTAACCGCTTGGCAAAAGCGTTTACGGGTTGATGGAATCGTGTTCCCGAATTATCGGACCGCTCAGGAGGAACAAAAACGATTGGTGCATTATTGTCAGAAATTGGGGTTGGAAATGTTGGTACTGCCTTCCGTGGAGGAGATGAGTGACGGGCAGTTGCCGCGTCCGCAAATGAAGGAAACCGTTTGAAGAATTGCTTGGGCGTGACGAGATAAAGATTAACATGAAGGAGATTGCGGAAGGATTGGAAGGGAAAGTTGTTATGGTAACAGGTGCTGCCGGTTCTATCGGGAGTGAGTTATGTCGTCAATTGACACGTTTTAATATCAAGCAATTGATATTTCTGGATTCGGCTGAAACTCCAATGCACAATATCCAGTTGGAATTTACGGATAAGTTCCGAATACTCCTCTTTTGTGCCTGTGATCGGGGATGTGAGATCTCTTGATCGTATGGATTTTCGTGTTCCGTAATTATCACCCCTCAAGTGGTATTCCACGCGGCAGCTTACAAGCACGTGCCCTTGATGGAATCGAATCCCTGTGAAGCCGTGCGGGTGAACGTGTTTGGGACGATGAATGTTGCGGATCATGCCGTGAAGTATGGGGTGGAGCGTTTTGTTATGGTTTCCACGGATAAGGCGGTTAACCCTGACGAATATCATGGGGGCCTCAAACGTTTGGCCGAGATATATGTGCAAAGTTTAAAGTGTGGCCATTCGGGATGGTTTGCAAGTAGGAACCACCCGTTTTATCACGACTCGTTTTGGGAACGTGTTGGGATCTAACGGTTCGGTAATTCCGAGATTCCGTGAACAGATTCGCAATGGGGGACCTGTTACGGTGACTCATCCGGATATTATTCGTTATTTCATGACGATCCCGGAAGCTTGTCGTTTGGTGATGGAAGCCGGAACGATGGGGAATGGGAGGTGAGATTTATATTTTCGAGATGGGACGTCCCGTGAAGATTGCCGATATGGCAAGACGGATGATTGAATTATCGGGATTTGATCCGGATAAGGAGATTTCCATTATCTACACGGGGTTGAGACCGGGAGAGAAGTTATACGAAGAGTTGTTAAGTAACAAGGAGAACACCTTGCCGACCGCTCATAACAAAATTCGGGTAGCGAAAGTCCGGGAATATAATTATTTTGATGTCGTAAATGAATTGAATAAATTGAATGAATTGGCTGCTAGGGTAAATATCCCGGATATGGTGAAGATGATGAAGGATATTGTACCTGAGTTTGTCAGTCGAAATTCTGAATTCGAAAAATATGATAAAGAGTCCGTGAGTTGATAAGGGGGCTAAAGTGGGTGGGTTTTGAGAGGAGAAATCATAAATTTAAAATCATAAATCTAAAATTATATATGGCGAATATATTGATCACGGGTACGAATGGACAATTAGGTACAGAGCTGAGAAATCGTAGTTTTTTTTTTGCTGGATGACGTGTTTTACACGGATGTTGAAGAATTGGATATAACGAATTTTAAGGCGATATGTGCCTTTATTGAGACATGATATTGACACGATCATTAATTGTGCCGCATACACGGCTGTCGACCAAGCAGAAGACGATGAGGAAAAAGCGATGAAATTGAATCGTGATGCCGTGGCTAACTTGGCCAATGCTGCCGTGAAATTGGATTGTCTGCTGGTTCATATCTCGACAGATTACGTGTTTGACGGGACATCGGATCATCCTTACACGGAAAAAGATGCGACAAATCCGCAGAGCGTGTACGGGAGAACAAAATTGGAAGGAGAACAGGCTATCAAAAATCGGGATGTTTGTACATTATTATCCGCACGGCTTGGTTGTATTCCGGTATGGACATAATTTCGTGAAAACAATATCCCGTTTGGCTTCTGAGCGGGACGAGTTGAATGTGGTGAACGATCAGTGGGGAACACCGACTTATGCCGGAGATCTGGCCGAGGCTATTATTAGCATTATGGAACGGGATGATCTCCCGGAATTGAGGGTGTGTATCACTTCACGAATGAAGGTGCTTGTACGTGGTATGATTTTGCTAAAGAAATCGTGGCGATTACAGGGGCAAATTGTAAAAGTGAACCCGGTGACAACAGAGGAATATCCTTCTAAAGTAAAAAGACCTGCTTATTCAATTTTGGATAAGACAAAAATTAAGGAGACTTTCAATTTGGAGATCCGGGATTGGAGAAAGCATTAAAAGTTGCATGGCAACTTTTTAACGTGTATCTTCGCGGGCGTTTTTAGAAAAGATAAATAATGATTACAGTTTCGGATTTAGAGATTCAGTTTGGGAAGAGAACTTTTGTTCCGGGATGTGAATTTGAAGTTTACACCGGGGAATTGTTATGGAGTAATAGGTGCCAATGGTGCCGGGAAATCTACGTTCTTGAGAATATTGAGTGGCGATTTGGAGCCGACACGGGGAACCGTGATGTTCGGACCGGGAGAACGGTTGTCGGTATTGAAACAGGACCACTTTGCTTATGACGAGTGTACGGTTTTGGATACCGTGTTACAGGGACACTCCTCTTTGTGGAAGGTGATGCAGGAGAAGAATGCGATATACATGAAGGAGGATTTCTCGGATGAGGATGGGATTCGGGCTGCCGAACTGGAAGAGCAGTTTGCCGGGATGGACGGATGGAATGCGGAGAGTGATGCGGCGAACTTGTTGAGTGGATTAGGTATCAAGGAAGATTTGCATTATTCCTTGATGAAAGATATAAGTGGAAAGCAGAAAGTACGGGTTTTGTTAGCTCAGGCCCTATTCGGGAAACCGGATAACTTGTTATTGGACGAACCCACGAATGATTTGGACTTGGAGACGGTTATGTGGTTGGAAAATTATCTGGCCAATTACGAGAATACGGTTTTAGTGGTATCGCATGACCGGCATTTTCTGGATTCCGTGTGTACACATTCGGTAGATATTGATTTTGGTAAGATTCAGTTATTTGCCGGTAACTATAGTTTCTGGTATGAGTCGAGTCAGTTAGCTTTGCGTCAGGCTCAAGCTAAGAATAAAAGGCGGAGGAAAAGAAGAAAGGAGTTACAGGAGTTTATTTCCCGCTTTAGTGCTAACGTGGCAAAGTCAAAGCAAACCACGAGCCGTAAGAAAATGTTGGAGAAATTGAATGTAGAGGAGATTTTACCTTCTACCCGGAAATACCCCGGGATTATCTTTACCCCGGAACGGGAAGTGGGTGACCGGATTTTGGATGTTCGTAATTTGAGTAAATCTATCGAAGGACAGACCTTATTCCGTGATGTGGAGTTTACCGTAGAGAAAGGGGATAAAATTGCCTTTTGTCACGTGATCCGAGAGCGATGACTGCCTTGCTAGAGATTCCTTACAGGGAATGAAAACCGGATACGGGTAGTTTCACGTGGGGAGTAACGATCACGAATGCCTATCTTCCATTGGATAATTCAGCTTATTTCCAGACGGACATGACTCTGGTAGAGTGGTTAGGACAGTACTCGGCAGATACAAGTGAAACGTTTTTAAGAGGATTCCTCGGGAAAATGTTATTTTCCGGGGAGGACATCTACAAGCGGGTGAAAGTTTTATCCGGGGGGTGAGAAGATGCGTTGTATGATAGCCAAGATGATGTTGACAAATGCGAATGTCTTGTTATTGGATTCTCCGGCCAATCACTTGGATTTGGAATCCATTCAGGCTTTTAATAATACATTGGTGGCGTTTAAAGGAATCGTTTTAATGAATTCTCATGACCATGAGATTATCCAAACCGTTTGTAACCGGATTATAGAATTGACACCTAACGGAATGATAGACAAGCGAATGGATTTCGATGATTATATCACGAGTGATAAGATTAAAGAACAATTGAATCAGATGTACTGATATTCATTCTAATTGTCTTTGTAAATATAAATATTCGGAAATCACACTAATTAGTGTGATTTCCGAATATTTTTTTATATGTTTGTATAAATAATAGAGGTGAATTATGAAGTGTGTATTAGTGACTGGCGGAGCTGGTTTTTTAGGGTCACATTTATGTGATCGATTGATAGAATCAGGTAATTATGTGATTTGTTTAGACAATTTTTTACCGGTTCGAAGGAAAATATTCAGCATTTGGTAGGTAATCCTAATTTTGAATTGGAGGAACGGGATATTATCTGGCCTTATATGAAGGGAGTGGATGAGATTTATAATCTGGCTTGTCCGGCATCTCCGGTACACTATCAATATGACCCGATAAAAACTATAAATACCTCTGTTTTTGGTGCGGTAAATATGTTGGAATTGGCGAAAGGGGTTAAGGCAAAGTTGTTACAGGGGTCTACGAGTGAGGTTTATGGTGATCCCGTGAAACATCCGCAAACTGAAGAATACTGGGAAACGTGAATCCTATCGGGGTGCGTTCTTGTTATGATGAAGGAAAGAGATGTGCGGAGACATTGTGCATGGATTATCACCGTCAGGCCGGGGTTGTGGTGAAAATTATTCGTATATTTAATACTTACGGACCTCGTATGGCTCAGAATGATGGGCGCGTGGTATCGAATTTTATCGTGAATGCTTTACAGGGAAAAGATATTGAGATTTATGGTGATGGAACCCAGACACGAAGTTTTCAATACGTGGATGATTTAATCGATGGTATGATTAGAATGATGGCCACGGAGGATAATTTTACTGGTCCGGTGAATCTTGGTAATCCCGGGGAATTCACGATGTTGGAACTGGCAAATTTGGTATTGGAGTTGACAGGGTCAAAGTCCCGAATCGTGTTTGGAACACTACCGGAAGATGATCCTAGGAAAGCGTAGACCGGATATAACGTTAGCTAAAATGAAGTTAAGCTGGCAGCCGATGATCCCTTTGCGGGATGGGTTGTTGAAAACGATAGATTATTTTAAGTCTCAGTTGTAATTGTTATCCTCTTTTCGCTTTTTCCCAAGTTCCTTTACCTTTCTGTTTTTTCAGGTAGAAAAAGTGCTTTCAACACGTTTAAATTCATAAACATGAAGTAGTAAGGGATAAATAGAATCTTTATTTTTATCTGTTTTTTTGGCCATAATAGCCCCGAGACAAGCTAGAACGTAAAAGATAATTTGTAGGATGATTATGATCTTGTAGAGGGATGCTCCCTGTGCAATGACGAGAATCAAATTCAACGGGAATAGTAGGAATAATAGAGCGGGCGTAACCGACCAGCGTAGTACCCGGTGTGATATATATTGAAAGGAGAGGGTGCCATATTTGAACAGGTTGAGTAGTCCTTTTAGCCGAGCGATAGATTGTAAGCCCCCTGCTGCAATGCGTACTTTGCGTTTTTGTTCTTCGTGCATATCCGCGGAGCCGGATTCAATGGCGTAGGCCTTGTCGCAATAGGCAATTTTATAACCTTGCATGGCAATTCGTAGCGAGAGAATAAAGTCATCAGTAAAGTGTCTTCGGGCATGGGGTTGAATAATTTCCGTACGGATGGCGAATAATTCCCCTGCAGCTCCTACTGCCGAGTACAACTTGGAATCCCACGCTTTTAATTTTGATTCGTAGCGCCAGTAAAACCTTCTCCACCTGAAACAGCGTTGTCTTTGTCCTTGTTTTCGATACGTTTCTCCCCGGCCACGCACCCCGTTTTAGGATTGGTGAAACAAGTCATAATTTCTTTTATCGATCCCACGTTGAGCATCGTGTTGGCATCCGTGAAAATCGTATATGAGGTTTTAATAAATGGCATCGCCCGGTTTAGGGCGGCCGTCTTTCCTCTGCGTTCGGGGAAAAGAGGACCGTTACCTTCGGGTATGTGGCCAATAACATATTTGTTGAATCGGTGGAACCGTCGGTGACCCAGATCACGTGTAACTTGTTTTTCGGGTAATCGAGAGTCTCGCAGTTATCCATTTTTGCTTTGACGATCTTTTTCTTCGTTGTAAGCTGCTATAAGAAGCGTAACATCGGGAAGAGGAACCGGGAACGTTAACAGCTGTTTCGGGTGGAGATTTTTCTTTGATTTTGACAAGGATGTATAATAGGATTCCGTATCCGATGTATGTGTAGAATACGATAATGATGGAAATCCAGAATAGGTATTGAAGAAATTGTGTCATAATTGTTATTTTAGATAGAATTCACTGATAACCGGGTTATGATCGCTCCATTCTTTTTCAGGCGAATAATAGTCTATACATTTAAACTCTTTAGAATAAAGAATAAAGTCGATGCGTAACAGGTGGTGTATTCCCGGAAGGTATAGGCGTATCCGTTACCTCGTGTTTTGAAACTGTCTTTTAAGTATCACCCTTGATATATTGGTAAGTGTAGGATGAAGGAGTATCATTAAAATCTCCACAAACGATCGTGGGAATTCGTGTCGTATCAATAACTTGTCTTACAATTTGAGCCTGCGTGGCTCTGATCTTGAAATTTAGGGCTAATTCTTGTGATATATCCGTTACGACGTCTTCTACTTGTTGTATGTCTGCATTTTGTAGTGCGGGATCATCTAGTAATTTCCGTTTCCTGCTGAAATTTGCTGTTTGTAAGTGACAACTGATTATTCTTGTCGTTGTTTCCCCGGTTTGAATATCAACCCACATGGCATCATTTGTTTGGGAATCAAGAGGTATTTTCCCGAATCGCAAAAATGGGGTATTTACTAAAGATTCCTGTTCCCAAGGTGGTGGAACCGGGCAAGTAAGCTATTGCGTGATGGGGGGCAGTTCAATAAACGGGAAAGAGTGTCTGCGTTGATCTTAGTGTTTTCCGGTATTCTTGGAAGCAGATAATGTTAGCTTTGTCATTTTTAGAAATTCCGAAATATAATATTGAGTTTCAAAATGTTCCCATGATTTGAATTTTCCCGCATTATAGCTGGCTATACGTAGGGAAGTTTTCCATCCGGTAATTTCGGAAGATGATATTGTTACTTGAAAGATAGACGCAAGATAACTGCTATTTAGTAAAAATTGCGGCGATAGGAATGATTATCCACCATTTTTTTCTGATAATCCAGTAAATGAGAATAAGTAAATTTATGGTCAGGATAACAGGCATGGCCAACCCGATGAACGTGATGAATATAGATTCGTTTGGGGTTTGTCTGCCCAGCCATGTATGCGATGAGGCTAAATCCAGCCGCAACGAGGCTTATCGGGACCATTAAGAGTGAGAAAAAATATCTGAGAGCTGCCATAGAAGTCTTATCTTGATGTTGTTTTTAATTTTACTTTCATTATAATCGGGTTGTGGTCACTCCATGGAAGATGGGGTGAATCGTACACTAATCCAGTGAAAGATTTGTCGTAACTGATAAAATCTATTCGTAACAATCCTTTAATCCCGTTGAATGAATGTCCATATCCTTTCCCTCGATCCCGAAAAACCGTCTGTTAAGTTATTTCCTGCAATATGGTTATAGGCAAAGGACACGGGCGTGTCGTTGAAATCTCCGCATACAATGACGGGGTAACGGGTCGTGTCAATGATGTTTCGAACTTGTACAGCTTGATTGGCACGAATGACAAAGTTGTCTTTTAGTTGTTCCACGATGTTCACAAGTGTCCGGGCCTGACCTTTCCAGTCTTTAACGCTTCTGTATTCTTCATATTTTTTGCCATTCATGCTGACATCTGTTGTTTGTAAGTGGTTATTGAATACACGGATGGTATCTTTTCCGATTAAGATGTCTGCCCACATACTATTGTTCTTTTCGGAATTAAAATTGATTTCACCGTATCGAATTATGGGATAATGACTATATATGCTGATCCCAAAAATTGGCCCATGCTGTTTGTCTGTTAAAAACACACATCGATTGGGAAGTCCGAATTTTTGTTGAATGGTGATGCTATCCAGATGTGATTCTTCACAATGTTCTTGGATACATAAAATATCAATGTGATTGTCTTCTACTAAATTTTTTTATATTATATTTTATATTTCGTGCGATCCAGTAGAAACCTTCAACATTATAGCTAGCGATGGTGATTTCATCTTTTGGAGCATAGGGAATATCTTGTTTCCAAGGTGATTGAAACATTCCTGAAAAGAATTGATGATTACTGATGATTGTGATAAATGGTAATATAATCCACCATTTTTTATGGATCCCCCAAAATACTAGGAGATATAAATTGACTAATATAATTCCCGGCATGAATAGACCAGATAATGCAGGAATCCACCATTTTATCAGATTGATACATGGTGCAAAAAATTCCACATACGCCCAAGAATGTCATTCCTAGGGTTGCTGGTTTCATTAACAGGTAATATTTCCCTCAGGCATGATTTAAATACAACGGCGAGCATATCGCAACTATGTTCATGTTATTCCGTGTAATAGGGGGATCGGTCATTTACAGAAAATTTCAGCTGTATTATCCGGAAAAGTCATTATCCTCAATAATTTCCATCGTATTGACATACACACTATCACTTAGCGACCAAAGATTTGCAAAGTAGATGTTTTTTCTTCATTGTATGCGATAATGACAACTGATACCAGAGGAGTATCACTTTGTAATTTTTTCTATCTTTGTTTTTATTTCGTGAATAACTTTTGAGGTGCTTTCTGTAATGGTTGCTCGTATACTGAAAGATATTTTTGTACCAAGTCATGATCTGTGAATTATTTTTTATGAGACTAATTAATATGCGTTCGGTTTTTGAATAAAATTGTAGCCTAATATGCAATTAATATCGTACGGGTTCTATAGTATATTTTGGCTTTTGCGAAAACCATGAATTCTGATAGTGATGAATTGCGTAAGTACGAGGTGTAATCAAGACTTCCCTTGAATCAAAAATTTTGGGTGAAAAGTATTCATTAGGCATTACTAGAATTTCTTTTTGGAAATCCATATTTTTTATGTTTTTTCATCTCCTCAACATCAAGATAGTGAATGGGCTTGAATTTTTCTAATTCTTTACCATAATTTCTGGGAGTTTTCGAATATCTAAAAAAGAATCTTGTTTTATAAATGTTTTTATCCCGTGTAATAATCTAAACAGATCTTTATCATTCCGTTCCTTTTTCTGCTCTAATATGGCCCGCTTCTATGGTGCCAGCCTTTTCTGCCCCCATAAAATAGGGGTAATTGTAGTAAGTCATTGAAACTCTTCAATACTTCTACATCAGAATCTAAATAAATTCCCCCCATAATTGTACAAAGCGTAAATCGAATGTAATCTGCAGCAAAAGCATATTTCTTTTTTTGTAAAAGCTTGTTTAACCCAAATCCTTTCGTCAAAGATTGAAGCGTTTGGTGTCCCCATAACATGATTTTATATTCTGGAAGGTATTTTGCCATGATTTGAGACATCTTTTGATTTTGGAGGATAGTCATTGTTACTCAACCAGCATAAATGGATAATTTTGGGAATCATATGTTCTAAATTTTAATTGATGTTATGACTTTTTTCATTTGTTCTTTCCACGAGTTGTTTTATAGATTCTCTTATTTTTAGTCGGAGTCAAGTCTATTTTGTTGTGAAAATTGATCCTTGTTGAATATCCACAGAACTTTCATTTGCCGGAATTTTCATGATATAAGGCATTGTTTCAAAATCTTCGTCTATCTCTGAATAGATAAATGGGATTCCTCTGGCAGCATATTCTCTGTTTTTAAGCGTTTTGATATTAGTAATTCCCTTCGATGGCGTCTAAGCTACCAACTCCGAGATCACATCGTTCAAAAAGTATATCGAGACTTGCACCGTGCAGTTGCCCGTGAAGAATAACAAAAAAGGTTCGAGATGATTGTTCTTGATAATTGGAATGCATTCTTCTCGTTCTCGTTGTGCGGTAAATTCTCCAACAATGTGAAAATAGACGTTATAATGAGGATTAGTTGCGTAATATTCTGCTAATCCTTGTAATAGACGATCATATCCATGCCAATAATGAATTTCGGCAACTCGATGAGATGAATTTGTTGTGTTGTATCATTTACTTTTTGTTTTACTGGAATCTCGTCAAACATCGATTCCATTTTGAAAGTTGTAATGTTGAAATCCCGAATATGCTTGTGTAATTTGAAAATGTGATAATTTTGTCTAAATATTTTGCAAATTGTTGCCTAAAACACTTGTCAATAATAATTGTACTTTCATAAAAAATGAGGTATATTCTTGATCGTATGGATAAGTCGGAATCTCCATTACGATGTATCCCTGCTTTTTATTTTCTTCACGAGGTTGATTGTGAAAGGATTGGCATTGTGATCTGTACGGATATATACGAGATTAATATGATTCTTTATTGCATAGCGAGCAATTGAATTGAATTCGAGGCGTTTGTATAATTTCCTTTAAGTCCGGTTCCATAATTAACTAGAACGTCTTGATCAATCATACGACGTTTAATTCTGTATTCATCTGATAAATAGCAGAGATGGGTTTCCATTCCGTTTGCTTCGAGCATGAACTTGGTATCGGATTTTTTACTAATCCCGTTTGCTTCTTGAAAACCGTGAAAAATAAGGAATAGCGCTTTCATTTTCTGAATTTTAATAACTTGATTAAGTTGTATTCTTTTGTTACGAGAATATATATAATTCCAATAATGACAAAGCTAATTCCTTTTATAAATAAGCTAATTAGCTGTGGCATGGCCTTTATTGTGGGAGTTATTGAATATAATACGATAAATACAATGGCACTAAGTAGGAGTGGGGATAGTATCTGCTTCCAAAAATGGAGCATGGAGCGTCTGAAAGTGACATGGTACATTTGGACATAACATTGTAAGAAACTGATTGAAAATGTGATTGTAATGCACCAAGAAATGGCATCTAGGGTCTGAAAAAGAACAGGCCGGTACATATTCCTGTCACGTTGATAATCGGAGAATAATCCGCAAAGGAACAGGCTTCGAGTATCATTTGATGCTTGAAAAATGGAACCGGATGTGGACATTATGATCTGTATTCCAACGGATATCGATAATATCTGAAATGCAGAAACAGAAGGCAACCATTTTTCCCCAAACACAATTAATGTGATTTCTTGGGCGGAAAACCAAAGAAACACCGATAATGGTAAACCAATAAAAGCGAGCAAACGGATGATCTTTTCATATGAAGTCGCTAAATGGTCTAAATCATGTTGATAATCCGAAAAATAGGATGTATCACGGGAGTAATTACGTGAGTAATGTTCTGTAACGGAAGCATCATAAGTCGGTATGATTTTTCGTAATAACCGAGTGAAACATGCCCATGTATTTTCCGATAAGTATTTTATCCAAATTTCGGCTAAAATAATTTATGATATTGAACATGAATTGATAGGCTGAAAATTTGAATATTTTTTCATGGATGTCATTCCCCAGGTTATTTTCAATTGCAGGGATATTTCCGATAAGATATGATGAAAGAGTAGAATGCTGGAAAAAATGGGATTAATAATTAATGCATAAAGTCCCGCTCCGCAAGGGCGGCAATAATAGCGATTGTTCCACCGATAACTTGCACCCAAAAACTTCTCAAGGCAATAAACTTGAATGATTTTTTTGATTTATATAGCAAAGCGTTGGAACAATGTTTGCTGATGCGAAGAATAGGTTAATGGACAACAATTGCGTGATTGGCAACGATGTTTGATTGTTCGTAAAAGAATGAAATAGGCCATGAACACAAGAAAAAATAGTATCGTCAAAATGACGCCACTCCAAATCGTGAACGAGAATATGTGAGTTAAAATCATCTTGTAGGGTTCTTTATTTTGTATGATTGCCGGGCCGATCCGAAATCACTGAATATCCCGAAAAAAGTAATAATGACTGTGACACGGCAACAATTCCGAACTCTTCCGGGGCGATTAATCTTGCGAGGATTCCGGCAATCACTAATGAAAACGAGAATTCCCATGTATTTTTGCTATTGCCGTGTAAAACACTCCCGAAAGTAGATCTTTTTTTATAGAGGTCATTGATGTTGAATTAAATTGATATATACTTGACGGTAAAGTTCAGATACCTGTTGTAATGAAAAAATGTTGTTTTGCATACAGGTAATTATCTTCGCCTTTATGAACTTGCGCCATTTGATATCCTGAGTTAATGCCCGGACAATAGAATTGTGTTATCAGGATTGAAGGTAGGATTACCGCTCTCTTTTTAGGATGTTACGAATATTCCCATAATCTGGACCGATAACGACTTTTTAAATAGAAATGCTAGGGGCAGGTTACCTGAGTTTAGTATTCTCTTCCGTTGAATCATTAATAAATCAGATGCGATTATGTAATATGGAAGTTCTTCGTTACTGATAATCATTTCGTTGCTATTTGCTTGTATGAGATTTAATCTACATATGAATTTACTTGTTTTTAGCAATATACTTGAAAGGAATTTCTTCAAAAAAACTCTTGCTTCTGGCATGTGGAGAAAAAAGGTAGTAATCTAGGTGCTAGCAAATATTTATTTTTACATTTGAATTTCAAAAAGATGTTATAACCATGGTTATTTCATCTTTTTAGCCTGAATTTTCCAAAAGCTAGTATAATGAATTTATCAAGTGGCAAGTTTAGTTTTTTCGCGCTTCTTTTTGGGTAATATTTTCATTATAAGTATTTTCATAAATATGATGAGGAATGATGACATTATGACTTTGCGGGTATTGTTGTCTGAATTCATCATAACTGAATTGTCCCATGTGTACAACCATGTCGCAGGAAGATTCAATAATATTATATGCCGAGTATGTTATGGAGTTATAATAATGTGGACGTGAATTATGTCGGGTATATATAAATTTACTTCCTTGTTTTTTAGAAATGCGATTCTTTCTTCAAGAAATTGAATTTTTGGGGTATACTGATTATTCCATCCGTAATTTCTTCCGGCCATTGGAAATGAATGATGTCATAGAATATATCATCTGTCCAGAATTCCTCGACAGATACTTCCACGTCAATTCCTTTTGCCTGAAGTCCCCGGCAAAGAATGGGAACAAATAGGTTGTCAACATTCTTATTTTCAAAGACTATCAATACTTTCATGGTAATGAATTTTGATTTTTAAGATGATGTTGTTCTAATGGGACGCAAGTTTTACCACGAGTTAAGCGTTGTCTTATTTTTCCTTTACCAAATGGTAGCTACTTGAACATACTTTTTTTATTTCATTAAAGACATTACGCGGAGGAAATAACTTTTTCAACCATTGTTCGATCCCATTTTTTGGGTAAAAAAGGAAAGGTAGTATTTGTCTTGTGGATTAATGATAAAATCAATGCTGTCTTCCCACTCGTAACGATTAATCATCAGTTCACCTTCTGTTAATCCTAATAGTTTATAAGGTAATGATTGATAAGGTAGATAGTTCAGAAATAATTCTCCGTAGTTATTTTTTATAATTTCGGGAACTAGATCTTTTGCGAATAAAATAAGTTTATTATCAATATCTAAGATTACCCAGCGATGTACTTCTTTGGGAAATAAGAATTCTCCGATAAGGCTGGGTGTTTCCATGTAACTACGTTTTCCTACACGGCATATTTCTCGTATGAATAGCTCTGGATTTTCCACGTGTTCTAGTACTTGTCACAAATGACGTAATCAAACTCTTTGTCTTTAAAAGGTAAATGTTCTCCATCAGCTAACACAAATTGTTGATGAGGAAAAATTTTAATATCTCCACATCGCTGGGTGTTATCATTTACATATTTATCCACGATCACATTAGAACGATAAAAAAGGATTATGACCGGAACCAACTTCCAGAACACGGTCTTGCTTGCGTATAGATAAATCCCATCGGTCTATTGGTGTGCGAGTCCTCATTTGTCAGTAATTTTGTGATGTATATTTTCCCACTCTTTTGTTTGTGGGTTGTATTGTTTGATAACTTTCCCGGGTTGCCGGCTACAACAGAATTTGGTGGGACACTTTGGGTAACGATAGTTCCTGCTCCTATAATTGAATGTTGACCGATAGTTATCCCTGCAAGAATCACTGAGTTTGCCCCCAATTAAGACATCATCTTCAATGATAATCTTTGATGTTCTTACACCTTGTGATATAATTGTTTTCTGGGGATCTGTATAATTGTGATGAAGCCCTGCAATAAGAATATTTTGTCCGAGATTTACATTATCTCCAATTTTAACGGGGCCAATGATCGTATTACCTAAGCCAATACGACATTGTGAACCTATCGTAATGTCACCAACCATATTATTGATTGTTGAAAAAACTTTCATGATAGATTTTTCCCCTAAAAATAAAAGAATTGAAAGGAACAATATCCTTTCGAACGTTTTTATATATAACAGATTTGCGTCCTCTTTTTCATGTAAATGAATTTAAAAGTCGGATCCACCAACGGGGCCGAGTCTTTACCGGATGAACAATTAAAAGCGAGAACGAATTGTTTCAAACGCATTTGATTTGATTTTTTCTTTTATGTTGGATCTCATAATGGTCTAATTTGTTATTGTAAAACCATATTATTCCTATTTAGGGGAAAATTGTTTTAATACAAATGTAATACTAATTCTTGGACAATTTGGATATAATTTTGTTATTATATGAGCTTTATAGTTCATAATTGGAGGAATTTATTACTTGCTACTTTGTTTTAAGATTTTGTTGATTTGTTTTTCAGCATTTGTTTTATTTTGAATTCGACTCGTCTGGAACGTTCTTTATTTTCCGTTTGATCAAGATTGTAAATCAGTTTGCTAGAAGATAACCCGTTTGCGGTAAGTTTGCTTTTGGTCAGTTAAATAATTTTTCATCTTTTATCTTAGAAAGGATGTATATCAGCACATTGTGGGTTCTATCTTGAGATAGTTCCATGTTGTTAAAATAGGCTTGATATGGAGAATTTTCTCGGACCATTCACTAGATGTATGTCCTTCTATACGAATCTCCTCGATTTCATTTTTATATTTGGGATCTGTTAGAATTTGTATGAATCGAGGGAAAAAATTATCTAAGATATTTTGAAATGTTGGTTTAATTCTGCACTCCTACTTGAAATAATATCTCCGGATCTTCAAAACGAATAGAAAGTGTCAAAGAATCCAGTACGGCATTCCATACTCGCAAATTTTGTGTGAATTCTTTTTCAGATCATGAGAAATGCCCTTTGTGTTTCTTCAAGTTTGGGCAATTACGGTTATCTTTTTTTTTTGTTTCAAAATAATATTTCCCATGTATGCGATGGAAAGAAAAAGAAAGATCATCATGAGTATAGAAAATAAACCGGAGATTGATACCCACTGATTTTCTTTTTTCTGATGATTTGATTATTTTCATAGTTTATATAGTAAATTGTTATTTTGTTTTGTTATTAGTTTGTTTGTAAAGGGTATCATGATCCTGCGATAGTTTCTTGATAATGGTTGTCAGTGTCTGCGTGAATTTTTCTAATTCTATTAATTTTTGTTCGTATTTTTCATCTATTCGATTTAGTTGTTGATTCATTTGTTGTTCGGACCCTTTAAAAAATTCTCCGAACGAGGTGGCTTGTTTTGTGTTGGATTCTTGTAATTGGGAAATAATATCATTTAATTGTTCTTGAATCCTTTGTATAAGTATTTGTGAATCTGAAATATGTCGTAATTGTTGTTCTTGAATATCACACATTTTAATTAGTGGATGATTCATCTGTTCTGACATTAAGTTGTCTAAAGGTATTATTGTAGATGGTGCTTTAGAAGGAATCTCTTGTGCCGTTTGTTTTAGCAGGGTATTGTTAAGTATTTGATAACTATTTTCTAATTGTTCATACTGTTGTTTTAAGTGTCTGAATAAGTTCTGATGATGTTGATGTTCTTGTGTTTTCTCAATGCTTGTTAGCAATTCAAATAATTGTTTATCTGTTATTTCTTCTTGTTTTACTTTTTCTTTAATTCCATAAAAAGAAGGTGAAATTTTGAGTAATAGGGAAGAAACATTCCGGCAATAGAAGTTAGTAAAGGCGTTTTTGATACTTTTCTATTAAAAATCGGTATGGAAAAATCTATCTGTTCAACGTTAAGATCCATAAACCGTACATGATTCCACTGAAAGTCCTGAGCAATCCCAGACCTATAAAGCGATGGAACTTAGTGATTGAATATTGAACCATTTCCGCCTGATATACGGGAATATGAATATAATAAGAGAGCTGATAATGGATATATAGTCATTCATAATTCTATTTTTTAGTTATAGATTGATATACTTTTAATAATTGTTCCGTGTGTTTGCCAGGAGAATAATTTTTGTCCTTTTCCAAACCATAGGTTATTTGTTGTTTTCCGGTAGAGTTCGTTCGTTTCCAATTTTCAATAATTGACTTGCAATGGCATTAACATCCAACGGTCGACCAATATTGCTCCATCCCCGGCGATTTCCGGAATGGCAGAGGTATTTAGAAGTAATAACCGAGTCCCACATGACATCGATTCTAAAAGAGGAATCGAAACTCTCCCGCAATGAAGTGTAAAGGAAATGCTTTGGCCCCGTTGTAAATTGCTGGTAAGTCTGCGTGTGTAATATATCCGGGAGCATAAAGCATGGATTTTATTTCTTCGATCTCTTCCTGTTTTAATATCTGATTGATAACCTCTTTTTTAGGTCTGCTATTAGCAAAAGGGTAATGGGTTTTGTCGATTGTTGTACGTAAAATGCTATACGCTTTAGGTACGAGGTGTATTCTTTTGGGATCGGTATTTTGGTGGAAAGAATAGGTATTCTTTAGTAGGAATATATTTTTTCGTGATCTCGTATACCGAATTCAAAATTTGGAATTTGTTTGCTGAAACCGTTATGAATAGCGATGACTTGTTCTTCTGGTAAGTGCAATGTTTCCGGATTCGGTTACATTCAAATTGTGAGACCGTGATGATTTGTTTGCATTTGTCCAAGATACGGGGAACAATAAAACGACGGTAATACC